>Ga0208694_1000041_pt1 | contig 174839 bp, 176 predicted proteins | sample AD_UKC078_MetaG_FD_184442 | JGI IMG/M metagenome (GOLD analysis project Ga0208694, IMG submission 184442) | Active sludge microbial communities of municipal wastewater-treating anaerobic digesters from USA - AD_UKC078_MetaG (SPAdes) (version 2) | ecosystem: Engineered > Bioreactor > Anaerobic...
TCGTAGCGTTTGACCAGTTGGTGGACCCAGTAGCGGGACAAGCCGTAGTCGCGGGCCACTTCGCTTTTGCTGCGGCCTTCGATGACGACGGCGGTGATGACGAGCTGGGCCTTGGACATGGGCTGACTTCCCGAAACATCGAGGTGTCAACTATGTCCCGGGACAGCTGCCAACTATGTCCTGAATTCAGACACTGCCGGGGGCACCGGTCTGCACCGTGTCTGCTGGATTGAAGGCCGGGCCCGCGTCGGGTCGGCGATAATCCCAGTTGCACACGTCCCTCGAACGGCAGCCTCCATCGCGGCCGCCGTTTCGCTTGAAGAAAGGCTCGCGATGGTCGACCGAAGACACCAGGTATGAAGGACCTGCAGTGGTTCATCGCCACCGACGCCGCAAGCCTGTGGGAGGGCGAGGTACTCGACGTCGAGGTGGGCGGCCAACCGGTGATGATCGTGCACCTGCTGGGCGGGGACCTACGCGCGTATCAGGGGATGTGCCCGCATCAGGAGATCCCGATGGCAGCCGGGGTGTTCGATCCCGAAACCAGCCAGTTGACCTGCGCGGGTCACGCCTGGGTTTTCGACCTTCGCACCGGCCGGGGTGTCAATCCCGCCGGCTTCCAGTTGTTCGCCTATCCCATCCGGGAGATTCACGGCACGATTCAGGTCGGTGTCTCCCCGGGCATGCACCGGCACTACAACCGCGGCCATGTGCCGACCACCGGCGAGCTACCGGACGACTGGCTTCCGGTGGACCCGCCGGATCAGCGCGCCTGACGCTTGGTGTTCGGACGGCTCGCCGCTGCAGCCGGACTCTTGCTTGCGCGTGACGACGCGGTGGCTCGCGGCGCCTGCGGCGTCGCAGCGGCGGCCGATGCGGCGGCAGTGCGATGAATTCGATTGTGCGCCAGCGGTGAATCACTCACGACCGGTGCACTGAGGGCCGCAGCGCTTCTCGGCCCAACGCCGCTCTTGCCGGCCGGGCGCGCCGCCGCCGGCAGGACCGACGGGTAGGTGATACCGAGCAATGAGGAGACCGCCATGAAGGGCGGCCCGAATGCGTAGACCGCAACGGCGAGTCCGAGGCCGACGACAATCCTGCCCACCTGATCCAGTGCCCAGGTCAGCCCGAAGGCATCCCCCACGACGGGAATGAGGTCCGCCAGACCGAACCCGATGCCGATGCTCATCGGGATCGAGATCGGCAGGCCCAGATACCAGACCGGGGCGACCGCCAGACCGTAGGTGACGGCTTCGCCCACCCTGGTGACGATGTCGTTGATGGACAGGGCCTGCAGCGCGACCGGCAGTTCCCGGACCACGATCGACGGCGCCGGCTGATGCGCCGGGGCGCTCACCAGACCGGCGCAGACGGCGACCGCACCGGCGGCGCCCAGTGCTGATTTACCCAGTGCCGATTTACCCAGCGCTGAGTTGAGGTGTTGGCGGGCAGAGTTCATCGGGATTCCCCAGGTCGTGGTGAGACGCATTTCCTCTCAGTCAACCAACGCTGCATCACGGTTTCGGACGACACCGATCACGAAACAGGAACGATCGCCGGAATAGGCAGGAGTAGGTTCGCACTGTGAGTGGAAACGTCTGGATTCTCGGCGGCTACCAGAGCGACTTCGCCCGTAACCTCACCCGCGAGGGACGCGACTTCGCCGACCTGACCAGCGAGATCGTCGACCAGACCTTGGCCGAGGCGATGATCGACGCCGCCGACATCGACGTCGTGCACGTCGCCAATGCGTTCGGCGAGATGTTCGCCCAACAGGGCCATCTCGGCGCGATGCCGGCGACGGTGCACGAGGGACTGTGGGACACCCCCGCGACCCGGCATGAGGCGGCCTGCGCCTCCGGCAGTGTGGCGGCCCTGGCCGCGATGGCCGATCTCCGGGCCGGCAACTACCGCACGGCCCTGGTGGTCGGTCTGGAGTTGGAGAAGACGGTGTCAGGCGACGTCGCCGCCCAGCATCTCGGCGCAGCGGCGTGGACCGGCCATGAGGGCCGGGACGCAAAGTACATGTGGCCGTTCATGTTCTCGCAAGTCGCCGACGAGTACGACCGCCGATACGGAATCGACGACGCGCACCTGCACGCCATCGCGGCGGTCAACCTGGCCAACGCCAAACGCAATCCCAACGCCCAGACCCGGGAATGGCAGATCCCCGATCTCGCCGCCGACGGCGGCGACGATGCGGTCAACGCGCCTGTCGAAGGCCGCATCCGCCGTTTCGACTGCAGTCAGATGACCGACGGCGGGGCGGGCGTGGTGCTGGTCAGCGATGAGTTCCTGGCCGACCATCCGGGGGTGCGGCCGATCGGGCTGATCGAGGGCTGGGGACACCGCACCGTCGGACTCGGCATGCGCCAGAAACTCGACCGTGACGCCGACAACCCGTACGTGATGCCACACCTGCGGGCCGCGGTGCACGACGCCTTCGCCCGCGCCCGGGTCGACCTCGACGCGATCGACGGTTTCGAAGTTCACGACTGCTTCACCCCGAGTGAATACGTCGCGATCGACCACATCGGACTGACCGGCCCGGGCGAGTCATGGAAGGCCGTCGAGTCCGGCGACATCGAGATCGGTGGCCGGATGCCGATCAACCCCAGTGGCGGGCTGATCGGTGGCGGCCACCCGGTCGGGGCGACCGGCGTCCGGATGATGCTCGACGCCGCCAAACAGGTCAGCGGACTCGCCGGCGACTATCAGGTCGATGGCGCCCGACGATTCGGCACTCTGAACCTCGGCGGAAGCACCGCCACCACAGTGAGTTTCGTCATCGCGGCAGCGGAGCAGTAGGGAGCCAGCATGGATGTCGAGATCGTCGGGAAGTTCCTGTCGACCCTGCCTGAGGACGACGACCATCCGTATCGGACCGGGCCGTGGCGTCCGCAGACCACGGAGTGGAAGGCCGACGACCTGATCGCGGTGGAGGGCGAGATCCCCGCCGACCTCGACGGGATGTACCTGCGCAACACCGAGAACCCGTTGCACCCGGCGCTGAAGTTCTACCATCCCTTCGACGGCGACGGGATGCTGCACATCGTCGGCTTCCGCGACGGAAAGGCGTTCTACCGCAACCGATTCGTGCGCACCGAGGCGTTCGAAGCCGAGCAGGAAGCCGGCGGCCCGCTGTGGCCCGGGCTCGCCGAACCGCTGTCGCTGGCCAAGGTCGATCACGGTTGGGGCGCCCGCACCCTGCTCAAGGATGCCTCGAGCACGGACGTGGTGGTGCACCGCGGCACCGCGCTGACCAGCTTCTACCAGTGCGGCGATCTGTACAGGATCGACCCCTACACCGGAGAGACCCGGGGCAAGGAGTCCTGGAACGGCGGATTCCCGTCGGACTGGGGCGTCTCCGCTCACCCCAAGGTCGACGAGCGCACCGACGAGATGCTGTTCTTCAACTACTCCAAGAAGGAGCCGTATCTGCACTACGGCGTCGTGGATGCGAACAACGATGTGGTGCACTACACCGACATCCCGTTGCCCGGCCCCCGGCTCCCGCACGACATGGCGTTCACCCGGAACTACGCCATTTTCAACGACTTTCCGCTGTTCTGGGATCCCGAACTCCTGGAACGGGACCTGCACGTCGCCCGGTTCCACCGCGATATGCCGTCGCGGTTCGCGGTGTTGCCGCGGCGCGGCACCGCGGCCGATGTCCGGTGGTTCGAGGCCGACCCGACCTTCGTCCTGCACTTCACCAACGCCTACGAGGACGGCGACGAGATCGTGGTCGACGGCTTCTTCCAGGGCGACCCGGAACCGGCCGACAACGGAACCGGGACCAAGTGGCAGCGCACCTTCCGGTTCCTGGCACTGGACCGGATGCAGGCGCGGTTGCACCGCTGGCGGTTCAATCTCAAGACCGGCGCGACCACCGAGGAACCGTTGAGCGAGAACATCTCCGAGTTCGGCATGATCAACGCCACCCACGGCGGCGAACCGTACCGGTACGTCTACGCAGCCACCGGCAAGCCGGGCTGGTTCCTGTTCGACGGATTGATCCGCCACGACGTGATGACCGGGACCGAGCAGCGGATCAGCTTCGGCGACGGCGTGTACGGCAGTGAGACTGCGATGGCACCGCGAGTTGGCAGCCGCAGCGAGGACGACGGGTACCTGGTCACTCTGACCACGGACATGAACGCCGACGCAAGCTATTGCCTGGTGTTCGACGCCGCGCGCATCGAGGACGGCCCGGTGTGCAAACTGCAACTGCCGGAACGGATTTCCAGCGGAACACACTCCACCTGGGTGGCCGGTGCCGATGTGCGACGCTGGCGGGAGACGGACTCGGCAGCCGCTGCCGTCGGCCTCTAAATCCCGATCACTTCGGCGGGAGCAGCTGGAATCCCTTGAGGATCGTCTGGGAATCCTGCGCGAAGGTCTTGTCGTCCGGCTTCACCGACTGGACGGTCAGCGTCGCGACGTAGTTCGCGTCCTCGCCGCGGTAGACCGCTCCCAGCGAGGTGGCCTTGCGGCTGGGCACCGGTGGAATCTTGGGATTCGGACTGACCCTCATCTCCGGTGCGGTGTAGCTACTCGACATCGCCGGCGCTCCGCACACCTCGGTCGGTGTGCTGGTGAGATCCTTGGCTTTGAGTTTCTTGGCCAGCTGATCGTTCTGCGCATCCAGGATCTGCGTCGGCTTGCCCACGTCGAGGCTGACCTTCTGCAGGGTCACCACCGCGTTGGGGGTGAAGCCGTCGACCGCCAGCGCGGGGTTGCGGATCGCGAAGCGAATGGACTCGTTGTCCATCTTGGTGGTGCGCTCCCAACCGGGCGGCAAAGGAACGCGCATCTTGGGCTCCTGGTCGGTGCGGGTCGGCACGTCTTCCAAGTTCACCGACACCGACTGGCATTGATCCGCCGTCGGCTTTGAGCCGCTTGAACAGCCGGTCAGCAGCAATGCCGCTGCCGTCACCAACACCACCGGGACCGGTCTGATCACTGTGCGCAATTCCACTCCTTCGCAACCCGGCCCAGCCTACCGGCGCGCTGCCAGCAAAGCCCGGCTATCCCCTGACCGGGGCGCTCGACAAGGCTCGGGCCAGCGCCCACACCGAACAGGCGAGCAGGCCCAGCGCGAACGCCGCACCCAGGTAGAACCCGTAGCCGGCACTGACCGGTGACCGCACGTTGGTGTGGTGGTACCACCACGTCAGAACCGCGACGGCGACGGCGATCAGCACCGCCACCGACGCCGACAGCCGCGGCGCCAGGTCACGCGCCACCATCGCGCCGAGGACGACGAGGACCGAGGACAGCAACACGATCAACTGCCCGGCGCCGAACCGTGGGGCCAGCGCGATGCTGCCCACCGTTCCGCCGATCGCACTGGCCCGGCCACCGCCGAGGGCCGATGTGGTCAGCCACGGCAGCCACGAACTCACCGACAGACCGGCCGCGAACAGCACCAGCAACCAGCCGGGGCGCAAACGTGCCATCCCGCAACCTTAATCGGCTCGCCAGCGGATTTACGGGTAGCTTTTCCCCATGCGCGGTCACATCATCGTCAGCGGAGACGATGCGCTGGCGATGCAGATCGTCGATGAACTCAACGACGCCGAGATCAGTGTCGTGCCGCTCAAGTCGCCCAAGGCACTGGAGTCGGCGGACGTTGCCGGCGCCCACGCGGTGATCGCCGCCTCACCCGACGACGCCCTCAATCTCGAAGTCGCACTGCTGGCCCGGAAGGCCAACCCGAAGGTTCGGGTGGTGGCCCGCATCGGCAACACCACGCTGCGCGCGGCCATGGACGACCCGGGCGACCCGGGCGACATTCTCGACGTCGCCGACCTGGCGGCGCCGTCGGTGGTGGAGGCCCTACTCGGGCGGACCGCGCACACCATCCACGTCGGCAACGTGGACTTCGTGGTGTCCGGCGCCACCGCTACCACGGACGGAACACTGCGGGAGATCTACGGCCGGCTGGCCCCGGTGGCGATCATCCGCGGCGACAACTCTCCGGACGCCGGCGAGGTGATCGCGTGCCCGTCGCTCGACACCGAGGTAAGGGCAGGGGACTGGACGTCGATGATCGGCCGGCCCGAGGAACTCGCGGCGCAGGGGATGAAGGCCGGGCGCACCGGCGACATCACCGCACCGCGGCGGCCGGCACTGTGGCGCGTCCTGGACTCCGTCCGGGCGTTCAGCGATGACATCCATCCGACGTTCTACCGCGCGTTGGGCGTTCTGGGGACGCTGCTGGTCGGTTCGACGATCATCCTGCGGTTCTTCTACCACGCTCCCGGCATGGGCTGGATGGACGCGCTGTACTTCTCCACCGAGACCCTGGCGACGGTGGGTTACGGCGATTTCAACTTCATGAATCAGCCGCTGTGGCTTCGGCTCTGGGGTGTGGTGATGATGCTCGGCGGTCTGGCCACCACCGCCATCGTGGTGGCCTTCGTCGCCGACGTGCTGCTGTCGCGCCGGCTGTCCCAGGCCACCAGCCGCCAGCATGTGCGGCACATGCGGCGGCACTTCGTGGTGGTCGGCCTCGGATCGTTCGGCATCCAGGTGGCCAGCATGCTCAAGGAGGCCGGCTATTCGGTGGTGGTGATCGAGCGCGATGAGAACAACCCGTACCTGCCGATGGCCAACGAGCAGCGGATCGCCGTCATCGTCGGCGATGCGACCCAGCGAAACACGTTGGAGGCGGCCCGCGTTGAGCATTGCCGGGCGATCGCCGTGCTCACCGATCGGGACATGGTGAACATCGAGATCGGCATCGTCCTGCGCGAGATCATCGGCTCCGATCAGACCCCGCACGGGCAGCGCATCCCGATCGTGATGCGGATCTTCGACCGCGATCTCGGCGATGCGGTTGGCCAGCGGCTCGGTTTCCAGTACGTGCGGTCCACCGTTGATCTGGCCACCCCGTGGTTCATCGGAGCGGCGATGGGCCTGGAGGTTCTCGGCACGTTCTCGGTGGGCCAGCGTTCCTTCATGGTCGGCGGCGTGCAGGTGCAGCGCGGCAGCGCGCTGGACGGCGTCCGGATGTTCGAGCTGTCCACCCAGACCCGGGTCATCGCGATGGAACGCGACGGCATGGACGAGATGCTGCACCCGCACCACGACGTCCGGCTAGAGGCCGGCGACATCGCCTATCTGGTGGGCCCCTATCACGAACTGCTGGAAACACTGCGCAAGGGCCAGCTGCCCGATTAGTCGGTGGGGCCCTAGTCGGTGGGGCCGAGCCCGAGCACCCGCAATGCGTTGTCCTTGAGGATCATCGGCAATACCTCGGCATCGATGCCCAGGGTGTCGAAGTCGCGGCGCCAGCGGTCCACGGTGATGTACGGGTGGTCGGTGCCGAACAACGCCTTGGTCTTCAACTGCCGGCCGATGGCCTTGATGAGTTGGGGCGGAAAGTATTTCGGCGACCAGCCGGACAGGTCGATGTAGCAGTTGGCCTTATGCGAGGCGATCGCGATCTGTGCGTCGACCCACGGCACGGCGGGGTGGGCCATCACGATCGTCAATTCGGGGAAGTCCGCGGCGACGTCGTCGAGCAGCATCGGATCGGAATAGCGCAGCTTGATCCCGTGCCCGCCGGGCAGCGCCGAGCCCAGACCGGTCTGTCCGGTGTGGAACAGCGCCGGCACGCCCGCCTCGTCGATCGCCTCGTAGACCGGGTAGAGCCTGCGGTCGTTGGGTTCGAATCCCTGCAGGCTCGGATGGAACTTGAATCCCCGCACCCCGTAATCGCGAACGAGTTCACGGACCCGCCCGGCGGGATTGTTGCCCCACGGGTCGACGGTGCCGAACGGGATCAGGACGTCGTTGTTGCGAGCCGCGCCCTCGATGAGTTCCTCGACAGAGTTGGTCCGGTGCCCCGACGCGGTGTGCGCGTCGATGGTGAACACCACCGCGGCAGTGTTGTGCCGACGGTAGTGCTCGGCGAGATCGTCGACCCGGGCGAAGTGGTCCGGGCCGAGATTGAAGTAGCGGCCGGTGGCTTCGGCCAGTTCGTCGTCGTAGGCGCAGCGCCCACTCGCGTCGATCTCGACGTGGGTGTGAATGTCGATCGCCTCGACGGCCCCGACCTCGACGGCGCACTCGTAACGCATTACGGCCCTCAGCTGGACTCGGTGAAGACGGCGACGAAGCGGTCCAGCGAGTCCCGGATGTCGCCGCGCAACGAGGCGGCAACGATCATTCCGATCGGGCCGAACAGGGCGGGGCCGCCGAGGTGGACGTCGAGAGTGACGACCGAGGCAGCGGCCCCGTCCTTTTCGTTCGGGCTGGGCCCATCCTTTGATCGGACCCGACCGATCAACTTGACCTTAACCCCGCCGACGCCGACGCCGTCGAGCGTCATCGACTCCGGTGGCTTGAAGTTGACGATGGTCCACTTGATCCGGTTGTGCATGCCCTTGACCTCGACGATGGACTCCACGACGGTGCCTTTGTCGAGGGTCTCGGGCGGTTTCGAGCGCCAGACCCGGTGAATGGTCAGCCATTCCTTGTACCGGGTCAGGTCGGAGGCGTGTTCCCACGCCTCCTGCGGCGAAAGCGGAACCTCGACTGAAGCCGATACCTTCGCCATTGATTGCGACCTACTGGCCGTCGACCTTGTCGGCGGCGCCGGTGACGGTGTCCTTGACGGTCTCGGCAGCGCCGGCAGCGGCATCCTTGGCGGTGTTGGCCGCAGCGGTGGCCTTGTCGACGGCGGTGTGGGCGGCGGCCTGCGCCTTGTCGATGTGCTCGGCGAACTTGCCGCCGGTCTTCTCGTCGATGAAGTCGCCGGCCTTGTCGATGGCGCCCTCAACCTTGTCGACGTTCTCGTTGAGCAGATCCTTGGCCTTGTCGGCCAGACCCTCAGCGGCGTCCTTCGCCTTCTCGATGTTCTCGCCGAGAGCTTCCTTGGCCTTGTCAATGAACGACATGTGTCCATCCTTTCCTGGTGCGCACCTGCGCACCCTCATCTCATCCGGTTGCCCGGACGAAGTCCCCGAGCCAATCTACGCACCGTGTTCGTCTACCGCCACACCCGCCTGGGTTCGCCAAGCCATCGCCCCTGGATCCACCACAGACCCTCGATGAGGGCGGCGGCAACCAGGCCGATCCCCACCGCGACCGAGGTCACCGTCACGTTGGACGGGTCGAGCATGAACTTCTCCCGAGCCAGTGGCAACGCGAAGATCACCACGTAGGACAGCGCCGAGACGGCGACCAACGCGACCCGCCACCACTGGTAGGGCCGGGCCACCACCGCCAGCACCCACAGCGCCCCGATCAGCAGCGTGATCAGCGCGCCGGTCGAGGCCTGTGTCAGATCCCGCTCGCTGGAGTCCCGCCCCGGATGGGCCAGCAGATAGCTGATGTAGGTGGAGGCGCCGATCACGATCCCGGCCGGCAGAGCGGCCGTCATCACCCGCCGGACGAACCCCGTGCGGGCCCGTTCGTTGTTCGGCGTCAGCGACAGCACGAACGCCGGAACACCGATGGTGAACCAGGCCGCGATGGTGACGTGAATCGGCTGGAACGGGTAGAGCAACGGCGCGGTGCCGAAGAACTTCGACGACAATCCGGCCAGCCCGACCAGCAGCGCCAGCAGCACCGAGTAGACGGTCTTGGTCAGGAACAGGTTGGAGACGCGTTCGATGTTGCCGATCACCCGGCGACCCTCGCCGACCACATAGGGCAGCGTGGCGAACTTGTTGTCCAGCAACACGATCTGGGCCACGGCGCGCGAAGCCGGGCTTCCCGATCCCATCGCCACGCCGATATCGGCGTCTTTGAGCGCCAGGACGTCGTTGACCCCGTCCCCGGTCATCGCCACGGTGTGGTCGCGGGACTGCAGGGCATGCACCATTGCCCGTTTCTGGTCCGGGCGCACCCGGCCGAAGGTGGTGTACTCGGCCATGGTGTCGGCGAGGGCGGTCTGGTCGGTGGGCAGGTCGCGGGCATCCATGGTCTCGCCGTGCAGCCCCAGGGAACCTGCCACCGCGCCCACCGACACCGCGTTGTCGCCGGAGATGACCTTGACCGTAACGTCTTGCGAGGCAAAGTATTCCAGCGTTTCGCGGGCATCCGGACGGACCCGTTGCTCGAGAACCACCAGTGCCACCGGAGTCACCGCACCGGGTGCGTCAGGCGCGTCGACGGCACGTTCCGAGGATCCCAGCAGCAGCACCCGCAGACCCTTCGCGCCGATCTCCTCGGCCCGCTCAGCCACCGGCGTACCCGGGTCGAGCAGGACATCGGGGGCGCCGATGACCCAGTTGCCCTGCCCGCCATACGAGGTGCCGCTCCACTTCGTCGCCGACTTGAACGGAGCCAGCGCGGTCGGGGTCCAGCCCGGATTGTCCGGGTAGGCCTCGGCGATTGCCTGCATGCTGGCATTGGGTTTGGGGTCGTCACCGGCCAGCGCTGCCAGCACGGCACCGATCCGGTCCGGGCCGGCCTCGCTCACCGGTTCGGCCTGCGCCAATCGCATGCCGTTCTCGGTGAGCGTTCCGGTCTTGTCCGCGCACACCACGTCGACCCGGGCCAGACCTTCGATCGCAGGGAGTTCCTGCACCAGGCACTGCCGGCGGCCGAGCCGGATCACGCCGACGGCGAAGGCGATCGAGGTCATCAGCACCAGACCCTCGGGCACCATCGGCACCAGGGCACCGACCATCCGCAGCAGCGACTCCTGCCAGCCGACGTGCGTGGTGAACAACTGGGTGTAGATGATCAGCAGCCCGGTGGGCAGCAGCAGGTAGGTGATGAACTGCAGGATCTTGCTGATGCCGGTGCGCAGTTCGGATTTGACCAGGGTGAACTTGCTGGCCTCCTCGGCCAGTCGGGCGGCGTACGCCTCGCGGCCCACCTTGGTGGCGCGATAGGCGCCGGTGCCGGCCACCACGAAACTGCCCGACATCACCGGGTCGCCGACGTGCTTGCTGATGGCATCGGCCTCACCGGTGAGCAGCGACTCGTCCACCTCGAGAGCGGAGGCCTCGAGCAGTTCGCCGTCGACGACGATCTGGTCACCCGGTCCGAGTTCGATGACGTCGTCGAGGACGACCTGACCGGGCGGCAGGTCGACGGTTCCGGACTGCCGGCGCACGGTGGGTTTGGCCTGACCGACGATGGCGAGGTTGTCCAGCGTCTTCTTGGCGCGCAGTTCCTGGATGATGCCGATCGCGCTGTTGGCGATGATCAGCAGGCCGAACAGTCCGTTGATCAGCGATCCGGTCGCCAGCACGATGCCGAACAGCACGCCGAGGATGGCGTTGATCCGGGTGAAGACGTTGGCCCGCACGATGTCGCCGACGCTGCGCGACGCACGGGTCGGAACGTCGTTGGCCTTGCCCTCGGCGACGCGGGCGGCCACCTCGGCGTCGGTCAGACCGGCGGCGACCACCACGTGGTTGAGCGTCATCTGGTGAAGGTTCCCATCTTGTCGTCGTCGAGGACTTCCAAGGTCAGCCTGTCGCCGTCGAACGCAGCCTTGGAAACGCTTCCGGACGGCGCATTCTCGCCCTCGAGCGAAAACGTGAACACGTCGCCGTCCCAGTGCGTCAACTGGTAGGTGTGCGGCCGGCGACCAACCGTGAGGTCGAGTCTCCCGTCGGCCTCGGCCACCGTCGCGGGGCCCCAGTAGTCATTGGCGTAGTTGCCGGCATACGACGAAAGCGGCCGGGCCGGAGCGGGATTGCCGGGCGGCGGGCTTCCGGCCAGTGTCCCGATCGGCTTGTCGATACCGGCGAAGGCGTCTGCGTACAACGTGCGCCAGTCCTGGCGGATCTCGCCGAACTCGACGAGATCGGCGAACTCGGCGGTCAGGGTCTCGGGCACGCCGATCGGCGCGGCGTTGGTGAGCGCGACGATCGCCACGTCGGCGTCCGGGATGATCACCAGATTCGTTGCGGCGCCGAGGTCGAAGGCGCCGGAGTGACTGAATCGGACCCGGCCGGCCGGCGAGGTGTTGATGTTGAAGCCGTATCCGTAGAAGCCGGTCCGCATCGCCGGTTCGGCCGGCGGGGTGGACACCGCCTGCGGGGTGAGCGCCGGCAGCAGCGCCTTCGGGTCCACGACGGCGGCGCCGTTGTAGCTGCCGTCGGCGAGCATCATCGTCAGCCAGTGCGTCATGTCGTTGACCGAGGAACTGACCCCGCCGGCCGGTGACTGCTGATCCGGATCTCGGGTATAGCGCGGCTGATACGAACCGTCGACGCGGACGTGCCCGACCGCCTTGTCCGCGCGGGACTGGTAGTCGGCGAACCGCGAGCTCGTCGAGGCCATGCCCAGTGGTTGGTAGAGCACCGCATCGCTGAGGTCCTCCCACGGCTTTCCGGCCGCCGTCGCGACCGCCTCCGCGGCGGCGGTCACCCCGAAGTTGGTGTAGGCGTAGGAATCCCGGAACGGCGCCAGCGGCAACAGCCGCATCCGTTCCAGGACGGTGCGCCGGTCGTAGCCCAGATCCTCGAGGAGGTCGCCGGCATGGTCGGGCAGGCCGGAGCGGTGCGCGAACAGGTCGCCGACGGTGAGCATCCGGGTTACCGCCGGGTCGGACAAGGCGAACCACGGCAGCTTGCCGGTCACCGGGGTGTCCCAACCGATCGAACCGGCACCCACCTGATGCGCCACCACGGTGGCGGCCACCGGCTTGGACAGTGAGGCAAGTTGGAAGACGGTGTCGGCGTCGACTTTCTCCCCTGTTCGGGTGTCGCGAACCCCGAATCCCTTGGCGTAGATCGTCTTTCCGCCGTGCACAACGGCGACGGCCATCCCGGGGATGCCGGACGAGCTCATCAGATCAGCGGCAAGTCCGTCGAGCCGGGCCACCGCCTTGCCCACCGCGTCGGCCGGCAACGGCATCGCCGGAATCAGTTGCGGCGGCGCGCTGGACAGCGCGGGGTCGCTCTGTTGGGTGGGGGCGCCGCACGCGGTGAGCGCAAGGGCGACCACGACGCCCGCGGCACGTCGCAGGCGTCTCACAACCGCCACCACGCCTCGTGTTCGGCGAGATCGGCGGGGACCACCAGGCCACCGGGCCTGGGGATCGCCACCTGCACTCCGGCCTCGGCCGCGGCGACCAGCAAGCGTTCGGCCGGTTCCGCCCAGGGATGCGGGGCGAGCCGGAACGTCGCCCAGTGAATCGGCACCATGACTCCGGCCTCCCCGTTCAGGTCACGGTGAACGGCGACGGCCTCTTCGGGGTTCATGTGGATGTCCGGCCAGGACTTGTTGTATGCGCCGATCGGCAGCAGCGTCAGGTCGAAAGGCCCGTGTTGTGAACCGGTTTCGGCGAAACTGCGGGCATAACCGGTGTCACCGCCGAAGAAGGCTCGGTGCTCACGCCCGAGGATCGCCCAGGATGCCCACAGCGTGTTGTTGCGGGACAGGAACCGGCCGGAGAAATGCCGGGCCGGAGTGCACACCAGTCTCAGCTCACCGATGGTCGCAGTCTGTTGCCAGTCCAGTTCGATGATGCGGTCCGGGGCGACGCCCCACTCGCGCAGATGGGCGCCGACCCCGAGTGGGACCACGAACGGCGCGTGCTGGGTGCGGGCCAGCGCCCGCACCGTGCCCATGTCCAGATGGTCGTAGTGGTCATGGCTGATCACCACGGCGTCCAGCTCGGGAAGGTCCGCCAGCGCAAGAGGCGCCGGATGCAGCCGTTGCGGTCCGACCGTCCGCGACGGCGAGCATCGTTGCCCCCACACCGGATCGGTCAGCACCCGGTACCCGTCGATCTCCACCAGTGCGGTCGCGTGGCCGAGCCAGGTGACCGCGAGCGCGTCGGACCGGGCGGACGACGCCGAATCTGCCAACGGGACGGGCGCGGCCGGCCGGCTGACCGAGCCACTGGAGAACAGGTCGAACAGCACCAGTCGGTTCTCCTCGGTGTCGAGGCGGACCGCCGAGGCGGGTTCCAGGTTGTGGAACACCCCGCCGCGGTAGTGCGGCGAACCCTCGGCCGCGGCGCGGATGGCGGCCGCTCCGGCCCCCAGTGCGGCCGGCGTCTCACGCAGCGCTCGCAGTGCCCATCCACCGGCGGCCAGACTCGCGGTGCCGGCAGCCAGCCGAATCGCGGAGAGCCCGGGCACGCCTCAGGCCCCCTGGAACCTCGGAGTGCGTTTCTGCACCCGGGCGACCTGGGCCTCGATCACGTCCTGGCTTCCCCAGGCCTGGTCGAACCACTCCTTGTGGAGTTCGCCCTGGTCCTCATAGGCGCCGTCGTCGTTGAGCACCCGCTTGGAGTGCCGCACCGACAGCGGCGCCAGTCCGGCGATCTCGGCGGCCCAGTCCTGTGCGTCGGCCAGGGTGCCGAGCCGGTTCGCCATTCCGGTCTGTAGCGCTGTCTGGGCGTCCAGCTTCTCGGCGGCCAGCAGCATTCCGCGGGCCCGTCCGTAACCGGCGAGTGACGACAGCCGACGAATACTCCAATTGTCCAGTGCCAGTCCGTATCTGGCGATAGGGAACTGGAAGTAGGCCTGCGGGTCCACCACTCGCAGGTCGCAGACCATGGCCAGTTGCACGCCGGCGCCGATCGCCGGGCCGTTGATGGCGGCGATCACCGGGACGGGCACGGCGTCGATGGCCTTGTTCAGCGCGATCGCCTTCTCCGGGAAGTCGGCGGCGAACACGTCGCCGGACAGATCGGCCCCGGCGCAGAAGACGGTGCCCGCACCGGTCAGCACGATGGCGCGCACATCGTCGGCGGCGGCCTTCTCCACCGCCTCCCGGGTCGCGTCGACGAGTTCGGTGTTGAGCGCGTTGCGCCGCTCCGGCCGCTGCAACACGATGGTGGTCACGCCACCGGCACGTTCGATCCCGATCATGGGCCAAAGCCTACTGATGGGGAGCCGGCCACCATGGCCGCGACCCTTGCCGTGGCGCCGGTGGCGAGGTGCCGCGCGACCCGCCGGTCCAGTTCGGCCCGTTTGCGGTCCGGCCGGTCAGCGAGGCGCTGCACGCCTCGATTCGCGCGCCGATACCCGGGTTGCCGCCACAGCGCGCCTACTCGCGTCCCCGGATCCCAGCGCCTTGCGGCCGCACACCGGATCGCCGTTCTTGTTCACCAGAGCCCCTCCCGGTGCCAGGTGGGGCCCGGCGTCCGGGGTGAACTGCGAGTAGCCGAGATTGATGATCGGGGTGAGGTACTTATTCAGAAAGGCAACCGATTGCGGCAGGATCGGCTCGAGAAGGTGTGTCAGCGCCGGGTTCTGTTCGGCGGCGTAGGTGGTGGTGATCCCGCCCATCGAGTTCACCTCGACGGTGATGTCCCGGGCCGGGAAAGTGCCGTTGATGATCTCCTGCGCCGCGTTCCCGTAGTGGTCGGTGCCGTGGTAGACGAAGCCGCCCACCATGGCGTTGAGGCCGGCGAGCAGGTGCCACGGCCGGTCCGGCCAGCTGGAGATTCCGTCGTAATCCAGCTTGATCACCTTGACTTCGTATGGGGTCACCGGAACCGGTTGCGAGATGGTGAACAGAGTCAGTGCGACGGGCAGTCCGTACGGGATGTAGGAGATCAGGCCGCCCGGGCGGCCGGGATCGGCGATCGCCTCGAAGCTCAGCCGATCAAGCTTGGGCTCGGTGGCCAGGTTACGAAGTTCCTGATCGACCACCAACGAACCCAACGACTCACCGATCACCAGAACCTGGCCCGGATCCGTCGCCAGGGTTTCCCGGATCGCCACGTCCAGGGCAGAGACCCCGGCCTCGATCGACACCGCTCCGGTGGCGCTGAACAGTCCCGTCCACGGCCACAGTCCGTGCGGATAGTCGATCTGCTGCAGGGTGTACCCGGGCGGCACCCGCTTCATGACCTCTGCAAGCGGAATCTCACCGCGGTTGGCGCCCTGCACCCACAACACGGTATTCGCCGATGCCACTCCAGCGAAGACCTGTGCGGCCATGGCCGCGGCGATCAAAACAGCATTACACTGCAACAATTTCCGAAACTTCTCCCCCATGGGGGAATTTTAGCAAGCGCGCGTCAGGCCAGCGAGTCGATCCAGGCCTGATGCAGATCCGCGTAGCGACCGCCGGCTCCGATCAGCGCGCCGGGCACGCCGTCCTCGATGATCCGGCCGTGCTCGAGCACGATGACCCGGTCGGCGATCTCCACCGTGGAGAGCCGGTGGGCGATGATCAGCGCGGTGCGGCCGGCCAGCACGGTGCGCAGCGCACGCTGCACCAGCCGTTCACTGGGGATGTCCAGTGACGAGGTGGCCTCGTCGAGGATCAGCACGGCCGGATCGGCCAGGAACGCCCGGGCGAACGCGACGAGCTGGCGCTGGCCGGCGCTCAGCCGCCCGCCCCGCTTGGCGACGTCGGTGTCGTACCCCTCCGGCAGCGCCGAGATGAACTGATCAGCGCCCACCGCCACCGCAGCCGCACGGATCTGTCCGTCGGTGGCCTCCGGTCGGCCGAATCGGATGTTGTCGGCGACGGTGCCGGAGAACAGGAAGTTCTCCTGGGTCACCATCACCACGTGGCGGCGCAGGTCATCCTGGGCGAAGCTGCGCAGGTCGACCGAATCCAGCGTGACCGAACCGGATTGCGGATCGTAGAAGCGGGCGATCAGCTTGGCGATGGTGGTCTTGCCCGCTCCGGTGGTGCCGACCAGTGCCACGGTCTGCCCCGCCGGCACCGACAGCGACATCCCGGACAACACCGGCTGATCGGTCGCATACCCGAAATGCACACCGCGAAGGTCGATTTCGCCGGCCACGGCATCGGGGCGGACCGGGTCTACCGGATCCGCGACGGCCGGCTCAGTGGCCAGCACGCCGGCGATCTTCTCCAGCGCCGAGGACGCCGACTGGAAAGTGTTGAAGAACTGCGAGATCTCCTGCATGGGCTCGAAGAACATCCGCAGGTACAGCAGGAAGGCCACCAGGGTGCCGATCGTCATCTCACCGTGCAGCACCCGGTAGCCGCCGTAGAGCAGCACCACCCCGGTGGTGAGGTTGCCGACCAGCTTCACCGCCGGCATGAAGACGGCCAGCAGTTGGAAGGACCGCTCGTTGTCGGCGCGGTAGACGTCGGCGACCTCGTCGAAGATCTGCTGATTGCGCGGTTGGCGGCGATAGGCCTGCACCGCCTTGATTCCGGTCATGGTCTCGACGAACTGGACGATGACCAGTGCCGCGCTCTCCCGGACCCGGGAGTAGGTCCTGGCCGACTCGCCCGCGAACCACCACACCAGTGCGACGAGGATCGGGAAGGCCGCCAGGCACATCAGGCCGAGCCGAAAGTCCAGGAACACCAACAGGATCGCGGTGCCGAACAACGTCAGGAATGCCGTCACCAGGCTGTCGAAGCCGGTCTCCAGCATTTCCTGAATCGTCTCGACGTCGTTGGTGGAGCGGCTGACCACCCGCCCGGAGGTGAAGCGGTCATGGAAGGCGACGTCGAGTCGCATGAAGTGCCGGAAGACCCGGCGGCGCAACTCCAGGAGCATCCCCTGCCCGATCCTCCCGGACCGGTTCAGAAAGAACATCCGGCTGACGGCCTGGACCGCCACCACCGCGCACAGGGTGGCGACGACGGCCACGAGTTCGCCCGCCGATCCACCAGCCAGCAGCGGCGGGATGGCATGGTCGATGCCGCGCTGCACCAGAAGCGGAACAGAAAGCCGCGCAACGTTTTCCAGAATGACCACCGCTGCCAGAACCAGCATCGCCGTGCGATACGGGCGCAGCAACGACCCCAGCAGTGCCCGGGCCTGGACCCGGCGCCGGCCCACCTCGTCTGTCTGTTCGCCGTCGGCCTGTTCACCGAGCCGGCCCCGCCACTGACTCACCGGCTACCCGCTTCCGACGAGAGGTAGCCGTCCGGCCGGCGGCGCAGCGCGCGGGCCTCCTGGTAACCCTGGTCGAGTTCACGGCGGGCATCGGCGACCTCCCACACCGGTTGCGGCTCGCACCCGTCGTCGAGTTCGTCGTCGGCAGCCAGCAGGTAGCGATAGCGCGGGACGCCGGCGAGCAGTTCCTGATGGGTACCGATGTGGGTGATCGTCGCCGCACCGTCAATCCTGTCCAACAGTGCCACCTTGTCGGCCAGCAGCACCGTCGAAGCCCGATGCGCCACAACGATTCCGGTGACTCCGGTCAGCACCTTCCGCAGCGCCGCCGTGACCGCCGCCTCGGTGTGGATGTCGAGGGCTGAGAGGGTGTCGTCGAGGACCAGGATGCGCGGTTTGGCCAGGATCGCACGGGCCAGGGCCAGCCGTTGGCGCTGACCACCGGACAGGCTCATCCCCTGTTCGCCGATCCGGGTCGCCAGACCGAACGGCAGGTCGTAGACGAACTGTGCGGCGGCGACCTCGATCGCGGCGGCGATTTCCTCATCGCCGGCCGGGTCATCCACCGGCCGCCCCAGGGTGAGGTTCTCGGAGACCGACATCGAGAACAGCGTCGGATCCTCGAAGGCGACGGCGACGGTGCCGCGCAGGGCGGACAGCGACAGATCGCGGATATCGTTGCCGTCGATCAGAATTCGGCCTTCGGTGACGTCGTGGAGTCGTGGCAACAACTCGGCGAGCACCGACTTCCCGGAGCCGGTCGCACCGACCAGCGCCAGCGTCTCTCCCGGTTCGACCGTGACGGTGACTCCCCGCAGCACCCAGGCGTCGGAGTCCGGGAACCGGAAGCCGACATCGCGCAGTTCCAGCCGTCCGGTTCCCCGACTCCGAGGACCGGGTGAGGCCGGGTTGGGCCCGTCGTCGATCTGGGTCGGCGCGTCGAAGATCTCGGCGATCCTGTTGGCCGCCGTCATCGCCTCCTGGGTCATCGACAGCAGGAACCCCAACGAGGCGATCGGCCAGACCAGCGACAACATCATCGTGATGAACGCCACCAGGGTGCCCAAGGTCACCAGCCCGCGGCCGGCGGCGTAGGCACCCAACCCCAGCACCACGATCAGGGTGAGGTTGGGGATCACCTCGAGCAGGGTCCAGAACCTGGCCGACACCGCCACCTTGCGGACCTGGGTGTCATGCAGCTGGCGGGCCTGCTCGTCGAACCGGTCGAACACGTACTCCTCCCGGCCGAACGATTTGATCGCCCGCAGTCCCAACGCCGATTCCTCGACGTGGGTGGCGACGTGGCCGGACTGATCCTGAGCCCGCCGCGACAGCCGGGTGAAGGCCCGTTCGAAGCGCAGGACGGTGGCGGTGACCGGCAGCACCGAGATCAGCACCACCACGCCGAGCGGCCAGTACATCGCCAGCAGGATGCCCGACACCACGACGATCTGCAGCAGGTTGAGCAGCAGGAAGACCAGACCGAACGACAACAGCCGGCGAATCGTGCTGAGGTCGTTCATGATCCGCGACAACAGCTGTCCGGACTGCCAGCGTCCGTGGAAGGACATCGGCAGGATCTGCAGCCGGGCGTAGATGTCCTTGCGGATATCGGTCTCGACCCCCATGGTGGCGCGGGTCACCAGCCACCGGCGGATGAACCAGAGCACGGCCTCGGCGACACCCACCGCCGTCGCGGCCAGTCCGAGCACCCACAGCCCATGCTGGTCGCGGTGCCGGACCGGACCGTCGATCACCGCCTTGGTCATCAGCGGAATCGCCACGGTCGCCACCAGACTGACCATCGCGACGGTGATCATCGCGATCCAGCGCACCCGGTAGGGCCGCAGGTACGGCAGCAATCGCAGCAGATCCGACCCGGTTCGGATCCGGGCCGGCGGCGCGGCGATGGTCATCGGGTTCATCTATGGCCACCGTAGCGGCCACGCCTCCCGCTTCTGTACCCGCCGATCCGGCAAGATGGTCCGCATGGACGCTTCGCTGCGCGTGCTGGTCGTCGACGACGACCCCGACGTGCTGTCCTCACTCGAACGTGGCCTGCGACTCTCCGGATTCGAGGTCTCCACGGCTGTCGACGGTGCCGAGGCGCTGCGCAGCGCGACCGAGACCCGCCCTGACGCCATCGTGCTCGACATCAACATGCCGGTGCTCGACGGCGTGAGCGTGGTGACCGCCCTTCGTGCGATGGACAACGACGTGCCGGTCTGCGTGCTCTCGGCCCGTAGTTCGGTCGACGACCGGGTGGCCGGTCTGGAGGCAGGCGCCGACGACTACCTGGTGAAGCCGTTCGTTCTCGCCGAACTGGTGGCCCGGGTCAAGGCCATGCTGCGCCGCCGAGGTTCGGTGGCGACGTTCTCCTCGGAGACCATTCAGGTGGGCCCACTCGAGGTCGACATCCCCGGCCGGCGGGCCCGGGTCAACGGCGCCGACGTCGACCTGACCAAGCGCGAGTTCGATCTCCTCGCGGTCCTCGCCGAACACAAGACCGCGGTGTTGAGCCGGGCGCAGTTGCTCGAACTGGTCTGGGGTTATGACTTCGCCGCCGACACCAACGTCGTGGACGTGTTCATCGGATACCTGCGCCGCAAGCTCGAAGCCGGCGGCGCCCCACGGCTGCTGCACACCGTGCGCGGTGTCGGCTTCGTGCTGCGCCAGCAGTAACAGTCTTCAAACGAAAGGCGCCCGCGTGGTAATCCACGCGGGCGCCTGCCGTCTTGCCGACTACTTGAAGTTCTTGTCCCACTTGTCGAAACCGGCCGCCTTGGCGGTCGCCTCGTCGAAGAACCACACCTCGGCGATGGTCTGCTGATAGGCCGGGCTGTCCGGACCGTGGTAGAGCATCGAGTCGGCATTGCCCTTGATCAACCAGCCGGCCGGACCGCTGCCGTCGGCGCCGCCCTTGGCCGAACCCTTGCCGTGCGGGCCGGCGGGAACCTCGTCGATGGAGACGGCCTTGGTCGCCCAGTGCAGGAAGCCCGCCTTCTTGGCGCTCTCCTCGTCGGCGAACCAGACCTCGGCCTCGACGTCCCCGTATTCCGGGCTGTCGACGGTGAAGTACCGGCCGGTGTCCTTGTCGCCCTTGATGACGTAGCCCTCGGGTGCGGCGAACCGGGAAACCACCCGGATGGAGCCCTCGCCGTACGGGTCGTGCTCGAGGACGTTCTGAATCTTGGCTGCCTGGACCTTGGCCGCCTGGACCTTGGATTCAGCGGCCTTCTCGACCTTCTCCACCTTCGCGGCGACCTTCTCGGCCACCTTCTCGGCCGGCGCGGTCAGCTTGGCGGCGGTGGCGGCCACTCCGGCGGCCGCGGCCTTGCCGGCTTCGGCGCTGACAGCGGGCTTCTTGACCGCGGCCGACACCGTGTGGGTCACCGGCACCTCGCGGGTGACCTTGCGGATCATCAGGACGAGGGTGAGGACAAGTCCGATCAGGAAGGACAGCGTCATCAGCCACCAGTTCACGTCATGCATCAACGCGCTCCAATCTCACGCGAGCCGGGAAGATCGGCGATCGCCTCTTCCCTGCTGGTCCGGGGGACGGTCAGAACCGTGATCACCCACGCGACCGCGGTGCCGACCAGGAAGGCCAGCAGGTACCACAACCACTGCGCTACGAAACCCATCGTTACTCCCTAGCTGACTTTGATCTCGGTGCGGCGGTTCTCGGCCCGGCCGGCCTCGGTGTCATTGCTGGCCACCGGCTCGGACGAACCTGCGCCCTTGCTGGAAACCGAATCGGCTGCGACACCCTGGGCCACCAGGTAGTCCGCGACGGACTTGGCCCGGCTCTCGCTCAACGGGTTGTTGATCGCGTCGTTGCCGGTGTTGTCGGTGTGCCCGACCACCGTGAGCTTCACCCCCGAGCAGGCCTTGACCGCCTCGACCACCGGTGCCAGCTCGGCCTGACCGTCCGCCGACAGGTTGGCGCTGTCGGTCTCGAACTTCAGCGGCGAAGCCAGATCGGAATCGATGACGCTCTGCAGGTTGTCGCAGGAGACCGCGCCACCCTTGACGATCATGTCGTTGATGACCTCGAGGTTGGGCCAGCCGGCCTTGGCGGCGGCCTCGACCGCAGCCTTGACCTCCTCGGAGGGCGCTGTGCCGATCAGCGTCAGCTTTCCGCCGTTGACCGTGTAGCGGAAGTCCGGGATGTCGATCGCGGCCTTGAGCAGCGCACCGAGACCGGAGAAGTCCGGGGCGTTCGCGCCGGCGGCGATGTCGATCTTGTCGATCAGGTTGACCCCCGGAAGGGCTGCCTTGAGCAGACCGAGCAGCTTGTCCTTGACCCCCAGGTCGGGAAGGATTCCCGAGAGGATGAAGTCCTTGCCGCTGCGCAGGATCGACAGCGGTGAGAAGTTCAACGACGGCAGCGACACATTCGGCGCCGACACGTTGACGTTCGGCGCGCTGATGTCGACCTTGGGCTTGAGCACCCCCGAGCCCAGCCACCCGAAAAGAAGCGGAATCAGTGCCAGGCCCGCGAGCCAGCCCAATCCCGGTGAACGCCGGTAGTACCGCGACTCGGTGCGCCACTCAGTGGCGCTTGCCGTCACGCGCTTCTCGCCGGAACCCGTCATCGGTTCCCTCCTCCGCCATCGCTGGCGTTTCAATTACATGAACCGGCAGCACGATACGACACCGAAGTGGCAAACACCAAAGGTTCGCAGAATCCGGCCTGCCGCGGCAAGAAATGCAGCGCTACTGCACACCTAGCAAGTCGATGACGAAGATCAGCGTCTGCCCGGACAGCCGGTGTCCGGCGCCGGACGGACCGTAGGCCAGCTCCGGCGGGATGGTCAGCTGACGGCGACCGCCGACCCGCATCCCGGGGATGCCGTCCTGCCAGCCCTGGATGAGGCCGCGCAGTGGGAAGGAGATCGATTCGCCGCGGTTCCAAGAACTGTCGAACTCCTCACCGGAGCTGAACTCGACGCCGACGTAATGCACGTCGACCACGTCGCCGGGCTTGGCTTCAGCGCCGTCACCGACGACGAGGTCGGAGATCACCAGTTCGGTCGGGGCCGGGCCGGCGGGGAATTCGATTTCAGGTTTGGTCGTCACGGCGTTCACCGTAGTACCCCGGTGGTTTCAGACCGGTGTTTCTAGACTGCCGTATGCGCTCTATCGACGTCGCGGTGGTCGGCGGCGGACACAACGGTCTGGTGGCCGCGGCGTACCTGGCGCGGGCGGGTCTGCGGGTTCAGGTGCTGGAGCGGCTCGACATCGTCGGTGGCGCAGCGGTTTCGGCGCACGCGTTCGACGGGGTCGACGCGCGGCTGTCGCGCTACGCCTATCTGGTCAGCCTGCTGCCGTCCCGGATCCTCGACGACCTCGGTGCGTCGGTTCGGCTGGCCCGGCGGCGCTATTCCTCCTACACACCGAATCCCGCCGACGGCGGCCGAACCGGCCTTCTGGTCGGTGCTCAGTCCAGCTTCAGCGCCGTCGGCGCGGGACCTGACGAACCCGGCTTCGCCGACTTCTACCGTCGCTGCCGCGCGGTCACCGAGCCGCTGTGGCCCACCCTGCTCGACCCGTTGCGCACCCGCGCCCAGGCCCGTGCGCATGTGCTGGCCAACGGCGGCCCGGACGCAGCCGCGGCGTGGGAGTCGCTGATCGAGCGGCCGATCGGGGAGGCGATAAGGGCGGCGGTGTCCTCAGATCTGGTGCGCGGCGTGGTGGCCACGGACGCTCTGATCGGAACCTTCGCCCGAATGGACGATCCGGCCCTGCCGCAGAACATCTGCTTCCTCTACCACCTGCTCGGAGGCGGCACCGGTGAGTGGGACGTCCCGGTGGGCGGTATGGGTGCGGTGACCGACGCGCTGGCCGCAGCCGCCAAGGCGCACGGCGCCGAAATCATCACCGGCGCAGACGTTTCGGCCATCACGCCCGATGGCGAAGTGCGGTACCGCCGCAGGGATGACGAAAATCGCCTCCAAGCCCGGTACGTGCTGTCCGGGGTCACCCCGACGGTGCTGGCCGGACTGCTCGGCGAACCCGCGCCCGAATCCGAGCCCGGCAGCCAGGTCAAGGTCAATCTGATGCTGCGCCGGTTGCCCCGACTGCGCGATGCCGCGGTCACTCCGGAGCAGGCATTCGGCGGCACCTTCCACATCAACGAGTTATGGTCCCAACTCGACACCGCATTCCACACGGCGGCCGCCGGTGACGTCCCCGAGCCGTTGCCGTGTGAGATCTACTGCCACTCACTGACCGATCCGAGCATCCTCTCGCCGCAGCTGCGCGACTCCGGCGCTGCGACACTGACGGTGTTCGGCATGCATGTGCCGCACCAGCTGGTGACCGGGGACCCGACCGGAATGCGTGACCGGCTGACGGCCGCAGTGCTGAATTCATTGAATTCGGTTCTGGCCGAACCGATTGAGGACGTCCTGCTCGCCGATGCCCTTGGCCGGCCGTGTGTGGAGACCAAGACCACCGTCGACCTGGAGGAGAGCCTCGGACTGACGGCCGGCAATATCTTCCACGGCACGTTGGCGTGGCCGTTCGTCGAGGACAACGAACCGTTGGAGACCTCGGCCCAGCGCTGGGGCGTGGCCACCGATCACGACCGGATCCTGTTGTGCGGCTCGGGCGCACGCCGCGGCGGTGCCGTGTCCGGCATCGGCGGTCACAATGCCGCGATGGCCGTCCTGGCCGGCTACTGACCCGCGATCAGCGGAGCCACCCGCTCCGCCGAGAGCTTGGCCCGGGCAGAGGTCGAGGTGAAGGCCAGCACCGTGATGACCAGACCCAGGCCGACGCCGACGAACCACAGCGGACGGGCCGAGGCTGCGAAGTCCGCACTGGTGGTCAGCGCATCGCCGGCGAGCGAACCGCACAGTGCCACACCGATACTCACACCGACCTGCCTGCTGGTGGAGGTCACCGCCGAGGCGGCACCGGCCCGGTCCTGCGGCATCCCACTGACCGCGGCATTGGTCACCGGGGCGTTCACCATCGCGAAGCCGATGCCGAACACTCCGAAGATCACCAGAACTGCGGCAATCGGGGTCACGCCGGTGAGCCGGGTCAGCATCGCCGGGGCGGCGGTGAGCAGCAGACCGGCGATCAGCAAGGAGGGGCGGGCGCCGAACCGTCCCACCATCCGGCCGGACAGCGGAGAGAAGACCAGCGCCCCGATCGCGATCGGCAGATAGATCAAACCGGTGTGCGCGGCCGAATAACCGCGCTGTCCCTGCAGATAGACCGACATCATGAACAGGAAGGCGCCCCAGGAGGCGAACGCACACACCGCGATGACGGTGGCGGAGGCGAACGGGACGCTGCGAAAGAACCGCAGATCGACGAAGGGGTCTTCGCGGCGCGACTCGTAGCGCAGGAAACCCGCGAACGACAGCGCGGCGGTGACGGCGATCGCAGCGATACGCGGATCCGACCAGCCCAGCGCCGGCCCCTCGATGAGGACGAACACCAGCCCGAACAGCGTCGCCAAGGCCAGCAACTGGCCGATCGGGTCGATGCCGCGCCTGGTGACCGAGCGGCTCTCCGGAACGAACAGTGCGGTGAGCACGATGGCCGCCCCGCAGATCGGCAGGTTGATCCAGAAGACCGACCGCCAGCCGACCAGTTCGATCAGCATGCCGCCCACGATCGGGCCGAGCGCCATCGAGATGCCGACCACCCCGCCCCAGATGCCCAGCGCCCGGGCCCGCTCGACCCTCCCGACGAATACCTGCGAAATAATCGACAGCGCAACGGGATTCATCATCGAGCCGCCGATTCCCTGAATCAGCCGCGCCGCGATGAGGGCGTCGACGCCGGGGGCGAGACTGCACAGCAGCGATCCGGCGGCGAACACCGTCAGGCCGATCTGGAACACCCGCCGGCGGCCGAACCGGTCACCGGCAGCGCCGGAGAGCATCAGCAGTGAAGCCAGCACCAGGGTGTAGATGTCGATGACCCACTGCATCTGCGACGCCGAGGCGCCGAAATCACGCCGGATCGCCGGGATTGCGACATTGACGATCGTGGCGTCCATCGACACGATCAGCAGGCTCAGGCAGCAAGACGTCAGAATGACGGTCTTGCGCCGTGCGCTCAGTCCGTCGGGCGGCTGAGCACGATGAATGGGGGCGCGGTCAGCGGCCGTCGAGTGCCTTGTAGTCGCGTTCGAGGTAGCCGGTGTAGATCTGGCGCGGGCGGCCGATCTTGTTGGGCTCCTCGTGCATCTCGCGCCAATGCGCGATCCAGCCCGGAAGACGGCCCAATGCGAACATCACGGTGAACATCCGGGTCGGGAAACCGATCGCCCGGTAGATCAGGCCGGTGTAGAAGTCGACGTTCGGGTACAGCTTGCGCTCGACGAAGTAGTCGTCGGTCAGCGCGGCCTCCTCGAGGCCCATGGCGATGGAGAGCAGGTCGTCGTCGCCGCCGAGCTTGCCGAGGATCTTGTCGGCCTGCTCCTTGACGATGCGGGCCCGCGGGTCGTAGTTCTTGTAGACCCGGTGGCCGAAGCCCATCAGCTTGACGCCGTCCTCGCGGTTCTTGACCTTGCGGACGAATTCCTTGACGTCGCCGCCCTCGGCCCGGATGCGTTCCAGCATCTCCAGCACCGACTGGTTGGCCCCGCCGTGCAGCGGACCCCACAGCGCGTTGATGCCGCCCGAGATCGAGGTGAACAGGTTGGCCTGCGAGGAGCCGACCAGCCGCACCGTCGACGTCGAACAGTTCTGCTCGTGGTCGGCGTGCAGGATCAGCAGCATGTCCAGCGCCCGGACGATCTCCGGATCGGGCTGGTAGGGCTCGGCGGGCAGACCGAAGGTCATCCGCAGGAAGTTCTCCACCAGCGACATCGAGTTGTCCGGGTAGAGGAATGGCTGACCGACCGACTTCTTGTAGGCGTAGGCCGCGATCGTCGGAAGCTTGGCCAGCAGCCGGATCGTCGCCAGCTCGACCTGCTTCTTGTCCAGCGGATCCAGCGAGTCCTGGTAGTAGGCGCTCAGCGCGTTCACCGCGCTGGACACCACCGGCATCGGGTGGGCGTTGCGCGGGAAACCGTCGAAGAACCGCTTGAGGTCCTCGTGCAGCAGGGTGTGGCGCTGGATCCGGGTGGTGAACTCCGCGAGCTGCTCGCTGGTGGGCAGCTCGCCGTAGATCAGCAGATAGCTGACCTCGATGAAGGTCGACTTCTCGGCCAGCTGCTCGATCGGGTAGCCCCGGTAGCGCAGGATGCCGGCGTCACCGTCGATATAGGTGATCGCGCTCTTGGTCGACGCGGTGTTGACAAAGCCCTGGTCAAAGGTGGTGTAGCCGGTCTTCGCGAGCAGCGGGCCCAGCGAGATGCCGTCGGACCCCTCCGTCGCGTGGACGATCTCCAGGTCCAGCTCCCCGCCGGGGTAACGGAGGGTGGCGGTGTCGTCGGATGCGGCCACATCAAACCCTTCTGCGCTCGGCGGCCGACGGCCGCGCTCAGGTCACGCTACTGCGCGTTCTAGGTGAACGTAGTCGCTATCTTCCCGGTTCGCCCGCGGGGGGCTGATCCTGGGGCCGCCATGGACGCCAGAGAGTGGTGAAGATCTCATAGGTCGCCTCGATCCGGTCGGCGACCACGCCGGGGTTGCCGACGTCGGCTCCGGGGTTGCCCAGCGCGGCCGCCATCAGCACCGCCCAGGTGTCGAAGAGGATCCGGACTGCCGGATGGTCGACGGAGACGCCCATCCGATCGGCCAGCGCCTCGATCACCGCCCGGGTCGGTGCGCCGGGCCGGTAGGTGAACGACGCCAGTCCCAGCAACGGGGAGGCGTTGACGATGCGCAGGAATCCGTCGAGCCGGTCGAAGGACATCGCCCCGGGCTCACCGCGCTGGGTCGCCCGGAGCACCGAGAGGTGCGCCCCGACCAAGGCCTCGTGCTCCGGAATGTCGAACGGCTGGCGGGCCAGGCCCGCGGCGACGTGGTCGGCGATGTCCTCGATCAGCGCCCCGATGACGGCTTCCTTGTTCGGGAAATAGCGACTGAACGTCCGCGGTGAGACGTCGGCGGCTTCGGCGATCTGGTCCACCGTGGTGTTGTCGTAGCCCCGCTCCGCACAGAGCCGGGTTGCGACGTCGACGAGGGTGGCCCGGGTGCGTTGTTTCTTACGCTCACGCAACCCCAGCCCTGGATCCCCCACCGGGTTAGGCACAGTAAGTCATCGTAGAGCCGCCGCGATGGCCTCACAACGTGTTCAACCAGCCCCGCTGAGGTGAATTTCTAAACCCTTGCAGGGCGGCTGATTTCGGCTGACGATCAGACCGGCGGCCGGTAACGCAGGAACGCCGGCACCGCCAATGCGGCGAGTAGAACTCCCACCAGCACCAGCACTCCCCCGCCGGTGGCCGCGATCGTCGTACCGACCGCCGCTGCGGCAGCCCCGTGCACCGCATCCGCCAACCGCGGACCGCCGGCGACCACCACGACGAAGACACCCTGCAACCGGCCGCGTAGATCATCGGAGGCGGCCTCCTGAAGGATCGTCGAACGAAACGCCGCCGACACCATGTCCGCCGCGCCGCCGACGGCCAGAAAGGCCAGTGCCGCGGCGAACATCGGCCCGGCCCGGCCGCCGGCCGCGCCGCCGGCCAGCCCGAAGCCCACGATTGCCAGACCCCACACCAGGATTGCGCCCACCACGGCCAGACCCTGGCGGCGTACCCGCGGCAGCCAGCCGGAGAACACCCCGCCGGCTACCGCACCGGCCGAGATCGCCGCGGCCAGCAGGGCCATCGTGGTGCCGCCGTCGACCGGACCACCGAAACTCTCGTTGGCCATCTGGGGGAACAGCGCCCTCGGCATCCCGCAGATCATCGCGATGAGGTCGACCACGAACGACATCAGCACCACCTGGTTGCCGGCCAGATAGCGGAAGCCCTCGAAGACGGCGCCGAACCCCCACCGAGAGGGTGAACCATCTTGTGCCGCAGCCTTTTCCAGGGGTGGCATCGGCCTCAGCCGGATGGTTGCCCAGATCGGGGCCAGACAGGTGATCGCGTCGATCAGGTACAGGGTGGACAGGTCGATCCAGTGCAACATGACGCCGGCCAGCAGTGGGCCAGCGATCGCGCCGAACTGCTGAACGGTCATGTTCAGCGAGTTGGCCGCGGGCAGTTGTTCGATGGGCAGCATCCGTGGGATCGCCGCACCCCGGGTCGGCCAGTTGATGGCGTAGAAACTCTGCTGGACCGAGAGTAGAACCAGCACCACCCACACGTTGTTGACCGCCAGCGCCGCCTGAAGCCACAGCAGCACCGACCCCAGCGCCAGCCCGACGGAGGAGATGATCAGCAGGATGCGCCGGTCCATGGCGTCGGCCCAGGCACCGCCCAGCAGGCCGAACACCACCAGCGGCACCAGTGAGAACAGCCCGGCCAGTCCCACGTAGGCGGAATTGCGGGTCAGCACGTACAGCTGCACCGGCACGGCGAAGATCGTCAGGTTCGCGCCGATGACGGTGACGATGCCGGCGGTCCACAGCCGGCGGAAGTCCGGCGTCTTGAGCGGGGTGGTGTCGGCGAAGAGCCGTCGCACGCCCGTCAGGGCTGGAGTCGTTCGATGCGGCCGGTTTCGGTGAACACCTGGATCCGGTTGTGGATCCGGTTCTCCCGGCCCTGCCAGAACTCGACGACCTCCGGCGCCATCCGATAGCCGCCCCAGTGCGGGGGAACCGGAACCTGGTCATGCCCGGCGAACCGCTCGGTCACCTCGGCCAGCCGGGCCAGCAACTCCTCCCGGGATCCGATCGGACGGGACTGCTCGGAAGCCCATGCGCCCAGCTGTGATCCACGCGGCCGGCGCGTCCAGTATTCGGCGGTCTCCTCGGGACGGACCTTGGTGACCGCCCCGCGCACGTGCACCTGGCGGCCCAGCGCGTACCAGGGGAAGGTGATCGAGGCGTACGGGGCGGCAGCCAGTTCCAGCCCCTTGGCCGACTCATAGTTGGTGTAGAAGGTGACGCCGTCGGCTTCGACGCTCTTGCACAGCACCGAGCGGGTCACCGGCCGGCCGGCCTCCACGGTGGCCAGCACCATGGCGTTGGGCTCGGCGACGCCGGCCGCTTCGGCCTCGTGGATCCACTTGTGCAACAACGACAACCAGCCGTCGGCAAGCCAGTCGACGTCGAGGTCGGTGCTGCCGTCCTTCTCGACCGATCCGTATTCCACCCGCATCGCCGCCAGCCGCCCGGCGGCAGGTGAGCTGGGTTCAGGCCTATCCCGATCAACCACGGCCTCACGGTACGCCGTGGGCCCCGGGTGGGAGAATCCGGTCATGGCTGATCTACCGGAGAATTTCGTGCCCGGACTCGAGGGCGTGGTGGCCTTCACCACCGAGATCGCCGAACCGGATCGCGACGGTGGGGCGCTTCGCTACCGCGGCGTGGACATCGAGGATCTGGTCGGTATGCGGGTCACCTTCGGTGACGTGTGGGCGCTGCTGGTCGACGGCCGGTTCGGCGATCCCCTGGCGCCGGCCGCGCCTCTGCAGCTGCCGATCCACACCGGGGACGTCCGGGTGGACGTGCAGGCCGGGCTGGCCATGATGGCCCCGATCTGGGGCTATCCGCCGCTGCTGGACATCGACGACATCGACGCCCGCGATCAGTTGGCGCAGGCGTCGGTGATGGCGTTGTCCTTTGTCGCGCAGTCGGCTCGCGGGACTGCGCTACCCGCCGTTCCGCAGCGTCGCATCGACGAATGCGCCACCGTGACAGAACGTTTCATGACCCGCTGGCAGGGGGACCCGGACCCGCGCCATGTCGAGGCGATCGACGCCTACTGGGTGTCGGCGGCCGAACACGGCATGAACGCCTCGACGTTCACCGCACGGGTGATCGCCTCCACCGGCGCGGACGTGGCGGCCGCACTGTCGGGTGCGGTCGGCGCCATGAGCGGCCCGTTGCACGGCGGGGCACCTGCACGGGTGATCCCGATGATCGAGGAAGCCGAGCGGACCGGTGATCCGCGCGCCGTGGTCAGCGGCATCCTGGACCGCCGCGAGAAGCTGATGGGGTTCGGCCACCGGGTGTACCGGGCCGAGGATCCCCGCGCCCGGGTGTTGCGGGCCACCGCCGAACGACTCGACGCCCCGCGCTACGAGGTGGCCGCCGCGCTGGAACAGGCCGCGCTGACCGAGTTGCGGGAGCGGCGGCCGGACCGGGCGATCGAGACCAACGTCGAGTTCTGGGCGGCGGTGATCCTGAACTTCGCCGAGGTGCCGGCGTCGATGATGCCGGCGATGTTCACCTGCGGCCGCACCGCCGGTTGGTCGGCGCACATCCTGGAGCAGAAGCGGCTGGGCAAGCTGGTCCGGCCGGCGGCCGTCTACATCGGGCCGGGGCCGCGCTCCCCGGAATCGGTGCCCGGCTGGAACGAGATCGCCCACGTCTGAGTGACGGTGACGTTTTTTTAAAACCCAGAGCGGGAATCTAGGCTGTTTGCCATGGCCGATCCCGCGCAGCTCATCATTCCCGCCGACCTCAAGCCCGCCGACGGTCGTTTCGGTTGCGGCCCGTCCAAGGTGCGGCCCGAGCAGTTGGCGGCGCTGAGCACCACCGCCGCCGGCCTGTTCGGAACCTCGCATCGGCAGGCTCCGGTGAAGAATCTCGTCGGCCGGGTGCGCGACGGTCTGCGCCAGCTGTTCACGGTCCCCGAGGGGTACGAGGTCATCCTGGGCAACGGCGGCGCGACCGCGTTCTGGGACGCCGCCGCGTTCGGCCTCGTCGACAAGAAGTCGCTGCACCTGACCTTCGGTGAGTTCAGCGCGAAGTTCGCCTCGGCGGTGGCCGGCAACCCGTTCGTCGGCGACCCGATCGTCATCAAGGCCGAGCCGGGCAGCGCGCCGCAGCCCACCTCGGATCCGTCGGTGGACGCCATCGCCTGGGCGCACAACGAGACCTCGACCGGTGTGGCCCTTCCGGTGCAGCGGCCGGCCGGTTCCGGTGATGCGCTGGTGCTCATCGACGCGACGTCGGCGGCCGGCGGCCTGCCGGTCGACATCACCGACGTCGACGTCTACTACTTCGCCCCGCAGAAGAATTTCGCTGCCGACGGCGGCCTGTGGTTTGCGGTGATGTCTCCGGCAGCGCTGGCCCGGGTGGAGAAGATCGCCGCCTCCGGCCGCTGGGTGCCCGAATTCCTGTCGCTGCCCGTCGCGGTGGACAACAGCCTCAAGAACCAGACCTACAACACCCCCGCCATCGGGACGCTGGTGCTGATGGCCGAGCAGATCGACTGGATGCTGGGCAACGGCGGCCTGGACTGGGCGGTCAAGCGCACCGCCGACTCGTCGTCGCGGCTGTACGGCTGGGCCGAGGCGTCATCGTTCGCGACCCCGTTCGTGGCCGATCCCGCGCTGCGCTCACAGGTGGTCGGAACCATCGACTTCAACGACGATATCGACGCGGCCGCGATCGCCAAGGTGCTGCGGGCCAACGGCATCGTGGACACCGAGCCGTACCGCAAGCTGGGCCGCAACCAGCTGCGGGTGGCGATGTTCCCGGCCATCGACCCGGCGGATGTGAGCGCGCTCACGGCCTGCGTGGACTGGGTTCTCGAACACCTTTAACCCCATCTGTCACACACGCGTGTCGGGCCCGTTATGTCAACGGGGCCGCGGCTACAGTCCGGTCCAAAGGAGGCCGGCATGCGGGAACTGACACTCATCGGACTCGATGTGGATGGTAAGCACGTCATCTGTGAAGGTGGCGACCCCGCCGACAAGTTCCTGATCAGAGTCGACGACCGGCTGCGCGCGGCCGTCCGCGGCGACCGGGCAGGCCTGATCCAGTCCAAGAAGGACAACGAGGCCAAGGGCGTGCTGCGTCCCAAGGACATTCAGGCCCGTATCCGCGCCGGGGCGTCGGTCGAGGAGCTTGCCGAATCCTCCGGCGTGGACGTCTCCAAGATCGAGCGCTTCGCCAACCCGGTCCTCCTGGAGCGCGCCCGGGCGGCCGAACTCGCCACCGCCGCCCATCCGGTGCTGGCCGACGGGCCCGCGCCGGAGACGCTGCTGGAGACCATCAACTTCTCGCTGGCCGAGCGCGGCCTGAGTTCTGAGGCCACCACCTGGGACGCCTGGCGGACCGACGACGGACGCTGGACGATCCGGATGAGCTGGCAGGCCGGCATGAGCGAGAACTTCGCCCACTTCCGGTTCACCCCGGGTGCGCACGGCGGAACCGTGACCGCGATCGACGAGGCCGCCAGCGAATTGATCGACCCCGAGTTCGAGCGTCCGTTGCGCCCTGTCGCGCCGGTGGCGCAACTCGCCTTCGAGGAGCACACCGTCATCACCGCGACGGTGAGCACCCAGGTCGTCGGACCGGTTGCCGGCCAGATCGTCGACGAGTCCCCGCGGCCCGCCCCCGTCGTCAAGCGCGGCAAGCGCAAGGCCGAGGTGCCCGCGTGGGAGGACGTCCTGCTCGGGGTTCGCTCCAGCGGCGACCGCTGATCACCGGAAGTCGCTGATCACCTGAGATTCAGGGCCAGCAGCGTCAGCCAGCCGACGGTCACCCCTACCGCCGCGCCCAGGACGAACCAGCGTCGCACCGGAATGCGCCGCCAGCCCCACAGCGTCGGCGCCAGACCGCCCACGGCCACCAGGTTCAGACCGATCGACACCACTGGATGCACCCGGATCATGCCCATGCTCAGCACCACGATGGCGGCGCCGGTCACCGCCGCGGTGAAGGCGGCCACCGTCAATCCCGTTCCCCAGGGGGTCGGCGGTCGCACCGAGAAGTCGTCGGACACCTGAGTCAGGTTAGCCGCTCGTAGAACGCCAACGCGGCGGCAGTGGCGACGTTCAGCGAGTCGGTGCCTCGCGACATCGGGATGCGCACCCGGAAGTCGGCCGCGCGCATCGCGGTCTCGGTCAGCCCCGGGCCCTCAGCCCCGACCAGTACGGCGACCTTCTCCCCGGCGAGTCCGCCCATCACCTCCGCCAGGGTGCCGGCCTCCGGGCTCGGAGTCATCGCCAGCAGGCGAAAACCGTTGGCGCGCAGGTCTTTCAGCTCAACCGGCCAGTGCTCAGCCCGGGCGAACGGCACCAGCAACGCGTGGCCCATCGACACCCGGACCGCCCGGCGGTAGAGCGGGTCGGCGCATCCCGCGCCGAAGATGATCCCGTCCACCCCGAGCCCGGCGGCATTGCGGAAGATCGAGCCGAGGTTCTCGTGGTCGTTGACACCCTCGAGGACCGCAACGGTGCGGGCACCGGCGAGAACCTCTGCTGAGGTCAGTTCCGCCGGACGCCGGGCCGCGGCCAGCACGCCCCGGTTGAGGTGGAAGCCCACCACCTCGGCCATCACCTCCGCCGACGCCCGGTAGAACGGGGCCGGCGCATCGGCGAGGTCACCGGCGAGTTCAGCCAGCCGTCGCTCGGTGCCCAGGAAGGCGTGGGGGGTGAACCGCGATGCCAGCATGCGCTGGGCCACCAGCACACCCTCGGCGATCACCAGGCCCTTGCCGGTGGGCAGATCCGGACGCCGGTCGACGCTGTTGAGATCGCGGAAGTCGTCGACCCGGGGGTCGTCGGGGTCGGTGATGTCGATGACCGTGCCCACGGCGATAAGGTAGCGGCAATGACGCACGACCTCGTCAACACTCCCCCGGAGCCGCCCCGGCTTCCGGCCGCGATGCTGGATCCGCGCCCGGTGATCACCGGCGGTGCGGTGCTGTGGGCGCTGGCCGCGATCGCGGCCTTCACGGTTCCGGCCCTGCACAGTTGGCGTCCGGTCACCATGGCCGGTCTCGGGGTGGGAGTGTTGGGTGTCGTGATCTTCCTCTGGCAGCGCTCCGCTGCCCGCCGGGGTGCGCGCGGCGCCCAAACCGGGCTCGAAACCACCTGACTCGAAACCACCTGACTCGAAACCACCTAGGGAGAACACCATGGCAGCACCGCTTCTGCAGGCCGAGATCGAGATCAACGCCCCGGTGAGCAAGGTCTGGGGGCTTGTCTCAGATCTGGGCCGGATGCCGCAGTGGAGCCCGCAGTGCCGGGTCATGAAGGCGCTCGGACCGTTGCGCCCGGGCACCCGCACGCTCAACCTGAACCGGCGCGGCATGTTGTTCTGGCCCACCACGTCGGTGATCACCGAGGTCGTCCCGGAGCGCAAGTTCGCCTTCCGCGTCCCGCTCAACACCACCGTGTGGAGCTACGAGTTGGAGCCCACCGCCACCGGCACCCGGCTGATCGAGACCCGGCACGCGGAGAACGGGGTCACCGCCGTTTCCGCCGTCGCGACCAAGGTCGCACTCGGCGGACTGGACACCTTCGAGCGGGAGCTGGTCGAGGGGATGAACCAGGGTCTGGCCCGGATCAAAGCCGCGGCCGAGAGCTAGGAAGACTCGTCGGCTGCCGACTCGACGGCGGGTTCAGGCTCGACGACGGACTCGGGTTCGACAGACTCGAGCTCGACGACAAGCTCGGGCTCAACGATGACGGCCGGAATTTCGACGACCTCGAGCACACCGTCGTCATACGGCTCGAACGCCGGCGACCCGGTGCCCTGCGGCGCCGGGGTGTCCGAATGCGCACCGCAGCCGTAAAAGAAATCCACCACCTGCCCGTCGGCGGCCATCGCGTTGCAGCACACGCCGAACATCGCGCCGAGGCCGCCGGCCAGCGGCACCATGAAGCCGCAGTCCCGGCACACCCGCTTGGTGGCTCGCGCCATCGGGGCGGCAGGTCCGTGTTCGCTGTCGTGCCAGCGCTGGGCGGCCTCGTCCCGGCCCTCGGCGCTGAGAACCCGTTTCCGACCCAGCCCGACCTGCACCGCGGTGTCGTCGATCAGCGGGTCGCCGGTGCCCATGAAGCCGGGCACCAGGCGGGGGTCGTCGGGCGGCGGGGCCAGCAGGTCGCCGGGGCCCAGGTCGCCGGGCTTGATCCGCTCATCCCACGGCACCCAGGCCGGGGCCAGCAGTGCGGTCGGCCCGGGCACCAGCACCACCTCGCTGATGGTGGCGTGATCGGCCCCCGGGCAGGCGGCCACCACGACGGCCCACTGCCAGCCCTGGTAACCGGGAAGGGTGGCGAGGAACCGATGGGTGGCCGATGCGTCGTCCTCGAAGTCGACGCCCAGGTAGTCACCGACGGCGTCGCCGCTGCACTCGATGATGGCCTGGCGGGCCTGCTCGACCGCGCCGGTCAGCACGGCGGCAACCGCCCCGGTCGGCTCGGCCGGCGACTGCTCCACGGTGTCGATCATGATGTCCATCGTCGACAATCTTGCCTCACCGCCTCGACCGGCAGCCACACCGCCGTCGGCTCGACGTCCGGCACGCCGGCATGGGGGACAATCGGACCATGGACGCAGGCCGCCGTATGCACCCCGGCCGCAGCCATCCGTCCGCCCATCCGGGCATGGCCAACTACCCCGACGAACCCGTATCCAGCGAGCACGGGCGGGTCCGGTTCGGGCCCCGGAGCGACCCGGATCACGATCCCGGCCCCAGCTCCAACCGATACCTGCCACCCCTGGACGGCGAACGGCACCGCTATCCCGGCCCGTTCGACGATCCGGATGACGACGGCTCCGACGGCAGTGAACGACTGACCCGGGCCCGGGCGGCGGCGATGCGCAGCCGCGAGATGGGCTCACGGATGTACTCGATGGTGCAGCGGGCGGCCACCGCGGACGGAGCCGACAAGTCCGGACTGACCGCACTCACCTGGCCTGTGGTCGCCAACTTCGCGGTGGACTCGGCGATGGCGGTGGCACTGGCCAACACCCTGTTCTTCGCCGCCGCCACCGGTGAGAGCAAGGGCCGGGTGGCGCTCTATCTTCTGATCACCATTGCGCCCTTCGCGGTGATCGCGCCGCTGATCGGGCCGGCTCTGGACCGCATCCAGCACGGCAGGCGCGCGGCATTGGCGATGTCGTTCCTGCTGCGCACGGTGCTGGCCGTCGTGCTGATCATGAACTACGACAACACCACCGGTGGCTACCCGTCGTGGGTGCTCTACCCGTGCGCGCTCGGAATGATGGTGCTGTCCAAGTCGTTCTCGGTGCTGCGCAGCGCCGTGACACCGCGGGTGATGCCGCCCTCGATCGACCTGGTTCGGGTCAATTCGAGGCTGACGATGTTCGGGCTCATCGGCGGCACGATCGTCGGCGGTGGAATCGCCGCCGGCGCGGAGTACCTGTTCGGCAAGGTGCTGGGTCTGCCCGGGGCGCTGTTCGTCGTCGTGTTCGTCACCCTGGCCGGGGCCTCGCTGACCATGCGGATGCCGCGCTGGGTGGAGGTCACCGAGGGTGAGGTGCCGGCCACTTTCACTTATCACGGCACCAGTCACGGCACCGGCCACGGCACCGGCGCCTGGGATTGGCTTGAGGAGCATCCCACCGAAGCCCTCCGAAAATCAGGATCAGGCGAATCAGGGCGGGGGGAATCAGGACCGGCCCGACAACCGTTGGGGCGCAACACCATTGCCGCGCTGTGGGGCAACTGCACCATCAAGGCGATGATCGGTTTCCTGTTCCTCTATCCCGCCTTCGTGGCCAAGGCCCACGACGCCAGCGGCTGGGAACAACTGGGCATGCTCGGCATGTTCGGCGCTGCTGCCGGTCTCGGTAATTTCGCCGGCAACTTCACCGCCGCACGGATGCGGTTGGGCCGGCCTGCGCTGCTGGTGGTGCGGGCCGCCGTCATGGTGACCACGCTGGCCCTGGTGACTGCGGTGACCGGCAACCTGTTCGTCGCCGCGGTGGCGACCCTGGTGACGTCGGGTTGCAGCGCGATCGCCAAGGCCTCGCTGGACGCCTCACTGCAGGACGACCTACCGGAGGAATCACGGGCCTCGGCCTTCGGGCGCTCGGAGTCGGTGCTGCAGTTGGCCTGGGTGCTCGGCGGCGCGATCGGGGTGTTGGTCTACACCGAACTGTGGGTGGGCTTCACCGCCATCACCGCACTGCTCATCCCCGGTCTCGCACAGACCGTGCTGAGCTATCGCGGACACTCGCTGGTGCCGGGTTTCGGTGGCAACCGGCCGGTACTGGCCGAACAGGAACGTCGCTGAAAACGGAGTGGGTGCGCAGGTGAAACCGAATCGTTCAATTGCCTGGATGCTGGCGGCACTGGTGGTGCTGGCATCGGCCGGGGCCGGTGTGGCGGCATACCGCTGGTCCCGCGACTCGGTGTCCCCGCTGCCCCAGATCAGCGCCTACTCCCACGGCAGCACCACCCGGGTCGGACCGTACTACTTCTGCAACGTCGTCAACCTCGACGACTGCGTCCGGGACGGCGCGCAGGGCGCACTGCGGGTCAACGACCGCGAACCGGTGCAACTGTCGGTTCCGGTGTCCATCTCCCGCGCGCCGTGGCGGCTGCTGAAGGTCTACGAGGACGAGCTCAACACCACCGCCACCTGGTTCCGGCCGGGCACCAGGCTGGCGGCCACCATTCCGACCCTTGATCCGCAACGCGGCCGGCTGGTCGGCGTCGTTGTGCAGTTGATGACGCTCGTCCGCGATCAGAGCGGCGCGGAATTCGAACTGCCGCATGCCGAATGGTCGGTGCGGCTGAATCGGAGCTGACGCCGAACTGGCTTAAGCGTCCAATTCGGCGGCGACGGCCCGAACCACCTCGGAGACCCGGCGCGCCACCTTCTTGTCCGGGTATCGGCCACGGCGCAACTCGGGCTGCACTGCGCCCTCCAGCAGGGTGATCATGTCCTCGACCATGCCGTGCAACTCGTCCGGGCTGTGCTTGTGCTCGGCGGCGGTCGCCTCGCGGCGGGTTCGGGTCAGGCTGGGCGGCGCGTCGATCAGCGTCACACTCAGTGCCTGCGGTCCCCGCCGGCCGGAGGCCAGACCGAACTCGACCTTCTGGCCGGCCTTGAGGCCCTCCACGCCCTCGGGCAGGGCCGAGGCCCGCACGTAGACGTCCTCGCCCTCCTCCTGGGACAGGAAGCCGAAGCCCTTCTCGGCGTCGTACCACTTCACCTTGCCGGTCGGCACTGGTCTCACCCGCTGTCGTTGGTCGTTCGTCGTTCGCCGCATGGCGGCAGATGGCCGCTCATCGTCATGGCGACGACGGCGATCCTACTCAAAGCCGCACCCTCTCAAACCACGATCACTGGGCACCAGAGTTTGGTTCGATAGGCTGGCCTAACCGCGGGAGGTGAGATGCGACTGGTTCTGAACATCATCTGGCTGCTGTTCGGCGGCCTGTGGCTGGCGCTGGGCTACCTGCTGGCCGCGCTGGTGTGCTTCCTTCTCATCGTCACCATCCCGTTCGGCTTCGCGTCGGCACGGATCGCGGTGTATGCGCTGTGGCCCTTCGGCCAGACCATCGTCGACAAGCCCGGTCCCCGGCCGGGCGCCCTGATCGGCAACGTGATCTGGCTGCTGCTGTGCGGTATCTGGCTCGCGATCGGGCATGTGCTGACCGCGATCGCGATGGCCGTCACGATCATCGGCATCCCGTTGGCGCTGGCCAACCTCAAACTCATCCCGGTCTCGCTGATGCCACTCGGCAAGGAGATCGTTCCGGTCGACAGCATTGCGCCCAGATGACGCCGACCACGCTGGGACTGCCCACGGTCCGTCGCGATCCCGCGGCGACGCCTGACGGCATGCCGGTCAGTGGCCCCCTGCTGGACACCTTCGGCCGGGTCGCCACCGATCTGCGGGTCTCGCTGACCGACCGGTGCAATCTGCGCTGCTCCTATTGCATGCCGGCCGAGGGGTTGGACTGGCTGCCCGGCAGCGATCTGCTGAGCTTCGACGAGTTGTCGCGGCTGCTGCGACTGGCGGTCACCCGGCTGGGCATCACCAACATCCGCTTCACCGGCGGCGAGCCGCTGCTCTACCGCGATCTCGAGAACGTGGTCGCAGCCGTCGCCGCATTGGCGCCCCGCCCTAACATCGCGATGACCACCAACGGTGTCGGACTGGCCCGGCGTGCGGCCGGCCTGGCGGCAGCCGGACTGGACCGGGTCAACGTCTCACTGGACACCATCGATCGCGCGCACTTCACCGCGATCACCCGGCGCGACCGGCTCGGGGAGGTGCTCGACGGCCTGGCCCGGGCGGCCGCAGCCGGACTCGGGCCGGTGAAGGTCAATGCCGTCCTGGATCCGGTGACCGGGCCCGGCGACGCCGTCGAGTTGCTGCGGTTCTGCCTGGAGCACGGCTATCAGCTGCGCATCATCGAGCAGATGCCGCTGGACGGCGGCCATCAGTGGAGTCGCGACTCCACCGTGCCGGCCGACGACATCGTGGCGGCCCTTCGCCGCAGTTTCGATCTGCGGGCAGACCCCACCCCGCGTGGGTCGGCGCCGGCGCGGCTGTGGCTGGTCGACGGCGGACCGGCGACGGTGGGGATCATCGCCTCGGTGTCCGACGCGTTCTGCTCGGCCTGCGACCGGACCCGGCTGACCGCCGACGGGCAGGTGCGCAACTGTCTGTTCGCGAGCGAGGAGAGCGACCTGCGCGGACTGCTGCGGTCCGGCGCCGACGATGCCGCACTCGAGTCGGCGTGGCGCGCGGCGATGTGGCGCAAGGCGGCCGGGCACGGGATCAACGATCCGGACTTCGTGCAGCCGAGCCGCCCGATGAGCGCGATCGGCGGCTGAATGTGACGGAGATCTCCCGATCCGGCGCTGATCTGCCGATAACCGTGCGATTCTTTGCTGCCGCCCAGGCGGCAGCCGGGGCCGAAACCGGCGTCCTGAACCTCCGACCTGGGGCGACTGTCGCCGACGCGGTCAGCGAACTCTGTGGTCAGAGTGACAAATTGGCACTGGTGTTACAGAAGTGTTCATTTCTGTGCGACGGTGTGGCCGTTCGGGATCGGGACACTGTGCTGCACCCCCATCAGACTCTCGATGTTCTGCCGCCCTTTGCCGGCGGCTGAGGGTGATTTGGGTCACATCACGATAAGGTCACGGCGTGGCCACGGCCTGATCACGCCCAAGCCCTACCAGGCCCGATGCTGGCCTTTTGGGCGAAGCTGGCGAATTTCTGGAATTTGCCAGCTGGGAAAACACCTGTCCGCCGAAAAGCTGACGGGTCCCCGAACAGCCCGTACCGTTCTTAGTGGCCCGCCCCTCGTGGCAGGTCCTCTCCGCTTCACGCGCCGAGCTCCATCCACCGGAGCGGAGGGTACGACGACAACCGTCGGATGGAGGCGGGGGACCCACCGGTCCACCGACAAGGACCTTGGAGCCCTAACCGGCCCCTTGGGGTGAAGCCGGCACGTTTCTTCGCGAAGCGCCCCGGCCGGGCAACCTCTCCCGCCCGAACCCGACAGCTGACCTCGCAGGCGCGTTACCGAGAGGAACGACCCATGGGCCGTCATAGCAAGCCGTCAACTCCGTCCGTCAGCGTCGCCAAGATCGCCGTCACCGGCGCGGTCCTCAGCGGCGGCACCATCGGCCTGGCCGCTCAGTCGCAGGCCGCGACCGACGGCGAGTGGGACACCGTCGCGCGCTGCGAGTCCAGTGGCAACTGGGCCATCAACACCGGAAACGGCTACCAGGGCGGACTGCAGTTCGCCCCGGGCACCTGGTCCGGCTACGGCGGCGGCCAGTTCGCCTCGGCGGCCCATCTGGCGACCCGCGATCAGCAGATCGCCATCGCCGAGAAGGTCCTCGCCGGACAGGGCAAGGGCGCCTGGCCGGTATGCGGTCGCGGGCTGTCCGGCCCCACTCCGCGCAACGTCTTGAACCCGGCCCCGGCTCAGACCACTCCGGCCGACACCCAGGCACCCGCCGACGCCCTGGCTCCCGCCGATGCGCTGGCTCCCGCCGACTCTCTTCCCACCGATGCGCTGGCTCCGTTGGACCCCCAGGCGCCGGCTGACGTTCAGGCCCCGTCGGACACCGAAGCTCCGGTCGTCGCACTGTCCGCGCCGGCCACCGATGCGCCCCAGGATCTCCCGGCCACCCAGAATCTCCCGGCTGCCCAGAATCTCCCGGCGCCCCAGGACCTCCCGGCGGATGCGCCGGTTCTCGAACTGATCACCATTTCCGGCGACGGCGCCCAGGGCGATGACGTCACCGTGATCGCGGCTCCCGACGACACCGCGATCGACATCGTGGTTCCCGGCCTGGCCCCCGGCGCTGACCCGGCGGAGGTTCCTGACCGAGTCGTCATCGTCCAGGCCAACCGGCTGACCCCGATGCCGATGGCCCCGGCCGACCCGGCGGTGCCGCCGGCGGAACCGACCACCGTGCTTCTGACTCCGGCGGCCGACCCGGCCAGCCCGGCCGGTGGCACCGCCACCACCCCGGCCTCCACCACCATGACCGGCGCCGGTGGCTCCTCGACGACGACGGCGTCCGGTCAGGTCGGCGTGCCGCACCTGCCGAGCCCGAACAACCCGCCGCCGGGCACCTCGGACAACCCGGTGGACGGGACCGAGAGCCAGAACGTCTCCTACCTCCGCGACCTCTGGCACGCCGTGCAGAACAACCAGATCAGCCGCAGCGATCTGCTGCTGGCACTGGCGCAACGTTCCTTCACCTCGCCGGTTCCCGCGGACGCCCAGACCGCCGCGACGGCCCCGTCTGCCGCGGCCCCGGGCCAGGCCTCGGCACCCGCCGACGCCCCGGCTCCCCTGCTGATCCCGGCGGCGGCACCCGCGCCGGTCGACGCCTCGGCCGAGTAGACCGGGCGGCCGGCTAGGCCGAGTTCACCCACTCGTCGGTTCCGTCGGCGAAGAACTGGTGCTTCCACACCGGAATGCGCTCCTTGATGGTGTCCACCAGTCGGGAGCAGGTCTCGAACGCGGCGCCACGGTGATCGGCCGCCACGGCCACCACCAGTGCGGCGTCGCCCAGTTCCAGCGGTCCCACCCGGTGACTGGCCGCCAGGGCGCGCACCCCCGACGCCGAGCCGGCGACCTCGGCGAGCACCTCGAAGAGCGTCTCGGCCGCCGACGGGTGCGCGGAGTACTCCAGTCGCAGCACCTGGCGGCCGCCGTCGTGGTTGCGCACCACTCCGGAGAAACCCACCACCGCGCCCGCCTGCACCGAGGCGACGAGGTCCTCATGCTCGGTCAGCGAGATCGGTTCCGCGGTGACGGCGGCCCGCAGGATGCGCGTCATCGCCGGTGATCTCCGCCGGCCAACTGGTCCAGCGCATGGTCGAGCACCTCGCCGAGCACCGCGAGACCGTCCCGCACGCCGCCGGGCGAGCCGGGCAGGTTGACCACCAGGGTGCGGCCGGCCACCCCACAGACACCACGGGACAGGATCGAGGTGGGCACCTTCGGGAGCCCGGAACGCCGGATCGCGTCCGCCAGGCCGGGGATCTCGTAGTCCAGGACGGCCCGGGTGGCCTCAGGGGTGGCGTCGGTCGGTGAGATTCCGGTCCCGCCGGAGGTGACCACGACATCGACCTGTGCCGCCAGGGCGGCCCGCAGGGCCTCGGTCACCGCTTCGCCGTCCGGAACCACCACGGGATCTCCGGCGGCGATCCCGCGACCGGTCAGCCACTCCACCACGATCGGTCCGGTGCGGTCCTCGTAGACACCGCCGGCCGCCCGCGTCGAGGCGATCACCACCCGGCCGGTGCGCGGGTGATCGTTTGTCGAAGCCCCGGTCATTCGGCGGCCCAGACGCCCGACTTGCCGCCCTCTTTGCTGACCACCCGCACCTCGTCGATACGGGCGCCCGGGTCGACGGCCTTGATCATGTCGTAGACGGTCAGCGCCGCCACGGTGACGGCGGTGAGCGCTTCCATCTCGACGCCGGTGCGGTCCGTGGTGCGGGCCGAGGCGGTCAGTTCCACCGCCGAATCGGCGATGCTGAAGTCCACATCGACGCCGCTGAGCGCGATCTGGTGGCACAGCGGGATGAGGTCCGAAGTTCTTTTGGCGGCAAGGATTCCCGCCACCCGGGCTGTCGCCAGGGCATCACCCTTGGGCAGGCCGCCGGAGGCGATCAGAGCGATCACCTCGGGGGTGGAGCGCACGGTGGCGCGGGCGGTCGCGCTGCGCGCCGTCGCTGCCTTGCCGCTGACGTCGACCATGCGCGCCGCTCCCTCGTCGTCGAGGTGCGAGAGCCGCCCCGTTCGATCGGACTGCGGCCGGTCGGTCTGCGGCCGGTCGGTCACCGCTACCGGTTGATGACGGTGACCGGGTGGATGTAGGGCAGCTCGGAGGCGGGCAGCGGGAAGGTGATGGACCCGAACGGGGACAGTGAGCCTGCCCGGTCCGCGGCGAGCTCGCTCACCGGGTGGGCATGCGGATCCCGGGTCGGCCAGCCGTTGTCGACGTACTTCTGAATGTCAGCCACGACATCATTCTGACACTTGGCGGCCGAACACGCGCCAATGGCCGCTGAATTAGGCTTGCCGCGATGATCGCGCCCCTGGGCTCCTGGCTGGCGGACCTGCCCGATGAGCGGCTGGTCCGCCTGTTGGAGCTGCGGCCGGATCTCTCCCAGCCGGCCCCGGGCAGCATGGCGGCGCTGGCCGCCCGGGCCGTCTCCCGCCAGTCGGTGAAGGTCACCGCCGATGATCTGGACTTCCTGAGGCTGGCGGTCCTCGACGCGTTGATGACGCTGGACGCCCACCGGACGGCGGTGCCGGTGACCGAATTACTCGCGTTGCTGGGTGGGCCCACTGCCGAGGTGCTGGCCGCGCTGGAGGACCTGCGCGTGCGGGCCCTGGTGTGGGGCGACGACGAGGTGGGGGTGTCGGTGGAGACCACGGCCGCGCTGCCGTGGTTCCCGGGCCAGGCGGTCGACGTCTCCGGCCGGCCGGCGACCGAACTGACCGCGGCCATCGCGGCGCTGGATGACGACGCCCGCGAGTTGTTGGGCCGGCTCAAGGCCGGCTCACCGGTGGGCCGCACCCGCGACGCCGCACCGGACACCCCGGCCGATCGTCCGGTGCAGCGACTGCTGGCCGCCGGACTGCTACGCCGGGTCGACGACGAGACGGTGATGCTGCCGCGCGACGTCGGGCAGGTGCTGCGCGGCGAGGAACCCGGTCCGGTCGGGCTCGTCCCGCCCGATCCGGTGGTGTCCACCACCACCGCCAAAGACACCGACGCCTCGGCGGCCGGGGCGGCGCTGGAACTGCTGCGCGAGGTCGAGGTGATCCTGGAAAGCCTTTCGGCGACACCGGTTCCCGAACTGCGCAGCGGGGGCCTGGGGGTGCGCGAGTCGCGCCGGCTGGCCAAGCTCACCGGTATCGACGAGCAGCGCCTGGGACTGGTCCTCGAGCTCATCGCCGCCGCCGGCCTGATCGCCAGCGGGGTACCCGACCCGGCCCCCGGCGACGACGCACCCGCGTACTGGGCCCCGACGGTGGCCACCGACCGCTTCCTGGAGGCGCCCACCGCCAACCGCTGGCACCAACTCGCCAGCACCTGGCTGGACCTGCCGTCCCGGCCGGGGTTGATCGGCGAGCGCGGACCGGACGGGAAACACTATGCGGCACTGTCGGATTCGCTGTACTCCACCGCCGCGCCACTGGACCGCCGGCTGCTGCTGGGCCTGATGTCGGAGCTGCCGGCGGGCGCGGGCGTCGACGCCCAGAGTGCGTCACGCGCGCTGATCTGGCGGCGTCCGCGGTGGGCGGCCCGACTCCAGCCCGCACCGGTGGCCCATCTGCTCGATGAGGCCCATGCGGTGGGACTGACCGGTCGCGGTTCCTTGAGCGCACCGGCGCGGGCACTGCTGAGCGAGGGCCCTGAGGCCGCGATCGCGGCGATGGCCAAGACACTGCCCCAGCCGATCGACTATTTCCTGGTTCAGGCGGATCTGACGGTGGTGGTGCCCGGACCACTCAGGCGTGAACTCGCCGACGAACTGGTGACGGTGGCCGCCGTCGAGTCCGCCGGTGCGGCCATGGTCTACCGGGTCAGCGAGCAGTCGGTGCGCCACGCCCTCGACACCGGCCGGACCGCCGAGGGCCTGCAGACGTTCTTCCGGACCAACTCCAAAACGCCTGTGCCACAGGGTCTGGAGTACCTCATCAACGACGTCGCCCGTCGGCACGGCCAACTCCGGGTCGGGATGGCGTCGTCGTTCCTTCGCTGCGACGACCCCAGCCTGCTGGCGCATGCGGTCGCCGCACCGGCGTGCGCGAATCTGGAGGTGCGACTGCTGGCTCCGACGGTGGCGGTCTGCCAGGCCCCGATCGCCGAGCTGCTGGCGGCGTTGCGCGAGTCGGGCTTCGCCCCGGCTGCCGAGGATTCCTCCGGCGCCATCGTCGAACTGCGCCGCCGCGGGTCCCGGGTGCCCGGCGTGATCCCGCTGCGTCGGCTCTACAAATCGCTGCCCAAGCCCAATCCGGAGACGCTGACGGCGGTGGTGTCGATGCTGCGCCGGGTCCAGGACGCCCCACTGGGCGGCGCCCGCATCGACCCGGCGGTGGCGATCGGCCTGCTGCAGCAGGCCGCGGTCCACGGCAGGGACGTCCTGATGGGCTACGTGGACGCGGCCGGGGTGGCCACCCAGCGGTTGGTGACACCGATATCGGTACACGGCGGGCACCTGATGGCGTTCGATCCGGCGCAGGGTCGGATCCGCGAGTTCGCCGTCCACCGGGTCACCTCGGTGATGGCCGCACACGACGACTGAAGGCCTGTCGGCGTCCTGAAATAGAGTGCAGGTATGGAAGGCCCGCTGATCGTTCAGTCCGACAAGACGGTCCTGCTCGAGGTCGACCATGAGCAGGCCAACGCTGCACGCGCGGCCATCGCTCCGTTCGCCGAACTCGAACGTGCCCCCGAACACATCCACACCTACCGGATCACGCCGCTGGCGCTGTGGAACGCCCGGGCTGCCGGGCATGACGCCGAGCAGGTGGTCGATGCGCTCGTCACGTTCTCACGCTATGCCGTTCCGCAGCCGCTGCTGGTCGACATCGTCGACACCATGGCCCGCTACGGCCGGCTGCAATTGGTCAAGGATCCCGCACACGGGCTGACCCTGGTCAGTCTCGATCGCGCGGTCCTCGAGGAGGTGCTGCGCAACAAGAAGATCGCCCCGATGCTGGGCGCGCGCCTCGATGACGACACCGTGATCGTGCACCCCAGTGAGCGCGGCCGGGTCAAGCAGATGCTGCTCAAGATCGGCTGGCCAGCCGAGGATCTCGCCGGCTACGTCAACGGCGAGGCCCATCCGATCAGCCTCAAGCAGGACGGTTGGGAACTGCGCGACTATCAGCAGATGGCCGCCGACTCCTTCTGGGCCGGCGGCTCGGGTGTGGTGGTGCTGCCCTGCGGCGCCGGCAAGACCATCGTCGGTGCGGCCGCCATGGCCAAGGCCGGGGCGACGACGCTGATCTTGGTCACCAACACCGTGGCCGGCCGGCAGTGGAAGCGTGAGCTGATCGCGCGAACCTCGTTGACCGAGAGCGAGATCGGCGAATACTCCGGTGAGCGCAAGGAGATCCGTCCGGTCACCATCGCCACCTATCAGGTGATCACCCGGCGCACCAAGGGCGAGTACCGGCATCTCGAGTTGTTCGACAGCCGGGACTGGGGTCTGATCATCTATGACGAGGTCCATCTGCTGCCCGCGCCGGTGTTCCGGATGACCGCCGATCTGCAGTCCCGCCGCCGTCTGGGTCTGACCGCCACGCTCATCCGGGAGGACGGCCGCGAGGGCGACGTCTTCAGCCTGATCGGCCCGAAGCGCTATGACGCGCCGTGGAAGGACATCGAGGCCCAGGGCTGGATCGCCCCGGCGGAGTGCATCGAGGTGCGCGTCACGATGACCGACAACGAGCGGATGCAGTACGCCGTCGCCGAACCCGAGGAGCGCTACAAGCTGTGCTCGACGGCGCACACCAAGATCGCGGTGGTGAAGTCGATCCTGGCCAAACATCCCGATGAGCCGACCCTGGTGATCGGCGCCTACCTTGACCAACTCGACGAACTGGGCACCGAACTCGACGCCCCGGTAATCCAGGGGTCGACCAAGAACGCCGAGCGAGAGGCGCTCTTCGACGCGTTCCGCCGCGGCGAGATCAGGACCCTGGTGGTGTCCAAGGTCGCCAATTTCTCCATCGACCTTCCGGAAGCCTCAGTGGCCGTGCAGGTTTCGGGCACCTTCGGTTCACGCCAGGAAGAGGCGCAGCGGCTGGGCCGGCTGTTGCGTCCCAAGCACGACGGCGGCGGCGCGGTGTTCTACTCGGTGGTGTCGCGCGACAGCCTCGATGCCGACTACGCCGCACACCGCCAGCGATTCCTCGCCGAACAGGGCTACGGCTACATCATCACCGACGCCGACGACCTGCTCGGTCCGGCGATCTAAGCGAGAGCGGGGATGACTTCCCGCTCGAACAGTTCGATTCCGGAACGGTCATACGCCGCCTCCGGGAAATAGCAGATGACGTACTCGCAACCCAGGTCGCGCAGCTTCGTCATCCGCTCGATCACCCGCTCCGGGGTTCCGGTGGCCGAGCCGGCGTTGTCGTTCATCGCCATCATCGCGTCGGCGGCGGCGTCGCCGCACACCCCGGACAACCGGGTGTGGACCATCGAGCAGCGCTTGATGAAGTCGGCCTCCGAAGATCCGATGATCGCGTTGACGTTGGCGGAGCGCACGATCGCACCGAAGTCGGTGCCCACCTCACGGCAGTGGCCCGCCAGGATCTCCGACTTGTGGGCGAACTCCTCGGGATCGGCGCTGAAGTTGGTGTACTGGGCGTACTTCGCGGCGATCTTCAAGGTGACCTTCTCCCCGCCGCCGGCGATCCACAGCGGAATTCCGTTCGGCTGCAACGGTTTCGGTGCGACGATGGCGCCGTCGACCTGATAGTGCTTGCCGTTGAAGCTCACCCGGCCGTCGCGCCAGGCGTCGCGCATGATCTGCACACCCTCGTCGAGCCGGGCCAGCCGCTCCCCCGCCGACGGGAACCCGTATCCGTAGGCTCGCCACTCATGCTCGTACCAGCCGCCACCGATGCCCATCTGAACCCGGCCGCCGGAGATGATGTCGGTGGTGGCGGCGACCTTGGCCAGATACGCCGGATTGCGGTAGCTCATCGCGGTGCACATCTGTCCGAGCTTGATCCGTGACGTGGTGGCTGCGAACGCCGCCATCAGGGTCCACGCCTCGTGGGTGGCCTCGTCGGTCGGCACCGGGACGGTATGGAAGTGGTCGTAGACCCACAGCGAGTCCCACGGGCCGCGGTCGGCGTGCTGAGCCAGGTCGCGCATGAGCGGCCAGTGGTCTTCGACGGGGATGCCGACGAGGTCGAGTCGCCAGCCCTGCGGGATGAACAGTCCGAAGCGCATGCGGTGACTCTACGACTTCTGCAGCCATGTGAAAGGCCCCCGGGAAACGGATTCCCGGGGGCCTTTCACAAACGCGGACTCGCTACTTCAGCAGCGAGGCCGGCGGGTTGAAGCGGTCACCGTACTTGGCGGCCAGTTCCTTGGCACGTGCGACGAAGCCCGCCTTACCACCGGGGTAGCCGGTGATGAACTGGGCTGCGCCACCGGTCCACGGCGGGAAACCGATGCCCATGATCGAGCCGATGTTGGCGTCAGCCGTCGTCTCGATGACGCCCTCGTCGAAGCACTTCTGGGTCTCCAGCGCCTCGGCGAACAGCATCCGGTCGATCATGTCCTGCAGTGGCGGCTTGGAACTGCCGGAGTTGAACTCCGCGCGCAGCCCCGGCCACAGCTGGGTCCGCTTGCCGTCGACGTACTCGTAGAAGCCGGCGCCGGACAGCCGCGACGGCCGCCCCAGCCCGATCATCTTCTCCACGACGGCCTCGGCCGGGTGCCCGGTGTACTTGCCGCCGGCATCCTCGACACCCTTGCGGCTGGCGACGGCGATCTTGTGCATGAGCTCCATGTTGAGCTCGTCGGACAGCTGCAGCGGCGGGGCCGGGTAACCGGCCTGGCTGCCGGCGTGCTCGATGGACGCGGGCTCGACGCCCTCGCCCAGCATCGCCAGCGCCTCGTTGATGAAGGTGCCGATGACCCGGGAGGTGTAGAAGCCGCGGCTGTCGTTGACCACGATCGGGGTCTTGCCGATGGCCAGCGTGTAGTCGAACACCCGAGCCAGCGCCTCGTCAGAGGTCTTCTCGCCCTTGATGATCTCGACCAGCGGCATCTTGTCCACCGGTGAGAAGAAGTGGATGCCGATGAAATCGTCCTGACGCTTCACACCCGTGGCCAGGCCGGTGATGGGCATGGTCGAGGTGTTGGAGCCCAGGATCGCGTTCGGCTCGACGATGTCCTCGATCTCCTGGAACACCTTGTGCTTGAGTTCCTGGTTCTCGAAGACGGCCTCGATGACGAAGTCCACGCCGGCGAAGTCCTTGGGGTCTGCGGTCGGGGTGATCCGGCCCAGCAGCGCGTCGGACTTCTCCTTCGTGGTGCGGCCACGCTCGAGGGCCTTGGCCTCCAGCTTCTCCGAGTAGCCCTTGCCCTTGTTCGCGGCCTCGATGGTGACGTCCTTGAGGACGACGTCGAAACCGGCCTTGGCCGAGACGTAGGCGATGCCGGCGCCCATCATGCCGGCGCCGAGGACGCCGATCTTGGTGATCGGGGTCTTGCCGATGCCTTCGGGACGCGAGCCGCCGGCGTTGATGGCCTGCATGTCGAAGAAGAACGCCTGGATCATGTTCTTGGCGACGTGACCGGTGGCCAACTCGGTGAAGTAGCGGCTCTCGATGCGGCTGGCGGTGTCGAAGTCCACCTGTGCGCCCTCGACCGCGGCGGCCAGGATGGCCCGCGGGGCCGGCATGTTCGCGCCCTTGATCTGCTTACGCAGCAGCGACGGGAACGACGGCAGGATGGCCGCCAGCGCCGGGCTGGCCGGGGTGCCGCCGGGCATCTTGTAGCCCTTGGCATCCCACGGCTGGGTGTGCGCCTCCGGATTGGCCTTGATCCACGCCTTGGCGGCGGGCACCAATTCCTCGACGCTGCCGACCAACTCGTCGACCAGCCCGTTGTCCTTGGCCTTCTTCGGGTTGAACCGGGTGCCCTGGCTCAGCACGTTGACGAAGGCGTTCTGGATGCCGAGCATCCGCACGGTGCGGGTGACCCCGCCGCCGCCGGGCAGCAGGCCCAGGCTGACCTCGGGCAGGCCGATCGCGCTGCCCTTGACGTCCGCGGCGATGCGACGGTGACAGGCCAGCGCGATCTCCAGGCCGCCGCCGAGTGCGGCGCCGTTGATGGCCGCGACGACCGGCACACCCAGGGTCTCCAGCTTGCGCAGGTCGGCCTTGATCTCCTCGACCTCGGCGAAGGCCTCGCCGGCCTGCTCCGGGGTGATCTGGATGATGCCCTTGAGGTCACCGCCGGCGAAGAAGGTCTTCTTGCCCGAGGTGATGACGACGCCGGTGATCGAATCCTTCTCGGCAACAAGGCGTTCGACCGCCTTGTGCATGGATTCCTTGTAGTGCTCGTTCATCACGTTGGCCCCGCCGGTGGGGTCGTCGAGAGTCAGCGTGACGATGCCGTCGGCATCCTTGTCCCACTTGATGGTGTTCTCTGCCATGGTTTCGCTTAGCTCCTAGATTCCGGCGCTCTTAGACGCGCTCGATGATGGTGGCGACACCCATGCCGCCGCCGATGCACAGGGTGATCAGCGCGCGCTTGGCGCCGCGGCGCTCGAGCTCGTCGACCATGGTGCCGGTGATCATGGCGCCGGTGGCGCCCAGCGGGTGGCCCATCGCGATGGCGCCACCGTTGACGTTGAGCTTCTCGCTCGGGATGTTGAGGTCCTTCTGGAACTTCAGCACCACGGAGGCGAATGCCTCGTTGATCTCCCAGAGGTCGATGTCCTCGGGCTTGAGCCCGGCCCGGTCCAGCACCTTGTGCGCCGCCGGGGTGGGACCGATCAGCATGATGGTCGGGTCGGCACCACTGGTGGCGGTCGCGACGATGCGGGCCCGCGGGGTCAGACCGTTGACCTTGCCGGCCTTCTCGCTGCCGACGACGACCAGCGCGGCGCCGTCGACGATGCCCGAGCTGTTGCCGCCGGTGTGGACGTGGTTGATCTTCTCGACCCAGTGGTACTTCTGCATCGCCACGTCGTCGAAGCCGGCCATCGCGGCCAGGCCCTCGAAGGCGGGGTTCAGCTTGCCCAGGCTCTCCATGGTGGTGCCCGGGCGCATGTGCTCGTCGTGGTCGAGGATCAGCAGACCGTTCTGGTCGCGGACCGGGACGATGGACTTGGCGAAGTAGCCGCCGGACCACGCCGCCGCGGAACGCTCCTGGGACTGCTTGGCGTAGGCGTCGACGTCCTCGCGGCTGAAGCCCTCCAGGGTGGCGATCAGATCGGCGCCGATGCCCTGCGGGACGATGAAGGCGTCATAGTTGGTCGCCGGATCGGACATCATCGCGCCGCCGTCGGAGCCCATCGGGACGCGGCTCATCGACTCCACACCACCGGCGTAGACCAGGTCGTCCCAGCCCGAGCGCACCTTCTGCGCGGCGGTGTTGACGGCCTCGAGGCCGGAGGCGCAGAACCGGTTGAGTTGGAAGCCGCCGACGGTGTCGGGCATGCCTGCGGCGATGACCGCGGTGCGGGCGATGTCGCCGCCCTGGTCGCCGACCGGCGAGACACAGCCCAGGATGACGTCGCTGACCATGTTCTCGTCGATGCCGGGGTGGCGGCGACGCAGTTCGTCGATCAGCCCGGTGACGAGATTGAGCGGCTTGACCTCGGTCAGGGCGCCGTTCTTGCCCTTCCCGCGCGGGGTGCGGATGGCCTCGTAGATGAAGGCTTCTTCGGACATAGGGGTTCCTCGGATTTCAATATGTGGATTTCCGGCACCCTGAGCCTAGCCGGGGATACCGGCGAGTAACCAGCGGCCCCGGCCAACCTGTTGGTTGGTGCCGCTGCGGACCCGCCCCGGCCGGTCGCCATCCGGCCGCCATCCGGTCGGGCGTGAAGCTATCTTCACCGTCGACGCCGGGAGTGACGTTAGCTTCACAGCCGGCGGGATCTACGCTCACCAGCTATGACGGTCGAACGCCTGCGGCCCTTCAGCGTCAACATCTTCGCCAAGATGTCGGCGCTGGCCGCCCAGGTCGGGGCGGTGAACCTGGGCCAGGGTTTCCCCGATGAGGACGGGCCGCCGGCCATGCTGGAGGCGGCCCGGCAGGCGATCGCCGACGGCATCAACCAGTACCCGCCCGGGTTGGGCATCGCCGAACTGCGGGAGGCGATCGCCGCCCAGCGGCACCGCCGGTACGGCCAGGAGTTCGACCCGGAGAACCAGGTGCTGGTCACCGTCGGCGCCTCCGAGGCCATCGCGGCCGCGATGATCGGTCTGGTCGAACCCGGCACCGAGGTGATCGTCATCGAGCCCTACTTCGACACCTACGCGCCGAACATCGCGATGGCCGGCGCGCACCGGGTGTCGGTGCCGTTGGTGCGCGACGGACGCGGCTTCGCCCTCGATGCCGACGCGGTGCGGGCCGCGATCACCCCGCGAACCCGGGCGATGATCGTCAACTCCCCGCACAACCCGACCGGCATGGTTCTCACCGACGACGAGTGCGGCGCGCTGGCCGAGGTGGCCGTCGAGGCCGATCTGCTGGTGATCTCCGACGAGGTCTACGAACGGCTCACCTTCGACGGCCACACCCACCGGCCGCTGGCGACCTACCCGGGCATGGCGGAGCGGACGCTCACCATCTCCAGTGCCGCCAAGATGTTCAACTGCACCGGCTGGAAGATCGGCTGGGCCTGCGGGACACCTGAACTGGTCGCGGGCGTTCGGGCGGCCAAGCAGTACCTCAGCTACGTCGGCGGGGCGCCGTTCCAGCCGGCGGTGGCCTACGCGCTCAACAACGAGGACGCCTGGGTCGATTCGTTGCGAGACTCACTGCAAGCCAAACGCGACAAGCTGGCCGCCGCGCTCACCGGCCTGGGCTTCGAGGTGCAGAAGAGTTCCGGCACCTATTTCCTCTGCGTCGACCCCCGGCCGCTGGGCTTCGACGACGGCACCGCATTCTGCGAGGAACTGCCGGTGCGGGCCGGGGTGGCCGCGATCCCGATGTCGGCGTTCTGCGAGCCGGGCAACACCCCGGCGGCGTGGAAGCACCTGGTGCGCTTCGCGTTCTGCAAACGCCACGCCACCCTCGACGAGGCGATCAGCCGACTGGGCTCGCTCAGCCCTTCTTGAGCTTGAGCACCTGCTTGCGCAGGCCGTTGGTCGCGGTGTCCATCGCACCCTTGATGGCCTGCTTGATGAGGAACCCCGGAAGCGGAATGGACGGATCGATCTCAAGGTCGAACCGCACCTTGGTCCTATCGCCCTGCGGGGTCAGGGTGTAGAGGGCCTCCTGGGACCGCATCTGGCCGGCCTTGAGCAGCGTCCAGCCGGCGGTGTTGTCGCCCCAGTGGTACTCGACGGTCTGGTCGTCGGCGATGCCGGCGGCCTTGATCCTCATCTTGACCGTCTTCGGTCGCCCGCCCTTATACGTGTCGATGACCTCGGCACTCTGGTACTGCGGAGACCAGGTGTGGGCGGACTCGACGTCGGCGATGACGTCCAGAATCTCTTCAGGCGTCGCTTCAATAACGACTTCGCGGGAATCTTTGACTGCCATGAATCGACCCTAGCGAGGCCGGAACGGTCTACGGCGAGATTTGGCGGTACGCGTCGACGACCGGTTCCAGTTCGTCCGGCGTCGCGCCGTGCATGATCACCGCGTCAGCGCCGTAGTCGAACTCCCGGCGGATCCGGGCGACGCACTGGTCCGCCGAGCCGGTGGCCGCCGGTTCCAGCCATTCATCGGGGATCAGGGTGGCGATGTGCTCAATCTGCTGCGCGGTCGCCTTGTGGTCGATACCGCCGCCGATGGACTGCACAACGGCATCGGCCCGGAAGCGTTGCAGCACAGCCGGATCCCACTCGTTGGTGCGCACCATCAGATCGCCGTAACCCTGAAGGTAGGTGGCCAGCCGGGCCACCGTCTTCTTCAGTCTCAGGTCCTCGGGCAGATGATCGCCGACGGTGGCGAAGCAGGACCAGACCCGAACGCTGTCCGGGTTCCGGCCGGCCCGCTCTGCGGCCTCCTTGACGGTGCGCACGCACCGCTGCACCGTCTCCGGGGTGAAGTAGGTGTGCAGGATGACGTCGTCGAAAAGCTCGCCGCCCAACCGCAACGTATTGGGACCGAAGGCCACCAGCGCGAGCCTGATGTCCTCGTCGAAGTCCGGGTCGAGCACCATCACCGGATATTTACCGAGCGGGCCGTCGTGGCCGATGATCACCTCCCCGTGCCACAGCCGCCGCATCACCCGGGCGAAGTCGGCCATCTGCGCCGTGGTCACCGGTGGCACCCCGAACGCGGCGTAGATCGCGGCGATGCCACGGCCGATTCCCAGGGTGAACCGCCCACCGGAGAGCCGGTGCATGGTGGTGGCCCAGGATGCGGTGATCAGTGGATGCCTGGTGTTGTGATTCGTTGCCGCAGTGGCGATCTGCATCCTTGTGGTGACCGCGCACGCCGCGCCGGTGAGCGATGAGGCCTCTTTGACATTCCAGCGTTCGGAGATGAATGCGGTGCCGAACCCGAGTTCCTCGCCGCAGCGGGCCTCGTCCATCAGAGTGGCCGGTCCCTCTCCGCCGGCGCCGGCGAGGAGGTAGTAGCCGAGTTCGTCGAGCGGACCGGTCCTCATGTCCGTTCGACCTCGATGGGGACCCCGTTGAGCCAGGCCATTCCCGACAGTGGCTCGACGTCGTCGGGGTCATCGGAGGTCAGTTCGTTCACATTGACCCCACCGGCACGGTTGGCCACCTGCCAGCCGCCGCCGCGGTGCCCCCAGCCGTGCGGGATCGCCACGGCGCCCGGCACGATGTCCTCGGTGAGTGTGGCGGGTAGGGCGATCTTGCCGTACGGCGAACGCACTGCGACATCATCACCGTCGGCGATACCTCGTCGAGCCGCATCGGCGACGTGCATCAGTGCCTTCGGCCCGCGATCACCCCGCATCAACAGCGGCGAGTTGTGCATCCAGGAGTTCTCAGAGCGAGGTTCGCGCATACCGATCAGACGCAGCGGATATTCCGGCGGTGGGACGCGGCGGCTCACCTCCTTGATCGACGCGTCGATCTCGTTGTGCACCAACTGAACCCGGCGACTGCGGTAGCTGATCACCTTGGCCAGCACACCGGTGGCGACGTCCTCGCTGAGTACCTTGCCGTGCGGATACCGGGTCGGTAGGGAGTCGAACGACAGGCCGCCGCGGCGAAGCCCGCCCAGATCTCCGCCGGGGCCGAATCTGACGATCCCGTCGACCACCGGGCGCAGGCTGAAGCGCCGACCCGCCGCCCTCGCGACCGACCGCAATCCGGCCAGCATGCTGAACACCCTGGTGCGCCCGGACATCCGTTGCATGAGATCGTCGATGATGTCCCACTCGGTCCTCGACTGGCCACGGGGTTCGATCACCGCGCGGGTCGCCTGGCGGAAGGGTTTGACGAGGAACGTCTGGGACAGCAGCGGGAAATCCTCCCGCTCGTACATGGTGGTGGTCGGCAGGATGTAGTCGCACTGCGCGGTCGTCTCGGTCACGTAGAAATCAAGAGCGACGGAGAGATCCAGTTTCTTCATCGCGTCGCTCAGTGCGGGACCGTTGGGAACCGAGAGCACCGGATTGCCGGCGCTGACGAACAACGCCCTGATCTGCCCCGTACCTGGTTCCTCGATCTCCTTGGCCATCAACGTCGCCGGCTCACTGCGCACCACATTCCCGAACCCGCCGATGCGGGTGCGGTGCTTGCGGTAGCCGCGACGCAGCAGGGCACCGAAAGCCGTGACAACCCATGATTCGCCCGGGATGCCGAGACTGCCGAACACCGATCCGCCGGGGACGTCGAGGTTGCCGGCGACGAGGTTGACCGCGTCCAGCAGGTAGGTGGTCAGTGTCCCGGAACGCTGACCGGCGCACGTTCCCAGCCGGCCGTAGACGGCCGCCCTCGGCGTCCGCACCAGATCGCGGGCCAGCGCACGGACCGTCTCGGCGGGGACACCCGTCGCGGACTCGGTGCTCTCAGGGGCGAACGGCGCGCACTGCCCTGCCAGCCAGTCGATTCCGTCGGCCTGACGGCCCGCGCGCCCGGAGTCGACGAGTCCTTCGGCGAACATGACCTGCAGCAGAGACAGCAACAACAGAGCGTCGCCGTCCGGTTGGATGCCGAGCCACTCGAACTGGGCGGCGGTCTCGGTCCGGCGCGGATCGATCACCAGAACGCGGCCGCCGCGTTTGACGATCGCGTGCATACGTTCCCGCATCCGCGGCGCCGCGATCAGGCTGCCGTGCGACACGACCGGGTTGGCCCCCATCACCACGAGCAACTCGGTGCGGGAGAGATCCGGGAACGGCACCGACAGCGGGTAGCCGTACAACAGTTGGCTCGCCATCAGTCGCGGGTGTGAATCCTGGGAGGACGCGGTGTAGAGGTGGGATCGCCGGCCGAGACCGGTGAGGAAGAGTGCCACCGCAGGGATGTGGTCGTAACTGAAGGCTCCCGGGTTGCCCGCGTACCAGCCGATGGAAGCGGCACCGTGCCGCGCGTGTATCTCGCTGAGCCGCAACGCGATATCGGCCATCGCCTGGTCCCAGCCGACCTGCTCGAATCCACCGTCGGGTGTTCGCCGCAGCGGCGTGGTCACCCGGTCCGGGTCGTTGACGACCTCGCTGAACGCGATGCCCTTCTGGCAGGCGAAGCCTTCGGAGAGGGGATGGTCCTTGTCCGGTCGCAGCGCCACCAGGCGGCCGTCCTCGACGGTAGCCACCATGCCGCACACCGATTCACAGATACGGCAGTAGGTCGTCTTCTGCTCGGTCGCCATGCTCAGATCCGATAGTCCCGCAGCAACCGCTTGCTGATGATCGTCTTCTGGATCTCGCTGGTGCCCTCGCCGATCAACAGGAACGGGGCGTCCCGCATGAGTCTCTCGATCTCGTACTCCTTGGAATAGCCGTAGCCGCCGTGAATCCTGAAGCTGGCCTGGGTGACCTCGGAGCAGAACTCGCTAGCCAGGTACTTGGCCATGCCCGCCTCCAGATCGTTGCGCTGCCCGGAGTCCTTGAGACGGGCCGCATTGACCATCATCAGGTGTGCGGCCTCCACTTTGGTGGCCATTTCGGCAAGAGAGAACGCGATGCCCTGGTGCTCGGCGATCGGCTTACCGAAGGTGGACCGCTGCTGGGCGTAGCGCACCGCGAGTTCGAACGCCCGGATCGCGACGCCGCAGGCCCGCGCAGCGACATTGACCCGGCCGACCTCCACTCCGTCCATCATCTGCGCGAAACCGCGTCCCGGCGCCCCACCGAGCACATCGCCGGCCGCCGCACGGTAGCCGTCGAAGATCAGTTCGGTGGTGTCGATGCCCTTGTAACCGAGCTTGTCGAGCTTGCCGGGGATGGTGAGGCCGGGCGCGACTTCGCCGAAGCCGGTTGGCTTTTCGATCAGGAACGCGGTGAGGTTGTCGTGCGGTCGCGGCGCACCCTCGTCGGTGCGGACCAGCGTGGCGACCAGCGTGGAACTCGCGCCATTGGTCAGCCACATCTTCTGACCGGTGATCGAGTAGTCGCCGTCGGCGCCCCGCACCGCCCGGGTGCGGATCGCGGCGACATCGGAACCCAGTTCCGGCTCCGACATCGAGAACGCCCCACGGGTCTCGCCGGTGGCCATCGGCGGCAGGAACCGTTGCTTCTGATCCTCGGTGCCGTGCTGACGGATCATGTACGCGACGATGAAGTGTGTGTTGATGACGCCGGAGACGCTCATCCAACCGCGGGCCAGTTCCTCGACGCACAGCGCGTAGGTGAGCAGGGACTCCCCCAGCCCGCCGTACTCGACGGGGATCATCAGACCGAACAGGCCCATCTGCTTCATCTGATCGACGATGGCCTGCGGGTAGGTGTCGGCGCGCTCCAGCTCCTGGGCGTTGGGGATGATCTCCCGATCGACGAATTGCCTTACCGCGGCAATGATTTCGGTCTGAAACTCGGTCAGGCCCAGAGTCGCCGCCAGACGCGTCATATATGCCGGCCGCCGGTGACCTCGAGCACGGTGCCGGTCATGTACGACGACAGGTCCGAAGCGAGGAACAACGCGACGGCGGCGACCTCGGACGGCTCGCCCGCCCGGCCCATCGGCACCTCCGCGAGTTTGGCGTCCCAGATCCGTTGCGGCATGGCTTCGGTCATCGCCGATCGGATCAGACCGGGCTGGATCGCGTTGACCCGCACACCCAGGTGGGCGAGTTCCTTGGCCGCGGCCTTGGTCAACCCGACGATGCCCGCCTTTGCGGCCGAATAGTTGGTCTGGCCGACGAAACCGACCTTGCCGGAGATCGACGACATGTTGATGATCGCGCCGCGGCCCTGCTCGCGCATGACCGCCGCCGCCGCCCGGGTTCCGTTCCAGGTGCCTTTGAGGTGTACGTCGATCACCTCGTCGAAGTCCTGCTCGGTCATCTTGCGCATCGTCGCATCGCGGGTGATGCCGGCGTTGTTGACCATGATGTCGAGGCCGCCGAAGGCATCCAGGGCCACGGCGATCAGCGCGTCGACGTCGGCGGCGGAGGTCACGTCGCAGCGCACCCCCCGGGCGAGGGCGGCTGAGCCGAGGCCTTTGGCGGCGGCCTGGGTTGCCTCGAGGTTCAGGTCGCCGAGAACCACTCGGGCGCCCTCGGCGAGGAATCGCTCGGCGATCGCAAGGCCCAGCCCCTGGGCCCCGCCGGTGATGACCGCGGTTCGTCCGGCCAGCAATGCCATCCGATCACCCTCCTGCCAGGCCCCATGTCGTGGCCGGTTGGGCCGATCGTATTTGATGAGCCGATGTTCCCCGAGCCTGCGGTCGGCGATGACGACTTCCGCGAGATCCTCGCCCAGACCCGCCACTTCATCCGCTCGGTGGTGCTGCCCAGGGAGACCGAGATCGCCGAGAGCGACCGGATCCCCGACGATCTGCGCGAGCAGGCCAAGCGGATGGGTCTGTTCGGCTATGCGATCCCGCAGGAGTGGGGCGGCCTCGGACTGAACATCGTTCAGGACGTCGAACTCGCCTTGGAGTTGGGCTACACCTCGTTGTCGGTGCGGTCGATGTTCGGTACCAACAACGGCATCGCCGGGCAGGTGCTGGTCGGCTTCGGCACCGAGGCACAGAAGGCCCGTTGGCTGGAGGCGATGGCCGCCGGTGACGTCGTCGCCTCGTTCGCGCTCACTGAGCCCGGTGCGGGCTCCAACCCGTCGGGGCTGCGCACCAAAGCCGTTCGCGACGGCCAGGATTGGGTGATCTCCGGGCAGAAGCGCTGGATCACCAACGCCCCGGCGGCGGACCTCTTCGTCGTGTTCGCCCGCACTCGGCCCGCCGACGACGACGGCGCCGGCATCGCGGTGTTCCTGGTGCCCGCCGACGCACCCGGCGTCGAGGTGGGCGTCAAGGACGCCAAAATGGGTCAGGAGGGAGCCTGGACGTCCGACGTCTACTTCACCGACGTCCGGGTCGGGCCCGACGCGCTGATCGGCGGCAGTGAGGACATCGGATACCGCGCCGCACTGACCTCGCTGGCCCGCGGCCGGATCCATATCGCCGCGCTGGCGGTCGGAACCGCGCAGCGCGCCCTGGACGAGTCGGTCGCCTTCGCCGCAAGCGCCACCCAGGGCGGAACGCCGGTCGGGACTTTCCAACTGGTGCAGGCGATGCTGGCCGACCAGCAGACCGGAGTGGCGGCCGGGCGGGCGTTGGTGCGCGATTGCGCACAGAAGTGGCTGACCGGAGAGGACCGCCGGATCGCACCCTCGGTCGCCAAGGTGTTCTGCACGGAGATGGCCGGCACGGTCGCGGACCTGGCCGTCCAGGTTCACGGTGGGACCGGCTACATGCGCGGCGTCCCGGTCGAACGGATCTATCGCGACGTCCGGTTGCTCCGCCTCTATGAGGGGACCAGCGAGATTCAGCGGCTCATCATCGGCGGCGGGCTGATCAAGGCGGCACACAGGCCGGCGGAGTGATTGTTGTGGCCAGGGCCGGGATCGAACCGGCGACCTTCCGCTTTTCAGGCGGACGCTCGTACCAACTGAGCTACCTGGCCGGAAGGACACCCCGCTGCGAAAAACAGCGGTGCGTACCTCGCCGTAATGGCGACCCTGACGGGACTCGAACCCGCGACCTCCGCCGTGACAGGGCGGCGCGCTAACCGACTGCGCCACAGGGCCTTGATGCCACTCCGCGTTGCCGCGACGTGCGTACCCCCTACGGGATTCGAACCCGCGCTACCGCCTTGAAAGGGCGGCGTCCTAGGCCGCTAGACGAAGGGGGCCTGAGCCGAATCTCCGGGGAACTCACATTCGCTGCAAGCTTGGAGCCTCCACAGCTTAGGGCACGGCTACGGCAATCCCCAAACCAGGTTCCCCATTCGGGGTCAGTATCCTTGAACCGCATGCCCCTATAGCTCAGTCGGTAGAGCTACGGACTTTTAATCCGCAGGTCCCAGGTTCGAGCCCTGGTGGGGGCACCGGGATACGAACGCCGCGGGCGTCCGGGGGCATTAGCCCCCGGAGCCGCCGGCGGCCGCCTGAGCCGCGGCTTCCTGCTCGGCCTGGGCCGCCGCCTGCTCCTCCTGAGCCTTCTGCACGGCCGCGTCGTAGGCGGCCTTACCCTCCGGGCTGGCGTGCGAGTTACCGGGCACACCGGCCAGGGCGAAGCTGTAGTTGCAGTTCAGATCCAGCAGCACCCTGCCGCCGGGGTTGTTGCCGCTGGAGTCCAGGAAGCTGGCGCTGTGCGACCCGGTGACCATGCACGCCCCGGTCGGCAGGAAGCTGCCCACCTTGGTGGCGATGATGGCGGTCGCACCGCTCTGGCTGATGGCGGTGGCGGCGTCGTTGTAGGTCATGCCCTTGTACTCGTTGATGGCCGCGGCCGAGCCGGACCCGAACAACGCGAACAGCGCGGCCGCGCCTCCGGCGGCCACCACACTGCGGGTCGACTTCTTCACCGCGCCTACCTTCCACCTGCCCATAACCGACATGCCTGTGTATCGCTGCCAACGATACCGCTGTTAACAGCCCCGCGTGGAGTGGAGGCGAAACGCCGACAACCGTCGAGAACTTGAATGTCACCGGCAGACACAGATATATTGGTGCAACCACGAGGTACAGATATCGGAGGACCCATGTCCCAAGACCTGCCCAACGTCGACCTGCTGCGTGAGCTTGAACCCGTCGCGGAGAAGCTGATCAACCGGCACATGTCGATGTTCAAGGAGTGGAACCCGCACGACTACGTCCCCTGGAAAGAGGGCAAGAACTACTACGCGCTCGGCGGCCAGGACTGGGATCCCGATCAGGCCAAGCTCTCCGAGGTGGCCCGGGTCGCGATGATCCAGAACCTGCTCACTGAGGACAACCTGCCCTCGTATCACCGCGAGATCGCGATGAACTTCTCGATGGACGGGCCGTGGGGCTACTGGGTCAACCGCTGGACCGCCGAGGAGAACCGGCACGGTATCTCCATGCGCGACTACCTGGTCGTCACCCGCAACGCCGATCCGGTCGAACTCGAGGAACTGCGACTGGAGCAGATGACTCGCGGCTTCTCCCCCGGCCAGAACCAGCAGGGTGATCTGTTCGCCGAGAACCTGTTCGACTCGGTGATGTACGTCAGCTTCCAGGAGCTGGCCACCCGCGTCTCGCACCGCAACACCGGCAAGGCGTGCAACGACCCGGTGGCCGAGCAGCTGCTGGCGCGGATCTCCCACGACGAGAACCTGCACATGATCTTCTACCGCGACGTCAGCGCGGCCGGCCTGGACATCGCCCCCAACCAGGCGATCAAGTCGGTGCACCGGATCCTGAAGAACTTCAAGATGCCCGGCTACACCGTTCCGGACTTCCGCCGCAAGGCCGTCATCATCGCGATGGGCGGCGTCTACGACCCGCGCATCCACCTGAACGACGTGGTGATGCCGGTGCTGAAGAAGTGGCGGATCTTCGAGCGCGAGGACTTCACCGGTGAGGGCGCCTTCCTGCGCGACGACCTGGCGAAGCTGATCGCGGAACTCGAGGAGACCTGCGACAAGTTCGACGAGGCCAAGGCGCGCAAGCTCGAGCGCGACGCCAAGCTGGCCGAGAAGCGGGCCGGTAAGTCGCTGGCCGGGGCAGCCTCATAGGTTCTGCAACGCAAGCACCTGCAACCGGGCTGCGGATCGGGTCACTGACCCTCCGCAGCCCGGTTGTCTTGGCGCCCATGGCCGGGGTGACCAACGTCGCTTTCCGGACGCTGTGCCGGGAGCTGGAACTCGCCCGTGCCGGCACGGTCAGCGGTCTCTACGTCTGCGAGATGGTCACCGCGCGGGCCCTGGTCGAACGCCACCCGGTCACCATGCACATGACGACGTTCGGGGCCGAGGAGTCTCCGCGGTCACTGCAGCTCTACACCGTCGACCCGGCGACCACCTACGCCGCCGCGAAGATGATCGTCGAGGAGAACCTCGCCGACCACATCGACATGAACTTCGGCTGCCCGGTGCCCAAGGTGACCCGCCGGGGCGGCGGGGCGGCCCTGCCCTACAAGCGAAAGCTGTTCGGCCAGATCGTCGCTGCCGCGGTGCGCGCTGCCGAGGGCACCCCGGTCCCGGTGACGGTGAAGTTCCGCATCGGCATCGACGACGCCCACCACACCCATCTGGAGGCCGGCCGGATCGCCGAGCAGGAGGGCGCGGCCGCAGTGGCACTGCACGCCCGCACCGCCGCCCAGCGCTACTCGGGTTCGGCCGACTGGAGCCAGATCGCCCGGCTCAAGGAAACCGTCACCAGCATCCCGGTGCTGGGCAACGGTGACATCTTCGACGCCGATGACGCGCTGACGATGATGGCGGACACCGGCTGCGACGGCGTGGTGATCGGACGCGGCTGCCTGGGCCGGCCCTGGCTGTTCGCCGAACTGTCCGCGGCCTTCAACGGCGCCCCCGCACTCACCCCACCCACCCTGGGCGAAGTGGCCGACATCATCCGCCGGCACGGGGCGCTGCTGACCGACCACTTCGGCGAGGACAAGGCCATGCGGGACATCCGCAAGCACATCGCCTGGTACCTGCACGGTTTCCCGGCCGGTTCCGACCTGCGCCGGGGGCTGGCCCTGGTCAAGACCCGGGATGAACTGGACCGCCTGCTCGACGAGTTGGACCGCGACGTGCCCTTCCCGCCCACCGGCGCCGGACCGCGCGGGCGGCAGGGGTCGGCGGCCTCGGTGTCCCTGCCCGAGGGCTGGCTGAACGATCCCGACGACTGCACGGTCCCATTCGGGGCGGAGGACGCCGGCGGCTCCGGTGGTTGAGGTCCTCCACCGCTAGCCAGCTCTCAGGTTGGGTCAGTAACATAAGGCCGCTGATAGCGGGCCCGGCGTCCGCGCGGTGCCCAGGACCTGGCACTACTGCGTCGCGGCGCATCAATGCGGCCGCGAGATCCACCGAGTCGGAGGCTGCTGGAGGACTATGCGCGACGGCGACGACGGCGACCCACGTCCGGCCTCCGGCCGGACGCCGGGGGACCGTGCGCCGTCACAGGGGTCCGGACATCACACCGAGGGGATCGCGGTCTCCGAACTGATCGCCAAGCTGACCGGCAGCCCGCAGATCAATCCGTCGACCCGGCGCAGCGCCGACGTCCCGTCCGACGATCCCGACAAGACCACCCCGATCCCGCGGGCCGGTGGCGGCGAACTTCCGGATCTGGCGGCCCTGGCCCGGGCCCGGCGGCCCCTGGTCGCCGACCCGAATCCCGCTGGTGTGCCGGCCCCGCGCGCGTCCAGTCCGCGCCGCCGGTCGGTGGTCATCGCCACCCGGGTGGCGGTGGCGTTGGTCGCGGTCTGCGCACTGGCCCTCACCGGCGCCGCGTGGCAGTGGCAGAGCGCCAAGAACAAACTGCTGAACACCATCGCCGCACTGGATCCCAACTCCAGCGATATCCGCGACCCCAGTGCCCAACAGGGCGACGAGAACTTCCTCATCATCGGGGTGGACAGCCGGATCGGTGCGAACGCCGAGATGGGCGCCGGTGACACCACCCTCGCCGAGGGCGCCCGCTCCGACACCATCATGCTGGTCAACATTCCCGCCAGCCGGAAAAGGGTTGTGGCGGTGTCCTTTCCGCGCGATCTGGCGATCACGCCGATGAGATGCCAGGCCTGGAACGCCGAGACCGGCAAGTACGGCCCGGTGTATGACAAGAACAGCGGCGAATGGAGCGACAACGAGCGACTGACCGGCACCAAACTGAATTCGGCGTACGCATTCGGCGGGCCCAAGTGTCTGGTGAAGGTGATCCAGAGAATCTCGGGCCTGGCGATCAACCGCTTCATGGCAGTGGACTTCGCCGGCTTCGCCACCATGGTCGACGCGCTCGGCGGTGTCGAGGTCTGCAGCACCACTCCACTGGAGGACGCCGAACTCGGAACCGTCCTGGCCACCGCCGGCCGGCAGAAGGTGGACGGCGCCACCGCGCTCAACTACGTGCGGGCCCGCTCGGTGACCACCGAGGACAACGGCGACTACGGCCGTATCAAACGCCAGCAGCTGTTCCTGTCCTCACTGCTGCGATCGCTGATCTCCACCGAGACCCTGTTCGACCTCGGCAAGCTCAATGACGTCGTCAACATGTTCATCGAGGACAGCTACGTGGACAACGTCAAGACCCGTGACCTCGTCGGGCTCGGGCAGTCGCTGCAGGGTATGAGTGCCGGCCGGATCACCTTCGTCACGCTGCCGACCACCGGTGTCGCCGATGAGGAAGGCAACGAGGTGCCGCGCACCGAGGACATCCGGGCGCTGTTCGACGCGATCATCGAAGACAAGCCGCTGCCCGGTGAGAACGACCGCAACGAGACGCTCAGCCCGCTGACGGCGGCCACCATGACCGGCGGCGCCACCACGACGGCGCCGTCCGCGGAAGCCACCGAGACCGCCGACCCGGCCGCTTCGACGGACACGGTGACCGAGGAGGTCAAGGCGGTCGCCGCCGACCCGCGCGACGTCACCGTCCAGGTCGCCAACGGGACCGAAACCGCCGGGCTCTCCGTCACCGCCACCGGAGAGTTCGAGTTGTACGGGTTCGACGCCCTCGAACCCGACCGCAGCTCCGACTGGGGAACCGTGAGCACCACGACGGTGTACTACTCGCTGGGCAACGAGCAGGCCGCCGCGACGGTGGCGGCCACCCTGCCGGGCGCGCACATCGAACGGATCAGCGGTCTCGGCGAGACCGTCCAGGTGGTACTCGGCCCGGAGTTCACCACGGTGAAATACCCACAGGCCAGTGGCACGTCGCTGACCATGTCGGTCACCCACGTAGGGAGCAGCACCCCGACGAAGCTGCCGTCGGACCTCACCGTCACCAACGGCGCCGACATCAGCTGTGAGTGAGCTGGATTCACCCGCCGTTCAGTTTCCGTAGGCCCGTCGGACACGACCCGGCACGTAGTCTGGTCCGATGCGGACCGCGTACCACGAACAGCTCGATGCACTGACCAATCAACTGGCCGAGATGTGCCGGATGAGTGGGATCGCGATGGAACGCGCCACCCAGGCCCTGCTGCAGGCCGATCTGGTGCTCGCCGAGCAGGTGATCGGGGACCACGAGAAGATCTCGGCGGCCAGCGCCCGCGCTGAGGAGGCGGCCTTCGTCCTGCTGGCGCTACAGGCGCCGGTGGCCGGTGATCTGCGGGCGATCGTCAGCTCCATCCAGATGGTGGCCGACGTCGAGCGGATGGGCGCTCTCGCGCTGCACGTCGCCAAGATCGCCCGCCGACGCCATCCCCAGCACGCGCTGCCGGAGGAGGTCAACGGTTACTTCGCCGAAATGGGCCGTCTCGCAGTCGATTTGGCGAACAGCGCACGCGATGTGCTGATCTCCCGCGATCCGGAGGAAGCCATGCGGATTCGTCACGACGACGACGCGATGGACGATCTGCACCGCCACCTGTTCAGCGTGATGATGGACCGGGAATGGAAACACGGTGTGGCCGCCGCTGTCGATGTGACGCTGTTGGGCCGGTTCTACGAGCGCTTCGCCGACCACGCGGTGGAGATTTCCCGCCGGGTCATCTTCCAGGTCACCGGACACCTGCCGACCGAAGACGACGTGACGCCGACCCCGTAGGGATTCGGCGCCTGAGGATTCGGCGCCTGACGATCAGCCGAAGCGGCCGGAGATGTAGTCCTCGGTCGCCTTCTTGCTGGGGTTGGAGAAGATCCTGCCGGTGTCGTCGACCTCGACCAGCCGGCCGGGTTTGCCGGCCGCCTCGAGGTTGAAGAAGGCGGTCTGATCGCTCACCCGCGCGGCCTGCTGCATGTTGTGGGTCACGATGACGATGGTGAAGTCGCGCTTGAGTTCGGAGATCAGATCCTCGATCGCCAGCGTCGAGATGGGATCCAGCGCCGAGCACGGTTCGTCCATCAACAGCACGTCGGGTTGAACGGCGATCGCGCGCGCGATGCACAGTCGCTGCTGTTGACCGCCGGAGAGGCCACCGCCCGGTTTGTCCAGACGGTCCTTCACCTCATTCCACAGATTCGCGCCGCGCAGCGACCGCTCCGCCGTCTCGTCGAGCAGCTTGCGGTTGCGGACGCCCTGCAGTTTCAGACCGGCCACCACGTTGTCCCGAATCGACATGGTGGGAAAGGGATTCGGACGCTGGAAGACCATGCCGATGGTCTTGCGTACCGACACCGGATCGATGTCCGGGGCGTAGATGTCCTCGCCGTCGAGCAGCACCGAACCCTCGACGCGGGCGCCGGGAATCACCTCGTGCATCCGGTTCAGGGTGCGCAGCACGGTGGACTTGCCGCATCCCGACGGGCCGATGAACGCAGTGACGCTGCGCGGGGGAATCGCCAGTGTCACGTCCGCCACGGCATGGAAGGCACCGTAGAAGACGTTCAGGTCCTTCAGGTCGATTCTCTTTGCCACGGTTGGTCCTAAACCTTTTTGGGGGCGAAGAACTTCGCCAGTAGGCGCGCGCCGATGTTGAGCACCGCGATGAGCAGGATGAGGGTGAGCGCGGCCCCCCAAAGCCGTTCGGTGGGAACCGGATTGGCGCCGGCGCCAGCTGAGGTCTGGTCGTACATCATCCCCGGCAGCGATCCCATGAATCCGCTGAACATGTTGAAGTTCATCGACTGGGAGTAACCCACCAGGATCAGCAGCGGCGCGGTCTCCCCCATGACGCGGGCCAGTGCCAGCATGACGCCGGTGACGATGCCGCCCAGCGCGGTGGGGATCACGATGCGCAGGATGGTCTTCCACTTCGGCACCCCGAGTGCATAACTGGCCTCGCGCAGGTCCATCGGGACGATGCGCAGCATCTCCTCGGTCGAGCGCACGATCACCGGGATCATCAGCAGCACCAATGCGAGTGACACCGCGAAACCGGACCGCGCAAACCCCAGCGTCGCGACCCACAGCGCGTAGATGAACAGTGCCGCCACGATGGAGGGCACCCCGGTGAGGATGTCCACCATGAAGGTGGCGACCTTGCCGAGCCGTGTCCCGCCGCCGTACTCCACCAGATAGATGCCGACGAACACACCGATCGGAATCGAGATCACCGCGCAGACCAGGCCTTGCAGGACAGTGCCCACCAGAGCGTGGTACGCGCCGCCGCCGGCCGCGAAGGCCGTCATCCCGGACTGTGAATTGGTCCACCAGGTCGAGTCCAGCACGACCTTGACACCCTTGGAGAGCACTGAGTAAAGCACCCACAGCAGCGGCACGACCGCAACGAGCACCGACAGCGTGACGAGTGCTGTCGCGGTTCGGTCCACCACTTTCCGGCGGACGCTGACGGCCTTGAAGGTGGCCGGCTTGACCGGGACCTGAAGTGTCGATGTCATGCCCGTCCCCGCCCCGCAACCGCGGCACGGGCAGCGGAGTTCACCACGAAGGTCAAAACGAACAGCACCAGGCCGGCCGCGATGTAGGCGCCGGCCTTGTACTGGTCGTTGAATTCCGATGCCGCAGCGGCGATCTTGCTGGCGAAGGTGTAGCCGGCGTCGAAGACCGACCAACCGAAGGCCTTCTGCGTGCCGCGCAGGATGATCAGCAGCGCGATGGTCTCACCCAGTGCGCGCCCCAGACCGAGCATGGCACCGCTGATGTAGCCCGACATCCCGAACGGCAGCACGGTGGTTTTGACCACCTCCCACCGGGTGGCGCCCAACGCAAGTGCCGCCTCGATCTGACCCAGTGGAGTCTGGGCGAACACCTCCCTGGACACCGCGGTGATGATCGGCAGGATCATCACCGCCAGCACGATGCCGGCGGTGAAGATGGTGCCACCGCCGGCCACCGAGGCGTTTCCGGTGGAGAACAGGAACATCCAGTCGAGATGGGCGTTGAGCCACAGCGCGAACGGCTTGATCACCGGCGCGAGCACGTACAGGCCCCAGACGCCGTAGATGATCGACGGCACCGCGGCCAGCAGATCCACCATGTACCCCAGTGGGCCGGCCACCCGGCGGGGGGCATACCGGGTCAGGAAGATCGCGATCCCCAAGGCGACCGGCATCGCGAGAACGAGGGCGAACAACGAGACGAACACGGTGACCTGAAGCAGATCGAGGATGCCGAACCGCATGTGTGCGGTGTCGGTGGTGACCCAGTTGCCGCCGTAGGTGAAGAAGTTCGCCTCGTTGCGCGCCAGCGCCGGAACCGCGCGCCACAGCAGGAACAGGCCGATGGCGGCGATGAGCGCGATGATCAGGATGGCCGACCCCTGGGCGAGCCCCCGGAAGGCCCGGTCCCCGAGCCGCGCCTTCGCGCGGCCCGAGGGATCGGTCGGGATGGCCGGAGCCTCCGGGATCGGTTGGGCGAGGACCTCAGCTGAGCCCGCCGTCACCGGGTCAGGCAGGTCTTCGGTCACGTCCATCCCATCCGTGATGTCTCGTTCTATGGTCACCGCCGTCGGCCCTCTGCGTCAGGTAATTACTGAATCGCGCTGACCGCGGTCAGCAGCCGCGCCTTGAACGCCTCCGGTAGGGCGATGTAGCCCGCCGCGGCCAGGCCGGCCTGTCCGTCGTTGGCCGCAACCGTCAGGAACGACTTGACCGCACCGGCCGTCTCGGCGTTGTAGCCCTTCGAGCAGACGATCTCGTAGGTCGCCAGCACCAGTGGGTAGGCGCCGGGGGCGGTGGTGCCGTAGATCGAGTTGAGATCCAGCGCCAGGTCGTTTCCGTCGGCTGCGAACTTGGCGCCCGCGATGGCAGTGGCGGCCGACTCGTCGGTCAGCGCGACGGCACCGGACCCGGTGTCGATCGCCGCCATCGGCAGGTTGGCCTGAGTGGCGAAGCCCTTCTCGACGTAGCCGATGGCGCCCGGGGTGGCCTGCACCGCCTGGACCACACCGGCGGACTTCTGCGCACCCTCACCGGCACCGCCCTGGAACTCCTTGCCGGCACCCTTGGTCCAGCTCTGCGGAGCGGCGGCGGCCAGATACTTCTGGAAGTTGTCGGTGGTGCCCGAGGAGTCTGACCGGTAGATCGGGGTGATCTTGGTGTCGGGCAGGGTCACTCCGGAGTTGAGGGCCGCGATCGCCGGGTCGTTCCAGGTGCTGATCGCGCCGGTGAAGATCTTGGCGAGCACGTCACCGTTGACGGCGACCTTGTCGACGCCGGGCAGGTTGTAGGCCAGCGCCACCGGGCCGAAGACCAGCGGCAGGTTCCACGCCGGGTTGCCGGCGCACCGCTTGGCCGCCTCGGCCGACTGGTCCTTGGACAGCGGTGAGTCGGAGCCGGCGAAGTCGACCTGACCGGCGATGAACTGGTTGACGCCGGCGCCGGAGCCGGTCGGGTTGTACGACAGGTTCTTGCCGGCGCACTTCTGGCCCCACACCTGGTTGAACACCGCGATCGCGTTCTGCTGGGCGGTAGAGCCCTCCGCGCTCAGCGAGTTCTTGCCGGCGCAGTCGGCAGCCGGGGAACTTCCCGCCTGAGTACCGGATGCGGGAGTGGTGGTGTTCTTGTCGCTGCCGCATGCGCTCAGCGCCAGAACCGCCGCCGCCGTAGCCGCCACACCGAGTGCCTTACCGAAGCTGGTCACGTTTTTCCTCTTCCGTGGAGATATCTGGGTTCGAGCGCAAGTTATGCGGTCGGAGTTGCCGGTTCGGGCATGGCTGGTGAACGGAAGGTGAACTCACCTGGAGGCGAACACCACCGGAGGCGAACATCACACAGGCGCGAAGGCGGTGTCCACCGAGTCGGTGGTGAAGCCGAGCGCGCGATAGGTGCGCAGGGCCGCGGCGTTGTCCGCTTCGACGTACAGCATCACCTCGGGCGCAGTCGCCCCTTCCAGCCGATCGGCGAGGTGTCCGATGCCGACCAGGGTCAGCAGTCGGCCGAGGCCGCGGCCGTGCTCGGCGGGATCGACGCCCACCACGTACACCTCACCGAGGTCGCCGTCCTGCACCTTGGTCCAGTGAAAGCCGAGCACCCGATCGTCGGCGGCGTCGAGTGCCAGGAAAAGCCCGGCCGGGTCGAACCAGTCCTCGCGGGCGCGTTCGGCGATGTCGGCTTCGGTCCAGCCGCCCTGCTCCGGATGCCAGGCGAAGGCGGCGTTGTTGACTCGCAACAGCTCGGGATGGTCCGTTGGACCGGCATAGCTGCGGATCCGGATCCCCTCGGGCGCAACGGCTTCCGGGATGTCACGGAGCGAACGGCGCATCCGGATCAGCTCGCGCACGGGATGCAGATTTGCCGACTTCGCCAGGGCACGGGCCGCATCGCCGGTGCCGTGCGCCCAGAACCGCACCGCACCGCCGGTGCGGGCGATGGCCGCCTTCACCATCGCCGTGCCGATCCCCCGCCGGCGTGCGCCGGGCGCAACGACGAGTTCGGCCATCGCATCGCCGCCGTCGCGCGCCGGAGCCAGATTGAGGTAGCCGATCGGTCCGGCACTGCCGGTGGCGAGCAGATGTCCGGTCCGCTGATGGGCCAACTCCCGCAGCACCTGATCGCCGACCGGGGCGACGCCGTCGGCATCGGCGGCGTCGGCGATCAGCTGCCGGACCGCGGCCCGTTCGGCCGGGGACAGGGCGGTATGCCAGCGCGGACCGGTCACTGTTTACTGCGGCAGGGCGGGCGACATGTCGTCGGCGAACTCATCGTCGGCGAACTTGTCGTCGTCGCCGGCCTCCGCGGCCTCGGCGGGAGCGGTGCGGCCGCGCGCCGGTCGCACCGCCTTGTAGCCGACGTTGCGCACCGTGCCGATCAGGGCCTCGTATTCGGGACCGAGCTTCGCCCGGAGCCGCCGGACGTGGACGTCGACCGTGCGGGTCCCGCCGAAGAAGTCGTAGCCCCAGACCTCCTGGAGCAACTGGGCGCGGGTGAACACCCGGCCGGCGTGCTGAGCCAGGTACTTGAGAAGTTCGAATTCCTTGTAGGTCAGGTCGAGTGGCCGGCCGCGCAGCCGCGCGGTGTAGGTGCCCTCGTCGATGACCAGTTCGCCGAGGCTGACCTTGCCGACACTCTCCTGATTGACCAGGCCACCGCGCCGTCCGGCCACCAGTCGCAGCCGAGCGTCGATCTCCGCCGGACCGGTGCCGGGCAGCAGGATCTCGTCGATCCCCCAGTCGATGCTCACCGCGACCAGTCCACCCTCGTTGAGCACCGCCACCACCGGGACCGACGCGACGGTGGTCCCCAGCAGCCGGCACAGGCCACGCGCCGCGGCCAGATCGGTCCGCGCGTCGACGATGGCGATGTCGGCCGAGCCGGCTTCCAACAACGACGACACCTCGGTCGGCACGTACCGCACGTTGTGCGCAAGCAGCGCCAACGAGGGCAGAACCGACTCCGGGTTCGGGTCGACGGTCAGTAGCAACAGGTCCAACGGAATCTCCAGGTTTGACCTTCAACTCTAACGTGGACCTGCTGTTTCGGCGATCCGAGCATGGGGTGGGCGACAATATGCGGATGCGAAAGCTGCTGACCGCTGTGGGCGTCCCCGTTCTCGCCCTCGCCCTCACCGGGGTCGGTGCGGACTTCGGCGCCGCGATCTACGCCGAGTACCAGCTGGCGCGCCACGTCCGGTCAGCCGCCGGGTTGCAGTTCGACCCGTGGGTGGCGATCCTGGGCTTTCCGTTCATTCCGCAGGCGATGCGGCACAACTACCAGGAGTTGGAGATCAAGGCCGGCGGCGTTGAACACCCCGTGGTGGGCAAGGTCACCCTGGAGGCCACCATGCACGACATCGGCCTGAACCAGGCCTCCTGGCTGCTGCGCCCGGACGCCGATCTGCCGGTCGGCGAACTGGAGAGCCGCATCATCATCGACTCGCGCCACATCGGCGGGTTCATCGGAATCAAGGACCTCACCGTCGAGGAGCCGGCCAAGGACGCCAACGACGCCACCGGCGGGACCACCGAGTCGGGCATCTCCGGCAACACGGGCCTGGTGTTCACCGGCACGCCGACCAGGTCCGGGTTCGACAAACTCGTCAGCGTGACCGTCGATCTGTCCCTGACCGGCCCCGACCAGAGCACCCTGGTCTTCACCCCCACCGGGGTGGTGACCGGGCCGAACACCGCGGACCAGACCGTGCCCGACGAACAACGTGCCGCGGTCCTGAGCGCGTTCGCCGCCGCGATGCCCGGGCAACGGCTTCCGTTCGGCCTCAAGCCCACCAGTGAGGGTGCCCGCGGCTCGGACATCATCATCGAGGGCATCGCCGAGGAAGTAACCGTCCGCCTCAACGGTTTCAACCAGTCATGAACGCCGCATCCGTCGCCGCCGTCGCCGCCGTCGCCGCACTGGGCCTTGCCGCCGTCTTCGGGGTCCTGCACAACCGGCACCACGGGGTGCTGCGCGACACCGCGGAGTCACCCGAGGTGGACACCGCCGAACTGGGCCTGTCCCGAACCGGACCGACGATCGTGCACTTCACCGCCGTCTGGTGCGGGCCGTGCGCGGCGGTGCGACGGGTGGTCGACCAGGTCTGCGCTCAACTGCCCGAGGTGGCCCACGTCGAGATCGACCTGGACGACAATCCGGTGCTGGCCCGGAAACTCTCGGTGATGTCGCTGCCGACGACGTTCATCTTCGACGCCGACGGCAAACAGCGTTACCGCACCGCAGGGGTGCCCAAAGCGGCTGACCTCAAGGCCGCCCTGGAACCTCTGCTGGCCTAACCGGGCGATCATTGGGTATCGTCAGCCCCGTGCAACCCCGCCTCGAGCTTTCGCTCACCAAGCGCCGCGCAGTCGATCTGTGCCGCCTTGCGGGTTGTTGCTGTTGTTGCTGTAGCTGCTGAGTAACCGCGGTCGTTCGTCTTTCTCCGGTTTTTCCGGTCACGCCGCCGTTCTCAGTGAAACCCGGCTCGTCCTATCCCCCCTGCTCAGCAACAGGAGATTTCCATGTCGACCACCTCGACTTCCGCTCAAACCCAGTCCGCCACGCCCGGCCAGGCCGGCGGTGCCCAGGTCAACGGCGCCCAGGTCGACGGCGCCCAGGTCGACGTACGAGGTCCGCGCTTCGCCGCGTGGATCACCACCGCCATCCTGCTGGCGGTCCTGGTCGCCTCCGCGTTCAGCGTCCCCCTGGCGGCGACGCTGCTGGCCGTTCAGGCCGTCGTCTTCGCCATCGGCGCATGGCGCGGTCCGCGTCGGCACCCCTACGGGCTGATCTTCGCGAAACTGGTGGCGCCCCGGTTGAGCCCGGTCACCGAGCGTGAGCCGGTGCCGCCGCTGCGGTTCGCCCAGTTCGTCGGGCTGATCTTCGCCCTCGCCGGACTCGCCGGCTTCACCCTCGGAGCTCCGCTGGCCGGAGTGGTCGCCACCGCCTTCGCGTTGGCGGCGGCCTTCCTCAACGCGGCGTTCGGGATCTGCCTCGGCTGCCAGATCTATCCGCTGGTGACCCACCTCCGCCACGCCCGCTCCTAAGCCCGCTCCCAACCGAAAAGGATCTCCTCATCATGGGTTCTTCGAACTCTGCAACGTCAACCCTGCCGACCGGCGTGGACCTGGCTCGCGAGACGGTGATCACCGGACGGGTGGTCGACGGATCCGGGCGGGCGGTCGGCGGTGCCTCGGTGCGGCTGCTGGACTCCTCCGAGGAGTTCACCGCCGAGCTGATCGCTTCGGCCAGTGGCGATTTCCGCTTCTTCGCCGCGCCGGGCACCTGGACCGTCCGGGCCCTGTCCGCGGCGGGCAGCGGAGACGTCCGGGTCGCGCCGATCGGCGCCGGATTGCTCGAAATCGACGTCAAGGTCGCGTGACGCCGGACATCGCAACCGGGTGCCCGACCGGGCGATAGACTCACCGCCGTGATCCTCTTCTTCGAGATCCTGCTGGTGCTTTCGACCGTCGTGATCACCTGGTTCGCCCTCTACGCGGTGTACCGGCTCATCACCGACGAGTCCTGAGCCGATGACGTCCGACGACATCGCCGGCAGCGGCGATCGCGCCGTGGCGGCTGCGGCCGAACGGGCCAAGGAGACTGCGAGCCGCAATATCCCGGTGTTCGACGACCTTCCGGTCTCCGACACCGCGAATCTGCGGCACGGCGCCGATCTCAGCGAGGCATTGCTGGCACTGCTGCCACTGGTCGGCGTGTGGCGCGGTGAGGGCGAGGGACGCGGCGAGCACGGCGACTACCGGTTCGGCCAGCAGATCATCGTCTCCCACGACGGCGGCGACTATCTCAACTGGGAGGCCCGTTCCTGGCGCCTCGACGAGGGGGGCGAGTACCACAGCCCTGCGTTGCGCGAGACGGGCTACTGGCGTTTCGTGCACGACCCGGCCGATCCGGACGAATCCACCGCCATCGAACTGCTGCTGGCTCACTCGGCCGGATATGTCGAGCTGTTCTACGGCCATCCGCGCAACCAGTCGTCCTGGGAGCTGGTGACCGACGCCCTGGCGTGCAGCAAGTCCGGGGTTCTGGTCGGGGGCGCCAAACGTCTCTACGGCATCGTCGAGAACGGCGATCTGGCCTACGTCGAGGAACGGGTGGACGCCGACGGCGGCATGGTGCCGCACCTGTCGGCACGGCTGTCGCGGTACATCGGATGACCCGGTTGCGGGTTGCGGCGGCGGTCGCCGCCGCATTGCTCCTCGGCGCCTGCTCCTCGGAGCCGGAAGCGCCTCAGCCTTCGACGACCCAGCCGACCCCGCCGTCGGCCACCCAGACGTCGGCGACCCAGACATCGGCAACCGAGCCGTCGGCACCCGGCGCGCACGGAAACCTGGCCGACTGCCTGCACGCGCACGGCGTTCCCGAATCTGCGGGTCCCGCAGTGGTTCTCGGGCCGCCAGAGGGTGTGGACCCGGCGACCTGGGATCAGGCGATGAAGGCCTGTTCGACGTTTGCGCCAGGCCCGGCGGGCTCGTAGACGACGGCTTCGGAAAGGCCGCTCCGAAAAAGGGACGGCCCCCGAGCCGTATTGATCCGGTTGGACCAACCGGAAGCTCGGGGGCCGGGTAGCTGCCTGGAATTCGCCAGCGCACGCATGCGCAGGTGATCTCCGGCACCTGGTGCTGCTAGCGGGCAGCCACCTCACATGTCCTAGGAATACTCAAAGTTCCGGACCACCTCCTTTCCTGTGTACCGACGACCGTACCGGCGCGGGCGCGGTTGCGCCACAGGTTTTTTCACCCGTCAGCGATCACCGGCGATCGCGGCGTCGACCAACTCGGCGACCAATCCGGCGAGCCCCGGCGCGCAGTTCTTCGGGTGGCCGTCAAGGGTGTGCACCCTGGCTCCCAGGGTGATGCTGGAAACCAGCCAAATGCCCTGTGCCGCGTCAAGATCCGCGGGACGCAGTGCCGCGTAATCGCAGTCGTAGCCCTTGGCCGAGGCCACATCGAAGAGAGCCTGTTGGGTGGTGCCGCGCAGGATCGGATGCGACAGCGGCGGGGTGAGGAACCGGGGCCGGTCGGCATCCCCGGTGGCGATCACCACCGTCGACCGCGGCCCTTCGAGGATGTAGCCGTCGGAGCTGACGAAGATCACGTCGTCGGCGCCCAGGACGGCGGCATGCCGGAGGGCCGCCATGTTCACCGCGTAGGACAGCGTCTTGGCGCCGGCGAGCAGCCACGGCATCTCCGCGACCCCGGCGGCCGGCAGTCCGCGGTCCAGCAGGACCGCCGCCACGCCGTCGCGGCGGGCCACCGCCACCCGGTCGGCCAGCGCGCTGACCATCAGGTAGGCGGTCGGCCCAGATCCACTCTCCCGACCCCGGCTACAGACCAGGCGCAGCGCCCCCTCGGCCGCTGTCCGGGAATTCCGCGTCACGGAATTCCGCGTCACGGAATTCCACTGCGCCACCGCGGTCCCGATCGCACGCCGCCAGGCAGCCAGGTCGGGTTCAGGCAGATCCATCATCGCCGCCGACCGCGCCAACCGGTGCAGGTGCGCTTCCACCTTGCAGGCGCGGCCGTCCCGGATCAGCAGGGTCTCGAAGACGCCGTCCCCGCGCACCGCGGCCAGGTCGTCGGCTGTCAGCAGTGGCTGATCCGGATCGCGCACGTCACCGTCGAGGGTGACGAGCACCGAAGGCTGACTCGGCATGGCCTGTAGAGCCTAATGACCGGCTCGTACAGTTGAGGGGTGAGCGCCGTTCCCGCCCCCGAGGGGTCACCCGATGCCGGTGCGGTCTGGCACTACGGCGACCCGTTCGGTGAGCAACGCGCCGCTGCACACGATGCCGTCGTGGTGGACCGTTCGCACCGCGCGGTGATCACCCTGACCGGCCCGGACCGACGCAGTTGGCTGCACTCGATCAGCACCCAGCACGTCACGGATCTGCCCGACGGCGCCTGCACGGAGAACCTCGTCCTGGACGGCCAGGGCCGGGTGGAGGACCACTGGCAACAGACCGAACTCGGCGATACGACCTACCTCGACACCGAATCATGGCGTGGCGCAGCGCTTTTGGAGTACCTGCAGAAGATGGTGTTCTGGGCCGATGTGAAGCCGGCCGCCGCCGACATGGCGGTGCTCACGCTGATCGGACCCAAGCTGACCGAACCCGGGTTCCCGGCGGCGCTGGGTTTGCAGGCGTTGCCGGCGGTGTCGACGGCGGTGGCGCTTCCCGCTGGCGGGTTCGTGCGCCGGGCCGGCGGCCCCGAGCCGGATCAGGCCGAATTGGACCTCGTCGTGCCGCGGGAACAGAAGGACGACTGGCTCGGGCGCCTCGCCGCGGCCGGCGTGCGACCGGCCGGTGTGTGGGCGTACGAGGCGCACCGGGTCGCCACGCAGCGGCCGCGGCTCGGCGTGGACACCGATGACCGGACCATCCCGCACGAAGTCGGCTGGATCGGGCGCGCCGTACACCTGGACAAAGGCTGTTACCGCGGTCAGGAGACGGTGGCTCGGGTGCACAACCTGGGCCGTCCGCCCCGGATGCTGGTGATCCTGCACCTGGACGGCTCCGGTGAGCGGCCGGCCACCGGTGACCCGGTACTGGCCGACGGCCGCGTGGTGGGCCGGTTGGGCACCGTGGTGGACCACGTCGATGACGGGCCGATCGCGCTGGCCCTGCTCAAACGCGGTATCCCGGCCGGAACCCGGTTGATCACCGGCGGGCAGCACCAGGTCGCCGCGGAGATCGACCCGGATTCCCTGCCGCCGGCCGACGTGGCCGGCGCGGGCCGGCAGGCCGTGGACCGGCTGCGCGGCGGCTGAGTCGGCCCGATTCGCCGCGAGCCGTACGGACCTGACGACGCTTCGCGGTGCGGCACGGTAAAGTGAGCGGCAGGACAAATACGAATTGATCCGGAGCCGCCTGCCCTCAGGCCGCTCCGTTATTGCGCGAGGGGGATCCCCCATGGGCCGCGGCCGGGCTAAGGCAAAGCAGACGAAGGTTGCCCGAGAGCTGAAATACAGCTCTCCGCAAACTGATTTCAGTCGGCTCCAGCAGGAGTTGACCGGGTCCGGTGATGCAGAACCTGATCAGGATTCCTGGGAACCAGAGGACGACTGGCGCGGTTAACACCGCGGGTTGGACTGGGCCGAGCTGATCCGGCCCGGGCCGTTCACGGCCCGGTCAGAACCGCGGGTGCTGTCCCACCATCTTGGCGCGCGGGCCGTCACTGCCCTTGTTGGGCGCCTTGTCGACGGTTCCCAGCGTCCAGCAGTCCAGGTGACGTGCGGTCAGGATCGCCAGCGCGCGGTCGGTGTCCTCCGGGGCCACCACGGCCACCATGCCGACCCCCATGTTGAACGTCTTCTCCATCTCGGCGCGCTCGATGCGGCCGCGCTGGGCGATCATCCCGAACACCGGCGCGGGGGTCCAGGTGCCCCGGTCGATCTCGGCGACCAGACCGTTGGGGATGACGCGCTCCAGATTGCCGGCCAACCCGCCACCGGTGACGTGGCAGAAGGTGTGGACCTGGGTCTCGGCGGCCAGCGCCAGACAGTCCTTGGCGTAGATCCTGGTCGGCTCGAGCAGTTCCTCGCCGAGGGTGCGGCCGAATTCCTCGACGTGCCCGGACAGGTTCATCCGGTCGATCTCCAGCAGCACCTTGCGCGCCAGTGAATACCCGTTGGAGTGCAGGCCGGAGGAGCCCATCGCGATGATCACGTCCCCCGGACGCACCCGCTCCGGACCCAGGACGTCGTCTGCCTCGACCACGCCGACTCCGGTCGCCGAGACGTCGTAGTGGTCGGGCTCCATCAATCCGGGGTGCTCGGCGGTCTCCCCGCCGAGCAGTGCGCAGCCGGCGATCACACAGCCTTCGGCGATGCCCGAGACGATGGCGGCGACCCGTTCGGGCACCGTGCGGCCCACCGCGATGTAGTCCTGCAGGAACAGCGGCTCCGCGCCGCAGACCACGAGATCGTCGACCACCATGGCCACCAGGTCGAGTCCCACGGTGTCGTGTTTGTCCATGGCCTGGGCCACCGCCAGCTTGGTGCCCACCCCGTCGGTGGAGGACGCCAGCACCGGTTCCCGGTAACCGCCACGGAGCGCGAACAGTCCGGCGAAGCCGCCGAGACCGCCGCGAACCTCCGGCCGGGTGGCCCGGCTCGCCAGCGGCTTGAACAGCTCCACCGCACGGTCGCCGGCCTCGATGTCGACACCGGCGGCGGCATAGGAGATCCCTGCGGAGACCTCAGCGGAGCCCCCGGCGGTTTCAGCCTGGGCGGATTTCTTGGTGGTGGACTTGCCGGACATCGGCGCTAAGGCTACCCGTCCCCGTCGCAGTCAGCCGACGTACCGGGTCAGCCACCCGTTGAGCGGCGCCCCGGCCCGCAGTGCGGCGACGATCCGGTCCTTGGCCTTCGCGGTGCCCAACCAGGCGCCGACCGGCCAGTCCTTCATCATCGCGATGCCCTTGTGCCGGAGCAGGTCGATACGGGGGTGATCCTTGTCGACTCCTCTGGGCGCGGTCTTGAGCACCTCGTGGGCGATGATCTGGTAACCCTCGGCTCGCAGTGCGGCGACGATGTCGGCGAGCTGCGAGCCGGACTTCTCCGCTTCCACCGCCTCGCGATACCGCCGCAACGCGGCCGGCTCGGGCATGTACAGACCGCCGCCGGCCGACAGCCCATCGGCGGAGAAGGACACGTATGCCACGGTCAGACCCGAACCGAGGGTCGCCGCGCAGTTGGTCTTGTACGGCGACTTGTCGGCGCTGAACCGGACGTCCCGGTACGGCCGGAAGACCTTCCCGGTTCCGAATTCGTCCCTGAGTTCGGTCAGCAACTGCTCCATCGGGGCACGCACCGACTGTTCGTAGACGGCTTTGTGCCGTTGCCAGTAGACCTTGGAGTTGTCGGCATCCAGGCCCTCGTAGAACTCGACCGCCTCGATGGGCCAGCCTTTGAACGTCATGTCCCTATTCTGACTGTTATGAAGGCATCGCAGTTGTGGACAGCGCTTACCCCGGGATTCATCTGATGGCCGGACAGCCGCAGCGTTGCCTGGTGACCGGAGCCACCGGATACATCGGCGGCCGGCTTGTTCCGCAACTGTTGGACAACGGGTTCGAGGTGCGTGCCCTGGCGCGCACTCCGGCGAAGCTGGCCGGGGTCCCGTGGCGGGATCGCGTCGAGGTGGTGCGCGGGGATCTCAGCGACGCCGCGTCTCTGGAGACGGCCTTCGACGGAGTCGACATCGTCTACTACCTGGTGCACTCGATGGGATTCTCCGTGGACTTCGCGGCCGAGGAGCGCCTCGCCGCGCAGAACGTGGTGGCGGCGGCCCGACGGGCCGGTGTGCGGCGCATCGTCTACCTCGGCGGGTTGCATCCCGAAGGCACTGAACTGTCAACGCATCTGGCGTCGCGGACGACCGTCGGCGACATCCTCATCGGGTCCGGAATCGAGACCGTCGTCCTGCAGGCCGGCGTGGTGGTCGGCTCGGGGTCGGCGTCGTTCGAGATGATCCGTCACCTCACCGATCGGCTGCCGGTGATGACCACCCCCAAGTGGGTGCACAACAAGATCCAGCCGATCGCGATCCGGGACGTGTTGCACTACCTGGTGGCGGCGGCAACCTGTCCGGTCCCGGAGTCCCGGGCCTGGGATGTCGGCGGCCCGGACGTTCTGGAGTATGGCGACATGATGCAGATCTACGCCGAAGTGGCGGGTCTGCGGCCACGCCGGATTCTGGTGCTGCCGGTTCTCACCCCGCGGATCGCGGCCCTGTGGGTGGGACTGGTGACGCCGATCCCGTCCGGGCTGGCCCGTCCACTGGTCGAGTCACTGCACTGCGACGCGGTGATGGCCAACCACGACATCGACTCCATCATCGGCCCTCCCGAGGGCGGCCTGACGCCCTACCGCAACTCGGTATCCCTTGCCCTGGAACGTGTTTCATCTGGCGAGGTGGAGACCTCCTTGCCGTCCGATCCGGAGTGGGCGGGCGCGATCGTCTACACCGACACCCGCTCACAGCAGACCCCGGCCAGTCCGGACCGGCTGTGGAAGGCCGTCGAGAACAGCGTCCCGGCGCATTGGAGTATCGAGGGGCGCGAGCCGGGGCGGGTACTGAAGCTCCGCGCCGACCGGCATGAGCCGGGGGAACGATGGCTGGAGATGCGGGTCACCCCCGACGGGGACGGCAGCCGGTATGAGCAGCGGTCGATCTTCTATCCGCGCGGCCTGGTGGGCCGGCTCTACTGGCTCGCCGGACGGCCATTGCAGGCCATCGCGTTGAAACGGATAGTCCGGCGGGTGACCTCAGGGGTCAGCTGACCCGGTCTACGGCCGGCTTAGCGCGGATACCCGCCGGCCGTCAAGGCCGGCTCAGCGCGGATACGTTGTCGTTGTCGGCCTGCACGGCAGCGAGCATGTTCTCCACCACGTTCTTGCCGAGTGCGGTGGCATTAGGCAACTCGATCGGGTACTTGCCGTCGAAGCAGGCACAGCACAGCCGGGTGGCCGGCTGTTCGGTGGCCAGGATCATGCCCTGCTGCGAGATGTAGCCGAGGCTGTCGGCGCCGATGGCGTGCCGCACCGCCTCGAGCATCTCGCCGTTGCCGGTCTGGGTCCCCGGCGCGTTGGCGATCAGTTCGGCCGGAGTGGCGAAGTCGATGCCGTAGAAGCAGGGCCACTTGACCGGCGGGGAGGCGATCCGGACGTGCACCTCGACCGCACCGGCTTCGCGCAGCATCCGAATCAGGGCGCGCTGGGTGTTGCCGCGGACGATCGAGTCGTCGACGACGATCAGCCGCTTGCCGCGGATCACCTCTTTGAGCGGGTTCAGCTTGAGCCGGATGCCCAACTGCCGGATGGTCTGCGACGGCTGGATGAAGGTGCGGCCCACGTAGGCGTTCTTCATCAGGCCCTGCCCGAACGGGATGCCCGACTCCAGGGCGTAGCCCACCGCGGCAGGTGTGCCCGACTCCGGCACGCCGATCACCAGGTCGGCGTCGACCGGCTTCTCCCGCGCCAGCCGGCGACCGATGTCGACCCGGGTGGCGTGCACGGAGCGGCCGGCGATGACGCTGTCCGGACGGGCCAGGTAGACGTACTCGAAGACGCACGCCTTGGGGGTGGGCGGCGCGAATCGGGTGGAGCGCACGCCGTCGGAGTCGATGGCCAGCAGTTCACCGGGTTCGATGTCGCGCACGAACGAGGCGCCGACGATGTCCAGTGCCGCGGTTTCCGAGGCCACCACCCAGCCGCGGTCCAGCCGGCCCAGCGACAGCGGGCGCACCCCGTGCGGGTCGCGCGCGGCGTACAGGGTGGTCTCGTCCATGAAGACCAGGCAGAAGGCGCCACGCACGGTCGGAAGAAGTTCGAGGGCGGCCTGCTCGATGCTGGTGTCGGCCGCGCCGGCTGCCAGCAGCGCGCCGAGGATGTCGGAGTCCGTGGTGGCCGCACCGGGTGCGTTGTGGTTGATCAGTCCGGCTGCCCGGGCGCGTTCGGCGAGATCGCGGGTGTTGACCAGATTTCCGTTGTGCCCCAACGCAATTCCGGTTCCGGCGGCGGTGTTGCGGAACACCGGCTGGGCGTTCTCCCAGGTGGTGGAACCGGTGGTGGAGTAACGGCAGTGCCCGATGGCGACATGACCCGGCATCGCGGCCAGCGTCTGCTCGTCGAACACCTGACTGACCAGACCCAGATCCTTGAAGACCAGCACCTGGGAGCCGTCCGCGACGGCGATACCGGCTGCCTCCTGCCCGCGGTGCTGCAGGGCGTAGAGGCCGTAGTAGGAGAGTTTTGCGACTTCTTCACCGGGCGCCCAGACGCCGAAGACGCCGCACTCCTCGCGGGGTGAATCGTCGCGGGGTGAATCTTCCAACTGTCCGGTCACGTGATGGGTGCTCCCTGGCGTGTCGGTGGTCCGGTCAGTTTACGGCCATTCCGATCAAAGCGGGAAACTTAGCGACCTGCGTCACTCCGAGTCGGATTCAGACAGGCTGACCAGCGGAAACCACGGCGAAACCTCGGCGGCGCGGGCCCCGGACAGGTCCAGCAGACCGCGCTCGGCCGCCTCGTCGAAGCCGGTGAGCCCGCAGGCCAGTCGCAGCCACGTCCGCGGGTCGGTCTCCACCACGTTCGGCGGGGTCCCGCGGGTGTGGCGTGGGCCGGCAAGGCACTGCACCGCCACGAACGGCGGGACACGGACTTCCACACTCGCGCCCGGCGCCAGTGCGGCCAGCGTTCGGGCGGTGAGTCGCACGGCCGTCCCGATCGCGGTCCGGTCGGGTTCCGGGGTGGTGTCATCGGCGAGCCACCCGGCGATCGCGCGGACTGCCTCCCGGGTGGCGTGCGGGTCGGCGCGACGACTCATCGGCTGTCTCCGCTGAAACGGCGCACCGCCAGAGCGCCGAGTGCGCCGGCCTCGTTGATCGCCAGGTGTGCCAGCATCGGCGCCGCCAGACTGCCGGATCGTTCGGCGAGGAGTCCGAAGAACCATCCCGCAATTCCGGTCGCGGCCACGGTGGCGAGCACCGGTTCCCCGGTGCCGCGGGCGTCGGGGACGTGAGTCAGTCCGAAGGTGACCGCTTGCAGCAACCGTCCACCGCGGGCTCCGAAGGCATCGGCGGCCAGCGTGGACAACGCTCCGCGGAACGCCGTCTCCTCCGACCAGACGGTGCCCAGCGGAATCTCGACGGCCAGCCAGCGGGCCGGTCGCGGCGGCAACGTCCGATCGCTGCCCATGTAGGTGGCCAGGGCCGAGCGCACCCGGGTCGACGCGGTGCCCGCGACCACCGCAACCGCCACCGATGACGCCACGGCGGCACCGAATCGCAACCCCCGGTAGAGCGGCGGCGGCCGCAGCCCCAGCGGCGCGCGGGCTGCCACCGCCAGTGCCGTGCCGAGTCCCGCCTGCACCACCGGATGCCGGCGCCACGGCTGTTCGATGCCCGCGGTGAAGCTCCAGCCGACCAGCGCGCCGGAGAGTGCCAGTGCGCGAATTCGCTTGGCAATCATGCGAACTCCGGTCCGCCGGCCGCCATCGCCTGCACCAGCGAGCGACGGATCCGGTCGGTGTCGGATCCGGTCCATCCGTCCGGCGCCGCGACGGCGACCCAGCCGTCGAGCTGACTGTCGCCGTAGTTGTGACCGTGCCCGACCGGCGCGGACTCGGAACTGGTCACGTTGCCCATCATGTCGGCGGACACCTGCCAGAAGGTGATCAGCGGGTACCAGCGCATGGAGGCGCTGCGGTCGTACCCGGGAGGCTCGTCGAGCCAGTCCGGTTCGGCGAAGAGCAGTTTCGGCGACCACCACACGACCGGGTCCGAAGGGTGCTGCAGGAACAACACCCGCGTTCCGGTCCACGGCGGGGCTGCCACCGCGGCGATCTCGCCGGAACCGGAGGCCTGGGCGAAGCGCACGGTGCGACCGTTGTCGTAGCGCGGCTGGACCTCGGGGGTGCCGGGATCGCGCCGGGCGGTCAGCGCCTTCCACAGTGAACTGGCGTTGGGCGGCCCGACCCACAGCACGCCGGAGAACCCCATCTCCACGACATCGGGCAGGTAACTGAAGGCGCCCTGTCCGGACAGCGCGCCCAGGCTCTCGCCGTACAGCACGAGCTTGGGCCGGTGCTGCGGATCCCACTGCAGCCAACGCCGGTGAACCGCGTCGATCAAGGCACGACCGGATTCCAGCGACTTCTCCTGGTCGGTGAGGAAGGAGATCCAACTCGGCAGGAACGAATACTGCATGGCCACCAGTGCGGTGTCGCCGTTGTACATCGACTCGATGGCTCGGGCGGCCACCGGGTCCACCCAGCCGGTTCCGGTGGTGGGGATGATCACCAGCACCTTGCGTTCATAAGCCCTGGTGCGCTGCAACTCCGATAGCAGCACCGCGGTGCGGCCGGCCAGCGAGTCCGCCGAACTCAGGCCGGCGTAGATCCGGATGGGCTCCCGGGCGGGCCGGCCGTTGAGCTGTTTCAGTTCCGCGGCGTCCGGACCGGAGGCGACGAAGTTGCGGCCCTGGAAACCCAGGGTGTCCCACGGCACGAAAGATGCTGCGCTGCCGGACTTCTCCGGCTCGGCCGGCTGTAAGACGCCGGGCCGGGTGGCGGTGTTGCGGGGTGCGAACATGGCGTCCGCCCCGGCCAGGAATCCCCGATACACCACACCGTTGACCAGCATGACGGTCACGATGACAACGATCGCGGTGCCGATGAACATGGCCACCTCGTTGTCGATTCGCCAGCGTCGGATCATGAAACGGGCCAGAAATCTGATGGCGTCCTTGATGATTCGCGATCCCGCGATGAGCAGGCCGCCGGTGGCCAGCGCGACGGGAACGGTGCGCAGATACTCGGCGGTCGCCGGTCCTTCGATTCCCATCACCGCGCAGATCTGGCGCTGCCATGAGGCGGCGGGGCGAACCATCAGAAGACTGAGCCCGATCGCGACCGCGACGACGACGGTCTGCAACGCGTAGCGCACCCTGGCGGGCGGCGGCCACCACGGACGGTCACGCAGAACCAGTCGCCGCACCACCACGCCGGCCAGCACCCCGAACCCGTACCCGATGGCGGCGTTGATTCCGCCGATCAGACCGGCCATGAACCAGTCCCGCGGCATCAGCGAGGGGGTCAGCGACAGGCAGAAGAACAGCGTCGAGAAGGCGATACCGGTGAAGTCCAGACGCAGCAGACTCAGCATCCAGGACCCCAGGGAGTGCCTCATCCGAAGAGACCGGGCAGCACCCCTTCGGAGGTGCTGCGCAGTTCCTCCAGACTGACGGAGAAGAGATCCTGGACCTCGACCGCGGCCGATCCACTGTCGGAGACCCCGATCCGGGTGGCCGGCAGCGCCCGCGCCTCGCACATCGCGGCGAACCGGCTCTCCTCGGTGCGCGGCACCGCGACCAGCACCCGCCCGGCGGACTCGGAGAAGAGGAAGACGAACGGGTCGACCCCTTCCGGAAGCACGATGCGGCAACCACATTCGCCGGCCAGCGATGACTCGACGATCGCCTGAATCAGGCCGCCCTCGCTCAGGTCGTGGGCGGCCGAGACCATGCCGTCACGGGATCCGGCGACCAGAACCTCACCGAGCAGCCTCTCCCGATCCAGATCCACCTTCGGCGGCAGGCCGCCGAGATGATCGGCGGTCACCTGGGCCCAGATGGAACCGTCGAACTCGTCACGGGTGTCGCCGAGCAGGTACAGCGTCTCACCGGGTTCGGTGCCCAGGGCGGTGGGAATGCGCCGGTGCACGTCGTCGATCACCCCGAGCACGCCCACGACCGGTGTCGGCAGGATCGGGGTGGCCCCGGTCTGGTTGTAGAAGCTGACATTGCCGCCGGTGACCGGAATGCCAAGGGCCGCACAGCCGTCGGCGAGGCCGCGCACCGCCTGGGAGAACTGCCACATCACGCCCGGATCCTCCGGGGAGCCGAAGTTCAGGCAGTTGGTCACCGCGATCGGGGTCGCACCGGTGACCGCGACGTTGCGGTAGGCCTCGGCCAGCGCCAACTGCGCCCCGGCGTACGGGTCCAGTTGGGTGTAGCGACCGGAGGCGTCGGTGGCCACCGCGATCCCGCGGCCGGTCTCCTCGTCGATGCGCAACACCCCGCCGTCGGCGTGCTCGGCCAGCACGGTGTTGCCCCGCACGTACCGGTCGTACTGCTCGGTGATGAAGGCCCGGCTGCACAGGTGCGGACTGCCCAGCAGCGCAAGCAGAGTCGCGCGCAGTTCATCGCCGGTCTTCGGGCGCGGCAGGCCCTCAGTGGTGTCCGCGTTGAGCGCGTCCTGGGTGTCGGGCCGTTGCAGCGGGCGCTGGTAGATCGGGCCCTCGTGGGCGACCGTGCGCGGCGGGACGTCGACGACGGTCTCGCCGTGCCAGGTGATCTTCAGCCGGTCCCCGTCGGCGACCTCTCCGATCACCGAGGCCAGCACGTCCCACTTGCGGCAGACCGCCATGAACGCCTCGACGTTCTCCGGGGTGACCACGGCGCACATGCGTTCCTGGGACTCACTGGAGAGGATCTCGGCGGGACTCATGTTCGCCGCACGCAGCGGGACCGCGTCCAGTTCGATGGTCATGCCGCCGTCGCCAGCCGAGGCGAGTTCCGATGTGGCGCAGGACAATCCGGCTCCGCCGAGGTCCTGGATGCCGACCACCAGACGGGCGGCGTAGAGCTCGAGGCAGCACTCGATGAGCACCTTCTCCATGAACGGGTCGCCGACCTGCACACTGGGCAGCTTCTTGCGGCCCGCGCCGGATTCGTCGCCGGCGAAGGTGTCGGACGCCAGCACCGACACCCCGCCGATGCCGTCGAGTCCGGTACGCGCGCCGAACAGGATGATCTTGTTGCCGGTGCCGGAGGCGAAAGCCAGGTGCAGGTCCTCCTTGCGGAGCACGCCCACACACATCGCGTTGACCAACGGGTTGCCCGCGTAGGAGGCGTCGAAGATCGTCTCGCCGCCGATGTTCGGCAGGCCCAGTGAGTTGCCGTATCCGCTGATGCCGCGCACCACGCCGTCGAGCACCCGGCGGGTGTCGGGGGCGTCGGCGGCGCCGAACCGCAACTGGTCCATCACCGCCACCGGGCGGGCGCCCATCGCCATGATGTCGCGCACGATCCCGCCGACACCGGTGGCCGCGCCCTGATACGGCTCGACATAGGACGGATGGTTGTGCGACTCGACCTTGAAGGTGACCGCCCAGCCGTCGCCGATGTCGACCACGCCGGCGTTCTCGCCGATACCGGCCAGCATCCCGGCACGCATCTCGTCGGTGGTGGTCTCGCCGAAGTAGCGCAGATGCACCTTGGAGGACTTGTAGGAGCAGTGCTCGCTCCACATCACCGAGTACATCGCGAGCTCGGCATCGGTGGGCCGACGGCCCAGGATGTCGCGGATGCGCTGATACTCGTCGTCCTTGAGGCCGAGCTCCCGGTAGGGCTGGGGGTGGTCAGGGGTGGCGGCCGCATGCGCGACGGTGTCGACGGTCACCGGCTCAGCTTATTCGGGCGTCAGAAAGGCCCGCAGCGCGGCGGCGTAAGCAACCACGTCGGCCGATCCCATCAGCTCGCGCGCGGAGTGCATGGCCAGTTGCGGCGCGCCCACATCGACCGTCGGGATACCGGTGCGCGCCGCCGTCATCGGCCCGATCGTCGACCCGCAGGGCAGGTCGGCGCGATGCTCATAGCGCTGCAGCGGCACTCCGGCGCGGCGGCAGGCCAGTTCGAAGGCCGCGGCGGTTCGGCTGTCGGTGGCGTACCGCAGGTTCGGCTGCACCTTGAGCACCGGACCGCCGTTGATCGCGATGGGGTGACCGGGCTCGTGCCGTTCCGGGTAGTTGGGATGGGTGGCGTGCGCCATGTCGCCGGAGGCCACCATGGATCCGGTCAGGCGCCGCAGGAAGTCCTCGCGGCCGCCACCGGCCGTCAGCACGATCCGTTCCAGGGTGGTGATCAGCAGGTCGGACTGGGCGCCGTGATCGGAGGTCGAGCCCACCTCCTCATGGTCGAACAGCGCGAGCACCGGGATGTGGTCGCCCGGTTCGGCGGCCAGGAAGGCCTCCAGACCGGCGTAACAGGTGCCCTGGTTGTCCAGCCTCGCCGCGCTGACGAACTCCTCGCCGGCACCGGTCAGCCGCGACGGCGTCAGATCGTGGGTCATCAGATCGGCGGAGAGCAGATCGTCGGGATCGAGCCCGGCACGTTCCGCGACGAACCCCAGCAGCGAGCGGGGCCGGTCTCCGGTTCCCCAGACCGCGTTGAGGTGTCGCTGCGGATCCAGGCTGAGCGATCCACGGTCCTCGGCCAGATGGATCGCCAGTTGCGGGACCCGCAGGATCGGCTCGTCGATCCGCACCAGCCGGTCGGCCACCCCGCCGGGTGTGCCGCGATCCCGCACCGAGAGCCGGCCGCTGAGTCCGAGATCGCGGTCCAGCCAGGAGTTCAGCCACGCCCCGCCGTAGGGCTCCAGGGCGACCACCTGCCAGCCGGCCACCACCCGGTCCGGGTGCTGTTTGACGCGCAGGTTCGGACTGTCGGTGTGCGCGCCGACGATCCGGAACGGACGGGCCTGACTTCCTTCGCTTTTCCAGGCGACCAGCGATCCGGCCCGCACCGTGAAGAACCGGCCGGCTTCCCGGTCCCAGCGATCGGTTTCGGAGAGTTCGGTGAACCCGGCCCGGGTCAGCCGGTCGGCGACCGTCGCGCAGACGTGAAAGGGCGAGGGCGATGCGTCGATGAACTCACACAGGCCCTGCGGTGTCGCCGCCGTGGAGATGACCATCTGATCTAGGCGCCGGCGGTCAGCACGGCGTCGAGTGCCGAGTAGAACATTCCCAGACCGTCGTCGGACGGACCGGTGAGCGCTTCGGTGGCGTGCTCGGGGTGCGGCATCAGACCGACCACCCGTCCGTTGGCGGAACTGATGCCGGCGATATCGCGCATCGAGCCGTTGAGGTTCTCGACGTAGCGGAACGCCACCCGGCCTTCACCCTCGAGTTCGTCGAGCACCGATTCGCTTGCCACGTAACGGCCTTCGCCGGATTTGAGCGGAATCAGTAACTCCGCCCCGGACTCGTAACGCGACGTCCACGCGGTGTTGACCGAGTCGACCTTCAGCCAGACGTCGCGGCAGATGAAGTGCAGTCCGGAGTTGCGGGCGAGTGCGCCCGGCAGCAGGCCGGCCTCGCAGAGCACCTGAAATCCGTTGCAGATCCCCAGCACCGGCATCCCACGGCCGGCGGCGTCAATGACCTCGGTCATCACCGGGGCGAACTTGGCGATGGCGCCGCAACGGAGGTAGTCGCCGTAGGAGAAGCCGCCGGGAACGACGACCGCGTCGACACCCTTGAGGTCATGGTCGGCGTGCCACAGGCTGACCGCCTCGGCGCCGGCCAGTCGGACGGCGCGGGCGGCGTCGACGTCGTCGAGGGTGCCGGGGAAGGTGATGACGCCGACGCGGGCGCTCATGCCGGGTCCCGGGTGACCGACCAGTCCTCGATGACGGTGTTGGCCAACAACGACTCGGCGATCTCGGCGAGTTCGTCGTCGGTCACGGTGTCGTCGACTTCGAGTTCGAACCGCTTGCCCTGCCGCACATCGGAAACCCCACGGTGGCCGAGCCGACCCAGGGCTCCGCCGATGGCCTGACCCTGCGGATCCAGAATCTCGGCTTTGGGCATCACGTTGACAACTACCCGGGCCACGTGGCTCCTCTGGTCTGGGGGACGGTGCGAGTCAGATCCTACTGCCCGGTCGTGGACGGCCGGGTCACCGGCAGGAGCCGAGGTAGGCGCTGCACAGCGGAGCGCCCAGCGCCTCGAGGACCGTTGCATCCGAGACCGTCTGATACGGCGCCGCCGGCGGGGCGGCCGCCCACAGGGCCAGTTCGGTGACGGTGCTGCTGACCGGGTCGGCCAGCAGGTACTGATGCAGAATCACCGGCCCGCTGATCACCGCGGCCAACCGGTCCGGCTCCTCCAGGGTGATCGACGGCGAAGCGCCCGGGTTGGTCAGTTGGCAGGCGCGCAGGGACGCGGCCGCGGCCGCCATCGCGCCGCGGGCCAGTTCACCGCCCCGCCAGGTCTCACCCTGCCAATGCACGATCTGCGCCTGGAGTTGCCACTGCCCGTCGGGATGGGTGATCACCGAGCGTTCGGCGACGGCGTAGGTGCGGGGATCCTGCGGCGCCGGCGCGCTGCCGCACAACTCTTCGAAGCGGAACCGGGGCACACGCGCGGTCACGGCGAGCCCGGCCAGCGGCTGCCATCCGTAACGGGCGTCCAACGGAATGGCCGAGGGGCTGATCCAGGCGGAGTCCGGAATGCGGTTGCAGGCGGGCGGGCAGGTACCGGTCGGCCCATTCACCGTCGGGTCCGCGGGGGCAGGCGCAGCGAACACGAGACCGGCGGCCGCTAGGACCACTGTGAGGGCTATCCGCAACTCGACGCCTCCTTTGGCGCACAATCGTAAGCATGGAATTGACGCATTTCGGTCATTCATGCCTGCTCGCGGACTTCGGTGTCGCACGGGTGCTCTTCGATCCGGGCAACTTCTCGCACGGGTTCGAGGGCATCACCGGTCTCACCGCCATCCTCATCACCCATCAACATCCCGATCACGCCGACCCACAGCGGTTACCCGCTTTGGTCGAGGCCAATCCTCAGGCGGCGCTCTACGCCGATCCGCAGACCGCGGCGATGCTCGGCGGCGATTGGCGTGCAGTGCATGCCGGCGATGAGTTCACTGTCGACGGCCTGACCGTGCGCGGTGTCGGCGGCCGCCATGCCGTCATCCATCCCGAGATCCCGGTGATCGACAACATCTCCTATCTGCTCGGTGACGCAACGCATCCGGCGAAGCTGATGCACCCAGGCGACGCACTGTTCGTGCCGGACGAGGAGATCGAGGTGCTCGCCACCCCGGCCGCCGCACCCTGGATGAAGATCTCCGAAGCGGTCGACTACCTGCGCGCGGTGGCGCCCCGGCACGCGGTCCCGATCCATCAGGGCATCATCGCGCCGGAAGCCCGCGGCATCTACTACGGACGACTGACCGAGATGACCGACACCGACTTCCGGGTACTGACCGAAGAGAAGTCGGTACGGTTCTGAGCATGAGCGCAGCGGATCTGGAACGTCTGTTCGGCCTGAAGGGCAAGACCGCAGTGGTCACCGGCGGCACCCGGGGCATCGGGATGATGATCGCCCGCGGGCTGCTGCAGGCCGGTGCCACGGTGGTGATCAGTTCCCGTAAGGCCGACGCGGTCGCCGACGCGGTCGAGCAACTCGCCGGGTTCGGGCCGGTGCGCGGCATCGCGGCCGACCTGTCCCGGCAGGAGGAGTGCGCACGGCTTGCCGCCGAGGTGCTGGCCGAGACCGACACCCTGCACATCCTGGTCAACAACGCCGGGGCCACCTGGGGTGAGCCGCTGGAGAAGTTTCCCGCTGCGGCCTGGGACCGGGTGCTCGACCTCAACGTCAAATCGCCGTTCTGGATGGTTCAGGAACTCCTGCCCGCACTGCGCCGGGCCGGTACCGCGGACGATCCCGCCCGGATCATCAACATCGGCAGCATCGACGGAATCCAGGTCAGCACGATGCCCACCTACTCGTATTCGGCGAGCAAGGCCGCGGTGCACCAGCTGACCCGGGTGCTCGCCAAAGAGCTTGGTCCCCAGCACATCACCGTCAACGCAGTGGCGCCCGGGCCGTTCCCGTCCAAGATGATGGCCGCGACCCTGGACGCCTTCGGCGATGCGATCGCGGCGGCCGCGCCATTGCGCCGGATCGGCCGCGACGACGATATGGCCGGCATCGCGGTGTTCCTCGCCAGCCGGGCCGGTTCCTATCTCAACGGCGCGATCATCCCGGTCGACGGCGGCATCGCCACCACCGCCAGCGGGACGTAGCTCAGGCTTGCGCTGCGGCCCTGCCGAACCGATCCGGGTCGGCAGTGGCCAGCAACCAGGCGTACTGGAACGCCGCTTCCTTCCACCGCTCGTAACGGCCACTGATACCGCCGTGCCCGGCGGCCATCTGGGTGCGCAGCAGGACGGGGCGTTCATCGGTCTTGTGATGCCGCAGTGCGGCAACCCATTTCGCCGGTTCGACGTAGAACACCCGGGTGTCGTTGAGCGACGTCATCGCCAGGATCGCCGGGTACTCCTTGGCTTCGACGTTCTCGTACGGCGAGTAGGACTTCATGTAGAAGTAAACGTCGGAGTCCTCCAACGGATTGCCCCACTCGTCCCACTCGGTGACGGTCAACGGCAGGGTCGGATCCAGGATCGTCGTCAACGGATCCACGAAGGGCACCTGGGCCAGGATTCCGGCGAACAGTTCCGGCGCCATGTTGGCCACCGCCCCCATCAGCAGACCGCCCGCACTTCCGCCCAACGCCACCAGGTTCTGCGGGCGGGTCAGCCCGGTGTCGACCAGATGCCTTGCCGCGCAGATGAAGTCGGCGAAGGTGTTCTTCTTCTCCAGCAGCTTGCCGCCCTCGTACCAGAGCCGGCCCATCTCTCCCCCACCGCGGACGTGGGCGATGGCGAACACCATCCCGCGGTCCAGCAGCGAGAGCGTGGCGATGGAGAAGCGCGGATCCTCGCTCGACTCGTAGGCGCCATACCCGTAGAGCACCGTCGGCGCCGGGAACTGCAGACCGGCGCGGTGGATCAGCGATATCGGGATCCGGGCACCGTCCGGCGCATGCGCCCAGTCCCGGCGCTCGACGTAATCCTGCGGGCGGTAGTCACCGAGGACGGGTTGCTCCCGCAGCAGGATGCGCTCGCCGGTCGCCATCACGATGTCGTAGATCCGCATCGGGGTGACGAACGAGGTCGCCCCGATGCGCAGCCGGGGTGATTCCCAGTTCGGGTTGCCGGCCATGCCGCAGGCCATGAGTTCGGAGTCGAAGCCGATCTGCTCCGGGGTTCCGTACCCGGCGCCCGGCACCAGTGGCCACACCTCGATGGTGGGCAGTCCCTCGCGCCGGTAGTGGACGACGATCCGATCGGCGAACGCGTCCACGCCTTCGAGGCGGACGTCCTCGCGAGCCGGGATCAGGGTGGTCTGCCTGGTCGGATCGTCGACCGGGGCCTCGACGAGGGTGAAGTTCACCGCGCCGTCGTTGTGCAGGATCAGGAACCGGTCCTCGCCGTCGATCACGGCGTGCTCGACGGTGTACTCGACACCGTCGCGGCGCGGTAGGACGACGGTGAACTCAGCCGCCGGATCGCCCGCCTCGGCGAGCCTGATCTCGGAGGTGACCGCCGAACCGGCGACGATGACGATGTAGGCGTTGGAGCGGCTGCGCCCGACCGCGACCCAGAACCGTTGATCCGGCTCGTGGAAGACCTGCTCGTCTGGTTCCGCCGCACCAAGCCGGTGCCGCCAGACGGTGTCGGGCCGCCAGGCGTCGTCGACGGTCGTGTAATACGTCGTCGCATTGTCGGTGGCCCAGGTCACCCCGGCGGCGATTCCGGAGACGCTGTCGGGATACAGCTCACCGGTGCGTAAGTCCTTGAACCGCAATGTGTACCGCTCATCACCGACCACGTCGACCGAGTACGCCAGCACGGCTCCGTCCGGGCTGACACTGGCCGCCCCGACGGAGAAATAGTCGTGGCCTTCGGCTTCGATGTTCTCGTCGAGCAGGATCTGCTCACCGGGTATGTCGGTGTGTTCGTCGAGAACCGGCGGGCTCCAGTCGTCCGGTCCCGCGATCGGGCACCGGCAGTGCACGCCGTACTGCTTGCCCTCGAAACTGCGCCCGTAGTACCACCAGTCGTCGCGACGTACCGGCACCGAGAGGTCGGTCTCCTTGGTGCGAGCCTTGATCTCATCGAAGATCTTCTGCCGCAACGGCTCCAGATACTCCGTCTCCTCCTCGACGTGCGCGTTCTCCGCCTCGAGATGGGCGATGACCTCGGGGTCGGACTTGTCCCGCATCCACTCGTAGTGGTCGACGAAGACGTCGTCGTGGTGCTGACGCCGGGTCTCGACCCGCTTCGGTGCCGGTGCGCTCACGCGTCCGCGCCGATCCAGTCCGCGAACTTCAGCCCCGAAATGCGTTCGTAGGCCTCGATATAACGCTCCCGGGTGGCAGTGACGATGTCGTCGGGCAGCGGCGGCGGAGGGGTGGATCCGTGCCGATCCCAACCGGATTCCGGACCGGTCAGCCAGTTACGCACGAACTGCTTGTCGAAGCTGGGCTGCACGACACCCTCCTTATAGCTGTCGGCCGGCCAGTACCGGGAGGAGTCCGGTGTGAAGACCTCATCGGCCAGCACCAGGCGACCGTCGGCGTCGGCGCCGAACTCGAACTTGGTGTCGGCGATGATCACGCCCTTGCTCAGAGCATGGTCGGCGGCCTGCCGGTAGGTCTGCAGCGTCAGATCGCGCAGTTGCGCGGCGCGCTGCGCGCCGACGAGTTCGACGACCCGGTCGAACGAGATGTTCTCGTCGTGCTCCCCGAGTTCGGCCTTGGTGGCCGGGGTGAACAGCGGCTGGTCGAACTTGCTGGCCTCCACCAGACCGGCGGGCAGTTCGATGCCGCACACCGCGCCGGTGCCCTGATAGTCGAGCAACCCTGATCCGGTGAGGTAGCCGCGCGCCACGCACTCCACCGGCATCATGTCGAGGCGCCGGACCACCAGGGCTCGCCCCAGAACCTCGGCCGGAATTCGCGGGTCGTCCGGCGGGCCGGCCAGGTGGTTCGGGGCGTCCACCAGGCCGAAGAAGAAGACGCTCATCGCCGTCAGGATCCGGCCCTTGTCCGGAATGGCGGTGTCGAGGATGAAGTCGAAGGCCGAGATCCGGTCGGACGCGACGAACAGCAGGTGCTCGTCGTCGATTGCGTAGAGCTCGCGGACTTTGCCGCTGGCCAGGTGTCGGTAATCGGTCAGGGCAGGACGCACCGCGTCAGCCTAGCCGGGTGACGATGCGGCGCAGCGAAGCGAGGCGCTGAGGAGCCCGGCCTTATGTCTAGCCGGGTGACGATGCGGCGCAGCGAAGCGAGGCGCTGAGGAGCCCGGCAATCGGGTCCGGCCTTCATGGGCGGCCGCGCTGTGTTGGGATCGAAGGCATGAAATCGCGCTTCCTGCCGTATGCCACCACGCCGGCGCGGCTGACCGCCCAGTTGCTCAGCGACGTGCTGGTGGCCGCCTGGATCGGGGTGTGGATCGTCGTCGGCCTGGCCGTGCACCACGCGGTGGCCGCCATCGCCACCGTGGGCACCCAGGTTCAGGACGGGGCCAACGGCATCGCCGACAACCTGGACTCGGCGGGCGAGAGCGCGCACCGGATCCCGTTGGTCGGCGATGCGATCTCCACACCGCTGCGGGCGGCCAGTGAGGCGGCAGTCGGTCTGGCCGGGGCCGGTGAGAACCTGCACGGCACCGCGATCTGGCTGGCGGTGCTGCTGGCGATCGCGGTGGCGTCCCCGCCCATCCTGGCGATCGGGATGCCGTGGCTGTTCCTGAGGATCAGGTTCTTCCGGCGCAAGTGGACGGTGATCGCGCTGGCGCAGACGCCGGCCGGTGAGCAACTGCTGGCGTTGCGGGCGCTGGCGAACCGGCCGTTGCGCAAGCTCACCGAGGTCAGCGCCGACCCGGTCGGGGCCTGGCGAGTGCAGGACCCCGACGCCGTCCGCGGGCTGGCCGCGTTGGAATTGCGTTCGGCGGGCGTGGCGCGGGTGACTTCGGCGCGCTAATCGTCGCTGAGCGACGAAATCCGCGCCGACTTGGAACGGGTTGGGCCCCTTACCCGTCAAACCGGGCATGCTCGATGACTACTTACGCCGCCAGGACGGCGTCATCACACTCGCACAGGCCCGGCGCAGCGGACTGAGCCACTCCGCCGTAGTGCGCAGGGTGCGATCCGGGCACTGGCGACGGTGCGGGCCAGGCGTCTACTTCGCCGACGATCGGCCCTTCAGCACTGCGGCTCGCATCCGGTCCGCCGTGTGGGGCCATGGCGCCAATGCGACGGCAAGCGGGCTGACGGCCGCGTGGTGGCTTGGGCTGATGGCGATCGAACCGAGTGAGTGCGAAGTGACCGTGCCGCGCAACAGCCACGGGCGCGGCGCGGCCGGCGTCAGAGTGCGCCGGCGCGACCTCAAGGATCAGGACATCTTCGAGGACCGCGGGCTTCGGGTGACCGGCTTGGCGCTGACCGTGCTGGAGGCCTCCGCCCGTAGAGGTGGGGGTCCGAAGATCATGGACTCAGCCCTGCAACGCCGCGTCGGGTTGGCCGATCTGCAGCGGGCGCACATCCGCAACCAGGGCCGCTACGGAGCGGGTGCGGCGCGCCGGATGCTGCAGGCCGCCTCCGGTGGAGCCAGGTCGGAGGCCGAGCGGCTGGTGATCCAACTGCTGCGCGGTGCGCGCATCGACGGCTGGTGCGCCAACTTCTCGGTCGGGCCGTACGTCATCGACATCGCCTTTATGCGGCAGCGGGTGGCCATCGAGATCGACGGCTGGGCATTTCACAGCGATCAGCCGGCCTTTCAGAACGACCGTAAGCGGCAGAACTGGCTCGCCCTGCAGGGTTGGCAGGTCCTGCGGTTCACCTGGCTGGACATCACCTCGCAGCCCGAGCGGGTACTCAGCGAGATCCGCGCCGCAATTTCGGCGCGTTAATCGTCGCTGAGCGACGAAAAGCGCGCCGAAGTTCCCCGGGGGGCTAGAGGATGGCGCCGGGGTGGTACGCGGCGGCGGCGGGGTGGGCAGCGGCCAACTCCCCGACCGCCGCGACGACCCGGTCCACCTGATCTCCCGCCGCACCGGTGAAGGACGCCTTGTCGGCAAGTGCGGCCTCCAGTGCGGCCCGGTCCAGGGGCAGTCGCGGGTCGGCGGCGAGGCGGTCCAGCAGATCCGGTTCGGCGCCGCGCTCACGCATGGCCAGCGCGACGGCGACCGCGTGCTCCTTGATCACCTCGTGCGCGGCTTCGCGGCCCATGCCCGCGCGCACCGCGGCGATCAGCACCTTGGTGGTCGCCAGGAACGGCAGATAGCGGTCCAGTTCCCGCTGGATCACCGCGGGGTAGGCGCCGAATTCGTCGAGCACGGTGAGGAAGGTCTCGATCTGGCCGTCGACGGCGAAGAACGCGTCCGGCAGCGCGACCCGGCGCACCACCGAACAGAAGACATCGCCCTCATTCCATTGCGCCCCAGCAAGTTCGGCGGTCATCGAGGCGAATCCGCGCAGCACCACCTGCAGGCCGTTGACCCGCTCGCAGCTTCGGGTGTTCATCTTGTGCGGCATGGCCGAGGAACCGACCTGTCCTTCAGCGAAGCCCTCGGTGACCAGCTCGTGGCCGGCCATCAGCCGGATGGTGTGCGCCATCGACGACGGTCCGGCGCCGAGTTGCACCAGGGCCGAGAGCACATCGTGGTCCAGCGACCGCGGGTAAACCTGGCCGACGCTGTCGAGCACGGCGGTGAAGCCGAGGTGCTCGGCGACCCGGCGTTCCAACTCAGCCATCCGTGCGGTGTCCCCGTCGAACAGATCGAGCATGTCCTGCGCAGTGCCCATCGGGCCCTTGATCCCGCGCAGCGGGTAGCGGTCGAGCAGTTCGCGGATCCGCCTCAGCGCGATCAGCGTCTCCTCCGCCGCGGAGGCGAAGCGCTTTCCCAACGTGGTCGCTTGCGCGGCGACGTTGTGGCTGCGGCCGGCCATCACCACATCGCGATAGGCCACGGCCCGGTCGGCGAGCCGGGCGGCGACGGCGACGCCGTGCGCATGGACGAGTTCCAGCGACTGCCGGATCTGCATCTGCTCGACGTTCTCGGTGAGATCGCGACTGGTCATCCCCTTGTGCACGTGCTCGTGCCCGGCCAGTGCGTTGAACTCCTCGATGCGGGCCTTCACGTCATGGCGGGTCACCCGCTCGCGGTCGGCGATCGAGCCGAGGTCGACGTTCTCGAGCACCCGTTCGTAGTCGGCGATCGCAGCCTCGGGCACCTCGACGCCGAGTTCGCGCTGGGCGCGCAGCACGGCGAGCCACAGCCGGCGCTCGGCGACGATCTTGGCCTGGGGCGACCAGATGGCCACCATCGCGGCGCTGGCGTAGCGGTTGGCCAGTACATCTGGAATGGCGGGGCGCGTCACGAACGCACAGCTTACGGTTTGGGCTGTGTACTTCGTCGGGGTCGACCTCGCCTGGGGTGAGCGCAATCCGACCGGAGTGGCCGCCGTCGACGCCGACGGCGTGCTCCGTCACGTGGGCGCGGCCGTCTCCGACGCCGAGATCCTCGCCGGACTGGACCCCTATCTGGCCGGTGATGTCGTGGTCGCGTTCGACGCGCCACTGGTGGTCACCAACCCCACCGGGACCCGGCCGTGCGAAGCCGCCCTGAACCGTGACTTCCGCCGGTTCGACGCCGGGGCACACCCGGCCAACACCGGATTGGCGTGGTTCGCCGACGGCGGCCGCGGCGCTCGGCTGTGCCGAGTGTTGAACCTTGATCTCGATCCCCGCTCACCGTCCCTGCGCAAAGGTCTCGAGGTCTATCCGCACGCCGCCGCCGTGACGCTCTTCAGGCTGGAACGGACGCTGAAGTACAAGAACAAGTCCGGCCGGGAATTCGCCGAACTACGTTCAGAGTTGTTGCGGCTCATGACCTTCATCGAGGGACTCGACGGTTTGGAGACAGCCGGCTCGACCGGTTGGGCGGAGCTGAAGGCGTCGGTGCACGATGCCACCCGCAAGGCGCAGTTGCGCCGGGCCGAGGATCCGGTCGATGCGGTGCTGTGCGCCTACATCGCGCTCTTCGCGACGCAGCGCCCGCGGGATGTGACCGTCTACGGCGACGTCGACACCGGCTGCATCGTCACACCCAGGTGTCCGGCGTCCCCGTCATCGCACTGACTTCGGACAGGAACCGTCGCACCGTGGCCTGACTCTCATGGCGCTGCCAGCCGAAGGTGGTCGGACGCTGGGCGCGGTCGTGCCAGAAGTGGCCCGGCTTGGACGGTGGGCGGGTGGCCACCAGCCAGACCGCGGTGTCGGCGCCGTCGGCCAGGTCGCGCAGCAGTGGCTTGGTGACGATCCGGAACCGCGGCAGGTACTCGGCCACACCGGGGGTGTCCACCCAGCCCGGATGCATGCTCTCCACCCGGACGTCGGTTCCGGACAGCCGTCGGGCCCAGGCGTCGGCGAGCACCACCTGCATGCGCTTGGTGCGGGCATAGGCGCGCACACCGTTGTAGTCCTTGCGGTACTCCAGGTCGTCGATCACCAGCGGGGTGCTGTACATGCCGCCGGACGATACGAACACCACCGAGGCCCCGCGCGCAGCGCGCAGCAACGGAAGCAGCCGCTCGGTCATCAGTTGCGGGCCGAGAACGTGTGTGGCCAACTGCAATTCGTGGCCCTGCCCGGTCACGTGCCGTTGTTTGGGCATCAGTCCGGCGTTGTGCACCAATCCGTTGAGAGCGGGCACCCGATTGGCGAAACCCGCGGTCCAGTCGGCCACCTCGCCGAGATCGGAGACGTCGCACACCTCGCCCACGACCTCGGCGGCCGGGAACTCGGCGGTGATCGCCCGCACGCAGCGACGCACCTTGTCCGGATCGCGGCCCAGCAGGTGAACCGTCGCCCCCAGACCGGCGAACGCCCGGGCCATCTGAAGTCCGATTCCGGCGGTCGCCCCGCTGACCACCACCCGCTTACCGGTCAGCGAATCGGGCGCCGGGTCGGCCGGCCACCAGTGCCGGCGCAGGCCCGAGCCGATCCTGGTGTAACCGAGTATCGGGGCGCGATCCATCGCACCGTCGAGCAGGTCGGTGACCGGACGCGTCAGGCCACTGAGGTCCATCCACCACTCCGCGAGTCGATCGGTGCGAGCGCGTCGATCACGTCGACGAGGGTGGCTCGGGCGGCACGGCGGGGATCGCTCTCCCCGGCCGCCAGCGCGGAGATCACCGCGCCGTCCACCGCGCGCACCAACGCGGTGACCATGTCCACCCGCGCGCTGCGACCGGATCGGGCCACCGCCTCGGCAACCGCCCGCACCCGCTGCTCCTGAAGTCGCCGTTCCACCCCGCGCAACGACGGATGCCGCGCACAGGCGATGTAACGCTCATAGCGGCAGATGAGTTGTTCACTGGTCGGTTCACCGGCCAGCAGATCGAGAACGAGTTCGGCGGTGGCGTCGGCGCCGCGGCGCCGGCGCGGCAGTTCGTGCAACCGGTCCTGCAGAGCCGTGGCCTCCACCGCCCCGATGTGTTCGGTGGCCGCCTCGACGAGATCCTCCAATGAGGAGAAGTAGTAGGTGGTCGACGCCAGTGGCAATCCGGCGCGCTGCGCGACGGCGCGATGCGTCACGGCCTCGAACCCGCCCTGGCACAACAAATCGGCGGCCGCGGTGACAAGCGCGTACCGCCGCCGTTCGCCTTTGGGCGTCACCGCTGAGGTCACCTCCGCCATGCTGCCAGTCGGGTCCCGTCCGGCAGTGCGCTTTGCCCGAAGTGGTCTCCTTTCGGCAGGATGACCGCATGCCGAGTATCAATCGCCGCACTGTTCTGCGCCTCGGCGCTGGTGCTATCGGGGCTGCTGCGGTGGGTGTGACGCAACGGGCGTTCCCGGCCGGCGCGGACCCTCTCGCGGCGCCGACGATGATGACCGGGTCGTTCATCTCCGCTGCTCGCGGCGGCGCGCAGACCAACTGGGCGATCGCCCGCCCACCCGGACAGACGGGGCCGCTTCGCCCGGTGATCGCGCTGCACGGCAAGGGCAGCGATGCCGCCTCGGTGATGGCCGGCGGTGTCGAACAAGGGCTCGCGCAAGCCGTCGCGGCGGGCCTGCCGCCGTTTGCCGTGGCCGCCGTTGACGGCGGCGGAAGCTACTGGCATCAACGCTCCTCCGGGGAGGACTCCGGCGCCATGGTGCTGGGCGAGCTGCTGCCCATGCTGAGTCAGAAGGGTCTCGACACCTCCCGGGTCGCCTTCCTCGGCTGGTCGATGGGCGGCTACGGAGCACTGCTGCTCGGCGGACGACTCGGACCCGCCCGCACCGCGGCGATCTGCGCGGTGAGTCCGGCGCTGTGGCTCTCGCCGGGGGCGACGGCGCCGGGTGCTTTCGACGGCGCCGCCGACTATTCCGCCAACAGCGTGTGGGGCCTGCCGGCCTTGGGGGCCATACCGATTCGCATCGACTGCGGCGACAGCGATCCGTTCTATGCGGCCACCAAACAGTTCATCGGCCAGCTGCCGCATCCGCCGGCTGGCGGCTTCTCCCCCGGCGGGCACGACGCCGGCTTCTGGAGTTCGCAACTGCCCGCGGAGATCGCCTGGATGGCTCCGCTGCTGACGGCGTGACCGTCGGCGGCTTACAACTGGATCCGGCCCTCCGCGGCTGCCAGGCCGATGTCGGTGCGGAAGTGGCTGCCCGCCAACCGGATTGAGTCCAGAATCCGGTAGGCCTGCTCCCGTGCGGCGAGAAGATCGGTTCCGGTTCCGACCACCGACAGCACCCGGCCGCCGGCCGAGACGACGGCGCCGTCCTCACGACGGGCGGTGCCGGCGTGCAGCACCCCGGGGCCTTCCGCACCGGTGATGACGTCACCGATCCGCGGCCGTCCCGGATAGTTCTCGGCCGCCACCACGACGGTGACCGCGTAGCCGTCGTGCCAGTGCAGCGCCGGAACATCGGCCAGCGTTCCGGTGGCGGTGGCGTACAACACTTCACCGAGCGGGGATTCCAGCAGTGCCAGCACCGCCTGGGTCTCGGGATCGCCGAAGCGGCAATTGAATTCGACCACCGACGGCCCCTGGGACGTCATCGCCAGACCCGCGTACAGCAGGCCGTTGAAGGGGCAGCCGCGCTTGACCATCTCCGCGGCCACCGGCTCGACGACGTCACGGACGATCTGGGCGGTCAGCTCGGCGGGCAGCCACGGCAACGGGGCGTAGGCGCCCATCCCGCCGGTGTTGGGCCCGGCGTCGTTGTCGGCCACCCGCTTGAAGTCCTGGGCCGGCAGCAGTGGGACGACGGTGGCGCCGTCGACCAGACAGAACAGCGAGACCTCGGGTCCGTCGAGGAACGACTCCAGCAGCACCGGGTGCCCGCCGTCGAGCAGCCCGGCGGCGTGCGCGCGGGCGACGTCACGATCGGCGGTCACCACCACGCCCTTGCCGGCCGCCAGTCCGTCGTCCTTGACCACCCAAGCCTGCTGCCCGGCGGGCGGCCCGAACCGGTCGAGTGCGGCGTCCAGTCGCGCCGGGGTGTCAACGGTCTCGCTGACCGCGGTACGCACGCCCGCCGCGGCCATCACGTCCTTGGCGAAGGCTTTCGACCCCTCGATGCGGGCGGCGTCCCGGGACGGTCCGAAACAGGCGATCCCCGCCGCGCGCAACCCGTCGGCGACACCGCGAACCAGTGGCACCTCCGGGCCGATGACCACGAGGTCGACGGCCAGCCGTCTGGCGAGGTCGGTGACATCCTGCGGTGAGGTCGCGTCGACGTCGTGTTGTTCGGCGACGGTCGCGGTGCCGGCATTACCCGGCGCCACCGCAAGAAAGTCCACCCCCGGGTCCTTGCGCAGCGCCTGCAGCAAGGCGTGTTCGCGGGCACCGGATCCGATCACGAGGACTCGCACAGCGACTCACCCTAATTCACCACGTGGCGACCCGATTCACCACGTGTCGACGAAGCGGCGAGCCGGCGGCAGATCGCCGCGGACGGCGGACGCGGCCAGGGTCGCCGAGATCAGCGCGCGGGTGTCGGCGGGGTCGATCACGTCATCGATCTCGAAGAGCATGGCCGCATTGAGCGCCGTCGCGTTGTCCTGAGCGGCGGCCGTGGCCTGACGGACCACTGCCTCGCGCTCGGCCTCGTCGGCGATGGCCTCCAACTCCTTTCGCAGACCGAGGCGGACCGCACCCTCCAGACCCATCGGGCCCAGGTGCGCGCCCGGCCACGCCACGGTCAGCAGTGGCTCGTGCAGGCTGCCGCCGGTCATCGCCTGGGCGCCCAGGCCGTAGCCGCGCCGCAGCACCACCGCGATCAGCGGGGTCCGCAGCGCGGCGCCGGCGACCAGCATGCGCGAGGCCCGGCGCACCAGAGCGTCGGCCTCGGCGGCCGGGCCCACCATGTAGCCGGGGCAGTCGACCAACGACACGATCGGCAGGCCGAAGGTGTCGCACAACTGGAGGAACCGGGCGGCCTTGTCCGCGGCGGCAGCGGTGATGGCGCCGGCCATCACCATGGTGTTGTTGGCGACGACCCCGACGGGACGGCCGTCGATGCGGGCCAGCGCGGTGACCATCTCCGGCGCGAAGCGCTCCCGCAGGAAGGTCACCGATTCCGCGTCGGCCAGCGTCGTGATGATCGGCTTGACCGGGTAGGCCCGCCGCGCCTGCTCGGGAATGGCTGTGCGCAAAAGGCTTTGGTCGGCCGCCTCGCCGGCCGGCAACGGCCCCTGGAAGTAGCCGAGCAGTGTCTTGGTCACCGCGACGGCTTCGGCCTCGTCGGCGACGACGACGTCGACGACTCCGTTGGGCGCCTGCACCGAGATCGGGCCGACGTCCTCGGGTGCGACTTCTCCGAGTCCGCCGCCGGCGATCATGGCCGGCCCGCCCATCCCGATGGAGGTGTCCGCGGTGGCCACGATGAGATCCGAGCAGCCCGCGATCACGGCGTTGCCGGCGAAGCAGTTGCCCTTGACGATCGCGATCCGGGGCACCACTCCGGACAGCGCCGCCCACAGCTTGAACGCCCGCACCTCCAGCGAGGAGATGGTCGGAAAGTCGGTGTCACCGGGTCGGCCGCCGCCGCCCTCGGCGAAGAAGACCGTGGGAAGGCGCATCTTCTCGATGATCTCGAAGAGCCGATCCTTCTTGCGGTGGCCGAACACCCCCTGAGTCCCGGCCAGGACGGTGTAGTCGTAGGACAGCACCGCGGCCGGGTGTCCGTTGATGCGCGCGGTGCCGGCGATCAGTCCGTCCGCGGGGGTGCGGGCGATCAGGTCATCGAGTTCGCGGCGCCGGCGTTGCGCGGCGACGGTGAACCGGCCGTATTCGATCAGCGATCCGGGATCCACCAGATCGGCGATGTTCTCCCGCGCGGTGCGTCCGCCCGCGGCGTGCCGCCTGTTCACCGCTTCGGGCCGGGCGGCGTCCTCGGTCAGCGCGCGCCGGCGCTCGAGTTCGCCGCCCCGGGAAGAATCGCGGTCATCGCTCACCAGCCCGAACCTACAGTCGAGACGGATACCATTGGCGCGTATGGGCTATCCGCAGCCGCCGTACTGGCCGCCCGCACCGCCGCCGCGTAACACCACGGACGTGGCGGTCTCGGTGATCGTTCTGGTGCTGACGGTGGTCATCGGCGGGGCCGGCGCGGTGATGAGCCTGTTCTCCCTCGCCTTCCTGGATTACTGCCCGCCGGCGACCTGCAGCGTCGACGGCGCGGTGACCGCGGTGCTGATGACCATCGCCGTCGCAGCGCTGACCGGGCTGACCGGGCTGATCGTCACGATCATCCGACTCGGGCAACGTAAGACGGCCTGGCCCTTCGCCGCCGGCACGTTGGCGGTATGCGTGCTGGTGTTCCTCTGCGGTGCGATCGCCTACACCGCCGCGGTCAGCTAGAGGACTTCCGTCGCTTGGCCGCGACCTTCTCGACCACGTTGTTGAACGTCGATCCGAGCGGGAAGCCGACGTAGTGGGTGATGAAGATGGCCATCTCCCGCAGTTCGTCCTCGGTCATCTCCGCGTTGTGCAACGCGGCGTTGACCTGAATCTCCGCCAGGTCCGGCAGGCCCAGTGCGGTGACGACGGACAGCGTCATGATGCGCTTGTCCCGCATCGACAGACCGGGCCGGCTCCAGATGTCGGCGAACAGGTGGTCGACGGTGAGCGCGAAGTAGTCGCCCGGCATATCGGGCATCTCCCAGCCGTAGACCTCGTTCATCTTGGCCAGACCCTTGCGGCGCACTTCGTCCATCAGAGCTCCTTCTCGTGCGGCACGCCCAGTCCGGCGGCCAGATTGCGCAGCGCGACCTGCGCCAGTGGCAGGTCTCGGTCGAGGTCGAGGCCGAGTGAATCACCCAGTCCCAGGGCAAGACTCAGATCCTTCTCGCCCAAGCCCCGGGTATGGGTGAAACCGTCGTAAAGCCAGTGCCCGGGTTCCAGGACGTGCATGTTGTCGCGGACCATGATCGCTCCGGGTCCACTGGTGAGCGCATCGGTGTGCCGCACCACCCGGCCCAGCGCCTGCAGGTCCAGGCCCGCCGCCTCGGCCAGTTTCATCGCCTCGCATGCGGCGGCGAATCCGGTGAACGTCAGCATGTTGCGGGCCAGCTTCATCCGGGTCCCGGCACCGGGTTCACCGGCGTGGATCACCAGCGACGCCCACCGTTTGAAGACGGGCTTGACCCGTTCGTAGACCTCCCTCGGCGCTCCGACCATGGTGGCCAGCTCACCCTTCTGGGCGGCCCCGCCGCCACCACTGACCGGGGCGTCGATGACGTGAATTCCGCTGGGCGCCAACGCCCGGGCCAGTTCGGCTGCGGTGGTGTCGGCGATGGTGGAGTGGATGGCGATCACGGTGTCCGGTGAGACGTGATCGGCCAACTGCGCCACCACATCCCGTACCTGGGCATCGTCGAGGACGGTGATGCTGATCAGGTCGGCGGCGGCCACGTCCGCGATGCCGCCTGCCGCGGTGGCACCGGCCTCGATGAAGGGCTCCATCGCCTCGTCGCGCACGTCGTAGACGATCAGCCCGTCCGGCCAGTCCACCAGGCGCATGGCCTTGGGGGCGCCCATGCTCCCCAGTCCGATATAGCCCAGCCTGATGTGCTCGCTCATGACCGGATGATCTGTCCGCCGTCGACGTTGAAGATCTGCCCGGTGATCCACTTCGCCTGATCGGACAGCAGGAAAAGGCACATGCCGACCAGGTCCTCGGGTTCCCCCATCCGGCTGAGCGGGATCCGCGACACGATGTCGTCGACGATCTGCTTCGGAGTCGTGACCCGGTTGGCCTCGGTGTCGATCGGCCCGGGGGCGATGGCGTTGATGCGGATCTTCTGCCAGCCGAGTTCACGCGAGAGCTGCTGGGTGAGGCCGTTGACGCCGGCCTTCGCCAGACCGTAGTAGTTGGCGTAAAGCCAAGCCGCGGTGGATGACTGGTTGACGATCGCACCGCCGCCACGAGCCGCCATCTTCTTGTAGACCGCACGGGTGCAGACCAGTGCACCGTCGAGATTCACACTCATGAACCGCTTGTAGTAGTCCCAGTCGACGGTGAGCAGCATGTCCAACTTCATGCCACCGAAGATCGCCGCGTTGTTGACCAGGTAGTCGATGCCGCCGAACTCGGCCACGGTGCGTTCGGCCATCACCTTGGCCGATTCCGGATCCGAGACGTCGACCGGAACGGCCAGCGCGGATCCGCCCTCGGCCCGGATGCCGGCGGCCACCTTCTCGGCCCCGTCGAGGTTGATGTCGGCCACCACCACCGCGGCGCCCTCGCGGGCCAGTGCCTCCGCATAGACCTGACCGATGCCGCCGCCGGCGCCGGTGACGATCCCGACCTTCTCGTCGAACTGTCCCACTGTTTCTCCTTCAGACCGCTGTCGCAATGGATTTCAGCTCGAGGTACTCCTCGAACCCGGCGACGCCCATCTCGCGGCCGACGCCGGACTGCTTGTACCCGCCGAACGGCACGTCGGCGGAGTACCAGACCCCGCCGTTGACGTTCACGGTGCCGACCCGCAGACGATTCGCCACGTTCTGGGCACGCTCGGCATCGCCGCTGAACACCGTGCCGGACAGGCCGAACGGCGAGTCGTTGGCGATCCGCACGGCGTCGGCGTCGCCGTCGTGCGCGATGACGGTCAGCACCGGGCCGAAGATCTCCTCACGGGCCACCCGGGCGTCGTTGTCCAGGCCGGCGATCACGGTGGGTTCGATGAAGAAGCCCCGGTCGCGGTCCGCGGGCCGGCCGCCGCCGCAGGCGAAGCTGCCGCCCTCGGCGAGAGCAAGGTCGAGATAGGACTGGACCCGGTCACGCTGACGCGCGGAAATCACTGGGCCGCAGATCGTTCCGGGGCTGGTGGGGTCTCCGGGTTTGATTCCGGACATGGTCGCGGCGGCAGCGCCGACGGCCTCGTCATAGCGGGCCCGCGGCACCACCAGCCTGGTGGTGATGGCGCAGCCCTGACCGGCGTGCATGCACGCGGTGAATGCGGCCATCGCGCAGGCGGCGGCCAGATCCGCGTCGTCGAGGACCAGGAACGCCGACTTGCCACCCAGTTCCAGGAACACCTTCTTGATGGTGACCGCACCGGCCGCCATCACCGCACGGCCGGTCGCCGTCGATCCGGTGAACGAGACCATGTCGACCCGCGGGTCCGATGACAACATCGCTCCGACCGCATGATCGTCGGAGGTGACGATATTGAGCACCCCGGGCGGAAGGTCGGTCTGCGCGGCCAGCTCGCCGAGAACCGCTGCGCACCAGGGGGTGTCGGGCGCCGGTTTGAGGACGACGGTGTTGCCGGCCGCCAGTGCCGGGCCGATCTTGGCGAGGTTGATCTGGTGCGGGAAGTTCCACGGCGTGATGGCGGCGACGACACCGACCGCTTCACGGACGACGGTCCGCCGGGTGGGGATGCCCATCGGTTTCGCGACGCCGAGATCGGTGCGCCACTGATAGCTCTCCGCGGTGTCGGCGGCGAAGCTCAGATCGGCGACCGGTCCCTCGAGTTGAGCAGCCGCGGTGAGCATCCGGGGGGCGCCGACCTCGGCCATGGTGATCTCGCGCAGATCCTCGACATGCTCGCGCATGGCGGCCTGCAACTGGCGGATGCAGCGCACCCGGAGCTCGGTGTGCGTCGACCAGTCGGTGTCGTCGAAGGCGCGACGTGCGGCATCGAGCGCGCTGCTCGCGTCACCGGCGTCGGCGTTGGCGGCGGTGCCCAGCACCTCCTCGGTGGCGGGATTGACGGTCTCGAAGCGGCCCGCCGCGCCGGGCACCAGGCGCCCGTCGATGAACAGATCACTGTTGCGCTCGGCAGCTATCGCCATCCGCATCTCCCGCCGATCATGGACACCTGTCCGGTTCACTCGTTGGAACCCTAACCGCCCGTTAAAGCGCTATGCAAGGTTCAATTCGGACTCTTGCGTCGGACACCGCTTCACCCTACGGTGGACATGTGTCCAGTAACGCAGTAGCGGAGTCGCCGCGGCGCCCTCGGCAGGAGGAGACCTTCCGCAAACTGGTCGGCGCCGCACTGGAGACACTGCGCGGCTCGTCCTACGCCGACCTCACCGTGCGGGCGGTGGCGGCCCGGGCCAACGTCGCCCCGGCCACCGCGTACACCTACTTCTCGTCGAAGAACCATCTGGTCGCCGAGGTCTATCTCGACCTGATCCGCGAGGTGCCGTTCTTCACCGACGTCAACGACAGCCGGCTCAGCCGGGTTCAGCAGGCGTTGCGCAGCCTGGCACTCGTGGTGGCCGACGAACCCGAGGTGGCCGCGGCCTGCACCACCGCACTGCTGAGCAACGACGCCGCCGTGCAGGTGGTGCGCGAGCGGATCGGTGCCGAGATCCACAAACGCATCAAGTCCGCGCTGGGGCCCGACACCGAGGCACGCACGGTCGCCGCGCTGGAGATGAGCTATTTCGGGGCGCTGGTGCAAGCCGGCAGCGGGGCATTCACCTACCGCCAGATCGCCGACCGGTTGGGCTACGTGGCGCGGCTGCTACTGGGGGGAGTCGCATGACCGTCGACCTCGTCCTGGACCCCTACAGCTACGACTTCCACGAGGACCCGTACCCGTACTACAAGCGGCTGCGCGACGAGGCGCCGCTGTACCGCAACGACGAACTGAACTTCTGGGCGTTGACCCGGCATGCCGACGTGCACAAGGGTTTTCGCAACAGCACCGAGCTCTCCAACAAGCTCGGGGTGTCGCTGGACCCGATATCCCGCACGCCCGAGGCGTACCGGACCATGTCGTTCCTGGCGATGGACGATCCGGGGCACCTACGTCTGCGGACGCTGGTGTCCAAGGGGTTCACCCCGAGACGGATCCGTGAACTCGAAGCCCGCGTGCTGGAGCTGACCCGCGAGCACCTCGAGACCGCCCTGGAGTCCGACAGCTTCGACTACATCACCGATTTCGCCGGACTGCTGCCGATGGACGTGATCTCCGAACTCGTCGGTGTACCGCATGAGGACCGGCAGAACCTGCGTGCACTGGCCGACACGGTGATGCACCGCGAGGACGGCGTCTCCGACGTTCCCCGGTCGGCACTGGTCGCGGCGATGGACCTGCTGGTCTACTACGCCGACATGGTCAAGCAGCGCCGCAAGCAGCCCACCGACGATCTGACCTCGGCGCTCATCGCGGCGGAGATCGACGGTGACCGCCTCGGCGACGACGAGATCATGGCCTTCCTGTTCCTGATGGTGGTGGCCGGGAACGAGACCACCACGAAGCTGCTCGGCAACGCGATCTACTGGGCCGCCATGAATCCCGACCAGCTGGCCGGCGTGCTGGCCGACCACTCCCGGATTCCGCTGTGGGTGGAGGAGACGCTGCGCTACGACACCTCCAGCCAGATCCTGGCGCGAGTGGTGGTCGAGGACATCGAGTTCCACGGCACCACGCTGCACAGCGGCGACACCCTGCTGCTGGTCCCAGGCTCCGCGCACCGCGACGAGCGGGTCTTCGACGATCCCGACGCATTCCGGATCGACCGTGAAATCGGTTCGAAACTCCTGAGTTTCGGCAGCGGAGCGCACTTCTGCCTGGGGGCGCACCTGGCCCGGATGGAGGCGCGCGTCGCCCTGAACGAGCTACTGGTGAACGTCAGCGGATTCGAGGTCGACGCCGCCAACGCCGTGCGCGTCCATTCCAGCAGTGTGCGTGGATTCGCGCATCTCCCGATAACAGTGAAGAAGGTCCCCATCACCGTGAAGAAGGTCTGATGCCCCGCTTCGATCCGCACCCGGCCCGCCGCCCCGCCCTCATCGCGGGGGCGTCGTCGGGGATCGGCGCCGCCACCGCCCTGGAACTCTCCGCCAAGGGCTTCCCGGTCGCCCTCGGCGCCCGCCGGCTGGAACGCTGCGAGGAACTCGCCGCGAAGATCCGTGCCGACGGCGGCGAGGCGATCGCACTCCCCCTCGACGTCACCGATCCGGACTCGGTGACCGAATTCGTCCGGCGTGCGACCGCGGAACTCGGCGATATCGAGGTGCTGGTGGCCGGGGCCGGCGACACCTTCTTCGGCCGCCTCTACGAGATCAGCACCGACGATTTCGCCGCGCAGGTCCAGGTGCACCTGATCGGGGCCAACCGACTGGCCACCGCGGTGCTGCCGGACATGGTGAAGCGCCAGCGCGGCGACGTCATCTTCATCGGTTCCGACGTCGCCCTGCGCCAGCGCCCACACATGGGCGGCTACGGCGCCGCCAAGGCGGGCCTGCTGGCCATGGTGACCAACCTGCAGATGGAACTCGAGGGCACCGGCGTGCGTGCCTCGATCGTCCACCCCGGCCCCACCCAGACCGAGATGGGCTGGAGCCTCTCGCCGGAGACCGTGGGACCCGCCCTGGAGGACTGGGCCAAGTGGGGCCAGGCCCGGCACTCCTATTTCCTGCGCGCCGCCGATCTGGGCCGCGCCATCGCGTTCGTCGCCGAAACCCCGCGCGGCGGATTCGTCGTCTCGATGGAACTGCAGCCCGAGGCGCCGCTGTCGGACGCACCCAAGGAACGTCAGCAACTGAAGTACCCGGAGGAATCGTGACTGTCGCACAAGAGGTTCGGCGAGTTTCCGGCGGCGAGGGAGAGCACGGCCACCTCGACGAGTTCAGCACCGACCCGATCGCCCTGATGCAACGTGTTCGCGACGAGTGCGGCGACGTCGGCTACTTCCAACTGGCCGGCAAGAAGGTGATCCTGCTGACCGGCGCCGAGGCGAACGAGTTCTTCTTCCGCGCCGCCGACGAGGATCTCGACCAGGCCGAGGCCTACCCGTTCATGACGCCGATCTTCGGCCAGGGCGTGGTGTTCGACGCCAGCCCCGAGCGCCGCAAGGAGATGCTGCACAACTCCGCGCTGCGCGGCGACCACATGAAGAGCCATGCGCGCACCATCGAGCGCGAAGTACGACGGATGATCGAGAACTGGGGCGACGAGGGCGAGATCGACCTGCTGGAGTTCTTCCCGGAGCTGACCATCTACACCTCGACGGCCTGCCTGATCGGCCGCAAGTTCCGCGAACAGCTCGACGCCCGGTTCGCCGGTTTCTACCACCAACTGGAGCGCGGCACCGACCCGCTCTGCTACGTCGACCCCTACCTGCCGATCGAGAGTTTCCGGGTGCGCGACGAAGCGCGCAAGGGACTGGTCGCGCTGGTGCAGGAGATCATGGACGGCCGGATCGCCAACCCGCCGGAGGACAAGAGCAAGCGCGACATGCTCGACGTGCTGGTGACGATCAAAGACGACGAGGGCAACCCGCGGTTCTCCGCCGACGAGATCACCGGCATGTTCATCTCGCTGATGTTCGCCGGTCATCACACCAGTGCCGGCACCTCGGCGTGGACGCTGATCGAACTCATGCGCAACCCGGACATCTACGCCGACGTCACCAGGGAACTCGACGACCTCTACGCCGACGGCCAGGAGGTGAGTTTCCATGCGCTGCGCCAGATTCCGCAGTTGGAGAACGTCATCAAGGAGACCCTGCGACTGCACCCGCCGCTGATCATCCTGATGCGGGTGGCCCAGGACGAGTTCGAGGTCGAAGGTAACGCCATCCACAAGGGTGACTTCGTCGCGGCCTCGCCGGCCATCTCCAACCGGATCGCCGAGGACTTTCCCGACCCGGAGTCCTTCCTTCCGGAACGGTACGACAAGCCGCGCGAGGAGGACGTCCTGCACCGCTGGACCTGGATCCCGTTCGGCGCCGGACGGCACCGCTGCGTGGGTGCGGCGTTCGGCACCATGCAGATCAAGGCCATCTTCTCAGTCCTGTTGCGGGAGTACGAGTTCGAGATGGCCCAGCCGCCGGAGAGCTACCACAACGACCATTCGAAGATGATCGTTCAGCTCGCCCGGCCCGCGAAGGTCCGGTACCGCCGGCGGCCCAAGCCGGAAGGGGCCTGACCGATGGGTGGCTACCGCGTCGAGGTCGACCTCGATCTGTGCCAGGGCCACGCCATGTGCGCACTGGAGGCACCCGACTACTTCCGGGTTCCCAAACGCGGCACGGTCGAGATCATTGAGCACGAGCCCCCCAACGACGTCAGGTCCGAGATCGAACGCGCCGTCGAAAGTTGCCCCACCCGAGCCCTTTTCATCGTCGAGAAAGAAGATCAGTGATGGCAGCCCAACCACGCGAGCAACTGGAGGACTTCGTCACCCGGTGGCTGGAGGTCAACCGCGAGGCCGAACGCAACGGCGACTGGACGCCGCTGGGCGACTTCTACGCCGAGGACGCCACCTACGGCTGGAACATCGGCCCCAAAGAGGACGTGATGTGCGTCGGCAAGCAGGAGATCAAAGACATCGCCCTCGGTTTGGAGATGGCCGGCCTGCAGGGCTGGACCTACCCGTACCAGAAGGTGTTGATCGACGAGAAGATCGGCGAGGTGGTCGGCTTCTGGAAGCAGGTCGCCACCGATGCCGACGGCAACAGCCAGGAGATCTACGGCATCGGTGGCAGTTGGTTCCGGCTCAATGCCGACGGTTTGATCGAGTGGCAGCGCGACTTCTTCGACTTCGGCCATGTCCAGAAGCTGTACATGCAGCTGATCCAGGAGGGGAAGCTGTCCAAGGGCATGCAGGAGCGCATCCAGCGCAGCATGGCCGGCGAGAAGCTGCCCGGCTACTACCCGCTGGGCCAGGCGCCGGTACCCATCTGGTGACTTGACACCTGTCAGGTCCTACTATGACCTCACCGAACGTGTTCTGGATCACTCGACCACCCTGGAGGACTGCATGAAGACAAAAGGCGCGCTGATCAGGGAGTTCAACCAGCCGTGGGCGATCGAGGAGATCGAGATCGGTGACCCGGTCAAGGGCGAGGTCAAGGTGCAGATGGAAGCCTCCGGGATGTGCCACTCGGATCACCACCTGGTGACCGGCGGCATCCCGATGATGGGCTTTCCGGTGCTGGGTGGACACGAGGGCGCCGGCATCGTCATCGAGGTCGGCGAGGGCGTCGAGAGCGTGTCCGTCGGCGACCACGTGGTGATGTCGTTCATCCCGTCCTGTGGCAAGTGTCCGTCCTGTCAGGCCGGCCTGCGCAACCTCTGCGATCTGGGCGCCGGACTGCTCGGCGGCACCGCGATCTCCGACGGCACCCACCGGATCCACACCGCAGACGGCAAACCCGTCTTCCCGATGACCCTGCTGGGCACCTTCTCGCCGTACATGGTCGTGCACGAGTCCTCGGTGGTGAAGATCGACCCGTCCGTCCCGTTCGAGGTGGCCTGCCTGGTCGGCTGTGGCGTCACCACCGGCTACGGCTCGGCCACCCACACCGCTCAGATCAAGCCGGGCGAGGACGTCGCCATCATCGGCGTCGGCGGTGTCGGTATGGCCGCACTGCAGGGCGCGGTGATCTCCGGCGCCCGCAAGATCTTCGTCGTCGACCCGGTCGAGTGGAAGCGCGATCAGGCGCTGAAGTTCGGCGCCACCCACGTCTATGAGGACATCTTCGCCGCCATGGCCGGCATCGCCGAGGAGACCCAGGGCTTCATGGCCAAGAAGGTCATCGTCACCGTCGGCGAACTCAACGGCGCCGACGTCGAGAACTACATGATCATCACGTCCAAGTCCGGAACCTGTGTGCTCACCGCCATCGGCAGCATGGTCGACACCAACGTCACGCTGAACCTCGCGATGCTGACGCTGATGCAGAAGAACCTGCAGGGCACCATCTTCGGCGGCGGCAACCCGTACTACGACATCCCGCAACTGCTGTCGATGTACAAGATGGGCAAGCTCAACCTCGACGACATGATCACCCGTCAGTACCGCCTCGAGCAGATCAACGACGGCTACAAGGACATGCTGGAGGGCCGCAACATCCGCGGTGTCATCCGCTACACCGACGAAGATCGCTGACATGACCGACCTCACGCCCGCCATGGCCGCCTCACTGGCGTCCTGGCGGTGCGTGCAGTCCCACGACCGGGAGGGCTGGCTGGCCCTGATGGCGCCCGACGTCGTCATCGAGGATCCGATCGGGCAGTCCTTCACCAATCCGGACGGCCTCGGCGTACGCGGCAAGGACGCGGTCGCGGCGTTCTACGACTCCAACATCGCCATCAACAGCCTGACGGTCACCTGCGAGGAGACCTTTCCGTCGAGTTCCCCTAACGAGATCGCGCACATCCTGGTGCTGCGCAGCAGGTTCGAGGGCGGCATGACCTCCGCGGTGCGCGGGGTGTTCTGCTACCGGGTCGACGACGACGGTCTGATCACCAACATGCGCGGGTACTGGAACCTCGAGGGCATGGCGTTCGGGCAGGCTGAGTGAGCGATCGGCCCCAAACCGATCGGCCCCAGACCGATCGTCTGTTGGCCGGCACCGGCGCCGTCGTGGTCGGCGGATCGCGCGGCATCGGGGCCGCGGTGGCCGGACTGCTCGCCCGCCTGGGCGCCGGGGTGGTGGTGAACGGACGCGACGCCGACGCGGTCGACGAGACCGTCGCGAGAATCGGCGGCACGGCCGTTGGATTCGCCGGGCCGGCCTCCGAGGAGTCCGTCGCTGAGGCGCTGATCTCGTTGTGCGAGAACACCTTCGGCCGTATCACCGCACTGGTGAATTGCGCCGGAACCGCCGAGCCACCGGGATCCTCGATCCTCAACGTGACCCCCGGCGAGTTCCGGGAGTTGGTCGACGTGCATCTGGGCACCGTCTTCGCCACCTGCCGGGCGGCTGCACCGCGGATGATCGCCGGCGGCGGCGGCGCGATCGTGAACACGAGTTCGTTCGCCTTCCTCGGCGACTACGGCGGCACCGGGTACCCGGCCGGCAAGGGCGCGGTCAACGGACTGACGGCGGCGATCGCCGCCGAACTCGCCGAACACGGCGTGCGCGCCAACGTGGTGTGCCCGGGGGCCAGGACGCGGCTTTCCACCGGAATCGAATACCAGGAGCACATCGAGTCACTGCGCCGCCGGGGCATGCTCGACGAAGTGAGTGCCAACGCCGCTCTCGACGCCGCTCCACCGGAATACGCCGCTCCGATGTACGCCTATCTGGTCAGTGACCTGTCCCGGCGGATCACCGGCCAGATGTTCATCGCCGCAGGAGGATTCGTCGGCCGGTTCACCCGGCCCTCGCCGGAGTTCCTCGGCTACCGCGACCACCACGACTGCCCGCCGTGGTCACTCGGCGAGATCGACGCCATGCTGCCCTAAGCTCAGTCCCATGCCGTCCGTGTTCACCATGATCATCAACCGGGACATCCCGGGCCGCTTCGTCTACGAAGACGACGACGTCGTCGCCTTCCTGACCATCGAGCCGATGACCCAGGGACACACCCTGGTGATCCCGCGCGCCGAGGTGGACAACTGGCAGAACGTCGAACCGGCATTGTTCGACAAGGTGATGGCAGTGTCGCAGCGCATCGGGCGGGCCGTGTGCGCGGCGTTCGGCGCCGAACGCGCCGGACTGATCATCGCGGGCCTCGAGGTGCCGCACCTGCACGTGCACGTCTTCCCGGCCTACAACATCACCGACTTCGGCTTCGCGCACGTCGATCGCAACCCGTCACCGGAATCTCTCGATGAGGCTCAGGAGAAGATCATCGCGGCGCTGGCCGCACTGGACTGACGTCCTCGATCTGATCGGCGTCGACCACGCGCGGCATGCTGACCCGGAAGCGGCAGCCCTGTCCCGGCGCGGTGGTCAGCGAAACCCGGCCGCCGTGCGCACGCACCAGCGAATCGACGATGGACAGCCCCAGCCCGGTGCCGCCGGTGGCCCGGGTCCGCGAGGTGTCGGCGCGGTAGAAGCGCTCGAAAACCCTTTGGGCGTCAGACTCTTCCATGCCGGGGCCGGTGTCCTGGACTTCCAACACCGCGTCCTGCCCGACCGTGCCGACCCGCACCGTCACCGCTGCGCCGTCGGGAGTATGGCGCAGCGCGTTGGCCACCAGATTGCCCAGCACCTGACGCAGCCGGGCCTCGTCGCCGGTCACCTCGGGGGTGCCCGGACCGTCGAGGACTTCCAGGGTGATCGGGCGATCCGGCGCGATGGACCGGGCGTCGTGCACGGCGTCGCTGGCCAGCGCCAGCAGATCGACGCGGCTGCGCTCCAACGGCCGCTGCGCGTCGAGTTGGGCCAGCAGCAGCAGATCCTCGACCAGTACGCCCATCCGCCGCGACTCGGCTTCGATGCGCGACATGAGCATCTCCACATCGCCGGCCGCGCCCTGGCGATAGAGCTCCGCAAACCCGCGGATGGTGGTCAGCGGGGTGCGAAGTTCATGGCTGGCGTCGGTGATGAACCGACGCATCCGGTCCTCTGAGGTGCGGGCCTTCTCGGCCGCGGCATCCGAGGAGGCGACGGCACGCTGAATCTGGGCGAGCATGCCGTTGAGCGCGAGCGCCAGCTGACCCACCTCGGTGCCCGGGTCGCCCTGTGGCACACGACTTTCCAATTGTCCGTCGGCGATGGCCGCCGCGGTCTCCTCGATCTCCACCAGTGGCTGCAGGCTGCGGTGAACCACCCAGTACCCGGCGACGCCGAGCCCCGCCAGCACCGCGGCGCCGATGGCCAGTTGCAGCCAGATCAGTGCACGGACTGTGGACTGCACGTCGGAGAGATCGACGGCGACGGTGATCAGCTCGCCGTTGGATCCCCGCGTCGACACCGCACGCCACTGGGCCCCGGAGTCGCCGACGGAACCGATGGTGACCGGAACCGGGCCCACGTCATTGCTGTCCGGCAGGTCCGGCTGGGCCTGCCGGTCGTTGATGGCCATCCACACGTCCCCGCTCTCGGCGACGCCCTGCACATAGAAGTTCGACGGCGGGCGGGACGGGTTCGGCCCGGCAACCGACGGGAGTTCCTGGCGGGGTTCCTGGGCCCAGGTCTCGGACGCGTCGATCAGCGACTCGTCGAGCCGGCCGATCAGGGTGTGGCGCAGGATCGAGGTCACCGCGACGCCGGAGGCCAGCAGACCACAGGCCGCCAGCACCAGCATGGCGGCGACAAGGCCGACCCGCAGTGGCAGGGCGCGATAACGGGCCATCACGCCGCCATCCATGAGTCCATTGTCCCCGGTTACCGCGGCTCCCTGAGCACGTAGCCCACCCCGCGCAGCGTGTGCAGCAGCCGTTTCTCCCCGGTGTCGATCTTGCGGCGCAGGTAGGAGACATACGACTCGACGACGTTGACGTCACCGCCGAAGTCGTAGCGCCAGACGTGGTCGAGGATCTTCGGCTTGCTCAGCACGGTGCCGGCGTTGATCACGAAGTAACGCAGCAGGGTGAATTCGGTCGGCGACAGCGACACCGGCTGACCGGCCTTCCAGACCTCGTGGGTGTCGTCGTCGAGTTCGATGTCGGCGAACTTCAGCCGCGAATTTCGTTGCTCCTCAACACCTTTTCCGGTCCGGCGCAGGATCACCCGCAACCGGGCAACCACCTCTTCCAGACTGAAGGGCTTGGTGACGTAGTCGTCGCCGCCGAGGGTCAGGCCGGTGATCTTGTCCTGCACGCTGTCCCGGGCGGTGAGGAACAGCGCGGGGGCGTCGATACCGTCGGCGCGCAGGCGGCGAAGCACCCCGAAGCCATCCATGCCGGGCATCATCACGTCGAGGATCACCGCATCCGGTCGCACCTCACGGGCCCGGTCGAGCGCAGCGGTGCCGCTGGTGGCGGTGAAGACCTCGAAGCCCTGGAACTTCAGGCTGACGGACAACAGCTCGAGGATGTTGGTCTCGTCATCGACCACCAGGATCCTCGCTTCGGGCGCGGATTGTGGCGGGGACTGGGGCTGGGGCTGGGACTGGGGCTGGGACTGGGGCTGCCGGATTGCTGCGGACATACTTCCAATCTCCCCCCATTTCGGTGAACGGACCCTGGACGGCGGCTGTGAGGTTGCTGTGAGCACGATCGGGCCGGCCGATCGGGCCGCACTCCTACACTGGGGGAATGGACTTGGCCAAGGCCTTGATGAGTGTTGCCGCCGTTCCGGTCAAGGTGGGCCTGGTGCTGGCTGACGCCGGGCTGGCACTCGCCGTCGATCTGACCAAGGTCACCCTGGGTGACGACGCGGTGCCGGCGGCCCGTGACGCGATGATCAGCCTGCTGGGCCTCGACGAGACGGTCGAGCGGGCGAACCGGCTGACCGCCATGATGGACGAGGATGCACCGCTGGGCCGGGCGATGGCGCCGGGCGGTCCGGTGGACCGTCTGATGGCTCCCGGCGGGCTGATCGACCGGCTGACCGCCGAAGGCGGGGCGCTGGAACGGATGACTGCCGAGGGCGGCGGGCTGGAACGGGCCCTGGCGCCCGGCGGGCTGATCGAGCAGATGCTCGCCGAGGACGGCCTGGTCGAACGGGTGCTGTCGGAGGACGGCCTGGCCGACCGGCTCCTCGCCGAGGACGGTCTGATCGACCGGCTCACCGCCCGCAACGGGCCACTCGAACAACTGGCCGCCGTGGCCGACACCCTCAACAAGCTGAGCCCCGGCCTGGAGGCTCTGGAGCCGACCATCGAAACGCTGCGTGAGGCGGTCACCATGCTGGCCGCAGTGGTCAACCCGCTGAGCGCGGTCGTCGAACGCCTCCCGCTGCCCGGCCGCCGGCTGTTCCCGTTCCTGCCGGAGCGGATCGAAGACGCCGACGACTGACCCGATAGGCTTTCGGCGGTCACCGCGTCAGCGGCGGCCAGGCCTCCTTAGCTCAGTGGTAGAGCACTCGCCTTGTAAGCGAAAGGTCGTCAGTTCAATCCTGACAGGGGGCTCCGCGCCTCACCCCGCCACGACCCGGTCGACCAACTCCCGGGCCAAGGCGAACGCCGACGTCGCCGCCGGGGACGGCGCGTTGCGCACATGCGAGACGTGGTTGTCGCCGGAGATCACGAAGTCGTCGACCAGTGCTCCGTCCCGGCCGACGGCCTGGGCCCGAACCCCGGCGTGCGAGCTGCCGTCGAGATCGGCCGTCGTGAGTCCGGGCATGTACCGGGCGGCGGCGTCGACGAAGGCCTTCCGGCTGGCCGCCATCCGCATCTCGTCGATCCCCACCCGCCAGTAGCGGCGGGCCACCCGCCAGGTGCCCGGCCAGGTGAGCGTTTCCCAGCTGTCGCGCACGCTGACCCGGCGCAACGAGTAGGCGTCGCGCGCGGCGACCATCATCGCGGTCGGCCCCAGCGTCACCTCGCCGTGGATGTGTTTGGTGATGTGCACGCCGAGGAACGGCAAGTCCGGGTCGGGCACCGGGTAGATCATCCCTCGCAACCTCGGTTCGGCGGTCGGCCGCAGACCCAGGTAGCCGCCGCGGAACGGCACGATCTGCGGATCGCGGGACGCGCCGGCCCGGCGGGCCAACCGGTCGGCCCACAGGCCTGCGCAGACGATCACCCGCCGGCCCCGCACCGATCCGTAGGCGGTCTGCACGACGGCAGGATCGCCGCCGTCGATCGCGGTCACCTCGGTGTCGAAGCGCACCGAGACGCCTCGGGCGACCAGTTCGTCGACCAGTGAGCGGGCGACGGCGCCGTAATCCACGATTCCGGTGTTCGGAGCGTGAAGTGCCTGCAGGCCAACGGCATTGGGCTCGATATCGGTGATCTCGGAGCCACCGATGCGGCGCAACCCGGGAACCGCGTTGGCGACGCCGCGCGCCTCGAGATCGTCGAGACGGCCCAGTTCGCTCCTGTCGACCGCGACGATCAGCTTGCCGCAGCGTTCATGGGCGATCGCATTTTCTTCGCAGTACTCGTACATCAACCGGGCGCCCTCGACGCACAACCGGGCCTTCAGCGATCCAGGCACGTAGTAGATCCCGCCGTGGACCACCCCGGAGTTGTGCCCGGTCTGATGCTGGGCGGGCCCGGGCTCGCGTTCCAGGACCACCACCGAATCCTGGGGATGCCGTGCCATCCATTCCCGGGCTACGGCGAGGCCGACGATGCCGGCGCCCACCACCACCAGGTCATGAACCGTCACCGGTCTACGGTATCGCCGTCAGCGGAGGCGATGGTCGTCACGGTGCGCGGCGACGCCGTTGAGAACGGTGTCGACGACGAACTCGCAGTCCTCGTCGGTGATCGGCCGGTCGTAGAGCATCACCGGCAGGCACAACGCTGCGCCGATGAGGTCCGCCGCCCGCACCGGGTCGGTGCCGGGCACACATTCACCCCGATCGATACCGCGGCGAATGATCGCGATCGCCCGGTCGTTGCGGCCGTCGACGTAGTTGGCCCGCGATCCCGCCACGTCCCAGTCCGTGGGCCGCACGATCAGGGAGTCCAGCAGCCGCCGGCCCAGTGGTGAGTTCATGGTTTCCGCATAGGACCTCGCGAAAGCGAGCAGATCACCGCGCAGGGTGCCGGTGTCCGGCATCGGCACGTTCCGCTCGCCGAACTCCATCAAGGCGGCGGCGAACAGCTCAGGGGTGTTGGGCCACAGCTGTTTGATGGCGACGGCATCGACACCCGCCCTGGCCGCGACACCGTCCAAGGTGAACGCCGCGAGATTCCTGGCGGCCAACTCCGCCACTGCGGCATCAAGAATCAGCTGACGACTGCGTTCGTCGTGCTGAGCTTGACGCATCTCAGCCATGACATCACCTGTCCAATGCAGATCAGACCCGCAGTTTTCTATACGGGACAACGCAAATTGTAGGTGCGGGACGCGGTCGTCGCATGACGATAAAGTCAATAATTTCGCAGATTGCTGACCCTGCTGCTAGCTTACGATCCGGACCATCTCGACTACATCCGGAACCGCGCCAGACAGGAGCCTGTGAACATGCCTCTTACAGCATCGTTCCGGCCGATCCTGGGGCATTTACCGCACGGCGCGGACGCAGAATTGCGCACGCCGGTGCAATACGAGCAATCAACGCTGATCTTGCGGGATCGCGCCACTGATCTGAACCCGGCCGCGCGGGTGGGAATCTGCCCGGATTGCGGTTACCCGAGCCTGGAGTCGATTCTGTGCGCCTTCTGCAGGCCCCGGCTCGCGCTCTGAGGCCGGACCTCAGGCCGGGCCGATCCGTTCGGAGTCGTAGATCAGCAACCGGCCGTTCTCTGCCACCACGCTCAGCCACCGGTTCTCGGTATCGACGCGGCCGTCGGTGAGCACATAACGCAGCGTCGCAACCACGCTGTTCGCGTCACGAGGGGCGATGGCGAGCACCGACACCGATTGGATCGTCGACCAGAAGCCCAGGTAGTCGCCCAGGCCGTTGCGCTGCTGATAGTGCGGGTCGAGGCGGTCCCAGGCGGCGCGGGCGTTGCCGGGCAGTTCGGCGTAGAAGCCGTTGACCACATCCCGCATGCTCTCGAAGGTGATGGCCGAGGCGGCAACCGAACTCGTGGCCGGACTACTCGTGGCCGGACTACTCGTGGCCGGCCGGCTTGTCGCCGGTGTCCGCGAGGTGGACGTCACCGTGGCGGCAGACCCCGAACCGCTCTGCTGCCGGGGCCAGACGGCGACCACGAGTGCGGCAAGGATCAGGGCCAGGGCCAGGCCCGCCAGTGCCCACGGCCACCTCGAACGGGGCGCCGGAACCGGCACCGGGGTTTCCTCGGCCCGGTAGTCCCTCGGCAGGATCGCGGTGTGCTGCTCAGGTGGCCGGACGGCCGGCGTCGCCGGCGGCTGGGGAAGCCGCTGGGGCCGGCCGGTCTCGACGGCGGCCCGCAACGCGTCGGCGAACTCCGTGCAGGTGCGGTAGCGATCGGCGGGATTCTTCGAAAGCGCCTTGGCCAGAACGGGATCCAGGGCCGCCAGTTCGGGCCGGCGCTCAGCCAGCCGCGGCGGTACGGCGTTGAGATGGCGCCCGATGACCACAGCCGGATTGGAGTCGGCGAACAGCGGCGAGCCGGTCAGCAGGGTGTAGGCGGTCCCGGCCAGGCCGTACTGATCGGCGCGCCCGTCGACCGCGGAGCCCATGAGCTGTTCCGGCGCAGCGTAATTGACCGTCCCGAGCGTCACATTGGTGTCGGTCAGGCCGCTGTTCTCGGCGGTGTTGCGGGCGATCCCGAAGTCCGCCAACAGGATCCGTCGCCGGCCACGCTCCGGGTTGGTCAGCAGGATGTTGGGCGGCTTGATATCGCGGTGCAGCAACCCGCGGGCGTGCGCGTAGTCCAGGGCGTCGGCCACCGCGGTGACGATCTCGGAGACCTCCCACGGCGGCATGCCGGCGGGATAGCGCTCGCGCAACAATCGGCCTGCGTCGGGGCCGTCGATGAAGTCCATCGAGATCCACAGTTGCCCGGCGAACTCACCGCGATCGTGGATGCCGACGATGTGCGGGTGATAGAGCGCCGAGACCAGTTCCGCCTCGCGGTTGAACCGGCCGCGGAACTCGGCGTCCGCCGACATCTCGGCGGGCAGGATCTTCAGCGCGTCGTGGCGCGGCAGTCGCGGGTGCGCCACGAGGTACACCTCGCCCATCCCGCCGAACCCCAGCGGGCGCAGGATCTGGTACCCCGCGAAGAGGTCACCCTGAGCCAACGGCATGGCGGAATGGTACCGGCGGCCCAGCCTCAGTCCTCGGCGTCGGGATCGGGCCGGCGGAATGCCTCCCGATCGCCGAACAACGGGCGACGCACCTGCTGATGGCCGTGCACACCCTCGGCGTAGGCGGTCTCCGCGTGCTGGGTGAAGTCCACCCCGCTGTTCTCGTCCTCCTGGCTGAGCCGGAAGCCCATCGTCTTGTCGATCGCCTTGCCCAGGGCGAAGGTGACGGTGAAGGCGTAGAGCGCCACGGCCGCCATGGCCAGCAGCTGCTTGCCCAACTGGGTCAGACCGCCGCCGTAGAACAATCCCTGCGCACCGCCGGTCATCACCTCGGTGGCCAACAGGCCGATCAGCGCCACGCCGACCACGCCGCCGACGAAGTGCACGCCCACCACGTCCAGCGAGTCGTCGTAGTTCCACTTGAACTTCAGCGAGACGGCGAACGAACAGACGACGCCCGCGGCGAGTCCCACCACCGCGGCGCCCAGGGTGTTGACCGTGCCGCAGGACGGTGTGATGGCCACCAGACCGGCCACCACACCGGAGGCCGCACCGAAGGTGGTCGGTTTGCCGTCGCGAACCTGCTCGACCGTCAACCACCCCAGCATGCCCAGGCAACCGGCCACCAAGGTGTTGAGGAAGATCGCCGACGCCAGGCCGTTGGCCGCCAATGCCGAGCCCGCGTTGAAGCCGAACCAGCCGAACCACAGCAGGCCGACACCGAGCAGGACGAAGGGCAGGTTGTGCGGACGCATCGCGTCCACCTTGAAGCCGATCCGCGGACCCAGCACCAGTGCCAGCGCCAGCGCCGATGAGCCCGAGACGATCTCGACGACCAGTCCGCCCGCGTAGTCCAGCGCGCCGAGCTTGAACAACCAGCCATCCGGACCCCAGACCCAGTGCGCCACAACGCAATACACCACCAGAGCCCAGATCGGCACGAACACCATCCAGGCCGCGAACTTGGCCCGGTCGGCGATCGCCCCGCTGATCAGTGCGGCAGTGATGATCGCGAAGGTGAGCTGGAAGGTCGCGAAGAGCAGTTCGGGAACCGATCCGTGCGCGGTGTCCGGCCCGATGCCGGCCATCCCGAGGTACGACAAACCTCCGACGAAACCGTTACCGGTCGTGAACGCCAGGCTGTAGCCGGCCAGCAGCCACACCACCGTCACCAGGGGGATGGAGATGAAGCTCATCATGATCATGTTGAGCACGCCGGTGGCGCGAACCATGCCGCCGTAGAAAATCGCCAGCCCGGGCGTCATCAGCAACACCAGTGCGGTACTGGCGAGCAGCCACGCGGTGGCGGCGGGATCGATCGACTCCACTGTGCTCCAATCCTTCGAGGCTCGAGGATGGAACCACGGTGTTTCTGATGCGGGGCGGTCGTGTTTCAGCCATGTTTCGCCGAACCGGCGGACTCACCAAACCAGGACATTCACCAACCCAGGGAGCCGGGGCCGCCCTTGAACGGCCCGACCACCGCGCTGGTGATCCAGCCGCCGTAGAAACCGCCGGGTTGGGGCAGCACGGTCTCACCGTTGACGGTGCAGCGATCCACCTGGCCGGCCATCACCGCGACGGCACCGGCGATCGGCTCGAATCCGGGCGTCGGGTCGGGGTAGTTCCAGGCCGCCTTCTCAGCGATCCGGGCGGCGGTGACGAGGTCGAAGTAGCGCGCCCGCCCCTTCCACTCGCACCAGGACTCACCGCGCGCGTCACGCAACACGCCCTCGGCGAAGGCGGCGCGCGGCAGGTAGTAGGTGGGCGGATGGCTGGTTTCCAGCACCCGCCAGGCCTTACCCGTGGACGCGATCACCTCGCCGCCGAGTTCGACCGTGATGTCGGCGGTGATCGTCTCCAGTCGCGGCGGCCTGGGATAGTCCCAGACCGATTCCTGACCGGGTCCCGGGATTTCAGGCCGGGGGGTTTCACGTCGTGGATGCATGCCCTCCGACGATACTTACCCTCATGCGCGCGCTACGGATCCTCGGCCGGACCGTGCTCGCACTGCTGGCGACGGCCGTTCTCACGGTGACCGGCGTGAGCTACTGGGAGGCCAACGGACTGCTGGGCGGCATCACCGTCTCCCGGGCCCTGGGCCTGGACGCGCCACGGTCGGCCGGCGGGGAGGCCAACATCCTGCTCATCGGGCTGGACTCGCGGCGGGACCAGGAGGGCAACGACCTGCCCGACTACATCCTCGACAAACTGCATGCCGGCGACTCGAGTTCGGGCGGGTACAACACCAACACCCTGATACTCGTCCACATCGGTGCGGACAACCGGGTGGTGGCGTTCTCGATCCCGCGCGACGACTATGTCGCCGTCTCCGGCATCAACGGTTATGACCACATCAAGATCAAAGAGGCCTACGGGCTGACCAAAGGACAGACCGAGGACGAACTGCTCGAGCAGGGCGTCACGGACAAGGCCGAGTTGGAGCGCGCGGGCCGTGAGGCCGGCCGGGAGGCCACCCTGCGGGCGGTGCGCAACCTGACCGGCCAGCCCATCGACTACTTCGCCGAGGTGAATCTCGCCGGTTTCTACGACCTCGCCGAGAGCCTCGGCGGCGTGGATGTGTGCCTCAACCATGCGGTGTACGACGAGTACTCCGGGGCGGACTTCCCGGCCGGCCCGCAGCGCCTGGACGCCACCCAGGCTTTGGCGTTCGTCCGGCAGCGGCACGGTCTGGAGAACGGCGATCTGGACCGCACCCACCGTCAGCAGGCGTTCCTCCTGTCGGTGATGCACGACCTGCAGGACTCCGGCGCTTTCAGCAACCTCGACGACTTCCGATCGCTGATGGCGGTGGCGCGCAAGGACATCGTGCTGTCCCAGGGTTGGGGCGAGGAGCAGTTCCGCCGGATGGCGTCGCTGGCCGGGGGCGACGTGGAATTCCGGACCCTGCCGGTGGTGCGCTACGAGAACATCGACGGTCAGGACGTCAACATCGTCGACCCGGCCGCGATCCGCGCCGAGATCTCCGCGGCGATAGCGGGTTCGACGGCCAGCACCACCACCGCGGCGACCAGTGGGCCGGATCCGGACACCGTCGTCGCCGTCGTCAACGCCACCGAGACCTACGGACTGGCCGCCCGGGCCGCAGATGTGCTGGGCCGCAAGGGATACACCGTCGAGGAGATCCGCGACCGCAAGGACGGCGAACCGCTGGCGACCGTCATCGACTACGGACCGGGAGCCGACGCGGATGCCGCCGCCCTGGCCGACATACTCGGCATCGCCGCGCCCCCGAAGGCCAATCCCAACCTTCCGGACGGGAAGATCCGGGTGATCCTGAGTCCCGGCTACGAGATCCCAGGTGACGTAAACACTTTGGAGACAACAGATTCCACGTCCACCGAAGATCCTGCGCCGACCGGGACGCCCAGCACCGTCATACCGGACGCCGGCACCCCGATCGACGGCGGCAGTGGCGTGCCCTGCGTCAATTGACCGGGGTTAATTGACCGGGGTCAACCAACCGGGGTCAGTTGACGACGCCGCGCAATCCGTCCTCGCCGAAGACCGGAGCCAGCATGGCCGACATGTCCGGACCGCGGCGCAGACCGTGGCCGCCATCGACGTTGATCAGCTGTCCGGTGATCCAGCCGGCCGCGTCGCTGAGCAGGAACAGCGCCAGGTTGGCCACATCGGTGACCTCGCCGACCCGGGGCAGCGGGGTGCACTGTCGGTAGTCCTCGGCCACCTCCGGGGAGTTGATGATCACCTCGACCAGGTCGGTCCGGATCAGGCCGGGCCGGATGCCGTTGACCCGCACCCAGGACGGCCCCAACTCGTCGGCGGCCAGCAGCATCAGATGGTCCAGCGCGGACTTGCTCACCCCGTACGCGCCGAACCAGCGGTGGACGTTGCTCGCGGCGATCGAGGAGATGCCGACGAAAGATCCGCCCCCGGCGCGCACCATCTCCCGGGCCGAGTGCTTGAGCACGAACATCGTGCCGTTGACGTTGAGGTTGACCGTGCGCTTCCAGGCCTCGGAATCCATCTGGGTGATCGGGCCGATGGTCTCCGAACCGCCGGCGCAGTGCACCACGCCGTGCAACCGGCCGTTCCAGGCGGTGACCTTCTGCACCACCCGGGCGACCTGATCCTCGTCGGTGACGTCGGCCGGTTCGGCCACGACGTCACCGGTTCCCAGGCCGTTGAGTTCCGCGGCCGCGGCCGCCAGCCGGTCCGCGGTGCGCCCGACGATCATCACGTTGGCGCCCGAACGGGCCAGTTCAGCGGCCACGCCCTTGCCGATTCCACTGCCGCCGCCGGTGACCAGGTAGGTCCGGTCGGTGAGCGAGAGGTCCATGTGGTTCTCCATTCTTCTTCTAAAAGCGGAAAACGCCGAGGTGAGGCCGGTGAAGAATCACACTAGTATCGGATGTAACGCCCCGGCCGGCGTCAGCGAAAGATCAGGCAGACCTACCCGGACCGGCGCAACTTGAGAGAGAGCACCTCCATGGCAACTTTGACGTCCTTCACCCAGCGCGTGCTGATCGCGGGCGGTTTCGCGCTCGCCGTCACCGCCGCCCCCCTGGTGGCCGTGGCGACCAGCCACGGGACCGGAACCCCCCTGGCGGCCTGCCCGGCCGGCGAGGTCCAGGATCAGGCCTCCGGGGCCTGCAAGCCGGTGACCGACAAGCCCTCCGAGCAGGGCGTCAGCCCGATCAACCCGGAGCAGGTGCCACTGCAGCCCAACGAGGTCACCTCCTCGCGTCAGGGTGACGTCGGCTCGCTGCCCGAGGTCGACGGCATCCCGTGCAATGCCAACCACGGCGGTGGCGGCAGCACCGGCCAGTGCATCGGCCTGTCGGAGAACCAGAACGAGTTCAAGCAGCCCAAGACGTCGATCTCGTCGAGCCCGTAGGTAAGGAAGACACAATGTCGATTATTTCCAAGAAATTGCTGGCCGCAGGCCTGCTGACGGCCGGTGCGACGCTGTTCGCCGGCGCCCCCGCCGCGTTCGCCGCACCGCTGCCCGAACCGGAGCCCGTTCCGGTCGGCCCGGTCGACGGTGTGTCCGAGGCTCCGATCCCCGGCAGCGACGGCCAGATCCGCGTCTCGGCACCCGAGGTGGGCGTGACGGGCGGCGAGTCCGAGGCCACCGGGGCGCCGGTTGAGGCGGTGCCCAACATCAACGGCGATTCGTGCACCGGCGGCTGGGAATCGACGGTCTGCTACGCCGAGCAGCAGGGCGACAGCCCGCCCGAGGTGCAGCCCCGTACCTCGATCTCCAGCAGCCCCTAACCCGCGATCGCATAGAGTTAGACCATGCCTGCGAAAACTGAGCCGGAGATCGACGAAGTCGAACCGTTAGCCGACACCACGGCCCGCCAGGCGCGCCGGGTGGTCGCCGCCTACGCCACCGATGCCGACGAGTGCCGGGTGTTCCTGTCGATGCTCGGCATCGGGCCCAAGGTCGAGGCCTAGGACAACCGGGTGACATCCGGAGAGACCGGGGCCGGCGGCTCCGGAACCTCCGACTTCCCGGGCACGTCCGACTTCGTCGTGGTGGCCAACCGGCTGCCCATCGACATGGAACGGCTCCCGGACGGGACGGTCACCTGGAAGCGCAGCCCGGGCGGTCTGGTCACCGCCCTGGAGCCGCTGCTGCGTAAGCAACGCGGCGCCTGGATCGGCTGGCCCGGCGTGGTCGACGGCCCCGAAGAACCGATGGTTCAGGACGGCCTGCAACTGTTCCCGGTCCGGCTGTCGGCCGAGGACGTCGCGGAGTACTACGAGGGCTTCTCCAACGCCACGTTGTGGCCGCTCTATCACGACGTGATCGCCAAGCCGATCTACCACCGCGAGTGGTGGGACCGCTACGTCGACGTCAACCGCCGCTTCGCCGAGGCCACCTCGCGCGCGGCAGCCGAGGGCGCCACCGTCTGGGTTCAGGACTATCAGTTGCAACTGGTTCCGAAGATGCTGCGGAATCTGCGCCCGGACCTCACCATCGGGTTCTTCCTGCACATCCCGTTCCCACCCGTCGAGTTGTTCATGCAACTGCCGTGGCGGGCCGAGATCATCGACGGTCTGCTCGGCGCCGACCTGGTCGGCTTCCACCTGGCCCAGGGCGCGGAGAACTTCCTGTTCCTGGCCCGGCGGCTCGCCGGAGCCGAGACCACCCGTGCCTCGATCGGCGTGCGGTCCCGCTTCGGCGAGGTCCAACTCGGGTCACGAACGGTCAAGGTGGGTGCGTTCCCCATCTCCATCGACTCCGCGGAACTCGACGAGAAGGCGCGCAACCGCAGCATTCGCAAGCGCGCCAAGGAGATTCGCGCCGAGCTGGGCAACCCGCGCAAGGTCATGCTGGGGGTGGACCGGCTGGACTACACCAAGGGCATCGAAGTCCGGCTCCGGGCATTCTCCGAACTACTGGAAGAGGGCCGGGCCAAGGGTGACGACACCGTGCTGGTGCAGCTGGCCACCCCGAGCCGTGAACGCGTCGAGAGTTACCGCGTGCTCCGCGGCGAGATCGAGCAGCAGGTCGGCCGCATCAACGGTGAGTACGGCGAGGTCGGTCATCCGGTGGTGTCGTATCTGCACCGCCCGGTCCCCCGCGACGAGTTGATCGCCTTCTTCGTGGCCGCCGACGTCATGCTCGTCACCGCATTGCGCGACGGGATGAACCTGGTCGCCAAGGAGTACGTCGCCTGCCGCAGTGACCTGGGCGGCGCATTGGTGCTCAGCGAGTTCACCGGCGCCGCAGCCGAATTGCGGCAGGCCTACCTGACCAACCCGCACGATCTGGACGACGTCAAGAACGCCATCGAGTCCGCCCTCAACCAGACCCCGGAAGAGGGCCGGCGGCGGATGCGGGCGATGCGCCGTCAGGTCCTGGCCCACAACGTGGACCGATGGGCGCGGGCCTTCCTCGACGCACTGGCCGACACCAAATCCGGCTAGCCGGTTTCTAGTCTGGGTCCATCGAGATCATCGCGCCGAAGGTGCGCTGCGGATCGCGGTCTGCGAAGTAGTCCCGCATCGAGGCGCTCAGACCCTCCGGATCCCACGCGGTGCCGTCGGCGTGGAAGCGGTGCTCGGCGGTGGGCGCGGCGACCAGTGTGACCGTCGGCCCGTAGACCACGAACACCTGCCCGTTGACGTGATCGGAGGCCGGTGCGGCCAGGAACCGCACCAGGGTGACGACGTGTTCGGGCGACAGTGGGTCGATCTCGCCGTCGGCCAGTTCCGGGACCGGGCCGAAGACATCGGCGGTCATCGCGGTGCGGGCCCGCGGGCAGATGGCGTTGGCGCGCACGCCGTAGCGCTCGAGTCCGCGGGCGGCGGTCACTGTCAGCGCGGAGATGGCGGCCTTGGCGGCGCCGTAGTTGGCCTGGCCGACCGGACCGGACAGCCCGGCCTCCGATGAGGTGTTGATGATGCGCCCGAACACCGTGCCGCCGGTGTCCTTGGCCTGTTGGCGCCAGTAGACCGCGGCATTGCGGGTCAGCAGGAAGTGGCCGCGCAGATGCACGGCGATGACGAGATCCCAGTCCTCGTCGGACATGTTGAACAACATCCGGTCCCGGGTGATGCCGGCGTTGTTCACGACGATGTTGAGCCCGCCCAGGCGTTCGGCGGTGGCGATGAGTTCGTCGGCGGTCTCGCGCCGGCTGATGTCGCCGGCCACCGCGACGACCTTGGAACCGACGGCGCTGATCTCGGCGAACACATCGGAGGCATCCAGTGCCTGCGCCATGTCGTTGACGACGACGGTGGCACCGGATCGGGCCAGGCCGATGGCCTCGGCGCGGCCCAGGCCCGCGGCGGCACCGGTCACCACCGCGACCCGGCCGCTCAGGTCCAGCGAGGTGTCAGTCAACCTGAATGCCTCTAGTCGCGACGGGTCAGGGCGGCACGCGGGCACTCGGCGATCGCCCGCTCGGCGAGGGCCTCCTCGGCGGCCGGAACCGGGTCCTTCGTCACCATGACGTAATCGTCATCGTCGAGTTCGAAAAGGTCCGGAGCGATGCCCACACAGATGGCATTGCCCTCACAGCGGTCACGGTCAACAACGACGCGCATGACTCCTCCTAAGCACCCCTACAACGTCACGATACGACCATTATCGCAGGGTGGATTGCAAGACTAGAACGTGTTACAAAAATAGGATGCGGATCGCCTACACCCCCGAACAGGAGGAGTTACGCCGCGAACTGCGGTCGTACTTCTCCCAGTTGATCACCCCGGAGCGCCGCGAGGCGCTGATGGCGACCACCGGCGAGTACGGCAGCGGCAACGTCTACCGCGACACCGTCGCGCAGATGGGCCGCGACGGCTGGCTGGCGCTGGGCTGGCCCACGGAGTACGGCGGGCAGGCCCGCTCGGCGATGGACCAGTTGATCTTCACCGACGAGGCGGCCGTCGCCGGCGCCCCGGTGCCGTTCCTCACCATCAACAGCGTCGCGCCGACGATCATGGCGTACGGCACCGAGGAGCAGAAGAAGTTCTACCTGCCCAGGATCGCCGCGGGCGAGATTCACTTCGCCATCGGCTATTCCGAGCCGGAGGCCGGCACCGACCTGGCCAACCTGCGCACCTCGGCGGTCCGCGACGGCTCCGAGTTCGTCATCAACGGCCAGAAGATGTGGACCAGCCTGATCCAGTACGCCGACTACGTCTGGCTGGCGGTGCGCACCAACACCGAAGCGAAGAAACACCGTGGCATCTCGGTGCTGATCGTGCCGACCACCGCCGACGGCTTCTCCTGGACCCCGGTCCACACCATGGCGGGCCCTGGAACCAGTGCGACCTACTACTCCGATGTGCGGGTGCCGGCCGGCAATCTGGTCGGCGAGGAGAACGGCGGCTGGAAGCTGGTGACCAACCAGCTCAATCACGAGCGCGTCGCACTGGTGTCGGCACAGCCGATCTTCACCGCCCTCAACCAGGTTCGGGAGTGGGCGCAGAACACCAAGGATTCCCACGGCCGCCGGCTGATCGACTCGGAATGGGTGCAGCTCAACCTCGCCCGCGTGCACGCCAAGGCCGAGTACCTCAAGCTGATCAACTGGGAGCTGGCCTCCGCGCAGGCCGTTGCGCCGTCGCCGGCCGACGCGTCGGCAGCCAAGGTGTTCGGCACCGAACTGGCCACCGAGGCCTACCGGCTGCTGATGGAGATCCTCGGGCCGTCGGCGACGTTGCGTCAGGAATCCCCCGGTGCGCTGCTGCGCGGGAGGGTGGAACGGATGCACCGCGCCGCGCTGATCCTCACCTTCGGCGGTGGCACCAACGAGGTGCAGCGCGACATCATCGGCATGGTTGCTCTCGGCCTGCCCAGAAACCGTTGACCGGGAAACCGTTGAGAGGCGTCTGATGGATTTCAGCAAAACCGAAGCGGCCCAGGATCTTTCCGGACTGGTCCGGACCATCGTCGATTCGGTGTGCACGCCCGCACACCAGCGGATGCTCGACGGACTCGATCAGCGTTTCGACGAAGCGCTGTGGGAGAAGCTGATCCACGCCGACATCCTCAACACCGCGGCGCCCGAGAACACCGGCGGCGGCGGGTTCGGGGTGCTGGAGCAGACGGCGATCCTGACCGGCCTGGGCCGGCAGCTGGCGGCCGTCCCCTATCTGGAATCTGTGGTGCTGGGCGCCGGGGCGATCGCCCGGTTCGGTTCCGAGGATCTGCGCCGCGACTGGGCGGCCCCGGCCGTCGCCGGCCTTCGGGTGCTGACCGTCGCCCTCGACGGCGAACTGGGCCAGGGTCCGGTGATGGCGGCCGCATCCGGAGACGGTTTCCGGCTGACCGGGACGCGCACCCAGGTGTCGTTCGGTCCGGTTGCCGACGCATACCTGGTTCCGGCCGAAACCGACTCGGGTGTCAAGGTTTTCCTGGTCGCCGGCGATGATCCCGGAGTGTCGGTGACGGCATTGGACACCACCGGCGCCAACAGCGCAGCCGAACTGGACCTGGCCGGTGTCGAACTTCCGCGCGATCGCGTGGTGGGCGGCGCCGACGTGCTGGCCTGGCTGAGCATCCATCGCGCGTTGGGACTGACCGCATTCCAACTCGGTGTGCTGGAGCGCGCGCTGGAACTGACCGCCGAGTACGCCCGTACCCGCGAACAGTTCGACCGGCCGATCGGCAGCTTCCAGGCGGTGGCGCAACGGCTTGCCGACGGGTACATCGACATCCAGGGTCTGCGGCTGACCCTGCAGCAGGCAGCATGGCGGCTGTCGGAAGACCTGCCCGCCGAGGTCGAGGTGGCGACCGCCGCGTTCTGGGCGGCTGAGGCCGGCCACCGGGTGGCACACACGGCCGTGCATGTGCACGGCGGCGTCGGCATCGACATGGACCATCAGGTGCACCGCTACTTCGTGACCGCCAAGCAGACCGAGTTCGGCCTCGGCGGGGCGACTGCGGCGTTGCGGGTTATCGGCCGGGATCTGGCCGACACGCCGGCCTGACGGTGCTGCCCACCGTCACCCGCCTGCTGGAACCGCTGGCCGCGGTCGACGACCGCGGGGTTCACGGCGATGACGGGTCGTATTCGCCGTGGCGCCAACACATTCAGGCCGGAGCCGACCTCGCCGCGCTGCTGCGGTCACGCCTCGACCCGGACAGGCCGCCGCATGTGGGCGTGCTGCTCGGCAACACCCCGCAGTTCTGCGAATTCCTGGTGGCCGCCGGGTTGGGCGGCATCGTGCTGGTCGGGCTCAACCCCACCCGTCGCGGGGCGGCGCTGCGCCGCGACGTCGAACATGCCGACTGCCAACTGGTGCTCGTCGACGATCGGGACCTCTCCCCGGAGTCCTTCGCCCCGGCCGGGATGGACGTCCTCGACGTCACATCGCCGGAGTGGTCCGACGAGCGGGCCGGATTCACCGGCTCGCCGGTTCGCTTCGCCGACAGCACGCCCGAGGACCTGTTCATGCTGATCTTCACCTCGGGCACCAGCGGCGAACCCAAGGCGGTGCGGTGCACGCACGAGAAGGTCGCCGGGCCGGGAGTGATGCTGGCCGAACGCCTCGGGCTGGGCCCGACCGACATCTGCTATCTGTCGATGCCGCTGTTCCACTCCAATGCCGTCATGGCCGGCTGGTCCCCCGCGGTGGCCGCCCGTGCGTCAATCGCATTGCGCCGCAGGTTCTCCGCATCGGAGTTCATCCCGGACGTGCGCCGGTTCGGCGCCACCTACGCCAATTACGTCGGCAAGCCGATGTCCTACATCCTGGCCACCCCGCCACTGCCGGACGACACCGACAACCCACTGCGCATCATGTACGGCAACGAAGCCGCCCCCCGTGACATCACGCGATTCGCCGAACGGTTCGGGGTGACGGTGATCGACGGGTTCGGTTCCACCGAAGGCGGTATCGCGATCGGTCGCACACCTGAGACCCCGGAGGGTTCGTTGGGCCCACTGCCCCCTGATCTCGAGATCCTCGACGTGGACACCGGCCGGCCGTGCCCACCCGGGGTGATCGGCGAACTGGTCAACATCAGCGGCGCCGGCCAGTTCCGCGGCTACTACAAGGATCCCGACGCCGAATCGCAGCGAATGTCCGGCGGCAACTATCACAGCGGCGACCTCGCCTACCGCGACGAGAACGGCTACGTCTTCTTCGCCGGCCGACTCGGCGACTGGATGCGGGTGGACGGCGAGAACCTCGGCACGGCGCCGATCGAACGGGTGCTGATGCGCTATCCGGGCGTGACCGAGGTTGCGGTGTACGGGATCCCGGACGAGGTGGGCGACCGGGTGATGGCCGCACTGGTGCTTGGCGACGGCGCCGCTTTCGACGCCGCCACGTTCGACGCCGCCGATTTCCGGCGCTTCCTGGCCGGCCAGGACGACCTCGGGCCCAAGCAGTGGCCGTCGTTCGTCCGGGTGTCATCGGCGTTGCCCCGGACCGAGACCTTCAAGGTGATCAAGCGGCAGCTTTCCGCGCAGGGACTGCGTTGCGACGATCCGGTTTTCGAGGTCCCGCGTTAGAGTCCCGGCTGTGAAACTCATGGCGGTCCTCGCGATCGGCGCTTCGATCTTCAGCACCCCGATGCTCAGCGCCCCGGTCGCCGCAGCGGACGGATGCCCCGACGTCGACGTGGTGTTCGCCCGCGGCACCGACGAGCCGCCGGGGGTCGGAGTGATCGGCGGGGCCTTCATCGACGCCCTGCGCGCCGACACATCCAGGACCCTGACCGTCTACGCGGTGAACTACCCGGCCAGCCGCGACTATGCGACCGGTGTCGCCGGCGTGGTCGATGCAGGTAACCACGTGCGCGACATGGCGGCGAGTTGCCCGGCCACCCGGATGGTGCTGGGCGGCTACTCGCAGGGCGCCGGGGTGATGGCCCTGCTGACATCGGATGGCAGTTCCGCCGGATCGGCCGCGCTCCCGGGACTGCCCGGCGCGCTGCCGCCGGCGATCGCCGATCACGTTGCGGCGGTGGCGCTGTTCGGCAAGCCCTCGGCCGAACTGGTGAACTCGCTCGGCATGCCGCCGATCGCGGTCGGACCGCTCTACGCGGGCAGGACCATCGACCTGTGCGTCACCGGCGACCCGATCTGCACGGTCGACCAGGGCAACAGCATCGTGCCGCACCTTTTGTACGGGGTGAACGGGATGGCCGCGCAGGCAGCGGATTTCGCCGCCCGGCGGCTCTAACCCCGGGTCGCCAACGTGGTGAAGACCCGTTCGGCGTTGCCGCCCAGATAGGCGGCGCGGGTTTCGTCGGACAGCCCTAGGTCGTCCAGTCCGTCGAGGGCGTGCGAATGCCCGATCATCGGGAAGTTGCTCCCGAAGAGCACCTTCCGACCGCCGGTTCGGGTCTTCATGAACTCGACGAGTTCGCGGGGCAGGCGCTTGGTGGTGTAGGCCGAGGTGTCGATGTAGACGTTCTCGTGCTTGCGGGCGACGGCGATCATCTCCTCGGTCCACGGGTAGCCGATGTGACCGCAGACGATCGTCAGTTCCGGGAAGTCGATGGCGATCTGATCGATGTACGGGATGGGCCGGCCGGTCTCCGACGGCATCAGCGGACCGGTGTGTCCGACCTGGGTGCAGAACGGGACACCGAGTTCGACGCATTCGGCATAGAGCGGGTAGTAGCGGCGGTCGGTCGGCGGGGCGCCCCACAGCCAGGGCAGCATCCGCAGTCCGGCGAAACCGTCGTCGCGCACCCGCCTTCGCAGTTCGCGTACCGCCTCCATCGGGCGGTCCAGATCGACTGCGGCCATCCCGGCGAATCGCCCGGGGTGGCGCCGAACCCATTCGGCCACTTGATCATTGGAGATCAGATCCTGACCGTGTGGTCCGCGCCAGGCGGTCAGCAGCGCGAAATCGACACCCGCGGCGTCCATCGAGTCGATCGTCATCCCGATCGGCAGGTCACCCTCGGGGATCTGCCCGCCCGTCCACCGGAGCAGCGAGGCGAACATGTCCGATTCCAGGAACGGCCGGGTCGGGTGCTGGACCCAGGCGTCGATGATCATCTGCTGGTTTCGTCGGCGGGCCCGGACTCGGTGTGCTCCTTGGCCCACTTGTAGTCGGGCTTGCCGGCCGGGGAACGTTTGACCTCGTCGACCAGCCACAGGCTGCGCGGCACCTTGTAGCCCGCGATCTCCTTGCGCACGAACGCATCCAGATCGGCCAGCGTCGGTCGCCGGCCCTTCCTCGGTGCGACGACGGCGGCGACATGCTGACCGAAGCGCGGGTCCGGAACGCCGACCACCAGGGCGTCGAACACGTCCGGATGACCCTTGAGTGCGGCCTCGACCTCCTCGGGGTACACCTTCTCCCCGCCGGTGTTGATCGACACCGAACCGCGACCGAGCATGGTGACGGTGCCGTCGGCCTCGACGGTGGCGTAGTCGCCGGGGATCGCGTACCGCACGCCGTTGATGGTGCGGAACGTCTCGGCGGTCTTCTTCTCGTCCTTGTAGTAGCCGACCGGGATGTTGCCGCGCTTGGCGATGATGCCGCGCACGCCCGAACCCGGTTGCACCTCGTTGCCGTCGTCGTCGAGCACGGTCGTTCGCTTGTCGATGCTGACCCGTGGTCCGCCGGTCTGGGTCGCGCCCTTGGCCACGATGCTGGTGCCGCCGAAGCCGGTCTCGGATGATCCGATCGAGTCGGTGATCACCCGGTTGGGCAGCAACTCCAGGAAGCGTTCCTTGAGGCTGGGCGAGAACAGTGCTGCGGTGGAGGACAGCACGAACAATTGGGACAGATCACCGGCGATGTCGATCTCGCCGGACTCCAGTGCGTCGAGCAGTGGGCGGCCCATCGCGTCGCCGGTGAAGAACAACAGGTTCACCTTGTGCTTGGCGATCGTGCGCCACACCTCTGCGGCGTCGAACTCCGGGGCGAGCACGCTGGTGTGCCCGGCGAACAGCGCCATCCAGGTGGCCGACTGGGTGGCGCCGTGGATCATCGGCGGGATCGCGAACCGGACCATCGGCGGCGCGGCGGTGGCCTGGCGGGCATGCTCGTATTCGTCCTTGACGAATTCCCCTGTGGCGAAGTCGGTTCCGCCCAGCAGCACCCGGTAGATGTCCTCATGCCGCCACATCACCCCCTTGGGGAACCCGGTGGTGCCGCCGGTGTAGAGCAGGTAGATGTCGTCGGCGCTGCGCTCTCCGAAATCGCGGACCGGCGACCCCTGGGCGATCGCCTCGTAGAACTCCACGCCGCCGTAGCGTCGATAGTCCTTGTCGCTGCCGTCCTCCACGACGAGGACCGTCTTGACGTTCGGCACCTCCGGCAACACGTTGGCGACCTTGTCGGCGTACTGCCGTTCGTGCACCAGGGCCACCATGTCGGAGTTGTCGAACAGGTAGCGCAGTTCGCCCTCGACGTAGCGGTAGTTGACGTTGACCAGAATGGCGCCGGCTTTGACGATCCCGAGCATCGCGATCACGATCTCGATGCGGTTGCGGCAGTACAGGCCGACCTTGTCGTCCTTCTTGACGCCATGGTCGATGAGGTAGTGCGCCAACCGGTTGGCCTTCTCCTCGAGTTCGGCGAAGGTGATCTGCTCGTCGCCGCAGATGACGGCGATGCGGTCGGGCACCGCGTCGATGGTGTGCTCGGCGAGATCGGCGATGTTGAGGGCCACGAACCCAAACTAGAACGTGTTACATTTTTTCTCAACGAAAGGCGGGGAAATATGGCAGACGCCCTGATCGAGCAGCGCGGTCACGTCCTGATCGTGACGCTGAACCGCCCGGAATCCCGTAACGCACTCTCCGGCGAAATGATGGCGATCATGGTCGAGGCGTGGGACCGCGTCGACAACGATCCCGACATCCGGGTCTGCATTCTCACCGGCGCGGGCGGCTACTTCTGCGCCGGCATGGACCTCAAAGCCGCCACCAAGGCCCCGCCCGGGGACTCGTTCAAGAGCGGCGGCTACGACCCGACCCGGATCGACGCACTCCTCAAGGGGCGCCGGCTGACCAAGCCGCTGATCGCCGCCGTCGAAGGGCCCGCCATCGCCGGCGGCACTGAAATTCTGCAGGGCACCGACATCCGGGTGGCCGGCGAGAGCGCCAAGTTCGGCATCTCCGAGGCGAAGTGGAGCCTGTACCCGATGGGCGGATCGGCGGTCCGGCTGGTGCGCCAGATCCCGTACACGATCGCCTGCGATCTGCTGCTCACCGGTCGGCACATCACCGCGCGCGAGGCGTTGGAGTACGGGCTGATCGGGCATGTGGTGCCCGACGGTCAAGCGCTGGATCGTGCGCTGGAGATCGCCGAGGTGATCGCCGGCAACGGTCCGCTGGCGGTGCAGGCCATCCTGCGCTCGATCCGCGAGACCGAGGGCATGCACGAGAACGAGGCGTTCAAGATCGACACCAAGATCGGCATCGAGGTGTTCCTCAGCGAGGACGCCAAGGAGGGCCCGCTGGCCTTCAAGGAGAAGCGCGCGCCGCAGTTCAAGATGCGCTAGGTCCCACCCCCGCCCGCACCGTTTGTGAAGCTATTTTCACCGTCGGCGCCGAGTGTGAAACTAGCTTCACGCTGGGCGATGAGGAGGGACGCTAGGCCAGCACCCGCTCCGTCGGGGTGAACACCACCGGCATCGCTTCCAGCCCGCTGACGAAGTTGGCCGGGCGCAACGGCAGCGCGGAGTCGTCGGCCAGGCGCAGATCCGGCAACCGCGCAAGCAGCTTGCGCAGCATCGTGTTGAGCTCAAGACGCGCCAGCTGGTTGCCCAGACAGAAGTGCGTGCCGAACCCGAATGCCATGTGGTTGTTGGGATTCCGGTCGATACGGAAGTTCTCCGGATCGCCGAACACCTTCTCGTCGAAGTTCGCCGACTCGAACAGCAGCACCATCTTCTCGCCCGCCTTGAGTTCGGCGCCGTGGAACTCGGTGTCGGCCATCAGCGTGCGGGCCATGTTCTTCACCGGCGAGGTCCAGCGCAGCATCTCCTCGATCGCCCCGGGCACCGTTTGAGCGTCCGCGACGAGGCTGTCCCACTGATCGGGGTGGCGTAACAACTGCTCGGTCCCGCCGGACAGAGTGTGCCGGGTGGTCTCGTCTCCGCCGATCAGGATCAGCAGGGTCTCGAAGAGGATCTCCTCGTCGGCCATCACCTCACCCTCGACCTCGGAGTTGACCAGGATCGAGAACAGGTCGTCGGTCGGCTCGGCCCGCCGCTTGGCGATGGTCTCCATCGCGAACGCGGAGTAGCCGCCGAACGCCTCCATCACCGCCGCCAGGGCGGCTTCGTCGGCGCTCGAGTTCAGTCCGCACACCAGATCGTCGGACCACTTGAGCAGGGTCGCCCGATCGGACGGCAGCACACCGAGCATGTCGCCGATGACCGCCATCGGCAGCGGTGCGGCGATATCGCGGACGAAGTCGCACTCGCCGCGCTCGCAGACGTCGTCGATCAGGCTGTCGCACAACGTGTCGATGCTCGCGGCCTTGTCCATCACCCGCTTGCGGGTGAAGCCGGCGTTGACGAGCTTTCGCCGCAACAGATGCTGCGGATCGTCCATGTCGATCATGTACGGCATCGCCGCCTGGTCCGGCCGGATGCCGCCGGTGTTGGAGAACAGCTCCGGGGTGCGTTCGGCCTCGAGCACCGCCTGATAGGTCGACGCCGCCGCCAGACCGTTGCGGTCCCGGAAGACCGGTTCCTCTCTCCGCATCCACCGGTAGGCCTCGCGGGCGCCCCCGTCGGCGTAGAAGGTCCCGTCGGTCAGATCCACATCCGGCTTCATCAACTGCCCTCCACATCGGTTCGGTACCGGCCTACAGTTGCCCCATGGTCCAGCACACGATCGCCGGGACCGTGCTGACCATGCCGGTGCGGATCCGCAAGGCAGACGTCCACACGGCCATGTTCTCGGTCCCCGCCGGGGCCGCCCAGCAGCTGATCGACTACAGCGGGCTGCGGGTATGCGAGTTCCGGCCCGACCGCGCGGTGGTGACGCTGATGCTGGCCCGCTACCTCGACGGTGACCTCGGGCGCTACAACGAGTTCGGCACCTGCGTGATGGTGAACCCGCCGGGCTCTGATGCCAAGGGACTCAAAGCCCTGGGCGACGCGGCCGCCTTCATCCACCACCTGCCGGTCGACCAGTCGTTCACCCTGGAGGCCGGCCGGACCATCTGGGGCTTCCCGAAGATCATGGCGGACTTCACGATTCGCGACGCCAACACGTTCGGCTTCGAGGTGTCCGAGGGCGGGAGGCTGATCGCGGCCATGCAGTTCCGTCGCGGTCTGCCGGTGCCCTCGCTGCGGCCCCGCACCCAGGTGCTCACGACCTACAGTTGCCTCGGCGGCGTCACCCGGGAAGTGCCCTGGGAGATGCGCAACTCCTACGTCCGCTTCCGGCCGGCCGGCGCCCGGCTTCGGCTGGGTGATCATCCGTACGCCAAGGAATTGGCAGCGCTGGGCCTGCCGAAGCGCCCGATGGTGTCGGGTTCGGTCGGCAACGTCGAGATGACGTTCGGCGACGGCCGCATACTGGGCTGACTGAGACTTGGCTGACCAGGTGGTCATCACGCCAATCTAGAACGTGTTCTACAGCAGTGCGGCGAGTTGGCTGATCTGTTCGGGACTGCGCGCGCCGATCACCATCATCGTGACGCCGGCAGCCTCCCACACCTTGATCTGCTCACGGACGTAGCCGACGTCGCCGACGATCGCGGCGTCGTCGACCAGTTCGTCGGGGATGACCTTGGCGGCCTCGTCCTTGCGGCCCGACCGGAACAGCCTGGTGACGTCGTCGACCACCTCGGCGTACCCCATCCGCCGGTACACCTCGGCGTGGAAGTTGGTGTCCTCCGAACCCATGCCGCCCATGTAGAGCGCGACGAACGGCTTCATCATCTCCATGGTGGCGGCCCGATCGTCGGTGACGACGACCTGTGCGGTGGCGCAGATCTCGAAGTCCTCGCGGCTGCGCCGGGCGCCCGGCCTGGCGAAGCCCTCGTCGAGCCACTCGTTGTACATGTTCGCGATCCGCGGCGAGTAGAAGATCGGCAGCCAGCCGTCACAGATCTCGGCGGCCAGCGCCACGTTCTTCGGACCCTCCGCGCCCAGCATGATCGGGATGTCGGCGCGCAACGGGTGCACGATCGGCTTGAGCGACTTGCCCAGTCCGGTGGTGCCCTCGCCGGTCAGCGGCAGCGGATAGTGCGGCCCGGCACTGGTGACCGGAGCCTCGCGCGCCCACACCTGACGGACGATGTCGACGTACTCCCGGGTGCGGGCCAACGGCTTGGGGAAGCGCTGGCCGTACCAGCCCTCCACGACCTGCGGCCCGGACACGCCCAGCCCGAGGATGTGCCGGCCACCGGAGAGGTGGTCCAGGGTCAGCGACGCCATCGCGCAGGCGGTCGGCGTGCGGGCGGACAGTTGGACGACGGAGGTGCCCAACCGCATCTTGACCGTCTGGCGGCCCCACCACGCCAAGGGAGTGAAGGCGTCCGAACCCCACGCCTCGGCGGTGAACACCGTGTCGAAGTCGGCCTCTTCGGCGGCGGCGACCAGTTCGGCGTGATTGGTGGGCGGTTGCGCGCTCCAATATCCGAGTTGCAGTCCGAGCTTCATCCGGCGTGGCCCTTCCATCCTTGCGAGCGTAACTAGAACCTGTTCTACTCGATGCTGTGAGCGTCAGTCCAAGCATCGCGGCCTTGATAGATTCCCACGAACCCCCGCTTTCCGCGCCACTGACTCTGTCGTTCGACTACACCCGTTCAGTCGGGCCGACGCTGGGCGCGTTCTTCACCGCACTGCGCAGCCGGCGCATCGTCGGCATCCGCGGATCGGACGGACGGGTGCATGTCCCCGTCGTCGAGTACGACCCCGTCACCGGCGAACCGCTGACCGAGATCGTGCCGGTCGCCAGCGTCGGCACGGTGCTGTCCTGGACCTGGCAGGCCGAGCCGCTGGAGGGCCAGCCGCTGGACCGGCCGTTCGCCTGGGCGCTGATCAAGCTCGACGGCGCGGACACCGCCCTGCTGCACGCGGTGGACGGGAGGGTGGTCACCGGTGACCGGGTGCACGCCCACTGGGTCGACGAGCCGGTCGGTGCGATCACCGACATCGCCTACTTCGTGGCGGGCGACACCGCCGAGGAGGTGCCCGATGCCGACGGGGAACTGGACCCGATCACGATGATCGTGGTGCCGACGACGATCTCGATCCGGCACAGCGCCTCGGCGCCGGAGAGCATCTACCTGCGCGGCCTGCAGCAGGGCAAGTTACTCGGCGCCCGCACCGGGGATACCGGCAAGGTGTATTTCCCTCCGCGCGAGGCGGATCCGGCTACCGGGCGCGAACTGGACCAGTTCGTCGAACTCCCGGACACCGGCACGGTGACAACGTTCGCGATCATCAACATCCCGTTCGCCGGGCAGAAGATCAAACCGCCCTATGTGGCGGCCTACATCCTCCTCGACGGCGCCGATATCCCGTTCCTGCACCTGGTCACCGATATCGACGCCGCCGACGTCCGGATGGGCATGCGGGTGAAGGCCGTATGGAAGCCGCAGGAGGAATGGGGTCTGGGCATCGACAACATCGAGCACTTCCGGCCGACCGGCGAACCGGACGCCGAATACGACACCTACAAGCATCACCTGTAGGAGGGACGCGCATGAGTAGAGAAGTGGCCGTCGTCGGCTTTGCCCACTCCCCGCACGTCCGCCGGACCGAGGGAACCACCAACGGCGTCGAGATGCTGATGCCGTGCTTCACGGAGGTCTATGCCGACCTCGGCATCAACCAGCGCGACATCGGCTTCTGGTGCTCCGGTTCCTCGGATTACCTTGCCGGCCGGGCATTCTCGTTCATCTCGGCTATCGACTCGATCGGAGCGGTGCCGCCGATCAACGAATCGCACGTCGAGATGGACGCCGCCTGGGCACTGTATGAGGCCTACATCAAGGTGCTGACCGGCGAGGTGGACACCGCACTGGTCTACGGGTTCGGCAAGTCCAGCGCCGGCACTCTGCGCCGGGTGCTGGCACTGCAGACCGATCCGTACACCGTCGCCCCTCTGGTGCCGGACTCGGTGTCGCTGGCCGGACTGCAGGCCCGTCTCGGCCTGGACGCCGGCAAGTGGACGCACGAGCAGATGGCGCAGGTCGCCCTGGACAGCTTCGCCGCGGCCGGCCGGACGGATTCGGAGAAGCCTGCGAAGAGCGTCGACGAACTGCTGGCCCGGCCGTTCTTCGCCGACCCGCTACGCCGTCACGACATCGCACCGATCGCCGACGGCGCGTCGGTCGTCGTGCTGGCCGCCGACGACCGCGCCCGTGAACTTCGCGAAAGACCTGCGTGGATAACGGGATTCGAGCATCGCATCGAGACGCCCGTGATCGGCGCCCGCGATCTGACAACGTCCCCGTCGACGGCGACTTCGGCCGCAATGGCCACCGGTGGTGATACCGGGTCCATCGACGTCGCCGAGATATACGCCCCGTTCACTCATCAGCAATTGCTCCTCTCCGAGGCGATCGGCCTCAAACCCTCGACGAAGATCAACCCGTCCGGTGGTGTGCTGGCCGCCAACCCGATGTTCTCCGCCGGACTTGAGCGGGTCGGCTTCGCCGCGCGGCACATCTTCGACGGATCGGCGGGTCGCGTGCTGGCGCACTCCACCAGTGGTCCTGTGCTGCAACAGAATCTGGTCGCCGTGCTGGAAGGGAAGAGCTGATGGCCGGCAAGCATCTCGCCGCGGTGCTGGGCACCGGGCAGACGAAGTACGTGGCCAAGCGAACCGACGTCTCGATGAACGGCCTGGTGCGGGAGGCCATCGACAAGGCCCTGACCGACAGCGGATCCACATTCGACGACATCGACGCCGTCGTCGTCGGCAAGGCGCCGGACTTCTTCGAGGGCGTGATGATGCCCGAGTTGTTCATGGCCGATGCCATGGGCGCCACCGACAAGCCGCTGATCCGGGTGCACACCGCCGGTTCGGTCGGGGGGTCGACGGCGATCGTCGCCGCCAGCCTGGTGCAGTCCGGCAAGTACCGGCGGGTGCTGGCGGTCGCGTGGGAGAAGCAGTCCGAGTCGAATGCCATGTGGGCGTTGTCGATTCCGGTGCCGTTCACCAAGCCGGTCGGCGCCGGGGCCGGCGGCTATTTCGCCCCGCACATCCGGGCGTATATGCGCCGCTCGGGCGCACCGTCGCATATCGGGGCGATGGTGGCGGTCAAGGACAGGCTCAACGGGGCGAAGAATCCACTGGCGCATCTGCATCAGCCCGACATCACGCTGGAGAAGGTGCTGGCCTCCCAGATGCTCTGGGATCCGATCCGATTCGACGAGACCTGCCCGTCATCCGACGGTGCGGCGGCCATGGTGATCGGCGACGAGGCGATCGCTGACCAGCGGGTGGCGGCCGGTCATCCGGTCGCCTGGGTGCACGCCACCGCACTGCGGACCGAACCGCTGGCCTACTCGGGCCGGGATCAGGTCAACCCGCAGGCCGGCCGCGACGCCGCCGCGGCGCTCTGGAAGGCCGCAGGAATCACCAGCCCGATCGACGAGATCGACGTCGCCGAGATCTATGTGCCGTTCTCCTGGTTCGAACCGATGTGGCTGGAGAACCTCGGCTTCGCGGCCGAGGGGTCGGGGTGGAAACTCACCGAGGCCGGCGAGACCGCGATCGGCGGGCGGCTGCCGGTGAACCCGTCCGGCGGCGTGCTGTCGTCGAACCCGATCGGCGCCTCCGGCATGATCCGCTTCGCCGAGTCGGCCATCCAGGTGATGGGCAAGGCCGGCGAGCATCAGGTCGCGGGCGCGCGGAAAGCCCTGGGCCATGCCTACGGCGGCGGCTCGCAGTACTACTCGATGTGGGTCGTCGGTTCAGACAAACCGGCCACTGACAAACCTGCCAAGTAGCGCTGCGCCAATTCCCGGTAGGCGATTGAGTTGCCATTGACCCACAATTCCGAGCCCGTTCCGACGATGGAACGCTTCACACTCGCCGGCGCGCCGGTGACCAATACCTCAGCCGGGATCTGAACGGCGCTGAGCACCAGCGAGTGCGCCGCGACCAGGGCGCGGGCCCCGATCACCGCGCCGTCGAGCACCGTGCAGTTGTTGGCGATCAGGGCTCCAGCGCCGATGTTGGCCCCGTGGATGACGCAGTTGTGGCCGATCATCGCGCCGGGACCGATGTCGACTGGAATCCCGGGCGGGGCATGCAGCACCGCGCCGTCCTGCACGTTGGCGCCCTCACGGACCACCACCGGCGCATAGTCCGCCCGCAGCACCGCGTTGAACCACACCGACGCGCCGGCCTCCACCGTGACATCGCCGACCAGAACCGCGGTCGGGGCGATGAACGCCGTCGGATCGACCTTGGGCGAGCGGCCTTCGAAGGCATAGAGCGGCATCGCTCAGATATACCGCAGTCCCACCCGGGCTATTGCACGACCCAGCCGAAAAACTGTAACGTGTTCTAGTTAGAGAGCTGATTCGGAGGCGCGAAATGACCGAGATTCGCGAGATCGACACAGGGGCGCTGCCGGATCGGTACGCCCGCGGCTGGCACTGCCTGGGACCGGTCGCCAAGTTCACCGACGGGCAACCGCATTCCATCCACGCGTTCGGCGCCAAGCTGGTGGTCTTCGCCGACAGCAACGACGAGTTGCACGTCCTGGACGCGTACTGCCGGCACATGGGCGGCGATCTGTCCCAGGGCACGCTCAAGGGCGACGAGGTGGCCTGCCCGTTCCACGACTGGCGCTGGGGCGGCGACGGCCGGTGCAAGCTGGTTCCGTATGCCAAGCGCACCCCGAAGCTGGCCAAGACCCGGTCCTGGCACACCGACGTGCGCGGCGGTCTGCTGTTCGTCTGGCACGACCACGAGGGCAATCCGCCCCAGCCGGAGGTGCGCATTCCGGAGATCCCGGAGTGGTCCGGCGGCGAGTGGACCGACTGGCAGTGGAACTCGATGCTGATCGAGGGCTCCAACTGCCGGGAGATCATCGACAACGTCACCGATATGGCGCACTTCTACTACATCCACTTCGGCCTGCCGACCTACTTCAAGAACGTCTTCGAGGGCCACATCGCCTCGCAGTATCTGCACAACGTCGGCCGGCCCGATGTGGGCGGCATGGGGACGGCTTACGGTGAGTCGCACCTGGATTCGGAGGCGAGCTACTTCGGCCCGTCGTTCATGATCAACTGGCTGCACAACACCTACGGCGATTTCAAGGCCGAGTCGATCCTGATCAACTGCCACTACCCGGTCGACCAGAACAACTTCATCCTGCAGTGGGGCGTGATCGTTCAGAAGCCCAAGGGCCTCGACGAGAAGACCACCAACCACCTCGCGAAGGCGTTCACCGAGGGCGTCACCAAGGGCTTCCTGCAGGACGTGGAGATCTGGAAGCACAAGACCCGCATCGAGAATCCGTTGCTGGTCGAGGAGGACGGTGCAGTCTACCAGATGCGCCGCTGGTATCAGCAGTTCTACGTCGACGTCGCCGATGTGACCGCGGACATGACCGACCGCTTCGAGATGGAGGTCGACACCACCAAGGCCAACGAGAAGTGGCATGTGGAGGTCGAGGAGAACCTGCGGCGGCAAGAACAGGAAAAGGCCTCTCGGTGAGCGAGACGCCTCCGGACGTCGACGACCTGGCCCGTTCGATGCTGCTGTTGCACGGGTTGCACGACGAGGTGCGTCATCCGGGCACCGACGCCGGGGATATCGACGACGCCGCGTCCTGGGCCAAGGCCCCGGACTTCGCCAACGATCCCGCGCGTGCCGCCTCGGTGCATGAGGCCACCCGGCGTGATCGCGAGCGCTATCTGACGTCCGGACTGGCCGAGATCGACTGCCGGTTCTGTCACGCGGCGGTCCAGGTGAAGAAACTCGGCCCCCCGCACACCAGCGTGCAGTGGAACACCGAGGCAGCGCGGAAGTGCGCCTTCTTCAACGAGATCCGCGCCGAGGGCGGCAGCAGCGCGCGCGCCCGGTCCTGCCCGCGTCTGGCCGACAGCATCCGTCATGCCGTCGCCGAGGGGTGTCTGGAGGAGTACTCCAGCGCGCCCGCGCCGGGCGACGGCTAGCGTTGTTATAGACCTTTGAACGCTTCCTTGACCTGGTCCTCGGTCAGGCCGTAGTCGGACAGCGCATAGGTGTGTTTGGGCGCCCGCGGCCCCTGCTTGCTCTCCTCGTCGGTTCGCGCGATCGCGGCCCGCGCTTCGTCGGTGAGCGCAATCCCGAAGTGGGAGTAGATGTTCTCCACGGTTCCGAGCGGATCGCGGATCAGGTCGAAGTAGTCGCAGTCGTAGAATTGTGCCGGGTTCTTGGTGGCACGCACCGCATTGAACCGCTCCAGTCCACGTGACCAGGTCTCCAGCGCGTCAGCACCGATGGTCGCGCCGGTGAAACTGTTCGACCACCCCTGCGCGGTGTGCTGCGCCAGTGAGCACATCGACGCCAGGATCGTCTCGGCCGGCCGGTGGCACTGGATCACCAGGGCGTCGGGATAGGTGTCGAACAACGCGTCGAGGGCGAACAGGTGGCTCGGGTTCTTGAGCACCCAGCGCTTCTCCGGCTCGTTGAGGCCGATCAGTTGCAGGTTCTTGCGGTGCCGCCGGTAGGGCTTGATCCAGTCCTGCCGGGCCAGCCACTGCGAGTACGTCGGGACGTGCGCCAGCGTCTCGTAGGACACCGAGTGCACCGACTGACGCAGCAGTTGCCAGCATTCCTCGACCTCGTCGGCGGTCATGTAGTGCAGTCCGGTGTAGTCCGGATTCTCGTCGTGCGCCTTCTTGAACCGTTTGTCGAGTTCGGCGAAAACCGGGTTCTGCGGCCAGGTTTCGCGGGGCGGGCGCGGTTGCGGGAACTCCGCTAGCCACAGTTCGAGGCCCTGGTGGCGGGGATCCCCGCACAGCAACCGGTGCAGTGCGGTGGTACCGGTGCGCGGCAGGCCGGTCACGAAGATCGGCGCGGTGACCGGCACGTCGACGTGCTGCGGATACTGCTTCCAGGAGGCTTCGCTGAGCAGTCGCGCCACCAGTGCGTTCCGCAGGAAGAAGCGGGACATCTTGCTACCGAGTTCGGTGAAGTCGGCGTCCGTGCGGTACGAGTCCAGGAGAACCGACAGCGCTTCGATGTAGTTGTCGTCGTCGGTGCCGAAGTCGTCGAGGCCCACTGCCTTGACCGCCGAGGCCTTCAGGTCCTCGACGGTGCCGACGTCGGTGCGCGCCATCAGGCAGTCCTCATCAGGCAGCCCCGGTCATGCTTTGTACTCCCCGCAGTTCACGTCCAGCGTGGCCCCCGTGATCCCGCTGGACAGGTCGCTGGCCATGAACAGGATCGCCGAGGCCACCTCGTCCTCGGTGGGCAGCCGCTTGAGGTCAGAGGCGGCCGCTGCGGCGTCGTAGATCTGCTCGACGGTGGTGCCGTACTTGCCGGCCTGATGGGCGAAGTAGCTCTGCAGAGTCCCGCCCCAGATATAGCCCGGCGCAACGGAGTTCACCCGGATGCCCTGCGGCCCCAGTTCGGTGGCCAGCGATTGGGACATCGCCAGCAGTGCGGCCTTTGCCGTCTTGTACGCCCCGTACTTGGGCTGGGAGTGCCGGATCACCATCGAATTGACGTTGACCACCGAACCCTTGGCCTCGGCCAGGGCCGGGGTGAATTTCTGCGTCATCCGCAGCGCGCCCAGGACGGTGAGTTCGATGGCGTCCCGGATGTGCTGGAAGGTGGTGTCGGCCAACGGTTTCATCGACGGCACCCGGAAGGCGTTGTTGATCAGAACATCGACCTTGCCGTAGGCCTCCACGCTCTTGGCGACCAGGTTGTCGACCTGGGCATCGTCGGTGATGTCCGTGGTCACCGCCACCGCGCGCCGGCCGAGGCCGGTGACGATCGCCGACACCTCGTCGAGTCGCTCCGCCGTCCGGGCGGCCAGCACCAGGTCGGCTCCTGCTTCTGCGCACCGGCGGGCCAGCGTGGTGCCCAGCGCCGGACCGACGCCACTGATCACCACGACCTTGTTCTCCAGCAGACCGGCCATGCGCTATCCCACCATCCTGTTCTGAATCTGTATCTGCCGCAACGCGATCCGCGCCCGCCAGTCCTGCTCGGAGATACGGTTGTGCTCGTAGTACGGCAGGTGCGCCTGCACGTCCGCGGCGTCCACCAACTCGACGGTGGGCCCGTCGGCCGGCGTCAGATCACGGGAGACCCGCTGCCAGCGGAACTGCAGGAACCCTTTGCGGTGTCCGAGTGTCTCCACCCAGTTGGTGACCCCGGGGTTGCGGTCCCCGACGACGATGCGGATCTTGCCGTCCGGATCGGCTTGCGCCTGAGTGCCGTTCAGCGACGTCTGATGGTTGATGTAGTCCAGCGAGATGTACCACAGGCTGCCGAGTTGGAAGCCCAGGTACGGCGCATCGGAGACCGGGAGGGTGAGCACCAGGGCCTGCTCGGGGGTGAGATCGAAGTGTCCGGCCGACGAGTACTGGGTGGCCAGACCACCGGGGGTGAGCCGCGGCGCCACCATGGTGTTGACCGGGATGTTCATGTAGAACCACTGCGGGAACTGCAGCCAGGTCTTGACCCGCTGGACGAGTTGCTTTCCCGCTGTGGCGAAACGCTTTTCGATGAGTTCCTTCGTCAGCGGCGGCGGCGCAGTTCCGGCGGTGTCGGTCCGTGCGATCGCGACCGCCCCGCGCTGCGCCGACCAGTCGTTGTACACCTCGCGGATCACCAGTTGGGCGTTGACCTTCGGGACGAAGCGCCATTCGAAGCTGCCGTCGGCGGAGATGTCGAGCCTGCGGTCGTCGAACGCCGTCTCGCTGTCGGGCACATTCGCATCGGTGTAGTCCCCGCCCAGGAGTTGAAAACTCAGATCGGTCGTCGTGCCCCGCGTGCCGGTGACGACGTATTCCTTACCGGCCTGCACCCGGGTGCCGAAGTACAGGGTGTCGGGGTTGTCGAGGCCCATCTTGGTGAACGGCCCGGTGCCGGACTGCAGGAACGGATGGTCACGGTCGTAGTCGAAGGCGATGTGCGTGCAGGCGGCGATGCCGCCGGCCAGATACTGCAACCCCTCGAGCAGATCAGCCTCGGTCTCGATGTGCGGGGCCTCGCGCACCAACTGCTCGGCTTCGGCGATGGAGTCCAGCAGCGGTTGCGCGTACACGCATGAAATCTAGAACGTGTTCCAGTGCACGTCAACGATCAGCCGAAGGACAGCCGGACGCTACCCAGGCCCGCGAAGTCGGCGATGAAGTCGTCGCCGGGCCGCACGTCGATGGCGCGGGTGCAGGAGCCGGGCAGCACGATGTCGCCGGCGCGCAGTCGGACGCCGAAGCTGTCCACCTTCCGGGCCAGCCAGGCCACCGCCGTCACCGGATTGCCCAGGACGGCGTCGCTGCGCCCTTCGGCCACCACCTCACCGTTGCGGCGCAGCACGGCGTCGATCGCGGTGATGTCGATGTCCTTCGGTGACACCCGTTCGGCTCCGAGGACGAATCCGGCCGAGGAGGCGTTGTCGGCGATGGTGTCGCACAGCTTGATCTGCCAGTCCGTGATCCGGGTGTCGATCAGTTCGATGGACGGTGCGAACGCCGCTGTCGCAGCCAGTACGTCATCCTCGGTGCAACCGGCGCCGGGCAGATCGTCGGCGAGGATGAAGCCGACCTCGACCTCGACCCGCGGATAGAGGTAGCGGGCGGTGTCGACTGTGACGCCTTCGAAGACCTCCATGTCGGCCAGCAGGTGGCCGTAGTCCGGCTCGTCGACACCCATCATCTGCTGCATCGCCGCGGAGGACAGCCCGACCTTGTGGCCCACCACGGTCGCCCCCTCGGCCACCCGCTGGCGGATGTTGATGAGCTGGATCTCGTAGGCGTCGACGACGTCGATGCCGGGGTGGGCGGCGGTCAGCGGACCCATCGGAACGCGGGTCCGTTCGGCCTCGGCGAGATCGGCGGCCAGTTCCGCGCGAATGGCGTCGCTCAGCATGAGGTCGATTCCATCAGTAGCGCCCGGACGGGTCAATTCTATAACGTGTTCTAGTATGACAGCTGACGAGTTCGACGTCGTCGTCGTCGGCAGCGGCGCCGCCGGTATGGTCGCCGCGCTGACCGCCGCTCACGAGGGATTGTCCGCGGTCGTGGTGGAGAAGGCTCCGCACTTCGGCGGCTCGACCGCGCGGTCCGGCGGCGGGGTGTGGATTCCGAACAACGAGATCCTCAAGCGTGACGGCGTCACCGACACCGCCGAGGCCGCCCGGACCTACCTGCACACCATCGTCGGGGACGTGGTGCCGGCGGAGAAGATCGACACCTACCTGCAGCGCGGACCGGAGATGCTGTCCTTCGTGCTCAAGCACACGCCGCTGAAGATGTGCTGGGTTCCCGACTACTCGGATTACTACCCCGAGCAACCCGGCGGGCGGCCCGGCGGCCGGTCGATCGAGCCCGAACCGTTCGACGCCCGGAAACTCGGAGCCGACATGGCCGGTCTGGAACCCGCCTACGGCAAGGTTCCGCTCAACGTCGTGGTGATGCAGCAGGACTACGTCCGGCTCAACCAGCTCAAGCGCCATCCGCGCGGTGTGCTGCGCAGCATCAAGGTGGGCGTGCGCAGCGTGTGGGCCGGCCTGCGCCGCAAGAATCTGGTCGGGATGGGCCGGGCCCTGATCGCCCCACTGCGCATCGGTCTGCAGAAGGCAGACGTGCCGGTGCTGCTCAACACCGCCATGACCGACCTGTACGTCTCCGACGGCGTGGTGCGCGGGATCTACGTCGTCGACACCGGCGGACCGCCGTCCGCCGAGCCACGGCTGATCCGGGCCCGCCGTGGCGTGATCCTGGGATCGGGCGGTTTCGAGCACAACGAGGCGATGCGGCGTAAGTACCAGCGCGAGCCGATCGGGACCGAGTGGACGGTCGGTGCGGTGGCCAACACCGGCGACGGGATCCTGGCCGCCGAAAAGCTCGGCGCCGCACTGGAACTCATGGAGGACGCCTGGTGGGGACCGACGGTGCCGCTGGAGGGGGCACCGTGGTTCGCGCTCTCCGAGCGCAACTCGCCCGGTTCGATGATCGTCAACATGTCCGGCAAGCGGTTCATGAACGAGTCGATGCCCTACGTCGAGGCCTGCCACCACATGTACGGCGGGCAGTACGGCCAGGGTGCCGGCCCCGGTGAGAACGTGCCGGCCTGGCTGATCTTCGACCAGCAGTACCGGGACCGCTACATCTTCGCGGGTCTGCAACCGGGACAACGCATTCCGAAGAAGTGGATGGAGTCGGGGGTGATCGTCAAGGCGGACACCATCGAGGAGTTGGCAAGCGCGACCGGGGTGCCGGCAGACGCGCTTCGGGCAACGGTGGAGCGGTTCAACGGGTTCGCACGGTCCGGGGTGGACGAGGACTTCCACCGCGGCGAGAGTGCCTATGACCGCTACTACGGCGATCCGACCAACAAGCCGAACCCGAACCTCGGTGCGATCAGCCACCCGCCCTATTACGCCGCCAAGATGGTCCCCGGCGACCTCGGCACCAAGGGCGGCGTCCGGACCGACGTCAACGGCCGTGCGCTGCGCGACGACGGTTCGGTGATCGAAGGTCTCTACGCGGCCGGCAATGTCAGTGCGCCGGTGATGGGACACACCTACCCGGGACCGGGCGGGACCATCGGGCCCGCGATGACGTTCGGGTACCTCGCCGCCCTTGACATCGCCGGAGCCGGTCGGCCGGCGACATCAGACACCGGAAAGGCCTGACATGCCAATCAATCTCGACGTGGCTCTCGGCGCCGAGCTTGAACCGGTGGAGTTCAGCTGGACCAGTAGCGATGTCCAGCTCTATCAGCTTGCACTCGGCGCCGGCTCCGATCCGATGGATCCCCGCGAACTGCGCTATCTGACCGACGGCACCCCACAGGTGCTGCCGACCTTCAGCAGCGTGGCGGCGAGCTTCCACGAGACCGCCCCGCCGAAGGTCAGCTTCCCGGGCATCGAGATCGAGCTGGCCCGGGTGCTGCACGCCAGCGAGGCGGTCACCGTTGCGGCGCCACTGCCGCCGAGTGGAACCGCGCGTGCCGTCACCCGGATCACCGACATCTGGGACAAGGGCAAGGCCGCGGTGATCGTCAACCAGACCACCGCGACCGCGCCGGACGGCACCGTGCTGTGGACCGTCGACCGGTCGATCTTCGCCCGCGGCGAGGGCGGCTTCGGCGGTGAACGGGGTCCGTCGGCCTCGGCCACGGCGCCGGACCGGGCGCCGGACATCGAGGTGGACATCCCGGTACTGCCGCAGCAGGCATTGCTGTACCGGCTGTGCGGGGACCGCAACCCGTTGCACTCCGATCCCGGCTTCGCCGCCGCCGCGGGCTTTCCCCGGCCGATCCTGCACGGGCTGTGCACCTACGGGATGACCTGCAAGGCCCTGGTGGACACCGTGCTCGACGGGGACACCTCCCGGGTGCGCTCTTACGGGGCGCGGTTCGCCGGCGTCGTGTTTCCGGGCGAGACCCTCAAGGCGTCCATCTGGAAAGATGGTGGCCGTTTCTCGGCCGTCGTCACCGCGCCGTCGCGGGGGGACGAGACGGTGCTCTCCGGCGTTGAGCTGGCGTCGTCGTAGCGCAGCCCCTTGCGATCCTGCAAACCTTCGCGGCCGAGCGTGAAGTTATTTTCACCCTCGGGTTCGAGCGTGAAAATAGCTTCACCGTCGACGGGCGAGGGCGTCACGAACGCGGCGCAGAACATCATCTGACGAGTCCTCGGCCGTGACCCGGATGACAGTCCATCCCCGGCGTTGCAGCATCTCCAGACGACGGATGTCGTAGGAGTACTGGGATCGCTGCGTGCGGTGGTGGTCACCGTCGTATTCGACGGCGATCTTAAAGGCGGGCCACCCCATGTCCAGGTACGCGATCGCCTTGCCGAATCCGTCACGGATGGGAATCTGTGTCTGCGGCCTGGGCAGTCCTGCCTCGACTAGCAAGGTGCGAAGCCATGACTCCTTCGGCGACTGCGCACCGGCGTCGACGAGTCCGATCACCCTCCGGGCCCGCGTGATTCCTCGCCGCCCGCGCTGACGTTCTGCGAGCAACCCGATTTCGGGAATCGTCACATCCGTGGCTCGGGCCAAGGCGTCGACGGAGGCCACCGCCTTGACCAGCGGGTGCCAACACGCAAGATCCAGAGCGGTTCGCGCCGGCGTTGTCACGGGAACTCCTGCGGCGGTGCAGATCTCGTCGTCGCCCAGTTGTTCGGCCCTGGGGTTGAGGCCGGGCAGACGGTGACGGTTGTCGTGGTAGAGGTCCACGCTCAGCCCTGGATCCACCCACTTGCTGCCGTGCAGCGCGGCCGCGGCAAGACCGCCGATGACAGCACGACGCCTCGACCACAGCCAAGCCGCCTGGGCCCGTACCACCGCGGTGATCTCGGTACCGTCCGGGACATAGACGTCGCGGTACACCCGGGCCGATCCCCGCTGAAGCTCACCCCAGGACAACCCGCCGGCGATCGCCTCGCTGCCGATGAACGCTTGGATCATGTCCGCAGTGTGCACCGCGACGCCCAGACCCCGTCCACCGTGAAGCCAACTTCACGCTCGACCTGTGGAGTGACGCTAACTTCACAGCCGGCTGGGCGAGTGGTGGTGCAGGTGACTTGACGCGCGAGCCCAAGCGACTAGCCCAGGATCAGGCCTGAGGTCGGCACACCGGTACCGGCTGTGACGAGCACATGCTCAACGGCCTCGACCTGGTTGACCGAGGTGCCGCGTAACTGCCGCACACCTTCGGCGATGCCGTTCATCCCGTGGATGTAGGCCTCACCGAGTTGGCCGCCGTGAGTGTTGATCGGCAGCCGTCCGCCGATCTCGATGGCGCCGTCTTTGACGAAGTCCTTGGCGTCGCCCTTGGCGCAGAAACCCAACTCCTCCAACTGAATCAGCGTGAACGGCGTGAAGTGGTCGTAGAGGATCGCGGTCTGGATGTCGGCCGGCGTGAGTCCGGACTGCGACCACAGTTGACGGCCCACCAGTCCCATCTCCGGCAACCCGATCTCCGGCCGGTAGTAGCTGACCATCGAGTACTGGTCGGCGCCGGATCCCTGCGCGGCGGCCTCGATGATCACCGGGCGGTGCTTGAGGTTCTTGGCCCGTTCGGGAGTGGTCACCACGATCGCCACCCCACCGTCAGTCTCCTGACAGCAGTCCAGCAGTCGCAGCGGTTCGGCGATCCAGCGGGAGTTCTGGTGGTCCTCGATGGTGATCGGCTTGCCGTAGAAGTAGGCCTTCGGATTGTTGGCGGCGTGCCGGCGATCGGCCACCGACACCGCGCCGAAGTCAAGGCTGGTGGCTCCGGAGGTATGCATGTAGCGCTGGGCGATCATCGCCACCTGAGCCGCCGGCGTGGAAAGACCGTGCGGGTAGGAGTACGAGTTGTCGACGCTGGTTGAGTCCGCGCCCTGGATCAGCCGCAACTGCACCTGACCGAATCGCATGCCGGAGCGCTCATTGAAAGCGCGATACGCCACAACGCATTCCGCCACTCCGGTGGCAACCGCGATCGCGGCCTGCTGGATGGTGGCGCAGGCAGCACCGCCACCGTGATGGATCTTGGAGAAGAACTTCAGGTCACCTATCCCGGTGGCCCGGGCGACCGCGACCTCGGTGTTGGAGTCCATCGTGAAGGTCACCATGCCGTCGACGTCGCCGGGAGTCAGGCCGGCGTCGTCGAGGGCGTCCATGACCGCCTCGGCCGCCAGTCGCAACTCGCTGCGACCGGAGTCCTTGGAGAAGTCGGTGGCGCCGATGCCGACGATGGCAGCTTTACCGGACAGCATCACGCACCTCCCATGGTCAACGTTGCGGTGGCGATGACGTGGTCGCCGAGGCTGTTGCTGCCAACGACTTTCACCGTGACGAGCCCGTCCTCCACGGCGGTCACCTCGCCCTTGAACGTCACCGTGTCGTAGGCGTACCAGGGAACCCCGAGGCGCAGTGCGATCGACTTGATGATCGCGGTGGGCCCGGCCCAGTCGGTGATATAGCGTTGCACCAGGCCGGTGTCGGTGAGGATGTTGACGAAGATGTCCTTGGATCCCTTGGCCTGAGCCTTGTCCCGGTCGTGATGGACGTCCTGGTAATCGCGGGTGGCGATGGCGGTGGAGACGATGAACGTCGGGTCGCCGTAGAGGGACAGCTCGGGCAGGACGGTTCCGACAGCGGTCATTGGGCAGGCTCCCATGCGTACAGCGTCCACGCCGGCCCGCTCTCACCATCGGGGAAGTCGATATAGGTTGCCGCAACGGGCATTCCGATCTTCACCGTCGCCGGGTCGGCGCCGCGCAACTCACCCAGCATCCGCACGCCCTCCTCGAGTTCCACCAGCGCGATGACGAACGGCAGCGTCCGGCCTGGCACCTGGGGCGCGTGGTGGACGACGAAGCTGTACACCGTCCCCTTGCCGCTGGCGACGACGTACTCGACCGGTGCTTCCTTGTCCTGCCAGATGGCCGGCACCGGCGGGTGCTGCAACGTGCCGTCCGGACGCTTCTGGATGCGCAGTTCGTGTGCGTTGACGCCGTCCCAGAAGAACTGGGTGTCGCGCGACGCCGCGGGGCGCATCATCAGATCCGCGTCGAGATCGTCGGGAACCGTTGTCGTACCTGCCTTGTCGGCAGGCTTGAACTTCATGATGCGCCACATCATCTCGGCGACTTCCTCATCGCCGACCGACCAGGTGATCTTCTGGTTGATGAAGAATCCCTCGCCCAGCGCGGTCTGCTTGGGGCCGACGACACCGGTGAGTTCGGCGGTGACGCTCACCTCTTCGCCGGGGCGCAGGTAGCGGTGGTAGGTCTGCTCGCAGTTGGTGGCGACGACGCCGATATAGCCCGCCTCGTCGAACATCCCGATGATCCTGCCCAGCGGATCGTCGTCGGGTCGCACACCGCCGAGACCCATCATGGTCCACACCTGGATCATCGCCGGAGGCGCGACGACGCCCGGATGGCCGGCGGCCTTCGCGGCGGCCTCGTCGGTGTAGATCGGGTTGCGGTCGCCGATGGCGTCGAGCCAGTGGTCGACCATCGGCTGGTTCACCGGGTGACGGCCGTTGCGGGGCTTGCTCTTTCCAGAGGCTTTGATTCGTTCGGCGGCCTGCTGGATCTCCTCGATCGCCGTCATCGGGGCACCCTCGGCACCTGGAGTCCGGCCGCGGCGACCTGCTCGCGCATCACTTCGTTGACCCCACCGCCGAAGGTGATCACCAGGCTTCGTTTGGTCTGCGAGTCCAGCCAGTTCAACAGTTCGGCGGTCTCGGCCTCGGCGGGGTTGCCGTACTTGCCGACGATCTCCTCGGCCAGCCGCCCGATCCTCTGGATCCGCTCGGTGGAGAACACCTTGGTCGCGGCGGCGTCGGCGATGTCGACGGTCTCACCGGCGGCGGCCACCTGCCAGTTGAACAGTTCGTTGATCCGCCAGATCGCCCTGATCTCACCCAGCGCGCGCCGGACGTCATCGTGGTCGACGGGAGTCACACCGTCGGCGCCCGGCTTGGACGCCCAGGCGTGCACCCGGTCGTAGAGTCCGGCGATCTTTCCGGCAGGTCCGAGCATGACGCGTTCGTGGTTGAGCTGGGTGGTGATGAGCCGCCAGCCGGCGTTCTCCTCCCCCACCAGCATGTCGGCCGGAACGTGGACGTCGTTGTAGTAGGTGGCGTTGGTGTGGTGGGCGCCGTCGGACAGGATGATCGGCGTCCACGAGTAACCCGGATCAGTCGTGTCGACGATCAGGATTGAAATCCCCTTGTGTTTGGCCGCTTCCGGGTCGGTCCGGCAGGCCAGCCACACGTAGTCGGCGTCATGCCCGCCGGTGGTCCAGATCTTCTGGCCATTGACGATGTACTCGTCACCATGCCGGACGGCCGAAGTCCGCAGCGAGGCAAGGTCAGTGCCGGCCTCCGGTTCGGAGTAGCCGATGGCGAAGTGCACCTCACCGGCGAGGATGGCCGGCAGAAACTTCTTCTTCTGCGCCTCGTTTCCGTACACCATCAGGGTTGGTCCGACGGTCTGCAACGTGACGGCCGGCAGGGGGACGTCGGCGCGGGCCGCTTCGTTGACGAAAATCTGCTGTTCGATCGGGCCGAAGCCCAGCCCGCCGTACTCCTTGGGCCAGCCGACACCGAGTTTGCCGTCCGAGCCCATCCGCCTGATGACCGCGCGGTAGGCCTTACCGTGCCGGTCTACCTCCATCTCCTGGGCCTCGTCGGTGGAGATGAGGGTGGCGAAGTACTGCCGCAGTTCGGCCTGAAGATGCCGTTGCTCGGGTGTCAGCTCTATATACATTGCGCTCCAACGAGTTCCAGACGGTAGGCGGGACCGCCCAGCAGGCGGGAGAGGTCCTTGATCGACGAGTAGTAGCGGTGCATCGGGTAGGTGACGTCCATGCCCATCCCGCCGTGCAGGTGATGACAGGTCTGCATGGCCGGCGGTGCCTGCGAGGTCAACCAGTAGGCCAGCACATCGAGATCCTCGTCGGCGTCACGGTCCTGCGAGAGCCGCCAGACCACCGATGTTGACGCCAAAGCCAGCGTTCGGGAGGCGATGTAGACGTCGGCGAGTTGCTGCGCCACCGCCTGGAACGTCGCCAGCGGCCGGCCGAACTGATGCCGGTTGGTCACATAGTCGGCGGTGAGCCGAACGGCGCCGGCGACCAGTCCGGCGGCGTAGGCGCCGATGGCGGCCAGCACCAGCTGATTGAGCCGGTGCACACTCGCTCCGGCCAATACGGCATCGTCGTCGACGGCGACGTCGCGGAATTCCACGGCGCATTCCTCACCCCCGGCCGAGGTGGGCGTCGGGGTGACCGTCACGCCGTCAGCCTTCGGCGAGATGACGACCACGCCGGAGTCGGTGCTGACCAGCAGCCAATTCGCCTGGGCGGCAAAGGGAACAGCGATCTTGGTGCCGCTGAGCTTGCCACCGCGCAGGGTGGTGGTCGGCCGTTCCGGCAGCGCCGTTCCGGGCTCGTTGAGAGCGGCGGTCAGGATGGCGCCCTTGGCGACGCCGTCGAGGAACCGATCCTGCTGTGCCTCCGACGCCATCTCAACCAGGGGGACCAAGCCCATTCCGAGGGTGGCCAGCGCCGGCGAGATCAGTCCATGCCGGCCGATCTCGGTGAGTGCCGCGGTGATCTCCGGCAGTCCGACACCGTCACCGCCGAGCCGGTCGGGGATGCCGAGCGCCGTCACGCCACCGGATACCAATGCCTCCCAGGTGTTCTCACGATCCAGGACGGCGTTGACGACGTCGGAGACAGCCTGCTGTTCCGGCTCTGGAGTGAAATCCACCGGTTCTCCCTTCCGAATTACGAGGCGGTAGAGCCGGTGTAGTCGACCTGCCAGTGCTTGATGCCGTTGAGCCAGCCGGAGCGCAGCCGCTCCGGGGTGCCGGTCGAGGACAGATCGGGCATGTTGTCGGCGATCGCGTTGAACATCAGATCGATCGACATCCGGGCGAGGTTGGCGCCGATGCAGTAGTGCACGCCAGTGCCTCCGAACCCGACGTGCGGATTGGGATCGCGCAGGATGTTGAAGGAGTGCGGATCGTCGAACACTTCCTCGTCGAAGTTCGCCGAGCGGTAGAACATCACCACCCGTTGTCCCGCTTTGATTTTCGCGCCACCGAGTTCGGTGTCGGTGACCGCGGTGCGCTGGAACGCGGTCACCGGCGTCGCCCACCGGACGATCTCGTCGGCGGCTGTCGCCGGGCGCTCCCGCTTGTACAACTCCCACTGGTCCGGGTTGTTCAGGAAGGCGATCATCCCGTGGGTGATCGAGTTGCGGGTCGTCTCGCTTCCTGCCACCGCGAGCATCAGCACGAAGAAGGCGAACTCTTCGTCGGCGAGTTTTTCGCCGTCGATGTCGGCGTTGATCAGCGAGGTGACGATGTCATCGCCGGGATTCTCCGCCTTGATCGCGGCCATCTGCATGGCGTAGGCAAGCACCTCCATCGAGGAGGCGCGGCCGTCGACGTCGGCGAACTCAGGATCCTCGTTGCCGGTCATCTCGTTGGTCCAGCGGAACAATTTGGCCCGCTCCTCCTGCGGAACACCGAGAAGCCCGGCGATCACCTGCAGTGGCAGTTCGCAGGACACCTGTTCGACGAAGTCGCCGGAACCCTCCGCCGCGGCGGTCTTGACGATCGTCTCGGCGCGCTGGGTCAACTCGGCCCGCAACCGTTCGACGGCGCGCGGGGTGAAACCGCGGGAGATGATCCGGCGAAGGCGGTCGTGATGCTCGCCGTCCATGTTGAGAAGGATGACCCGCTGCATGTCGATGTCTTCGCGAACCATGTCGTCGGCGAACTGCGGCAGCGCGGTGTTGGGCCCGGAGTGGTAGATGTCGCTGCGCCGCGACACTTCCTTGACGTCCCGGTGCTTGGTGACCACCCAGTAGCCGCCGTCGTTGAAACCGCCCTTGCCGATCTGCTGCTCGCACCACCAGACCGGCGCGACCTTGCGCAGTTCGGCCAGTTCGTCGACCGGCAACTGCACCACGTTGCGGTCTGGGTCCAGGAAGTCGAAACCTGGAGGAATATGGGGGCTGGGCATGATGGCGCGCTCCTCGATATGACGTGATCTAGTGCCAGTAAAACACGGCTCCACCGCAGACAAAAGGCATCGCGGCATCCTTGCTTGTCAGGGAAGTGAAACGTGTTCTAGCCTGGCCCGCATGGGTAATCCTGTCATCGTCGAAGCCACCCGCAGCCCCATCGGCAAGCGCGGCGGCTGGCTGTCCGGCCTGCATGCCACCGAACTTCTCGGGGCCGTCCAGAAGTCCGTGGTGGACCGGGCCGGCATCGACGCCGCGCTCGTCGAGCAGGCCATCGGCGGCTGCGTCACCCAGTACGGCGAGCAGTCCAACAACATCACCCGGGTGGCCTGGCTGACGGCCGGACTGCCCGAGCAGGTCGGTGCCACCACCATCGACTGCCAGTGCGGCAGCGCCCAGCAGGCCAACCACCTGATCGCCGGGCTGATCGCCACCGGGGCCATCGACGTCGGCATCGCCTGCGGCATCGAGGCGATGAGCCGGGTCGGCCTCGGTGCCAACGCCGGACCGGACCGGTCCAAGATCCGGGCCGAGTCCTGGGACATCGACATGCCCGACCAGTTCACCGCCGCCGAGCGAATCGCCAAGCGCCGCGGCCTGACTCGCGCCGATCTGGACCACCTCGGTCTGATCTCGCAGCAGAAGGCCAAGCGGGCCTGGGACGAGCACCGCTTCGATCGGGAGATCTCGCCGATCGAAGCCCCGGTCATCGACGAGAACAAGCAGCCGACCGCCGAGCGCCACATGGTCAGCCGCGATCAGGGTCTGCGCGAGACCACCGCCGAGGGTCTGGCCGCGCTCAAGCCGGTGATGGAGGGCGCCATGCACACTGCGGGCACCTCGTCGCAGATCTCCGACGGCGCGGCCGCGGTGCTGTGGATGGACGAGGCCAAGGCGAAGGCTCTGGGCCTGACCCCGCGGGCCCGCATCGTCAGCCAGGCGTTGGTGGGCGCCGAGCCGTACTACCACCTCGACGGCCCGGTGCAGTCCACCGCGAAGGTGCTGGAGAAGGCCGGGATGACGATGGCCGACATCGACCTGGTCGAGATCAACGAGGCCTTCGCTTCGGTGGTGCTGAGCTGGGCACAGGTCTACGGCGCCGATATGGACAAGGTCAACGTCAACGGGGGTGCGATCGCACTGGGGCATCCGGTCGGCAGCACCGGCAGCCGGCTGATCACCACCGCGCTGCACGAACTCGAGCGCACCGGCAAGAGCACCGCACTGATCACCATGTGCGCCGGCGGTGCGTTGTCGACGGGCACCATCATCGAACGGATCTAGGATTCCGGTCCGCATCGCTGCCGCCCAGGCCTACATCGACGCACTGGTCTCTCATGACGGAGCGTCGGTGCCGTTCGCACCGGACTGCACCCGGATCGAACAGGGCGTCAAGAACGGGTTCTCCGGAAAACATCTGCGCCGCAGCCTGACTCGCGGTCCGCAGTATCGGATCATCAACGCGACCACCACGCCGCGCTACACGGTTAACGGCGACGAGGTCCACGCCGAATACCTGGTGCTGACGAAGCTTTCCGTCGCGGGCCGGCGGATGGCCGCCCGGGTGGAGGAGACGTTCGTCATCGGAGCCGACGGCCTGATCGGCCACATTCGGGTTAGGTTCCATCCCACCGTCGTGAAAGGGTGAAGTCATGACTGCCAAGCCGCCGCCCAAGGGGCTCAACAGCCCGATGACCGAGCACATCATCAAGTGGATGTCGAAGGCGAACACCTTCGTGTACAAGAAGACCGGCGGCCGGGTCGGCGGCAAGTTCCTTCAGGGCGCACCGGTCGCACTACTGACCACCACCGGCCGCAAGACCGGCGAACCACGGGTGAGTCCCCTGCTGTTCTGGCGCGAGGGTAACCGCATCGTGCTGATCGCTTCGAAGGGCGGCGCGGCCGGCAATCCGATGTGGTACCTGAATCTGAAAGCGAATCCCAAGGTTTCGGTTCAGATCAAGGACGAGGTGCTGAACCTGACCGCGCGCGATGCCACCGAGGAGGAGCGAGCGCACTACTGGCCGAAGATGGCCAAGATGTACACCAGCTTCGATGACTACCAGTCCTGGACCGACCGGGTGATCCCGGTGGTGATTTGCGACCCGTAGTCCTGCCGAGCGTAACTCCAGAGCGACGTTGGACGCCCAGCGTGAAGCTATCTTCACGCTCGGGGCCGACGGTGAAAATGGCTTCACACTCGGGGTGGGCACATTCGGGGTGGGCGCACTCGGGGCGGCGTCAGGCTCCGTAGACCGGCAGCGGAGTCCGGCTCTCGGCCAGCAGTCCGGTGACGACGGGCCCCAGTTCGGCGGGGTCCCAGCGGGCGCCCTTGTCGGCTTCGGCGCCGCGGGCCCAGCCTTCGGCAACCCGGATGATCCCGCCCTCGACCTCGAACACCCGGCCGGTGACGTCACGGGATTCGACGCTGCCCAGCCAGACCACCAGCGGTGAGATGTTCTCCGGCGCCATGGAATCGAAATCCTGGTCCTGCGTGGACATCATGTCGGCGAAGACGGTTTCGGTCATCCGGGTGCGGGCCGACGGGGCGATCGCGTTGACGGTCACGCCGTAGCGGCCCATCTCCGCGGCGGCCACCAGGGTCAGTGCGGCGATCCCGGCCTTGGCGGCGCTGTAGTTGCCCTGCCCGACGCTGCCCTGCAGCCCGGCCCCGGAACTGGTGTTGATGATCCGGGCGTCGACGGTTTTGCCCTCCTTGGCCAGTGCCCGCCAGTAGGCGCCGGCGTGCTTCATGGTCGCGAAGTGGCCCTTGAGGTGCACGGCGATGACGGCGTCGAACTCCTCCTCGCTGGTGTTGGCGATCATCCGGTCGCGCACGATGCCGGCGTTGTTCACCAGGACGTCGAGTCCGCCGAAGTGCTCGATTGCGGTGCCGATGAGGCCGGCGGCCTGATCCCAGTCGGCGACGTTGGCGCCACTGGTGACGGCTTCACCTCCGGCGGAACGGATTTCGTCGACGACGGCCTGGACCGCACTACCGCCGCCGGCAGGTGAACCGTCCAGACCCACACCGATGTCATTGACCACGACCTGCGCACCCTCGGCGGCGAAGGCCAGGGCGTGGGCACGTCCGATGCCGCCGCCGGCACCGGTGACGATGACCACCCGACCGTCGAGCAATCCCATGTGAGCTCCTTATTCCTTGTTCGCGGCCGACGCCGACAGATACGGGGGCGGCTCGCCGCCGCCGTGGACCTCCAGGCAGGACCCGCTGATGTAGGACGCGGCATCGGAGGCCAGAAACGCTGCGGCCCAGCCGATCTCACGCGGATCCGCCAACCGGCCCAGCGGCACGGTGGCGGCGACCGCCGCCTGCGACTCGTCGTCGCCGTAGAACAGTTCCACCTGCTCGGTGGCGACCATGCCGGCCACCACCGCGTTGACCCGGACCTTCGGCGCCCACTCCACCGCGAGCGAACGGGTGAGACTGTCCACCCCGGCCTTGGCCGCGCCGTAGGCCGCGGTGCCCGGCGACGGCCGCCGCCCACTGACACTGGAGATCGAGACGATCGAACCGCCGCCCGACTGCTGTTGCATGACGGCATTGGCCGCCTGGGACACGTGCAGCATGGCGAGCAGGTTGAGTTCGATGATCTTGTGATGGAAGCGCGGCGACGCCTCGGCCGCCAGCGCGTACGGCGATCCGCCGGCGTTGTTGACCACCGCGTCGAGGCGGCCGTGCCGGGCCACGATCGCCTCGATCAGATCGGCCACCGCGTCGGGGTCGCGGACGTCGCAGCCGTGGAACTCGTACGGCAGGCCTTCCACCTCGTGCCGGGCGCAGGTGACCACGGTCGCGCCCTGTTCGGCGAACACCGCGCTGATACCGGCCCCGACGCCGCGCACACCACCGGTGACCAGCACGATGCGTCCGCCGAGGTCCAGATCCATTGTGTTAGCCTACCAAGCAAGTGCTTGCTTAGGCTCTGATACCGGTCACAGGAGTGCCATGACGATCACGTCGTCCACCGTCGAACCCGGCATCGTCGCGGTGACGGTCGACTACCCGCCGGTGAACGCGATCCCGTCGCGCGGCTGGTTCGAACTCGCCGACGTCATCACCGCCGCCGGCCGCGAGATGTCCACCCATGTGGTGATCCTGCGTGCCGCGGGCCGTGGTTTCAACGCCGGCGTCGACATCAAGGAGATGCAGAACACCACCGGGTTCACCGCGCTGATCGACGCCAATCGCGGTTGCTTCGCGGCGTTCAAGGCGGTCTACGAGTGCGCTGTCCCGGTGGTGGCTGCGGTCAACGGGTTCTGCGTGGGAGGTGGCATCGGCCTGGTCGGCAATTCCGACGTCATCGTGGCCTCCGACGACGCGACGTTCGGCCTGCCGGAGGTGGAACGCGGCGCCCTCGGGGCGGCGACGCACCTGTCGCGATTGGTGCCGCAGCACATGATGCGCCGGCTGTTCTTCACCGCCGCCACCGTCGACGCCGCCACGCTGCACCAGTTCGGTTCGGTGCACGAGGTGGTGCCGCGCGCCGAACTCGACGAGGCTGCCCTGCGGGTGGCCCGGGACATCGCCAAGAAAGACACCCGGGTGATCCGCGCGGCCAAGGAAGCGCTGAATCTCATTGACACCCAACGGGTCAACGCCAGCTACCGGATGGAGCAGGGCTTCACCTTCGAGCTGAACCTGTCCGGCGTCTCAGACGAACTGCGTGACGATTTCGCCGGCACGAAGAAAGCCGACAAATGAGTCCACGGGATAAGCGCACCACCCTCGACGAGGCAGTCGCCTCCGTCGAGAGCGGGATGACGATCGGCATCGGCGGCTGGGGCTCGCGGCGCAAGCCGATGGCATTCGTCCGCGCCCTGCTGCGCACAGGCGTCACCGACCTGACCGTGGTGACCTACGGCGGACCCGACATCGGTCTGCTGTGCTCGGCCGGCAAGGTGGCCAAGGCCTACTACGGGTTCGTCTCGCTGGACTCTCCCCCGTTCTACGACCCGTGGTTCTCCCGAGCCCGCACCACCGGTTCGATCGTCGCCCGCGAGATGGACGAGGGCATGCTGCGATGCGGACTGCAGGCTGCGGCACAGAGACTTCCGTTCCTGCCGATCCGGGCCGGACTGGGCAGTTCGGTTCCCGACTTCTGGGACGGCGAACTGGCAACGGTCCGTTCTCCGTATAAGACCGGTGACGGCTATGAGGAACTCATCGCGATGCCCGCACTTCGCCTGGACGCCGCCTTCGTCCACCTCAACCTCGGCGACAAGCACGGCAACGCCGCCTACACCGGTATCGACCCGTACTTCGACGACCTGTTCCTGATGGCCGCCGACCGGCGCTACCTGTCGGTGGAGCGGGTGGTGCCGACCGAGGAACTCATCAAGGCGGTTCCCCCGCAGGCGCTGCTGGTGAACCGGATGATGGTCGACGCGGTCGTCGAGGCCCCCGGTGGCGCGCACTTCACCACCGCCGCACCGGATTACGGCCGCGACGAGAAGTTCCAGCGGCACTACGCCGAGGCTGCCGCATCCGACGACGGCTGGGCGCAGTTCGTCAAGACCTATCTGTCCGGCAGCGAGGCCGACTACCAGGCTGCCGTGCGCCGCTTTCAGGGGGAATCATGATCCAGGTCAGCCGCGCCGAGGTGTGCGTCGTCGCCTGCGCCGAACTGTTCCGCGGCGCCGGCGAGATCATGGTCAGCCCGATGACCACCGCGGCCTCCATCGGCGCCCGCCTGGCCCGCCTGACCTTCGCGCCGGAGATCCTGTTGACCGACGGCGAGGCGCAACTGCTGGCGGACACCCCGGCCATCGGAGCGCCCGGCGCGTTCGAGGGGTGGATGCCGTTCGGCCGGGTCTTCGAGACGCTGGCGTGGGGCCGCCGCCATGTGGTGATGGGCGCCAATCAGGTCGACCGGTACGGCAACCAGAATCTGTCGGCGTTCGGGCCGTTGCAACATCCGACCCGTCAGATGTTCGGGGTGCGGGGCGCACCGGGCAACACCATCAACCACGCCACCAGTTACTGGGTCGGCAACCACTCCAAGCGGGTGTTCTGCGACACCGTGGACGTGGTGTCCGGAATCGGCTGGGACAAGGTCGATCCCGACAACCCCGCCTACCGCTTCGTCAACGTCCACCGGGTGGTGAGCAATCTCGGCGTCTTCGACTTCGGCGGCCCCGGACACACCATGCGCGCGGTGTCGCTGCACCCCGGGGTGGAGCCCGACGAGGTGCGGGACAACACCTCCTACGAGATCCACGGCCTCGACGAGGCCGAACGGACCCGGCTGGCCACCGGCGATGAGTTGGAGATCATCAAACGCCTGGATCCGAAGTCGCTGCGGGACAAGGAGGTCAAGGCATGAGAATTCAGACCGCGCTGACCCGCCTGGTCGGCATCGAGCATCCGGTGGTGCAGACCGGCATGGGCTGGGTGGCCGGGGCGCGACTGGTGTCGGCGACCGCCAACGCCGGCGGCCTGGGCATCCTGGCCTCGGCGACCATGACCATCGACGAGTTGGCGACGGCGATCACGAAGGTCAAGTCCGCGACCGACAAACCGTTCGGGGTGAACATCCGCGCCGACGCCGCCGACGCCGGTGACCGCGTCGACCTGATGATCCGCGAAGGCGTCAAGGTGGCGTCCTTCGCACTGGCCCCCAAGGCCGAACTGATCGCCCGGCTCAAAGAGGCCGGGGCCGTGGTGGTCCCGTCAGTGGGTGCGGCCAAGCACGCCAAGAAGGTCGCCGGGTGGGGCGCCGACATGGTGATCGTGCAGGGCGGCGAAGGTGGCGGGCACACCGGTCCGGTGGCCACCACCCTGCTGCTGCCCTCGGTTCTCGACGTGCTCGACGGCACGGGCATCCCGGTGGTGGCGGCCGGCGGGTTCTTCGACGGCCGCGGACTGGCTGCGGCGCTGTCCTACGGGGCCGCCGGTGTCGCGATGGGCACCCGGTTCCTGCTGACGTCTGACTCGACGGTGCCGGACGCGGTCAAGCAGCGTTACCTGCAGTCCGCCCTGGACGGCACCGTGGTGTCCACCCGGGTGGACGGCATGCCGCACCGGGTATTGCGCACATCGCTGGTGAACAAACTGGAGAGCGGTTCCCGGGCAAGGGGTTTCAGCGCCGCAGTGCTCAACGCCGCACGGTTCAAGAAGATGTCCGGCATGTCCTGGCCGTCGATGATCCGCGACGGGCTGGCCATGCGTCACGGCAAGGAACTCACCTGGTCGCAGGTGCTGATGGCGGCGAACACCCCGATGCTGCTGAAGGCCGGATTGGTCGAGGGCAACACCGATGCGGGCGTGCTGGCCTCAGGTCAGGTGGCCGGGATCATCGACGATCTGCCGTCGTGCGCGGAGTTGATCGAGGGCATCGTGCGCGACGCCATCACGCATCTGAAATCGGCGGCCGCGCTCATCCAGTGAGCGTATGGTCCGATTCATGGGGATCGCACCGGAGAGTTGGCCGTCGCCGTTTCAGACGCTGATCCGGACGTCGAACAAATACCTGCTCAACCCGCTGATGCTGCGACTGGCGGGGAGCAGGTACTGGTACGCGTCGGTGGTGCGGCACACCGGACGCCGTTCCGGCAAGCAGTACTCCACCCCGATCGTCGCCGACCGGGTGGGCGATCGGCTGATCATCCCGTTGCCGTACGGCACCCAGGTCGACTGGGTTCGCAACGTGCTCACGGCCGGGGAGGCCACCGTCATCCGCAAGGGCAAGACCTACCACGTGGCCGACCCGGAGTTGATCTCCTCCAGCGAGGCCCTGCCGTTGCTGCGGCGGGACCGGCGGCGCACCTTCGAACGGGTGAGCATCGGGCACTTCCTGCGCGCCCGGATCGACACCCCGCACTAGGCGGCGGTGGCTCCTCGCTTCCCAACCCCTTGGCGCGCCTTGCCGACGTGTGTGGTGACCGAGGCCCCGGGCGCGGTCTTCGCCAACCGCTGGCGCGCAACCGTCGGCGCGGGGGCGGGGGTCGGCGCTGCGGAGCCGATGTCGCGCAGCGCATCCCGGATGCCTTCGCCGATCGCGTTGACGAGATCGACAGTCACGCTGATCGGATTGACCCTCGGGATGAGCTGAAAAGGCGCCGGCGTGCTGTAGGGAAGGGACCTGTCGTAACCGGTTTCGATGAGCACACGGAGGGCCGGCTGGATCAGGTCGATCAGCGGAGTGACGATGAACTCGGTTCCGGTGAACGCTGCGAATTCCCGAAGTGGCTGCAGCAGCGGCAGATTCGGCGTGGGAATCAGCACGTAGGTCGTGTCACTGCCGGCGATGTGCTGCTGGTTGGCCGGATCAGCGATCGCCGCCGCCAGTTCGGTCGGAGTGAGGCCGTTCGGGGCCTGCCCCAGATAGCTGCCGTGGGTGTACCAGAAGCCGCCGATCGCGTTGAGGTCGGCAAGCAGGTTGATCGGGTATCGCGGGAAGTCCACAACGCCGTCGTACTGGAACGCGATGTCGACGGTCGACATGGCGGTGTCGGTCGGGGTGGGCAGGCCGAACGTGGCGTCCAGGATCGGAACCGTGCCGAACATCGCGAGCCGTTCGAAGAGTCCGCCGTTGGGCCGGTTGGGGTTGCCGATGAGGACGAAGTCGATGTTCGCCTGATCCTGCACCGACAGTTCGGTCAGGATCGACTTCTCCCGGGTGGCGACCGTCGCTCCCTGGGAGTAACCGAACACGACGGCCGGAGTGCCGGAAGTCGGGTGATAGGTGCCGACCAGGTCGCTGTTGAGTTGGTTGAGACCGCTGGCCACCGACACGTCGAACTTAGCGCCGGTCAACCCGCCCCAGCCCTCCCAGGGGAACGGCCAGAACTGGGCGATGTACGGCACCGGTTCCGGGACACAGTCGACTGCGCAGGATTGTGTGGTCGGCGCGATGTAGTAGTCGACGGCGTTCTGCATGTACCCGGGCACCACGGCGGGATCGGGCGTCGCCGTCCCGGGCACGATCAGCGCAGTTGCCGTGAGTGTGACCGCGGCGGTGACCGAGCCGGCGGCCGCCGACAGCGAACCGAGCACCCCGAACGCCGCCGTGACCGCGGAACCGATGAGCTTCATAGCCACTCCAATACCCGCCGCCGGTGGAACGTGGGATCACCCCAGGCCGAACGTAATGCCTGCACACGCAACAGCCACTGTGACAGATCGTGTTCGGCGGTGTAGCCGATGGCGCCGTGGGTCTGCAGCGCCGCGCGCGCCGCCAGCAGGGCCGCGTCGGATGCGGCGGCCTTGGCGGCGCTGACGTCGCGGATGTCGAGTGTCAGCGCCGCACCGTAGAGCAGCGGCCGGGCCAGCTCGAGCGCGATGTGAACATCGGCCAGTTTGTGTTTGATCGCCTGATAGCTGCCGATCAGCCGGCCGAACTGACTGCGCTGCTTGGCATATTCCACCGTCATGTCGAGCATGGCCTGCCCGGCCCCGACGAGTTGGGCCGCGGTGGCCAGCGCGCCGAATTCGAAGGCGCGGCCGACCGCGGCGGCCTGTGTCGGTCCGGCGGCGGTGATGCTGAAGAGCCGGCGGGACGGGTCGACGGACTCGCGCACATCCCCGGCAACGGCATCGACGACCACGCCTTCGGCGGCCAGCAGGATCAGGCCCGCGGCGTCGGCGTCCACCGCCCACGGCACCACCGGCGGGACCGCCACCGTGGCGATCAGGTCACCGGAGGCCAGCGCGGCCGAGCGCTCGTCATCGGCGAGCAGAATCGGTGCCACCGCAATGGATTCGGTGACCGGACCGGGCACACACCAGCGTCCCAACCGTTCACAGGCCACCACGAGATCGACCGGGTGGGCGCCGATGCCGTCGTACTTCTCCGGCACCGCCAGGGCGGTCACGCCTAGTTCGGACAGCCTCTCCCACACTCTGCGGCCCGGCGCGGTGTCACCGGCGGCCCAGGACCGCACGGCCGCGGGCACGTCCGCCGCACCGAGGGCGGCGTCGATGCTGGCGGCGAAGTCACGCTGTTCGGCGTCGAGTGCGAACTTCATGCTTTCGCCTCCTTCGGCAGACCGAGGATGCGTTCGGCGATGATGTTGCGCTGAATCTCGTTGGTGCCGGCGTAGATCGGGCCGCCGAGGGCGAACAGCAGTCCGTCGGTCCAGCCGTCGGCGATCTCACCGGCGGGGCCGCGCAGGTCGAGTGCGGTCTGGTGGATCGCCACGTCGAGGTCCGACCAGAACACCTTGGTGACCGAGGATTCCGCGCCCAACTCCCCGCCCTCGGCGATGCGGGTGACGGTGCCGAAGGTGTGCAGCCGGTAGGCCTGGGCTTTGATCCAGGCGTCGGCCACGGCATCGGCGAAGCGCGGGTCCGAACCGTCATCGCGCCAGGCCTGCACCAGGCGTTCGGCCGGGGCGAGGAAGCGGGCCGGACTGCGCAACGACATCCCGCGCTCGTTGCTGGTGGTGCTCATCGCCGCGCGCCAGCCGTCGTGCACGCCACCGATCACGTCGTGATCGGGGACGAAGACATCGTCGAGGAAGACCTCCCCGAAACCGGTGGCACCGCCGAGTTGCGCGATGGGTCGCACCGTCACGCCCTCGGCGTGCAGGTCGAACATCAGGTACGTCAGACCGCGGTGGCGTTCGGCGGCGGGGTCGGAGCGGAACAGCCCGAAGCCGCGTTCGCCGAACACCGCGCGGCTGCTCCAGATCTTCTGGCCGTTGAGCAGCCAGCCGCCGTCGGTGCGGGTGGCCGTCGAGCGCAGTGAGGCGAGGTCGCTGCCGGACTCCGGTTCCGACCAGGCCTGCGCCCAGATCTCCTCTCCGCTGGCCATTTTCGGCAGGATGCGATCCAACTGCTCCTCGGTGCCGTGCCCGAACAGGGTGGGCGCCAGCATCGAGATGCCGTTGGCGCTGGCGCGCCCCGGGGCACCGGCCCGGAAGTACTCCTCCTCGAACACCACCCACTGCAGCAGCGAGGCGTCGCGGCCGCCGTATTTCTCCGGCCAGGTGATCACCGACAGTCCGGCGTCGAAGAGCACCCGGTCCCAGCGACGGTGCTGGGCGAATCCCTCGGCGGTGTCGTAGGACTTCGTCGGGAACTCGTGGCGATTCGCACCCAGGAACGCGCGCACCTCGTCGCGGAAGGCACAGGTGGCGTCGTCGTAGTCGATATCCATCAGGCCATCTCCCGCAGTGTGGGTTTGACGACTTTCCCGCCGGCGTTGCGCGGCAGCGCGTCGACGAAGACCACCGAACGCGGAATCTTGAAGTTGGCCAGGTGCTTTCGGGTGTAGGCGATCACGGCCTCCTCGTCGATGTCGGCCCGTTGCCTTGGCACGACGAATGCGCAGCCGACCTCGCCGAGGCGTTCGTCGGGAACGCCGATCACCGCGACGTCGGCCACCCCGTCCAGTCGCATCAACGTCTGCTCCACTTCGGCGGGGTACACGTTGAAACCGCCGCAGATGTACATGTCCTTGAGACGGTCGGTGATGCGCAGATTGCCCGCCGCGTCGACGGTGCCTACATCGCCGGTGTGCAACCACCCGTCGGCGTCGATCGCCGCCGCGGTGGCCGCCGGGTCGTCGAGATAGCCGAGCATCACGTTGGGTCCGCGCAACAGCACCTCGCCGGCGCCGTCCTCGGAGTCGATGCGCAGTTCGAATCCGGCGATCGGCCGCCCGCAGGTGGTGGCGACGGTCACCGGATCGTCGTCGGGCCGGCACATGGTGCCGAACCCACTGGCCTCGGTGAGCCCGTAGGCGGTCAGCACGATCTCGATATCGAGTTCACTCTGCATCCGTTCGATGAGCACCACCGGCACGATGGCCGCCCCGGTGACGGCGAACCGCAGCGAACTGAGGTCAAAGTCCTTGCGGGACGGGTGATCCAGCAGGGACTGGTAGATGGTCGGCGGTCCGGGCAGCACGGTGATCTGCTGCTCCTGCACGGTGCGCATCGCCTGCTCGGGGTCGAACGTCAACTGCGGGATGAGCGTCGCGCCGGTCTGAAGGCAGGCCAGGATGCCGGCCTTGTAGCCGAAGTTGTGGAAGAACGGGTTAATGCACAGGTAGCGGTCGGCGCTGGTGAGTTCGCCGCACTTCGCCCACGCCGCCGGCGCCGACAGCGATTGGCGGTGCGCGCACAGCACGCCCTTGCTGCGCCCGGTGGTGCCGGAGGTGAACAGGATGTCGGAGACGTCGTCGGGTGAGACCGCCCGCGCGCGGGCGTCGACCTCATGGAGGGGCACCTGAGGTCCGGCCAGGAACTCTTCCCAACTCCCTTTCTGCTCCGTGCCGTCGGCGTCCTCGACCGGAATCCGGACGATGTGCCGCAGTGCCGGCAGGGACGCCCGGTCGAGTTCTCCCGCGCGGTCGGCGCCGAGGAAGCGGCCCATCACGAACAGCAGGGGGGCCTCGGTGCGGGCCAGGATGTCGGCGGCCTCGCCGGCGGTGTAGCGGGTGTTGAGCGGAACCAGCACCGCGCCGGCGTAGTGCGTCGCCAGGCAGGCCACCACCCAGTGCCAGGTGTTCGGCGACCAGAGTGCCACCCGGTCGCCGGGGTGCACGCCGAGTCCGGCGATGGCGGCCGCGGTGCGGCGGACCTCGTCGCGCAGTTCGGCGAAGGTGAAGCGGCGATCGGGGGTGACCAGCGCTTCGTGGTCGGCGTAGTCGAACGCCATCCGGTCGAGGACCGCCGGCGTGGTGAGCGGATGGCCGTTAGCGGCCGTCATCGCTGCTCCCTCCGGACCGCTAACAAAGCAAGTGCTTGGTAGGTTACCCTACAAGGGTGCGTGTCGAGGAGTTCCGGGCTGAGGTCCGCGACTGGCTGGCCGCCAACCTCGTCGGTGAATATGCCGCGCTCAAGAGCCTCGGCGGCCCCGGCCGCGAGCATGAGGCCTTCGAGGAACGGCGGGCCTGGAACCGGCATCTGGCCGCCGCCGGGCTGACCTGCCTGGGCTGGCCGGTCGAGCACGGCGGGCGCGGACTGTCGGTGGCGCACCGGGTCGCCTTCTACGAGGAGTACGCGCGCGCGGACGCCCCCGACAAGGTCAACCACCTCGGTGAGGAACTCGTCGGCCCGACGCTGATCGCCTTCGGCACC
>Ga0208694_1000053_pt1 | contig 153164 bp, 106 predicted proteins | sample AD_UKC078_MetaG_FD_184442 | JGI IMG/M metagenome (GOLD analysis project Ga0208694, IMG submission 184442) | Active sludge microbial communities of municipal wastewater-treating anaerobic digesters from USA - AD_UKC078_MetaG (SPAdes) (version 2) | ecosystem: Engineered > Bioreactor > Anaerobic...
CTACGTTATGAGTTCCAACAGGTATATCAGTAATTGTATATTCTGTTGTTGTCAAGCCTGTAGCTTTCACTTCATCGTTGAGATATACTGTATATCCCAAGAATCCTTTAGAGTCATCAGCTTTAGAAGCTCCGATGAAGATATCGTCAACCATAAGAATAAACGAATCGTCTGACACACAGTTGATAGCTAAGTAAACTTGTTGTCCTGCGTATGCATCTAAGCTATATGTGTATTGTGTCCATGCTGTTGGAGCTTGAACATATCCCGAACCTGTTAAGAATGTAAAGTCGGATGGTGTTGTTCCTGTTGTAGAAACACCTACTTTAAAACGATCTAAACCATAATCACTAATGTATGATCTTGCCCAGAAAGAGAAGCTCATTCCAGGAGAAACTGTCACTTGATGTGTGATTAACCAGTCGTTGTTTGGATGGTTTACAGCAGCAAAAGCAGCTAAGTATTTGTTTCCACTATGTGGAGCCCAAGCGCCTGTTAATGCGGGTGTTGCAGCCGATGGGTTAAATACAATATATGTGCCTGTATAACCACTATTCGGGAATGTAACACCTGTGGCTCCATATGTATGTGAACCATCAACGTCAACAAGAGTGTAGTTACCAATGTTTTCAATTATGAAATCTGCGTAACTTTCAATATCATCGCTAAAGCTTTCAGGTGTAGTATTCCAAGTTACTAATGCCTGATTAATATTGATAACAGCTGCTGATACGCTGTGTGGTGCAACGATGACATCTTGCAATGTTACATTGACTGGAAGATCTGCTCCACTAACAACAGCGTCTCCTGTTGCATCAACATAATCCTCTTTAGATACTGTATATGCGTACGTTCCATTTTCAAGTTCAATTGTTGCAACACCAGTAGCATTGGTAGTCAATGTTTGTTGGTTAATTGCGACAGTTGCGCCTTCTATTGGAGCGTCAGCAGCGTCTTTAACTGTGAATGTTACAGTGAAGAATGGTATAAGTTCGAAATTAGCAGTTAGGGTAACATCTTCGCTCGGCATTGTATATATAAACTGAGTGTTAGTGTTAACTACTTCTTCTCCTTTAGTCCAGTTGATAAATCTGTATCCTTCTGCAGGAGAAGCTATTAAATTGATGTTAGCGCCTGGTTGATAGTTACCGCTTACATTGTTTACAGTACCACCTTCAACTGGATTTGCAACTAATGTTAGAGTAAACTCTTGGTAAATTCTTGCAGTAGTTGTTGGCGCTCCTTCTAATGATAACTCGTAGTTACCAGCGGTTTCACCTTCGATTCCTGCACTTACAATACTTACAAGTTTATTGTCTCCTGGCTCTGGTGTATCAAACTCAGCAACAACATCAACTAATGAAACTGTCTCGTTAGTAACAACTCCAATTAATGTTAATCCTGCTGGGTTGATTTCAGCTGCGGTTGTTCCATCGTATAGTTTGTCACTTGCAGTAAATGAACCACCTATGGTCAACTCTTTTGCTGTAATATCTGCTGTTAATTCTGGTTGTCCTGCAAACAGATAGTTAGCAACATCTAAGCCACCAACAGTCATATTTGTTGTAACTTCAATATCAGTACCTATAGTTGCTTGAGCAAATGTTCCTGTAGTTGCGTTACTTAGAGTAACAACGTCACCTACAATAACATTGTCTAACTCTGCTCCTGTAATTACTGCTGCATTAGTACCATCATAAACTTTATCTGAAGCTACTGCATTTATTACTGCAATTGGTCTATGAGTAATATCTGCATGACCCTCAATATCGCCAAGCACGTAATTAACTGAATCAGGTCCTGTAATTACAAGTCCTGTAATAGTTACTACTTTATTGTTTCCAACTCCGGCGCTTGTAAATTGAGCTACTGCATTTGTAGTATCAATACTAACATTTGAAAGTGTATCGACTATACCTGCTATATCACCAAAGCTTGCGATAGTTGCTACAACAGTTTTGTCATAAACTTTATTAGCAATTACTAGATCTGGATATGATAAAAGTATCCTATCGGTTACTTTCATTATACCATTAACGTAGGTAATCTCATAATTATCAAGTCCACTACCAATTGCATCGCTTGGTATAATATCATAACCAGGATCTTCATTAACTTCTGCCGCTGCTGAAGAACCTGCACTCGATAGTGTTACTGTTCCAATATAGTCGGTAAATAGCATTGGAGGTGCTACGGTAAACTCATCACCTTCAAACACGTACTCAGTTCCAAAACGTTTTGTAATATCATTTGCTATAACGTTAATAGGATATTTGTTAACGTCAACTAACATTGTTCCATAAACGACATTGTAGTTTGCAATATCGTCAGGCGTAAACTTAACTGCTGCCTCATAGCCTCCGGCAACAACGTTTGGATAAACTGTCTCGTCAACATAAGTAAATTCACCCTCAACACTTGTTTCTGCCTCTGTTGCATCAATAACTACTTCACTTAATAGTGTTCCGTAGGTAATAGCATTGGCAGCTACGGGCCATACAGTAACTACAGGATCAGCTTTAACAACTGAAATAATAGCTGTAGCGGTAATATTATTGGGGTTTGCAACTCCTTGTGGAAGTTGTTGAATTGTACCTGTAAATTGATAATCGCCTAAAACCATGCCATCGAAAACAGGAGTACCTGTATCCCATGTAATAGGTAATTCTCTCACGGTATCGCCAAAATATCCCTTATCGAAAGTAACCAATAATGTGTCTGGTAGTTCTATTTCAGCAAGTTGCGTACCATAAGGCACTTCAATATCGCTAACTTCAGCTACTGAAGCTATATTAACGACACTCATTAAAATTATATTATCAACTGCTGCTGGCGGATTTGTTCCAACAGAACCATCGTTTCTCCATTGAAATACTAATCGTTTAGTAGCTCCAAAGTGTTGAACAGGAAAATCTATTATTTCTGATTGCCAAGTATTTTTATTACTATAATTAGTTGCTCCTATTTGGGTAGAAGTTGACAACTGTGTTCCTTCAACAGGTACATCCGTCGGTTCTATAACATGAACTCTCAGCCTGTCATAAGAACTTTCACCTCTTCCTTTCCAATCAAATAATAGTTTCACATCTCCGACTGCTTCTCCTTCAGGAATTGCTATATCGGTATAGAAATGGACCGTAGAACTAACGCCTGTACCTGACATTGTGTAAGCATTGGTTAAACCTCCGTCATTAGAAACAATCGCCGATAGGTTTTCTGTATCATCTGCAGCTGTTCCTACAAACCATTGGTTTTTCTGAGTACCATTCACTACAAACCAATTATTTGTTTCGAATGAACCTGACTCGAAATCCTCAACAAATGGGGTAGTGTGTGCATCGTATCCGATTCCCAAAAGCTCGACTATTGTTGAGTCTCCTCCGCTAACATAAATTAGTTGACCTGCAAAACTTCCAACTTCTGTAGCAGCAAATTTAACTTTAACATTAGCTACTGCACCTGTTGCCAAATTATGAGTAATTCCCGTGTAGTCTTCTGAAAACGTAAATATTCCTCCTGCTAACGAGAAGTCTTCCATATCGACAAATAAAGTGTCTGAACCAATATTTGTAAACTGGAATGTTACCTCTGGAGTCGTGGTATTTATCAGAGATTTGAACACCACTCCTTCTGACCAATCTGCTGTATAAGCAAAAGTTGGAGGTGCCGAAACGAGTACAAAATTAAATGTTGTATCTGTATTATCAGCTATCGTTATGCTAACATCAAGCTTATGGTGACCTATTTTGTAAACGGTACCTGTATAAGTACCAATAGCTAATCGTTTTGTTACATCTCCCGTGGCATATGTTGTTAAAGTGGGAACACCTTGAAGATTAATTGTTGCACTTGGTATAGGCTCATTATCTGCATTTTTAACAATGAAAGTTATTTCTGGGAAAATCTGCATTTGAACATCTATAGAATCACCACTATTATTAACAACAACAGTTTGTGGTACGGTATAGTAATCTGCTTTTGTTAATGTAAAGTTATATGTACCGTTAGGTAGAGAAACTTTAGCTATACCAGTAGAAGAAGCAGTAGTTACGGTACCCTCAGTTGTTAAACCAGGATAATTTGTATATTCTCCAGTGTAAGCAACAGATACTCCTGAAAGTGCAACATTATTTTGATCTTTAACTGTGAAAACAATATCATAAGTTTGTGCGAAGTTAGCTGTAAAAGTCACATCGCTATCACCAACAACATAATTAAATGCTTCAGTTGTCGATACAACTTCGTTAGCCTCATTTGTCCAATTTATGAATTTATAACCTTCATTGGCAGTTGCTTTTATTATAAGTTCCATTCCTGGAATATGGTTTCCTCCGCCTGTAACAGTACCACCTTCGGCTGGATTAGCTACCAATGTTACTTCACTTGTTTCACTAATAACTAACTCATCAATAAATATGTTGGCGCCATAATTACTTGTGGCAACAATAATGACGTAAGAAAAGTTATCTACATATTCGGCAGGTATCTCAAAGTCATAATCATACCAACCCTCTCCACTAACGATTGGTTCGAAATACATGCATCTATGAACGGTACCTATCAAAGTTGCCGTTGTATCGGTCGCATTAGGTTGCGTATTGACGTATATATCAATTTTATCGGTTCTAGAAGATTGACTTCCGTCACGATACATCTTAAATCCAACAGCATAATCTCCACTACCCATATCTAAACGACGTGTTATAAGCGTACCTTGACGGCCGTTACTATAGCTCCAACAATTATACATCAACATACCTGCACCAAATGGCTCACATGCAGGATTAACACCTTCTGTAACTCTTTTCCATGGATATTCTCCTAAGCTTAACCATCCTAACGGTGGAAAAACTTCTTCGTTGAATGATTCAGTATATGGAAATTCATTAATTGTTAGGTCAAACGCAGTTCCATTAATCACTATTGAGTGAATTGCTTTTCCAAGATTGTCATTGACTTGTATTGTGGCTGTTTTTTCCCCAACTGTAGTAGGGGTAAACGCTACAGTAAAGGTTGCAGTCTCACCCAAGTCTAAAGTGACTGCATTTTCAATAGTTGTTAACGTAAATTGGTCTGCATTATCTCCTACAATTGTAATATCAGATGGGTTAACTGTAACAGTTCCTTGTCCAACACTTTGCAATGTAAACGTTTGCGGAGCAGACGATGTTTCAATATGTGTATCTGCATAGGTAAAAGTAGCAGGCGTAACTTCTAAAGCAGGTGGAGCAACAACCATCTGTACGTTAATAGCCATATCTCCAGAGACTTCAAACGGTATGTCATTGTGTTGCACATAACCAATTTTTTTAACGGTGTAAGTGTAGTTACCTGCAAGAGCGTATATTTCTACTTTTCCTGCGGTATCACTTACAGCTGTTCCAATGACAGTTTCACCCTGTTTAACAGTTACAATAGCGCCTTCTAAAGGAGTTGTTCCAGCCGAATCAATATTAAATGTAACTATACGTTTTGGGGTAAGATCCATTCGCAAGCTTAAGTTACCAAAATTTGCATTTACACTAAAACCTGTTGGTTCACTTGCATTGTCGGCGTAAAGCATAAAACCATAAGGTGTTTTGTCGAACGCCATAGCGATATTCGTACTAGTGAGTTGTTTTACAGCCAAAACATATAATCCTGCCTGAATATCAGTAGGACGAACTGGAATATTCATAGTTTGACCCTGCTGCGATTGAACACGTTGATATGTTTCTGTTGTAAACACGGTCTCTAAAACGGCTCCACTACCATCTATTTTATATAGCGCCAACCGGTATGTGGGTGTAGTCGATGCTAATGTAGCAGGCCAAACAAATTGAACACCTGAAATTCGGGTGTTGTTTACAATTTTAAACAGATTACCAAAAGTAAATACTGAATTACCCCCAACTCCTCCTAAGAAAACACCGGCATCACGTGCATATATATCCTCTGTTACCGAGAAATTAAAACTATCACTGTTGTCAGTTGGATCGTAATCTGCAGCAAAATTTGCGGTGTGATTAAATGAGTAATCGCCAACAGTTAAGCTCGTTAAATCAACAAGCGTAGCTGACAACACAGTTTCAGTAGCGCCTGTTTCTAAACCTGCAGGTAAAATGCCTGATGCGGTAAATAGTGTTGTATTGTTTGTGTCTTTAACTGTTTTTGTTACAGTAACATCTGTTGCAAGTGGCGTACCTACGTTTTTTACATTTGTTCTAAGAGTTAACGCGTTGTCTAACTGTGATAAGGGTATTAGCCTATAATCTTTATTGCCCCCTGTAACTACAAGGTCTGTGGGAGGAATAAAAATTGTGGGTCCTACAAAATCATCAACATACAGATAGTACATATCGGTTGAAATTGCTTGAATGGCAAAATAGACCGTTTGTCCGTGATATGCACTCAAAACATATTCAAAAGTTTCAGGTGTTGTTGAAGCTGGTCCCACATTTGAAGCAAGCGTAATATTAAAATCCTCCTTGTTATTACCTGTGGTTGACAACTTTACATTGAATTCTTCTATGTAATAACTGTGCTGTTTTGCTCTAAATGAAATAGTGTCATTACCTTCTACAGGCAACAAAGGCGGGGTTATCAACCAGTCATCATGTGCTGTTGAGCTGTATTTAATTCTAGCGCTAGCTGCTCCACTTATAGGTGCAGGTGAAGTACCCGAATATCTTTCCCAGCCATTTGCATCACCGTCATTAATAACCTTCCATCCAGTTGGGGGAAATGCCACATCTTCAAAACCCTCGTTTAAAGTTCCTCTTATAGAAGAACTTTCAACAGATTGTTTTGTCATAAATTCCGTTAGGTCGATAGTCGTTGTTACGTCTATCTCCTCAAATAACTCCTTTTTGGGAGCTTTTTGTCCCATTGACCATGTTACCGTCAATAGCGACAAAAGGATCAAAAATAGATTTTTCTTCATAAGTCTAAATTTTAGTTAAACAAAAGATTAATTTCACACTAGAAAGTCCATGACTTTAACTCGCCAAAGATAACAAAAAGTGAAGTATTAAAAAACTAATTAGAAACTTTTTTTTAAATAAGTTAAAAGTTAATAAAGTCAAAAGTTTGTAAAGCGTTAACAATTAGCAATTAATAATTAATACATTAACAATTTGAAACACGAATAACAAAGATGTAATCAATTTATACAGGTTTTTAATATTTTAATTTTTTTATCGTAATCTGTTTAATCCATGTTTTCCATGGTTCTATTTATTAGAGAAATTAAAATAAAATTAGGTATATTTAATAGCCGAATCAAGGTAAAAAGGGAAATATTGTTTATTTAAACAAAACTGCTGTATAGCACATATTTGTATAAATAATTGCATATTAGTGCGTTATGGTTCATATTTATGAATTTAAACGGCATTGTTTTTGCTGTTTGCACAATGTTCGAACAATAAAATGAGCATTTGCCTTTATTTTCTGGCAAAAAAAACTTAACTTCGCTGTGAATTTTAAAAACATATTAAATTAACAATAACATAAAAATTAAAAGACATGAGAAAACACATTTTCAATGCAGGACCTTGCAAATTATCAGATGCAACATTAAAGAACACTTCAAAAGCTATTCTTGAGCTAGAGAATTGCGGTCAATCAATTATGGAAGTATCGCACAGAAGCAAAGAGTTTCAAGCAGTAATGGACGAAACTGTTGCTTTGTTCAAGGAGGTTTTGAACATTCCTGAAAACTACCATGTTCTGTTTTTAGGAGGTGGCGCAAGCACTCAATTTGCAATGATACCATTCAACTTCCTGAAAAAGAAAGCTGCTTATGTTAACAGCGGTGTTTGGTCAACAACAGCAATAAAAGAGGCTAAACTATTTGGCGAGGTTGAAGTAATTGCTTCATCGGAAGATAAAAATCACACCTACTATCCAAAAGGATTTAAAATCCCTACAGATGTTGATTACTTGCACATTACAAGCAACAACACTATATATGGTACTGAGATTTTTGAAGATCTCGACAGTCCTGTTCCCCTTATGGCTGACATGTCATCGGATATCTTGAGTCGTCCATTAGACGTTTCAAAATATTCTCTTATTTATGGTGGAGCACAAAAAAACCTTGGTCCCGCAGGCGTGACATTTGTTATTATTAAAGACGAGTTGATGCAAAAAGTTGTTGCTGACAGACCAATTCCTACAATGCTTAAGTATGAAACACACATTAAAAAAGGATCAATGCACAACACACCTCCTTGTGTTAATATTTTTGCACTACGCGAAACATTGAAATGGATTAAAGCTAGTGGCGGCGTAAAAGCAATGGAAAAACTTGCAATAGAGCGCGCTGATCTGCTTTACGCTGAAATTGACAGAAATAAAATGTTTACAGCTCCTGTTGAAAAAGGCTCTCGTTCAAGAATGAACATTGTTTTCACAATCAAACCTGAATATAAGGAGTTTGAAGAGGAGTTTTTGAAATTATGTGCAAGCAAAAATATTGTTGGCGTTAAAGGACACCGCAACGTAGGCGGATATAGAGCATCAACCTATAATGCATGTACAATTGAAGATATAAAAGCTTTAATTGCAGCAATGCAAGAGTTCGAAAAACAAAAAGCATAACACCATAATATTGTTAAGGGTTGGATATATTCTTATCTAACCCTTAATATTAATACTGACCACAAAGCTCAGGAAGATTTGCCAAAAGAGTATATTGGCATTTTTTGTAAATTAAGTAAGTAACTTAATGTGGTTCTATTTTATTGAAAATCAATCATTAATTATTAATTCAAAAAATATAACATTATGACTAAAGTATTAGTAGCAACTGAAAAACCATTTGCAAAGGTTGCAGTTGACGGAATTAGAAAAATTGTTGAAGATGCTGGATTTACCCTTGCTCTTCTTGAAAATTATACAAACCCAAGCGATTTGATAAAAGCAGTAGCAGATGCTGACGCTTTAATAGTTCGTAGCGATAAAGTTACAAAAGAGGTTGTTGAAGCAGGCAAAAAACTAAAAATTGTTGTACGCGCAGGCGCTGGATACGACAACTTAGATTTAGCCGCATGTACAGCAAAAGGAGTTGTAGCGATGAATACTCCCGGACAAAACTCAAACGCTGTCGCCGAGCTTGCTTTCCAAATGATGCTTTATCATGCACGTAAAGGCTTTGCAGGATCGTCTGGTACAGAGCTTAGAGGAAAAACTCTTGGTATTCAGGCTTATGGGAATATTGGAAAATATATGGCAAAAATAGCTCAAGGTTTTGGAATGAATGTTATATCATTCTCACGTAGCGTATCAGCCGAACAAATGAAAGCAGATAACGTCACAAAAGTTAACACTCTTGAAGAGTTGTACAAACAAGCACAATATGTATCAACTCATATCCCCGCAAACGACCAAACCAAGAAATCAATTAATTATGGTCTATTATCGTTAATGCCCCAAAATGCTGTTTTAATTAACACTGCACGTAAAGAGATTATCAACGAAGATGATCTGTTGAAACTGATGAATGAGCGTTCAGACTTTTCTTATCTAACAGACGTTGCACCCGATGCACACGAACAATTCAAGAAATTTGAAGGCAGATATATCGCCACAGATAAGAAAATGGGAGCGCAAACAGCTGAGGCAAACATTAATGCGGGATTAGCAGCTGCAAATCAAATTGTTAACTTTATTAAAAAAGGAGACAAAACTTTCCAAGTAAATAAATAATTTTGTAAAGTTAAACAACTAATAACGAAGAAATTATATTATGAGAATAAAACCATTCCAAGGAGTACGCCCTCCAAAAGAATTAGCTAAAGAGGTTGCTGCACGTCCATACGACGTGATGAACTCAAAAGAAGCCAAAGCAGAAGCTGGCGAAAAATCATTATTGCATATTACCAGACCCGAAATAGATTTTGACCCCTTTATTGACGAGCATTCACAAGAAGCTTACGATAAAGCTGTTGAAAACTATAAAAGGTGGAAGAAAAATGGTTGGTTAGTAAAAGATAGTAAAGAGAAATACTATATCTACGCTCAAACCATGGATGGCAGAACACAATACGGTTTAGTAGCAGCTTGCCATTTTGAAGATTATATGGATGGCAAAATATTGAAACACGAGCTCACACGTGTTGACAAAGAGGAAGACCGAATGATTCACGTTCGTAATCAAAATGCTAATATCGAACCTGTTTTCTTCTCTTACCGAGCTGTGAAAGAGATGGACGACCTTGTAAGCAATTTTGTTAAAAACAACAAACCTGTTTACGATTTTATTGCAGAAGATGGATTTGGACACATTTTCTGGGTGGTTGACGATACGGCAACAATTAATAAAATTACTGAAATATTTGCCAAAATACCCGCTCTTTACGTAGCAGACGGACATCACAGAACGGCAGCTGCTGCACGCGTTGGACAAGAGAAAAAGAAAAATAATCCAAACCACACTGGAAAAGAGGAATACAACTACTTTTTGGCAGTTATCTTCCCTGACAACCAGTTGAAAATTATTGACTACAACCGTGTTGTTAAAGATTTAAACGGCTTGACAACTCAACAGTTTATTGAGAAACTAAAAGTTGATTTTGAAGTTAAAGAGATGGGTACAGAAATTTACAAACCAAACAAACTTCACAACTTTAGTATGTATATTGACGGAAAGTGGTATTCATTGACAGCTAAACCCGGCACTTATAACGATAACGATCCTATTGGAATTTTAGACGTTACCGTTTTATCTAATTTGATATTAGACAAAATATTGGGAATCAAAGATCTAAGAACATCAAATAGAGTTGATTTCGTAGGTGGTATCCGTGGTTTAGGCGAGCTTAAAAAACGTGTTGACAGTGGCGAAATGAAAGCTGCTTTTGCTCTATACGCAGTGACAATGAAACAATTAATTGACATTGCTGATACAGGCAATATAATGCCTCCAAAAACTACTTGGTTTGAACCAAAACTACGTAGTGGATTAGTAATACACGAGCTAGAATAAATTTTCTTCATTTTCCTTGCCGGGCGATAAACAGTTTTCTGTTATCGTCCGGTTTTTCATTTAACAATTATCAATTACACACTTCGGCTTCGCTCTGTGCATTGCATTGTAATTGTTAATTGTTAATTGCGTTTATTGATTTCGTTAACCAAATAACAATGTTTTCCATGTTATCGTAATCAATTTTATCGGGAGTATCTTTAGAGGTGTGATAATCATCATGCAGACCTGTGTATAGAACAACTGCGGGTATATCTTTCCTATAGAAATTGTAGTGATCGGAGGAGAAAAAATAGAGAAATCGTATAGGTAACGGCATTCTGTTTACTACTCTTAATCCTTCGACTTTCTGAGATTTCATGGGTTTTTTCATAAACTTAGCGCCACTGCCAACAGACTGCATATAAACGTATTTACCTTTAAATATATCGGGATCAGGTCGCCCAATCATATCCATATTAATCATGCCTTTTACGTTTTTAGGCATATCATCACTATCGACAAAATAATTAGAACCTAACAAACCAAGCTCCTCGGCGCTGAAAGCGACAAATATTAAGTTATAATCTAACTTTTCATCTAAATTGGCAATATTTTTTGCTAAAACCATAAGCGCCGATGTTCCAGAGGCATTATCGTCTGCGCCATAATTTGTAATTTTCCCTTTTACCCCAAGATGATCATAATGCGCACCAATAATCAACCAAGGGCTATCAGCGCTTTTTCCTTCAACAATTGAGATAACGTTCTCTGTCTCTTTTACTTCTTTTTCTATGTAACCTGAAACCGAAAATCTTAAACTGTTGACGAAATCTAACACTTTTTTATCTTTTTGACTTTTTCTGTCTTTTCTCAATTCTGCATCAACCGCTATATTACGTTCTACAATTTCTTTATACGAAAGTAACAGAATTTCTCTTGAATCTGCATTAGAAAATCGCTCGGTTAGCAAATCAAGTGTTTGCGTAAATGGTTGAAATACATTAGTAAACATTGCATCTAACGTAGTATCCTTCGATACGTAGTACTCGTCGCTAATAGCCGACTGATAGTTGTTGTACAAGTCATTAGATAATAAAATTAATATGGGACTACCCTCTGACGATAAAGTATCGGCAAATTTTCTAAGCACATAGTCGCTCTCGGCATAGACAACTGTTGCGGTATTAAAGTAAAACTCTCGCGTGTGATTCGCAGTTTTGAAAGCACAAGCCTTATTAATTTTCAGAGTGTCCTTGTCTATTATGGTATATACTTTTGTTTTCTGTCTAAATCTGATTAGACTAAAATGTTGCATATAATCAATAGAGTCGTAATTGTTATAAATATTTTGTACCCCGTTGTTTTTAAAATAATTAGCTATATATCCTGCTGCAAGTTTTTGTCCTATGTCGCCGGTGCCTCTGCCCCTTAATTCAGGAGAAGATAAATGATAGACTATCTCTTTTAACTCCTCTTTATATTGACAACTTGCTCTAAATGGCAACAAAACTGCTATCAATGCTGCATAATAAAGTAACTTTGTCTTCATTTACATTTTGTAATAAAAAATTATACTCTTTTGCTATTTAACCCATTGAATATGAATACTCATGAAAATTTTTAAGCACATATATATCAATGAACATCACATTAATATCGTTATCTATGACGATATCAACTCAATTTTGTTACATTTTTTATGCAAAATTATGCCTACTTCCTACTAAGGTGAAAGGAGCAAGGTACAAGGTGAAAGGTAAAAGGTGCAAGGTTTTTAACACTTCAACAAGGTCAGTGCAACGCTTTTAACTTTGTACAGACAGGGCATGCCCTGTCTCTACTTTCAACTTTCAACTTTTAACTTTTTATATGTCTGCCATTAATTTTCTATACCTAAAACGCTCTTCAGCTTTGTCTCCAAGACGTTGTCTCTTGTTCTCGATATACTCAGAGTAACTACCCTCAAAAAAGTACCAATTTGCGGGGCTTTCCCATGCCAAAATATGTGTAGCCACTCTATCGAGAAACCAACGGTCGTGCGATATTACTACTGCACATCCTGCAAAATTCTCTAAACCCTCCTCTAATGCTCTTAAGGTGTTAATATCTAAGTCGTTAGTAGGCTCATCCAACAAGAGCACATTTCCTTCAGATTTTAACGCCAATGCTAACTGCAAACGATTTCTTTCACCTCCTGATAGTGTTCCACACTTTTTTTGCTGGTCGGCACCTGTAAAGTTAAATCGTGATATATAGGCTCGTGCGTTTATTTCGCGTCCACCTAACATCATTAACTCGTCGCCACCACTTATTATTTCGTAGATAGTTTTTTCTGGATCTAACGCTTCGTGCAACTGATCGACATATGCTAATTTTACAGTTTCTCCGACATCAAACGTGCCTGCATCGGGTTTTTCTAATCCCATAATCATTCTGAATAGAGTGGTTTTCCCTGCACCGTTAGGTCCTATAATTCCGACAATGCCCGCTGGAGGCAACTGAAAACTCAATCCTTCGAACAACTTATTGTTTCCGTACGATTTTACTAAGTTGTTGGAATATATTACTTTATCTCCTAAACGTGGACCGTTGGGAATCATGATTTCAAGTTTGTCGATTTTCTCTTTCACGTCCTCGTTAAGCATTTTATCGTATGCTGAAAGTCGCGCTTTGCTTTTTGCGTGGCGGGCTTTTGGCGACATGCGAACCCACTCCAACTCCCTCTCTAATGTTTTACGGCGTTTGCTATCCGATTTCTCCTCTTGCTCCAAACGTTTAGTTTTCTGCTCTAACCACGAGCTGTAATTGCCTTTCCACGGTATGCCCTCTCCCCTATCGAGTTCTAATATCCAACCTGCTACATTATCAAGAAAATATCTGTCGTGCGTAATGGCTATTACTGTTCCTTTATATTGCTGTAAATGAGCCTCCATCCACTGAACTGTTTGAGCATCAAGGTGGTTTGTTGGCTCGTCTAACAGTAAAATATCAGGGTTTTGCAGCAGCAATCTACAAAGCGCAACTCGGCGTCGCTCTCCTCCTGAAAGATTTTTAATCATAGCGTCTTCGGGAGGACATTGCAATGCGTCCATTGCACGTTCGAGCATACTGTCGATTTCCCAACCATCTACGGAATCGATAAGGTCAGTTAATTCGCCTTGTCGTACAATCAATGCGTTCATTTGGTCATCATCCATGGGTTCCATAAACTTATTGTTTACCTCCTCATACTCTTTAAGAATGTCAACTATCGACTGAACACCCTCCTCAACTATCTGACGGACAGTTTTTTCATCGTCTAAAACGGGGTCTTGTGGCAAATATCCAACTGAATATCCTGGTGAAAAAACCACATTACCATCATAGTTTTTATCTTCGCCTGCAATAATGCGAAGCAGCGTCGATTTTCCCGAACCGTTTAGCCCAATAATTCCAATTTTTGCTCCGTAAAAGAATGAGAGATAGATATTGTTTAATATTCGTTTTTGTGGTGGCACGGTTTTTCCTACCCCTACCATTGAAAAGATTATTTTTTTGTCGTCGCTCATTTGTTTTGGTGTTTTTGTTATAAAACCATTAGTAGAGTTCACTGAAAAAGTCTATGCTACTTTTGGGTGCGGGTTGAGTGGTGCGTGGTTAGTGGTTGGTGAAAATTGTTAATTTTTGCAAACAAGCTATCCTCCCAATTGTTTGAGAGAATAGCCTGTATATTTTTAATCTCCTAACTTTTTATTTTGCTAACTTTTTAAAGTCTTTTGCAGTTAGACCTTGTGGCTTTTTACCTTTTTTAATGAAAAACCAATTAAAATAGTACAATGCAGCGTCATCTGCTCCTAAAATAGCGTTCCAGCATCTTACTTTTTTATGATCTTTACCTGGTGCAACTTGATGTAGAATAACTGCATTAGGGTCTTTGCTGTCAATCACTTTCTCGATCTCCTCAGCTGTTGATATTTTTACATTATAGGGATATAGCTTTTTAATCTTTGCTTCAGTATTTACATCCGGCGTAAGCTCCTCCTTCATTAAGTAGAGGGTTTTGTTGTGAATTCGCTTCATATTGTCGGCATAAAACTTCATGGCTTTGCGTGATGACTTAATGTTCGGGTTTGCAAGTAGATTGTGAACGTGTTGCTCAATAAAACGCAAAATTAATCCTAATTTGTAGTCATATGTACCCTCATCCATATCGGCGTATGAGATTGGCATACCTGAAATTACCGGCATATCTTTCATAGTTTTATAATCGCCACCAAGTGTTATATTAAGAAACTGATAATAAGCTATTTCGCGGTCTTTTTTAAAGTGCGTCAAATCTAATATAAGAAATGATAAATTTGGGTCTGTTCTTAAAGAATCAAACAACTCCTTACTGTACGTTCTGAATTCGTATGGAGTTATTGTCCAATGTTTTTTTGCTGTTTCTTGCATTTGCTCATTGTAAACCAAAAGCACGTTTGGTTCTAAAAAAATGATTGTTTTAGTTTTTGTAAACTGTTTTAACTGTTCTTGAGTTGGAACAACAATTTGCGCCTTTACAAAAGAGACACAGAAAAAAAGTCCAACTAATAATAATGTTCTTTTCATAATAGTGATTGTTTTATTTTACATTAATTGTTTATAATCACGACATTACCTGAGGCAAAAACTCTGAAGTCATTAAGAGCAAATATAATACTATTTTTAGATTAATCTCGATATGATTAAAATAAAAATATGTTAGTTTTATATGCTTACAAGTTTAGAAGCATGCCACGTTTATATTTTATAAAATATTTGTGGTATGCTTTGGTTTATTCAGTAACTTTATGGTCTGATATCATATCCAAATTTTTATATAATGTCAAATAAAATTAATCCACAAATTGATGAAAGTTGGAAAACGGTTTTAGAAGATGAATTTAACAAGCCGTATTTTCAAGAATTAAAGAGTTTTTTAGTTGCAGAAAAATCGAAATATACTGTATATCCGCCGGGTAGCAGAATATTCGCCGCTTTTGACGTGACTCCCTTTGACAATGTCAAAGTTGTAATATTGGGACAAGATCCATATCACGGGGCGGGACAAGCTCATGGTTTATGCTTTTCGGTACCTAAAGGAGTTCAAAAACCACCCTCGTTACTAAATATTTGCAAGGAGCTGAATACAGATTTAGGAATACCTATTGCAAAACATGGAAATCTTGAAAAATGGGCTAAACAAGGAGTCTTAATGCTTAACGCCACGCTAACTGTTAGAGCAAATATGGCTGGTTCGCACCAAAACAGAGGTTGGGAAACTTTTACTAATGCGGCTATTGAAAAACTTTCAGGACAAAAATCGGGTCTGATTTTTATTCTTTGGGGTGCGTATGCACAAGCAAAGGAACAGATAATTGACACATCAAAACATCATATATTAAAGGCTCCACACCCCTCTCCTCTTTCAGTACATCGCGGATTTTTTGGATGCAAGCATTTTTCAAAAACAAATGAACTATTAATCAAGCAAGGGAAAACTCCTATTGACTGGAACTTTGAGTGATTGAATTTCGGATTTTAGGAACACAGAACACACAGATTAAACGGATTTACACGGATTTTTTTTGGATTTCGGAGTTTTTGAACACGGAAAACACGGATTAAACAGATTTGCACGGATATAGAGTATCGGATTTATGAATGGTTTTGAGGCTGTCTCAAAAGTAAAATTTAGCTAAAAAGCGGTAAGGTGTCTCAGAAGTGTCCAAATGCAAGGCACTGAGATTGAGGGCGAAGGAGCGTACATGAAGTACGTGACTGAGTCCGAATATCGAAGTAACGCAGCAGTTGGGCACTTATGAGACACCGCCCTACATAAAATCTGTGATTATCCGTTTAATCTGTGTCATCTGTGTTCTAATTGTTTCTAATTTCTAATTTTAGTATATCTTTGCAGAAAACTTAAATATTATGACTCGCATTATTATCATTCTAAACTTTTTTGGATTTGTATTTGTTTTAAACTCTTGCAAAAACGCAGGTACAAGTAAGCAAACAGATAAAAGTAACCCTAATAACTCGATACTTTGGGAAATATCGGGCAACGGATTGGAACATAAATCTCACTTGTACGGAACTATTCATATTCAAGACAAGCGTGTCTTTCAATATGGGAAAACAGTCGAAGATATATTAAAAAACACATCAATAATAGCTGTTGAGATTGAACTTGACAAAATTGAACCTATGTCAGCTATGCAAGCAATGATGATGAAAGACAGCACTTTAGATCAGCTTCTATCTCCTGACGAATACGCTTTGCTTGAAGAAAAATATACTGAAATTACTGGCACATCATTGGCTACCGCACAACAAATGAAACCGTTTTTTTTAAGTGCCAATATTATTCTTTCACTTATACCAAAAGATTTCCCTGTTGCCTTAGATATGCATTTAATACAATATGGAAGAAAGGAAAATAAACGAGTGGTTGGATTAGAGACATTTACCGAGCAAATGGAATTAATTGACATGCTGTCATATTCCGAACAAGCTCGAATGTTATTAGAGAGTTTAACCGATACGATAGACATCGCAGATATTTTAGACAACATGCTAAATGCATACCTAAACATGGAGGCAGATAGCCTGATGGTGTTGATTAAAGATCCATCACTTCCCGAACAATTTGCGAAAGCTATGATTAGCAAACGCAACCACATAATGGCAGACAGATTAGAGCCTTTATTGAAAGAAGGCAGTGTGTTTTGTGCTGTCGGAGCAGGTCACCTATTCGGCGAAGAGGGGGTAATTGATTTACTTAAAGCAAAAGGATATACACTAAAACCTATTTTATTCAGTTTCGATAATAAATAAATCTGGGTCAGCGGACAGATCTAGAAGCGATTGTTGTAGAATTATTTCATCATTGATAAATAAAGCTCTGTTTTTTACTTCGCCCTGTTCTGAAAATTCTGTCCAGATTCCTTGACGGCGATCATTAATATATTTACCAAACATTGAGGCATCTCCCGATGAATAGTAGAAAAACCAATTGCCGCTCGCTTTACCGTTTTTGTAATCGCCTGATTGTTTAACTATTCCGTTAGGGTGGTAAACAACCCAATTGCCATCGTATTCACCATTATTGTACTCTCCTACAACATACCTATTACCATTCTCGTAAAAAATTACCGCTGCTCCCTGTCGAACTCCATTTTGATATTCAACTAACTCTCTTACGTTTCCGTTTTCGAAATATGTAACCATTGTGCCGTTTTCTTTGTCATTCACGTAGTTCACAACGGATAAAGTATCTTTGCCATTAGTGTGAAAAACTACCAAATCGCCTTGTAGTTTACAATCACTATAAAATCCAACTCTTTGCAGGTTTCCCTCTTTATTGTACACCTCTAATTTACCGTGCCAGCACTGATCGTAACGTTCTCCTTTATAATTCAATACGCCGTTTTCGTGATAATACTCACAAAATCCTTTTATTATATCATTCTCACGGTAAGAGATTTCTCTCAAATTTCCGTTTATATAGTAGTATCTGCAATATCCAAAAACCATATTGTTTTTGTACTGTTCAACCTTATTCAAACTGCCATCACTATTGTAAACCAACAAGCTATCAGAGAGTTGACCAGAACTGTACGTTCCCGACTGATATATTTGCTTATTATCATAGTAATGTGAGAAAGGACCATTCAATACGCCCATAAGATAGGTGTATTTTGATTTTATCAGTCCATTCGGATAGTTTATATCCCAAACTGAGTCTAATAAATTGTTTTTGAAATTACCCGCTTGATATGGAATACCATTTTGATAAAAAAAAGTATAATGTCCTGATTTAATGGTGTCTGTGCCAACAATGTTTACTGCGTAAACCTCCTTAATTCTACCGTTTGGATAATAGCTACGAACTGTGTCTTGAGCGACAGTAAAGTTAACACCACAAAAAAATATCAATAACAAAATTAAAATGCGCCCTCTATGATATCTCAGAACTATCATTTGCTATATAAAACAACATAACTGGCTAATATTCAACTACAATTTGAGTGCCTTCGAGTGTCGATGTGCTTCCGTAGTCTAAAATTGCAGCCAATGCATAAGTTCCTTTTTCAATATCAGCAGGCAAATCAAACGTAACTCTTAATGTGTGTTTTGGGTATGATTCAAATGTTTTTGCAGGATAAACCGTCTCCTGTCCCGTTAACATATTCGAGAGAATTAAATATGATTTACACTGAACTATAACATCACTGTTATTTGTTACCAAAGCAGTGAACATACGCTTAGTAGAATCATCAGATTCAATTTCTCTTAATTGGTCTATTTTTGCATTCAACTGACCTACTCCCTGCGATGTTTGAAATACGTCAACAAGAATTCTTGGACTAACTGTCATTCCGGCAGCCAAAGACTTATCAGCTTCGAATGTCATTTTCTCTACAGCTGTGCGAACATTGATAATTCCCCAACGAGAACCAAACTCATCGACAGGTGGTTGTACCGAAACACTAATTTGCTGCTCGCCGTTGGGAGCTATCTCAAAAAAGGTTGGTGATATGGTCATCCAGTTGCTGATACTGCGTTTATGTGAATTCGCAGGAGCGTATTCTCGTTGACCTTCGCTATTCAAAGCAAAGTCAGTTACACTTAACAAAAACGAATTTGTACTATTACCGTGATTCTTTACTACGATAGTTTTAACCTGAGATGATCCGGGTTCAGCATTAAAAAAAAGTCTTACAGGAGAGACTTCAAAATCCTGTGAGTAGCCCATAAGCGAAATGAGCTGTATAGCTAGTATTGCAATAATTATTCTCATGTTGTTATTTATTCAATTTGTAATATAATGATTAACGTTTTTGATTAGATTTTCAAATCTAAAGCCTTCACAAAAGTAACACTTTAAAGTTAATTCGCAATAAATATGCATAAAATTAACTACATTATAATTTCAAATAATATACCAAATTATCATCTTTTTCAATTTTTTTATTCATATTTGCTATTAGAACAAATAGTAGTTAACTTTGATATCAATATTTAAAAAACCAACAAATGCAATTCAAAACTCTTAAATACTATCAATCTGACAATTACGGGATTTTAAGTCTAAATGTTCCCGAACAAATGAACGCCATGTCGCCACAAATGCTTGGCGATTTATATTCATTTTTCAGTAATAAACCACCAAAAGGCGTAAGGTTTATTATTCTTTCAGGCGATGGAGAATGTTTTGGCTCAGGCGGCGACCTAAAGTCAATGTTTAAAATGGGTGCAAAAGAGTCTGAAAAAATTTCTAAACTCACTCACAAAGCTTTTTCACTGATAGATAAATACCCCGTTCCTGTTGTTGCCGTTGTACACAAGTATGCCTTTGGAGGCGGGTTTGAGTTGGCTTTGGCTTGTGATATGATTTTTGCAACTTCTGATGCGCAATTTTCTTTGCCCGAACTGAAATTTAACATGCTTCCGGGTGGTGGCGGAACAGTCCGATTACCTTTGGCTATTGGCAAACGTGAAGCTTTTTGGAACATTCTTACAGCCAATAAAATAAATGCAGAAACGGCTCTACAAATGGGCATTGTGCAGAATATTGTAAGTAATGATAAGTATATTGAAGAGAGTGTTAGTATATTAGAAAAAGCCATATTACCAATTGAAAAAGAGGCAATAAAGGCATTAAAAGAGGTATTCTCATCTATAACAATGGAGACAAAAGACGCGTTTGGCAAAGAGGCTGAAGGATTTTCATATCTACTTGAAACATATGCCAAACAAAAAATCAAAGATTTTATTAAAAAGAAAAAGGATGAATAAAGCAATATATTTCAGTGGTTTCGGTATCGCACACGGTAAGTACGGTATTAGCAACTCTGAAATTGAAAAGCATATAAACATCGGATTTATCGGCGATTTCGATGCCGATAGAGTCAAAAACAGCGATGATTACAAAAGTTACATAGAAAACGGCGGCAGTAAAACTCCTTTTGATTTTTTTGCTACCGAAAAAATGGGGTTTGAAACACGCTATCATGTAGTTCCATTCCCGCCAACAAAAGCGCGGTATAACCATGCGCAAAATTCGCTCGACTTAGGAGTAGCTTCAATGAAAATGGCTCTTGAAAATAGCAATATTGACCCCGAAGATATTGACTTATGGCTTGCAGGCTGCGCCACACCGCATGAACAGGCTCCGGGTATTGCCGCAACAATAAAATGCCATTTTGTGGGATTTGAAAATCAGGCACCCGCAGCTACCATAAATTCGGCATGTGTTGGATTTAATATTAATTTAGAGCGTGCCATAGATTATTTTAATAATCATGCTGATGCTAAGCATATTGCCATTGTTCACACCGAAGTTATGAGTCGTTTGCTGACTAACGAAAAATCGTTTGTTCCACACGTTACGTTTGCTGATGCCGCTGCATCAGTCATCCTTACGCGCGACGAAGTGCTTTCAGGTCAGGGCATTAGTTTCGTTCTCAACAACGAAGATATGCAAATGATAGATTTCCTTGGCGCCGACAAACACGGAGATTTATACATGAACCCAACAAAAGTAAGAATTAGGGCTACAAATAATATTGTAAATACAGTTAACAAACTGCTTGAACTTACAAAATGGGAAATGGCTGATATTGATATGGTTGTACCTCATCAAACAGGAAATGCAATTGTAAAAGAGGCTGCAAAAATTCTTAACATCCCCGACAGCAAACTGTACCAAAATGTTCAGTATCAATATGGTAATCTTTCTGGCGCAAGTGTTCCGTTTGGTTTAGCGTTAATGAACAGCGATGGGAAGTTGCAACCAAACAACAAAATAGTTACAGCCGTTTGCGGTTTGGGTGGCGAGTATGGCGGTTTTACATACGAAGTGCCAAAACTGAAGCAAAATAAACCCAAACCTTTTAAACCTTTAAAAGGAAAAACTGCATTGATAACGGGCGCAACAGGTGGCTTAGGTAGCCAAATAAGCCGCAATCTGGCAAAAAAAGGGTGTAATCTGATTTTACAATATAACAGCAACCAAGCCAAAGCAGAGCAATTAAAAGCAGAATTAGCAAAATTTGACGTAGAGGTAACTCAAATACAAGCAAATTTTGAAAGCGCCTCGGCAATAGAGCTGATACACAATGAAGTAACAGAAGATATTGACTTTTTTGTTCATGCATCGGCAATAACAGGAAATCTGCTACGTGCGAGCGATGTAACCCCAGAAGAGATGGAGTTAGCCGACCAAGTTAACTTCAATAACCCTATGGACTTAGCTGTTAAATTGCACAACAAAATCAAGGATTGTGTAATCTTTATCGGCTCGGTTGCCGAAGATGCAATGTTTAGCGGCTCATCTTCGTATGTCTCGAGTAAAAGAAAGCTTCATGCAAGTGCAGTAAGTTTTGCAAATATGGCAAACAAAAAAGATATCCGTACTATTTACTATATGATTGGGCTTTTAGACAAAGGGATGGTCGATAAACTCAATAAAAAACAGCAGATTGCTGCAATGAACAGCATTGGACAAAAATCGTTGCTAAACACAGCGGAGGTTGCCGATAGGATTGTTCGCTCACTGTATCTACCTAAAGTAATTGATGTAAAACACTCACGCGAGGGGGAATTGATTGTGAGACGAGACGGGTTTTAGGCAATGTGCAATTAGCAATGTACAATGAACAACTATCAATTAATGGGATTATGTTTTTAACGTGTGCAACATTATTTTAAAGGTGGATGTGTTTTTCAACGTAGAGACAGGGCATGCCCTGTCTCTACACCTCCAAAAAAACCACAACCCGTAAAATTCCAGGTTATTGATTTGTCAATTACCCCCATTTGTCAATTGTTCATTGTTCATTGCTAATTGCTAATTGTTTCCACGTTTGCCCCAAGGGTGAAAGTCGATGATTGATTGTCGGAGGTATTGATTATCAATGTGTGTGTAGATTTCGGTGGTTAGAATGGATTTGTGTCCCAACATCTCTTGTACTACACGCAAGTTGGCTCCGTTTTCAACTAAATGTGTGGCAAAGGTGTGTCTGAAAGTGTGTGGACTAATCTCTTTCTTTATTCCAGCAGCAGAAGCCAGCTGCTTGATAATAATAAAAACCATTTCGCGTGTCAAATGTGCACCACGGCTATTTAGGAAAACGTAATCCTCCTCACCTTTTTTTATCGATAACTGCTTACGGTCGTAATTGACGTAAAGTAAAACCTGCCTTATCGACTCTGTACTTGCAGGAACTAATCTTTCAGTGTTGCCTTTCCCGATAATCCGCACATACTCTTGCTCGAAATAGAAATTTGAGAGTTTAAGATTAACCAACTCGCTTACCCTTAATCCCGAACCATAAAGCATCTCGATAATAGCTCTATTGCGTTGTCCCGTTTGAGTCGATAGATCAATTTGTGCAATCATGCTATTTATCTCCTCAACAGATAACACTACGGGAAGTTTTCGGGTTAATCGCGGTGTTTCTAATAACTCAGCAGGATTTGTTTCAAGAATATCACTATAGTTGAAAAACTTAAACCATGCCTTTATGCCGCTTAATATCCTCGCTTGCGATGTTGACGACAAGCCGAGTTCGGCTACATAAACCAAGAAATCTAACAACTGTTTGGTTGTTATATTTTCAATTGAGTAACCGCCATATTCGGACATCAAATATGAGTGCAATTTGCCCACATCAAGCAAATATGCCTCTATTGAGTTCTCAGAGAGCCCTTTATCCAACGATAAAAATGCTGCAAATTCGCGCTTGTGTGGGAAATTGTCATCAATTGTCGTCATCTATAGTCTTTTATAAATGGTTTTATTATATTTAGCGCCTTTTGGCGCCGCTCATCATCTAATCCTGAAACAATTCCGTAGTGATATCCAAAATACTCAAGCTCAGAATTATAAATATCGAATAGTTGATTGCGTGCTTCGCCTCCGTTCTCTCTTACCGAATCGGGGTACCACGGGATATCAGGAAAACAGAGCAAATACAGATCAAATTGCATGTAGTTTATATATTGCTTAAAATCAATGGGCAAGAGCTTATAAACCCATTCATACCAAATTTTTGTAATAATAAGCTCAGTATCAAAAATATGTATTCTGTTTTGCGATTTAAGCATAGTGTCGTACTGTTCGACTTGACGTTGAGTAATTATGTCTAAATCAGGCTTTTCGTATTCTCTGCCCAAGTTTTCTATATAATCTCGGGCAAGTTCGGGATAATAATTTCCTTTGAGTTCACTGGCAAGCCAGAGCGACAATTCGGTTTTTCCTGTCGACTCTGGACCTATTACTGCTATCTTGAATTTATTGTCTGCTGTTCTCATTGTTTTTTTATTGCAGGCATAAAAATAGTGACTTTTATTTATTCTATGCCTTTATTTTCCATTGATTTATAGCTTTTAAAATACACAAGTTACTTTATATCAAAAATCAGCTATGATTTTTTAACCTATTTGCACAAAAAAGTAAATAAAATGACTTTTGTCGCTTTTAGTAATCTTGATACTGCGTAATTTTGCAAAAAAATAAGAGTAATAATTATGGGAAAATTTATATCATACGAAAAACCATTTACTAAGCGTTGGTTCGCTGCATATGGCAATATCCTTATCGGAACGTTTATTCTATCGTTGGGATATGTCTTTTTTATCACACCTCATAAAATTGTGCCTGGTGGTGTATATGGTATTTCCATAGTCTTGCACCATACTCTGAATTTGCCTGTGGGTATGACTGCACTCTTTTTTAACATTCCTTTGGTGATAATTGGAACAAGACTTTTAGGTCCACGCTTTGGAACCAAAACGATAGTCGGGTTTGTTTTAACTGCTGCTTTTGTTGATATTTTAGGATATTTATCTGAATACAAGCCACTTATTGAAGGCGACGACCTACTTGCTTCAATTTTTGGAGGATTACTTATGGGAATTGGCGTAGGCTTTATTTTCAGAGCACGCGCTTCAAGTGGAGGAACAGATGTTATCGCCATGATTATTGGCAAATATACACGTATGCCGTTGGGACAGCTTATGATTATTGTCGATTCGTGCATTGTTGTAATCGGTTTGGTTGCTTTCGGCGATTGGAAAGTACCTCTGTATTCATGGATTACCATTTTTATAATGGGCAAAGTTATTGACGTAGTCCTGCAAGGTATGAGCTACGATCGTACTCTGTTTATTATCAGCAATAAGCACGAAGAGATAAGGCGTAAAATTATTGAAGATTTAAACCGCGGTGGAACATTTATCACAGGCGAAGGCATGTATAATGGCGAGCAGAAAAAAATAATTTTCACATCAGTTAGCCGTCGCGAAGTTGCTCTATTAGAAGACTTTATTCACTCTGTTGACCCTGATGCTTTTATGACGGTTATTGAGGCGAATGAGATTCTTGGGAAAGGGTTTAAAAGCCTAACCGATAAAGTTAGAAATTAAAAATTAGAAGATAGAATTAAAAGGTAGATTTCTAATTTCTAATTTCTACCTTCTAATTTCTTTTGGGCTTGCTCAATGCTTGCAATGAACTGTTTTTCAACTTCTGATAACTCATCTGCGGATTTGCTTTTATAGGTTTCGTATTCTGCTAACGCTTTACGATGAGCTATTTCTGCTGAAATTTTTCCTGCGTGTGTCAAAACATCTTGACGACCCATTTTGATAAAACCGTCCAACACATCAATCCACTCCTTCATATACATTGGTTTGCGTTGCATAGCGTTGATTTCTGCAATATCTAAATATGCTGATACCAAGCGGTTTAATACTGACAATTCCTCTTCGGTAAGGTAATTTTTAGCAACACTAACTTCCTGTTTTGTAGGTTTTATGCCCTTAAAGGCTGTTAAGCCCATAAATGGCAACTGTGCATTGGCTCTTTGGAAAATAATTTCAGCAGCTGTGTGGCCGTGGGCTGCCCAATGTAGTTTGTTTTGAACTGTTTGGAAAAAGCGTTGAGTAATACTCGCTCTTGGGTCGTAGTCTATACTTGTGGCGTATATCTCAAGGACCTTTCTATAAAAAACTTTTTCTGATGAGCGTATATCTCGGATACGTTCGAGTAGCTCCTCAAAGTAGCCTCCTCCTCGCTTTAGTAAATCATCGTTCATTGTGAATCCTTTTATCAGGTACTCTCGTAAGCGTTCGGTTGCCCAAATGCGAAATTGGGTGCCACGAAGGGACTTTACTCTGTAACCGACTGATATTATAACATCTAAATTGTAATGCTTTATACGGTAGTTTTTTCCATCAGTGGCAGTTGTCAAGTATTCCTTGACAACTGAATTTTCATCTAACTCTCCTTCGTCAAATATATTCTTAATGTGCAGACTTACATTTTGTTTTGAGGTTTGAAACAGCTCGACCATATCCGCTTGAGTAAGCCACACGGTTTCATTCTCTAAACGAACTTGAATTTTTAACTGTCCATCTTCTGTTTGGTATAGTAAAATTTCACTGTTTGATTTTTCGGGTAACATTGTTTACTTCTTTATTTGATAAAACATTTAGATACTTTCTTTTTTTCTGTGTAAATAAAGATATATTTATACACAATTGATATTTAATCCATTATCTTTAATTTATAACTTGTACTCCTTCCTCCTGCTGGCTCTTTTTGCAGTATATCTTTGCTTATCAGGTCGTTAATATCTCTAACTGCCGTATCTTTGGAGCATTTCGTTATCTTAGCCCATTTTATTGAAGTCAGTTTGCCTTCAAATCCATCTAATAATTTGTTTAAAACCTTTTTTTGTCTCTCGTTAATGATTGTCTTGGAGTTTCTGCTCCAGAAATCTGCCTTTAACAAAACTCTAGCGAGGACATCCTCTGTTGCTTTTAAAGCATTGATTAAACAGCTTAAAAACCATTTTATCCATTCGGTTATGTCGAGGTCTCCTTTTTGCGTTTTTTCGAGAATCTCGTAGTACTCTTTCCTCTCTATCCTAATTTGAGCAGACATACTGTAAAATCGCTGTGTACTCTTATCCGATTGAGCCAATAACATATCAGTTAATGCTCTTGTAATTCGTCCATTACCATCTTGAAATGGATGAATTATCACAAACCAAAGATGGGCGACAGCAGCTTTTATTACTAAATCTATCTTATTTTCTTCATTAAACCATTTAATAAAACGAACCATTTCCATTTCGATTAAATCGGCATCGGGCGCTTGGAAATGAACTTTTTCTTTTCCTGCTGCGCCCGACACAACTTGCATTCGTCCAGATGTATCTTTTCTCCAATCAGCAACTGTTATTTTGAACATTCCACTTCTTCCCACTGGGAACAGCGCTGCGTGCCAATCAAAAAGTCTCTCTTTTGTTAAGGGTTTAAAACAGTTTTGGGTAGCATCAATCATCATATCAACCATTCCGTCAACGTTCCTGTCTGACATAATCGCACCGGCAAACTCCATTCCTAATCGTTGAGCTATCGAAGAACGTACCTGCTCGGGATTTAAAAGTTTACCCTCAATCTCCGCCGACTTTAATACATCTAAGGATAAAGTTTCAAGTAAAGCCTCATCGCGCAATTCAAAACCCAAAGACTCCATTCTACCAATTAATCTTCCTTGTAGATTTCTTGCTTCGCCCAGCAGATAAACAAACTCATCGTTATTCCATGTAAAGTTGGGCCAATTCTCTTTCTGATATATATACTCCATTCGTCTTAAAATTTGCGACAAATATACAACTTATTCGTTGCATTTTAAAATTATCGTTGCACAATTTGCACCGAATAAGTGTCTTATTCGTTGCATGAAGATTTTTATGCTTGTGAATGGTTTTGTTATTTACGGGATAAGTCTCAGATATTCAATCAATTATTAGACATATTTTACTTCGTTTAAAATCTTTGGTCTAATATATGGACTTAATCCGTTTTTAGTTACAATCTCAACCCGCTTATTTTTGAACATCTTTTCAATCATATCGTAAACAGCCATAAGATTGTCAAAATTTTCTTTATCTGGCTCAAAATCAATTAATATGTCAATATCACTACTCTCTGACTGCTCATCTCTGACATATGATCCAAATAAACCAATGGCTCTGATTCCAAATTTTGAAATCTCATTTTTCCTTGATTTTAACGTGTTCAGTATAAATTCTTGGGTTATCATAATATTGTAATCATTTACACAAATATAATAATCTTTTGTATATGTGTAGGTTGTGCTATGTAAAATTACTGGTAACGGTTACGCGTGTGAAACATTGAAGATTGCTGTCTTCGCGCTTCTTTGTTTCTTCTCAACACTAAATCTCAAAACTGTCTTCAATTTATCTGCAGGAACCTTTCTTGCGTCGCTAAGATAAATTTCTCTGTGATTTTTTGATTTTCGACTATATTTTTCCTGTTCGGCAAAATTTTCCATAAGTTTAAAACTCTCTGGTTCACTGTCATAACTGCCTAAATGTAGCATTTGAACACAATCGCCTTCTGTTATTTCTTCAAATCTGACTTGTTCTAATAAAACATGTGACTTTTTCTTTTTTGTCTGTTCAATTATTAGCAAAGCAAAATCTTTGTCAACAAAATCAGGTTGACGTATCATTAATTTAAAAATAAAATCGTTTTTATTGATTGTCCCGTCAAATGATTTCTTGGCATCTTCATTTAAGTCCCAAACACCTTCGAGAGGATAAACCGCATAATCAAAATATCCTTTGGACTCAATCCCTTTCTTGGGGCTCATTTTTACTCCATAAGACAAATAATATAAAACCCCGATGTATTCAGCAAAAAAGTCATCGTTGGGATTTCCGCTTCCCTCTATTGTGAAAAATTTAAATTTGGGAATAGTTATTAATTCTGGCTTGTTTTTCGGCAAGTAGAATTGTTTTTCGTTTTTTCTCCATTCATGTTTCATGCGTCTATATTAAAATTAGAAGTTAGAAATTAGAAATTAGAAGTTTAAGTTAAAAGTATATAAAGTTCGTTTTATATTTTGTCTTCAATATTTTTTACTGCACGTTGAAAAATCAAATTCTTATTAGTGCACCAATACACAAAAATAAGAATTTTTGCACTTACTATTTGAACTTTCACTTTTTTATAAACCAGTTTATTTCTTAACCGAAGTCAATGAATTTGGTTGACGAATGCTTCAACTTTGCAATATTGTTAAACATTTAAAATTCAAAGACATGACTAATTTAAAAATTTCTGTTTTAGGATTGAGCTTAGCTCTCCTTTGTTCAAATTTATCAGCACAACAAGTAAATGTCGCTGATAGCTTAATTACCACTTCGTTAAATTCTGATTTCAGCATTATGCACACAGAATCGCACGCGCCTTTAGATTCAACCGATTTCAAAAACATTGCTTTGTTAGCTGTTAACAGTGATAAAATTGAGTTGTCAAATTTATCATTTCAAGATCGGACAAGATTGATTTCTGACGAATCTGTTACTCTTTCTTTGCAAAATGAATACTTAGATTTATCTTTTCAGGAGAATCTGAACAAAAATTTATCTTTAACAAAGGATAATTTTTTCGAGAAAAACAGAAGGAATATTTATTCATCTGTTTGGGCTTTTGCTTCTTTGAATTATTTGTATTGTGATTTGGTTGCCTTTATGGACAAAGACTTCCATGCACAATATCACACTGGTGATGTTGGAGGTATGAAAATGACTCCCGAATTTTTAACTGGAGCTGCTTTAATGATGCAGATTCCTATTGCTAATGTTTTTTTGCCTCAGGTAATCAAAAATGACAGAACGCTGAAATGGGTTCAATTTGCTTCGGGATTGGCTATGACATTAATACAGTCTGCCACATTGTTTTCTGATAAACCGACTCCGTATTATGCAGCATTTTCAGCTCTTGAAATTGGTGCAACAGCGTTTATTACAATCGATGCTCTGAGATGGAAAACTGATTCGAAGAAAAAAATACCCGCAGAAAGCTATTAACGTTTATTGGTTCTGCCTTTTTGTTGTATCTTCTTTCTGATACGACTTAAAGATTCAGGTTTTACACCAATATAAGTTGCAATATCATATTGAGGCACACGTTGGAAAATATCAGGTCGTGACTCTAAGAGTTTTAGGTATCTCTGTTCGGGTTTATCAGTGATAAAAGTAGTCAAAAAACTCTGTTGCTCTATAAAAACAGTTTCCATTATCTTTCGAGAGACAATTTCAAGATGTGGAAACTGTTTAAATATTTCTTGTGCTTTTTGTTCGTTTCCTACCACAACAGATGAGTCTTCAACACATATTAAGTAGTAATCTGACTGAGATTGTGTTTCAGCCAACTCATTCGAGATAATCCATTGTTCTTCGGTAAAGAAGTTCATTGTAATGTCATTCCCATCAACTATTTTAAACTGACGAATACAGCCCTCAAGAACAAAATATGTGTCAATATTAAATTGTCCTTCTTTAACGAGAAAGCTGCCTTTGGAGTACTCTTTTATTACCATGCTTTCTGTCAATACTTCTATTTCATTGACGGATAAGTTAGTAATTCTTAGAAAGTAATCTATAAGTTTATTTTGCATATTGTTTTTTAAGGTGTCACTAACGTTTCTCAAGTACCCGAAGCTGCAACCGAATGGAGCAATTTGGGCTAATCTAAGCATATCCGTGTACTCGCTGTTAGATGAAGTATTTAGCAATAATCACTGGTTTACTAATTTTTGAAAATTAATTATTAATGCTCCATATAGTATTATCAAATTAACCCTTTGAAACAATCCTGTATATTTCAAAAAGCCTGATGTCCTATTTTCTGATAAAATAAATAAAACAAAGGTCAATAGTCCTAAAACGAAGAGGATTAAATTAATAATCTTATAGTCACTAAATTCATTTATCCAAACAGCCCATAGAGGACACATTATCAATAAAATAAATCCAATTCCAGATGCTATCCCGTGAATTTTTCCACTAATCGTTTCTGTAGTTCCTTGAATATCTTCTGGAAAAATACCTGCTAAAATGCACCCTATCCCAAATATGATAATTCCAACACTGTACCAACTATGAGCCCAAACTTTCTGACCGAAAAGAAAATATTGTCCTATAGAAAACAATAAGAACAATGCTCCTACTACTATGAGGGATGTTCGCTGATATATTTGGACAGGACTATTCTTCGTTCCAAGAGTACTTATTGTCTGGATGCAATGATTATAGTCAGGATATTTCGTTCCTATAATAACAGGCACTAATAAATCTCCTAAAGATGCTATCAATAGTATAAAAAATAAAAAATATCTTAACATAAAACCTTATCCTTGTATTAACCTTGCCAAATATTAAATCTAACGAGTTATTTATGCAACAAAAATATAATATTCTCAAATAAAACACTAATGGAATTTGGTATAAAACTAAGCTATTAAAAAGGCTAATCTATTCCTGACTCATCCTCAGAATTATTATCAGAAATCAACAGCTCTACATTGCTTATCATATCACGTTTCCAACTAAAGTAGCCAATTACAGCAACAATTGTGTAAACTACATATAATAAAGTTGTAGCCCACAGCCCTTTATATACATAAAGAATAACGCTAACAGAATCTATTATTATCCAAAATAGCCAGTTTTCCAATAGTTTACGTGCCAACATCCAGGTAGCTACAATTGCGGCAGCTGTAGTAAAAGCATCTCCTACAGGCACATCGGAATTGGTTAGTTTTAATATCTTGTAGATTACAAACCACAGAATAAGCGAGGCTAATACGGTCCCAATAAGTACTTTGACAGATGCGCTTGTAACCTTAACGCTCTTTTGGTCGCCACTTCCTTTGTTCCAGTGCATCCACCCATATATACTTATAACAACGTAATAAGCTTGCAACGACATATCGGCGTAAAAAAGCGATTTGTAATAAACATAAATATAGAGTGCAGACGAAATAAGCCCAAACAACCACAATAGAATATTTTGGCGCACAGATAGATACATGTAGATAAATGAGAGAAGAACTGCAGTAACCTCAATCCAATTTTCAACAACCCATTGTAACACCACCATAATGACATGAATAAAGGGAAATCAAAAACCAGCATATAGTTTTCGATTTGCCTGTAAAAAACTAAAATTGAATTTTACTTTTTGTTAAGTATTTGATTATAAAGATTATCATTAGTAATGATCTCTACAGCTGCGTTGTATATAGGATCAATTTCATTTATTATTTGATAAAAATGGTCTTGTTCAAACAAGTTTCGAGCAAACAGGGCTTTCAGTTGTAGTTCAATAGCACGACCACTTATCTCTAAATCTCCATCTTTTGGTTTAATATTACTTTTTTCGGCATGCTCAATCAACTCTTTCATAATGTTTTCATCGACTTTAAAGTCGGTCAAAAATTGTGTAAAATCGCTATAATTTTTGGATAGTTCTTCTCGATTTCTATCAATATAATTCAACACAAATTGACTTTGAATACCCCTTCTGTTCATTGCTTTCAAAAAATCTGAAGAGTATGATGTATCAATAGCCACGAACATATCGGGCATAATGCCACCACCGCCATAAACAGTGCGTTTTAACCTGAGTGTGTTATATTTAAGCGAATCAGGAAAATTTATGCTATCTGCTGAAAACATCTCCCCTCTTTGATACCTTTTCGCGAGGTCTTTATGATACTCTTTGTCGTTTTTGCCATAGGGTCGCTGAATAACTCTTCCTGTTGGCGTATGATAACGCGCTACTGTCAAGCGGATTGCAGAGCCATCGTTAAGTGGATACTGTTTTTGAACCAATCCCTTGCCAAAAGTTCTTCGTCCTACGATTACACCTCGATCCCAATCTTGAATTGCCCCCGAAACGATTTCAGAAGCCGAAGCCGAACCCTCATCAACCATTACAACAATTTTACCTGTCTCCGTGCTACCACGCGATGTAGAGTTCATTACCTCTTTTGGTGACTTCTCTCCTTCGGTATAAACAATTAGCTTGTCTTTGTCCAAATACTCATCAACTAATTGTGTTGACATATCTAAAAACCCACCGCCATTGTTAGTTAAATCGAGAATTAAATGCTTTGCACCTTGTTTTGTTAACTTCGACATTGCATCTCTGTACTCTTTCATGGTGGTTGCAGAAAAGCGGTTCAACTTAACGTAGGCAGTGTTATCATTAATCATATATGCAGCGTCGAGACTGTTAATAGGGATTTTATCGCGTATAACAGTATAGGTTTCAATGCCTTGCACGCCTTTACGTTTGATTCCCAAATCCACTTTCGTGCCTTTTGGACCGCGTAGTAACTTAAAGACTTTATCGTTGTTAATTCCTACTCCTGCTATGTTTTCAGAATCAACAGTTACAATTCTGTCTCCTGCCAAAATCCCAACTTTTTCAGAAGGTCCTCCGGTGATTGCTGATACAACCATTAAGGTATCGTCCATGATATTAAACTGAACGCCAACACCTTCGAATGCTCCCGACATGTCTTCATTGACTTTCTGCAACTCCTCTTTTGTAATGTAAAAAGAATGTGGATCAAGCTCTTTTAACATTCCAACAACAGCTGCTTCGGTTATTTTGTACTTATTAACCGTATCGACGTAATTATTTTCGACTAAATTTAAAACACGCATAAGTTTTAAAATTTCTTCTGAGAGAAGTTGGCTGTATGAAGCCATTGGAAATAAAACAATTACAAAAGGTAGTAGTACTAAAGTTTTGAAAAAATATCGCATAATTATATCGTTTTAATAATAGCTTAAAATTAAATAACGTCAAAGATAAGTTTTATTGACTTCAAAAAGTCAGTCTGACGACATATTTTATGAAAACATTAACATATCGAGATAAAAGTTGAAAGCGATGCACTGGGCGTAGCATTTCGGCATGCTCAATAACCACCGAAGTGTTAAAAGTTGAAAAAAATTGGGATACAATGTTTTGTCATGAAATAGGTTTACACTTAAAACCTAAAAAACATGACAAAAAACATAGAACAATAAAACGGTATAGTGATTGTTTTAACGTTTCAATACGGTATAAAAATTGTGGATCGATATAGTTAGATTCTTATTGTATCAAATATAGAGTTAAAAACGTTAATAATTAACTTTTTTTTAACTATATTGCAACAATTGAAATCAATTAATCGTTTTAAATTTAAGAACTAAAAAGAGAGACAATTGTTAATTAAATAGATAGTAAGCAATTCAAATTTGAGAAAGGGTTAGATTATGAAGAACAGATATTTTATTGTAGCATTTTTGTTATTAGCACTTTTCGGTTGTAGTTCGTCCATGTACGTGGGTGGATATAGCGATGAGTTGTACTTCGATGGAAGCGTACGAGAGCGCAGTACATATCAACAAAAAGAGGGACAAGACGATAGAAAAATTGTCTCAACCGATACCTATACCACATACAATGACGATACAGGTGTTACTCATGATGAGTACTATGAAGGAGATTATTCGGGGAATGCATATATTTCGTTTTCTATTGCAGCGCCCGGATTTTATGCCGGCATAAACTCTCCTTTTTGGGGTGGTTGGTATTATCCTTATTATGGTCCTTATGCTCGTTACCGTTGGGTTGATTGGTACTGGGATTCATATTTTTATGGTCCGTACTATGCAATATATTGGAATCCTTATTGGTACGGTCCGTGGTATGCTGGCTGGTACCATCCTTGGTATGCACCGTATCATTATCACTATTGGGGATATCCTTGGGCTTATTGGTCGTATAGCTCACCCGACTATAAACGAGAAACTATTGCACATCGTAATTCTATTGTGACAAATCGTACAAACAGCAGTGGAACAAGTATCCGACAAGGAGGATTGCTTAAAAGAGATGCTACAAATCAAACAAATAGCGTAGTTGTACGAAGTAGCAGTCGCCCTGATAACACAAGAGGCGGGATTCGTTCTGGTATCAGGCAAGATAGCGATGAAAGAAACAATCAAGTTGTTGTAAGAGACGTTCGTCAGACAACAGCGGATAGAGATGGAAGTGTTGTAAATAATCGTACTGGAAACAGAAATGCAGATAGGGGAAGAATTACTCATACCCGCGATACAAGACCCGCGACAAATGATTTTTCAGATAAAAATATTACGCCTATTCGTTCAAACTTGGGTTCAGGAAGCAGTATAAGACCTTCACAAGGGTTAGACAGACCATCTAACAACAATATGCATTATTCTAATCCGCCAGCGAATAATAATCTTACCACTCCGACACAAAGAGGAAACATACGTCCCAGTCAAAGTACCACGAATACAAACAGCGAACCTCGTGTTATTAGACCAAATACCAGAAACGATTATAACAATGACAAAGGAAGAAACAGCGGTAGCAATCGTGGTGGCGGAAGTAACGACAATTATACCCCTTCGCGTTCAAATTCAAATACTTCAACTGGGGGAGGTGGTAATAGAACGTCTGGAGGAAGTAATTCGAGTCGTCCATCTGGAAGAAATTCTGGAAGATAAGATTTATTGAGTTAACTAATAATACAAAGCAAACATATCAACCCAATTTTTAAACTTATTAACATGATAAATAATTTTCATAAAGCTTTCTTATTCACAAGCTTAGGGCTACTTCTTTTAACAAATAGTTTGTTTGCACAAAATGAAGTTGATGCATTAAGATATTCGACAACCTACCATGGCGGCACAGCCCGATTTATGAGTATGGGCGGCGCTTTCTCAGCGCTTGGAAGCGATATTTCGTCAGGCAGTATAAATCCGGCGGGAATAGGTTTGTATCGCTCATCTGATGTCCAGTATAGCGCCGGTATTGATTATATTAAAACTAAAAGCAATTATTTGAACGAATTGTCAACCGATAACAAATATGGTTTTAATATGCAGAGTTTTGGATTGGTTTTTAGTATGCCCAATGCTGCCAATTATGAATCGGGCAGTGGTCAAGTAAGTGTAACATTTGGGGTCTCTTACAACCGTATCAACTCTTTTAACCAAGATGTTTTTGCTACAGGAAGACACGGTAGTCGCTCTTACTTAACGCATTTAACAGATCGCTATAATCAGAATATAGATTACTGGGATCTGTTTTGGGATACAGGAGTTTTATATGAAGATACCGCCACTGGCATTGTGATGAATGATTTTGATCGTGACACAGCTTACCAAATAAAGCAATTTTTTGAGCATCGTCAAAGAGGAAATATCAACGACTTTAACTTTACTATTGGTTTTAATCAGTCGAACAAATTTTATTACGGTTTTTCATTAGGTGTATCGTCTTTATATCATACTGAAGATATTGGAATTACTGAAAACGACGATCAAAATTTGACACAATTTTTAAAAGGATTTTACTACAATAACTATTTTTCTCGGTCGGGCTTGGGACTGAATTTAAAGGCAGGTATTCTATATCAAGTTGCTTCAACTGTTAAACTATCTTTAGCCGTACACACTCCCACAATTATAAGCATTGATGAAAATTTGGACGAAAAGCTTCACGCCCATTTTGATAACACTGCTTATGATACAATTGCAGCAAAATACTACGAAACATCATTTTCGGTTGTAACTCCTGCCAGAATAATAGCTGGAGCCTCGATGTTATTGGCTAACAGAGTATTAATAGGTGTCGATTACGAAACAGCTGCTTATCAAACGATGAGATTAGATAGTGATACATATTCATATACAGATGAAAATCGCTCGATAAGTGACAACTACACTTGGCGACATGCTTTGCGTATAGGCGCAGAATTAAGAGTATATCAATTTTTTGTACGAGGGGGTGGATTCTATTACTCATCGCCGATGAAGTCAGCAGGAAGCAATATGTCAACCTTAGGATTTGCAGGCGGCTTAGGCTTCCGCTCAGGAAACTTTTATGCTGATTTTGCTTACAACACCTCTTCTATGCCCTATAAATACTACATTGATGGCACAGATGATATGCGAATTGATATAGATAAAACATCGAACAACTTCTATTTGACATTTGGATTGAGATTTTAAACAAGCATATAAGAGTTAAAAACAAAAAACCATAAATAACTTTTTGACGTTATTTATGGTTTTTTTTGGACTATTTTGAATAGTATCAAAACAGTTCAAAATTATTCTTTTGTTTCCAAAAAATTTGTTTCTGTAAATTTAATATATTAAATTTGTCCTAAAAAGATAAAACTAATTTTGATAAAACAAAAAGATGACAAGTTTCGGTAAATTCATAAAAACAGAACGAGAAAAAAGAGGGTGGAGTCAAACAGAGTTAGGCGCTCTAATTAAGATAAATACGCCTCTTGTTAGCCGTATTGAAAACGACAAAAAAATCTTAGCTTTCGATAAAGTTAAACTGCTTGCCGATGCTTTCGAAATGGATTATCAAGAAGTGAAAGACCTATATTTTGCTGATAAGACAGCAAAAGTAGCATACAAATACAAATGTTCTGAAGCAGTTTTTATGGTAGCAGAACAACAATTTGAGTATCTTAAAACTATCAATTCTGTACAGGGTAAATTAAATTTCTAATCATGATGAACAACAAGAAATTAATACAGACATTGGGATTCGTGCCAAAAGAAAACAGTTCGGGTGTTTTTCAGAAAAAATATTCTAAAGTAGATGGTTATGCTATTGAAATTGATTTCGAGAAAGAAGTTATAAATTTCGGGAACAAAATAAATGACGATAGTAAGACAACGCAAAACTTCTCGCAAGCTGAAAACTGGGTTGTTTTAGAGTGCGTGGATAGACTGTTGGAGAAAGGTTATCAGCCCGAAAACATAACGTTGGAAAAAACTTGGAAAACAGGACACGGAACAAGCGGACGATTAGATATTTTAGTAACTAAAGACGATGGTTCTGCTTATTTGATGATTGAATGTAAAACGTGGGGAACTGAGTACGAAAAAGAACTGAAAAACTTAGAGAAGAACGGAGGACAACTTTTTACCTATTTCCAACAGGATAAAGATGCAGAGGTATTAATGCTCTATACATCAAAGTTAGACACGAAAGGCATAGAGTATAAAAATACGATTATAAAAATTGAAGAAGATTACAGACAAACTGGTAATGTAAAAGACTTTTACGAGCGTTGGAATAAACTTCCTAAAACTAACGGTATCTTCGATAGTTGGGTTAATCGCTATGAATTTCAGAGTAAAGCATTAACAAGAGATGATTTAAGGGAACTAAAACAAAAAGATAGCAGTTTTATTTTTAATCGTTTCTTAGAGATCCTGCGTCACAACGTAGTGTCGGATAAGCCTAACGCTTTTAATAAAATATTTACACTATTTCTGTGTAAAATTATTGATGAAGATAGAAGCAAAGACGAACAACTTCATTTCCAATGGTTAGAGGGAGAAGATGACCATATCTCTTTTCAAAAAAGGCTGACAGACCTGTATCGTAGGGGAATGAAAGAGCTATTGGAAAAAAAGGTTACAGACGTTAGTGACGATGAGTTTGATACACGTTTCAAGCAAACCGTAGATGAACAATATAGAGAAGAGATTAAGAATATTCTAACCGAAATACGTCTGAAAAAAAATAACGAGTTTGCAATAAAGGAGGTCTATGACGATGTTTCGTTTGAGGATAATGCCAAAGTGGTGAAAGAGGTTGTAGAACTATTACAAGTTTATCAAATCCGTTATAATTACCGACAGCAGTTTTTAAGCGATTTCTTTGAGTTGCTTTTAACCACAGGTTTAAAACAAGAGTCGGGACAATTTTTTACGCCTGTTCCCATAGCTCGCTATATCATTAAAAGCTTGCCTATTAGAGAAATAACCTTGCAGAAAATTAAACAGGGAAATCAAAGCGACTTGCTACCAAATGTTATTGACTATGCTGCCGGAAGCGGTCACTTTGTTACTGAGGTAATGGAAGTTATACAGGAATATATTGATACGTTAGAAGAGAATCAATTTCCGACATCTACAGCAAAAAGAGCTCTTAGAAGCTGGCAAGGAGACCAGTTTAATTGGGCAGAACAGTATGTGTATGCCATTGAAAAAGATTATCGTTTGGTAAAAACCGCCAAAGTGAGTTGTTATTTGCACGGGGACGGCTTGGCAAAAGTTATTCACGGAGACGGTTTGGGAGATTTTGCCACATCAAGCGATTTCAAAGATTTGCTAAAAGAGACCGACAAAACTTATCCGCAAGATAATAAGCAGTTTGATATAGTTATTTCAAATCCACCATATTCGGTTTCCGCATTCAGAGGCACGATGATGAATGAAGAAAAAGCCCTAAAAGCCTTTGAACTTTACAGTCGCTTAACCGATCAAAGTTCAGAAATAGAGTGCCTATTCGTAGAGCGAACCAAGCAACTGCTTAAAGATGGCGGTGTAGCAGGTATTATATTGCCCAGCAGTATTCTAAACAATACAGGCATATATACCCAAACTCGCGAAATTATTTTGAAATACTTCGATATTCTGGCTATTACCGAATTTGGTTCTAATACATTTATGGCTACCGGAACTAATACTGTTACTCTGTTTTTACGAAGACGAAACAATGCCGACGCCTTTAATGTTGAGGAGGCGGCGAAAAGATTTTTCGCAAATCTGAACGATGTCACAATCAATGGAATTGAAAAACCTGTACATAAATATGTGTCATACGTTTGGGATGGGTTAAATTTTGACGATTATATTACTTTGCTCAGAAAAAATCCCAACGAAACTGTAAAAAAACACGAGATTTTTAAAGAGTACAACAGTAAAATAAAAGCTAAGAGTGATATTGAGAAATGGAATGCAATCTTGGACTTAGAGCAAGAAAAGCTAATCTATTTTATTCTTACTTATCCTCAAAAATTAGTACTTGTAAAAACAGGTGAAAAAGCGGAGGAGAAACGTTTCTTAGGCTACGAGTTTAGCAACCGTCGAGGTAGCGAGGGAATACACCCGATACAGCGAGGAAAATTCATAGACGAGTGTACACAACTGTTCGATGCCGATACATTTGACAATCCCGAAAAGGCAAGTACCTACATTTATAAAGCATTTCAAGGAGAATTTGATTTAGACGTTCCCGAGATATTACAGAAAAATGTTAGCTATCAGAATTTGGTGGATATGCTTAGCTTTGACAGAGTTACGTTTGAAAAAAATGTTTCGCTTGTGGCTAAAAAAAAAGTAAGGATTGAAAGTAAATGGGAAATAACAAAATTAGGAAAAGTTGTATCAACTCAATACGGATTTACAGAAAAAGCTACCAACGTAGGCGATATTAGATATCTAAGAATTACAGACTTAAATGATGATGGAACTATTAGCTTACAAAATGACATTAAATATGTTAACCCAACAGCTGAAATCAAAGCTCAGTTTTTGTTAGAAAATAATGATATTGTAATTGCCCGTAGCGGTAGTGTTGGTAAGTCTGCAATTTATAAAAAAGATAAATATCCTGAAATGATATTTGCGTCTTATCTTATTAGATTAAAAACAGTAACAGATAAAATACTTCCCGATTATTTGTTTAATTTTACTAAATCTGAAATGTATTGGTCGCAAGTAGAGGTAGATACGATAGCTGTAACTCAACCAAATCTCAATGCAGAGAAGATTAAAGAATTTAAAATTCCTCTTCCACCATTAGACATTCAACAAAAAATCGTTTCAGAAATAGAGGTTTTGGAGAAAAAAGAGGAAACAGTAAATAAAAGAGTTGAAGAATTAGAGAATAATATTAGAGAAATTTATTTCAGTTCAAAATCTAAATTTAAGAATGTTATTTTATCCCACGAAATTGAAATTATTGGAGGAGGTACGCCTAAGACCGGTATAGCTGAGTACTGGGATGGAGATATACCATGGCTTTCCATAAATGATTTTAAAGGAAGAAGAAAATATGTAAGTAAAACCGAAAAAAGAATAACTAAATTGGGGCTAGAAAAAAGTAGTACTAAACTTTTAAATAAAGGAGATTTAATAATATCGGCAAGGGGTACTGTAGGAGAATTAGCCATTTTGTCAATTCCAATGGCTTTTAATCAATCGTGCTACGGCTTGAGAGCAAAGAGCAATCTCACAAGCGATTATTTATATTATTGCTTGAAATTTGAAATTCAACAATTTAAAAATATCGCATATGGGGCAATCTTTGATACAATTACTACAAAAACTTTTGATTCAATTAAAATCCCACTTCCACCATTCCCCGAGCAAGAAAAGATTACTTCCGAAATAGAAAAAAACGAAACGCAAATAGAGGCATTAGAAAATGAAATAGCTGAGATTCCGAAACAAAAAGAAGCAATATTAAAGAAATGGCTGAATTAGTCTAAGATATATTAAGCGTATTCAGAAAGTGCATAAGCCAAATTTATTTTGGGTTTATGCGCTTTTTCGTGGGGGCTGTCGTGAAAATTTTGGCTTAAAAAACAAAAAGCTGAACTAAATCGTTGCATTAGTTCAGCTTTTACTCCGCTCAATATCTAATCTATTAACTGTTAGATTGTGTGGCGGAGAGAGAGGGATTCGAACCCCCGGAGCCTCGCAGCTCAACGGTTTTCAAGACCGCCGCAATCGACCACTCTGCCATCTCTCCGGCGACAAAAGTAGATTTTTTTTTTTATTATGCCAAAATTTTTCAATCAATAATTAAAAAATTTATATGTACTGTATGGATAATATCTTGTTAATCTTTGTATTATAATTAAAACATACAACCAAAACAAGCAACAGATTTATTAGTTTAAAGATATAAACCTGCATATTCGGTTTTATATTTTAGCAAAAAAGTTTGCTGTTTGACAAGTTGCGCGTATTAAAACGACTACCAACAGATAGTTCGTTTGTCCATGTTCAAAAGAAAAAGAGTATTACAGACAGCTAAAGACGTAAATAAATCTATTATTTTTAAATTCTCTAATAAATAATTTGTGTATCTTTATCGCATTAATTAATCAATATATTTATAAAAACATTCAATTCGTTAAAATATGGAAAAGGTCTATCTTTATGCTATTATTGGTCTTGCGATAGCAGTTATATTGCTGGGGGTTTGGATATTACACCTTATAAATAAGGGGAAAAAAGAGCTCGTTTATACAAAAGAGGAGCTAAATCACACTATCAAATATTTGGAATCGGAGATTAATAAGATAAAGAAAAATTTAACAAAACACACTAATTATCACGATAAAACAGATAATAAATCAAACTCTTAGTCAAAGCGCATTATCTCTGATACAGGTAGTTTAGCAATATATCTGACTGGCAGTGTCATCATTGCAAGAAGGGTTATAAACGCTACTAGGTTAATAATTACCCAGTATAGAATAGAGAAATCAACAGGAACATGCGTTAGGTAGTAGTTTGTTGCGTCAAGTTTTATAGGATGCCATGTTTTTTGTATGGTAATAAGAGCAATTCCTATAATATTTCCATAAAACAACCCCTTCCCTATAATTTGTGATGAACGTATTATAAATATTCTTTGTAGAACTTTGTTAGTTGTACCAAGTGTTTTTAATATGCCAACCACTTCGGTTCGTTCAAGTATCATTATAAGCAGTCCTGTGACCATACATGCGCCCGATACCAAAATCATAAGAATTATAATAACATATACATTAACGTTTTGCATCTCTAACCAGTCGAATATTTGTCGTTGACTTTCGGTTATGGCAATTGCTCGCATGGCTGATTTGTTTTCATCAAAAGCTAATGTTGTAATGTGCCGTACTTCTGATGTAACCTCATTAATATCATCAAATTTATGTAAAAAAACCTCGAATCCTGATATTTCGTCTTCACTCCAGCCGTTAAGTCTTTGTATGTGACGCAAATCGCACAATACAAATAACTCATCGAACATTTCGAAACTTGTGTCGAAAATACCGCTGATAACAAAATTTCGTACACGTACGGGCTTTTGCATAAAATACGTCGGTAGTCGATCATTCAATTTTAAATTGAGTTTGTTTGCAACCGTTTTTGATATAACAACCTGATTACTAATAGATGAATCACTTATAATTGGCAAAAATCCCTCGACCATATATGCTGAAAAAAATGTTGTGTCGTAATCGGTCGATATGCCTTTTAATACTATTGCCTGTAACTCTGTGTCTAATCTAACTATTCCGGGTTTAGTTGCAAATTTTTGTATATGTTTTATTTCAGGAATTTCTCGGATTTTTTCTAAAGCAGGTTGATTTTCTGTAATAGGATTACTGTCATGTGACAAGTTCATATCAAAATTTATCAGATTTATGTGAGATGAAAAACCCGATATTTTCTCGCTTATTTCGCGTTTATAACCTATGACAATACTTATTGACACTAACATTACAGCCATACCGAGAGCTATTCCTATTATTGAAATTTTCAACATAGGAGTCGATAAATTCTCGGCTTTGCTACCCGACTTGAACAACCTTCCAACTATAAAGCGTACAAATTGCATTATTTTGTATATTTTAGCATCAAAATCCTTATCAAACTAAAACATGGTTAAAGTTGGCAAAATTACCACTTTGTTCAGTTTTTTCTACTTTTTTACCAAAATAGTTGCGTTTAGCCAAATTATTCCTGGTGCAGAACGAATTGACAAATATATCAACTTATTGACAAATAAAAACATAGCTATAATAACCAATCACACAGGATTAGTTTCAGGCATACATATTGTTGACACGTTATTATCGTTGGACATAAAAGTTGAGAAAATTTTTTGTCCCGAGCATGGTTTTAGAGGTGTAGCCGATGCCGGTCAAAATATCGAAAATAGTAGGGATTCTATAACAGGTATATCAATTGTTTCTTTATATGGAAATAAGAAAAAGCCTTCGAAAGAGGATCTGAAAAACATAGACGTACTACTATTTGATCTTCAAGACGTTGGTGTGAGATATTATACTTACATTAGCACTCTACACTATGTTATGGAATCTGCTGCAGAAAATCTAAAACCATTAATTGTGTTAGACAGACCTAATCCTAACGGATTTTACATTGATGGCCCTGTTTTAGACACATCGCTTAGTTCATTTGTTGGGATGCACCCCATACCAGTAGTTTACGGTATGACTATCGGTGAATTAAGTAAAATGATTAATGGCGAAGGCTGGCTTAAAGATGACAATAAGTGCAATTTAAAAGTTGTTGAATGTTTGAACTATATGCACGACAGCAAATACGAGTTGCCTGTACCTCCATCTCCGAACTTGCCAAACATGGCTTCGATATATCTTTATCCGTCACTTGGTTTTTTCGAAGGCACAGTAGTTAGTGCGGGACGAGGAACTCAGTTTCCTTTTCAAATATATGGACACCCTCTTATAAAAGAGCATACGTTTGCTTTTACTCCTGAGCCGATGAAAGGAGCTGGCTCTCCCAAATTTAAGGGAGTTAAATGCTATGGCGAAGATTTACGAAACTCTCAGATTGCAAAAGGAGAAAGTAACGAAATAGAATTGAGTTTTCTTGTAAATGCCTTTCAAAATCTCAATCTACCAGATTTTTTTAATAGCTATTTTAAATTTTTAGCTGGCAATAAATCATTGCAAAAACAAATTGAAGAAGGTGTTGATATAAAGCTCATTAAGGATAGCTGGAAAATTGATATTGAGATATTTAAACAAAAGAGGGATAAATACTTAATTTACAAATAGACAGAAATGAGTTCCAAAACTAAAAGAAAAGGTGCATCAAAAATTGTCGCATATTCGGGAATTTTATTGATAATAATTTTCGGAACACTCTCATTTTTAGGTTATTTGATTACGCCCGACTCATCTCCAAATGCAAACAGCCAACTTGCCACTATATCATTACAAAACCCCGGAACAACCGTTAAAGCACTGAAAGTCAAAAACAACAATATTACACAAAAAAAGAGTATTTTTCATAAATGGCTATGGGGTGCGGACTATGAATATAGATTGATTCCATACGATTCTTTAAAATGGGACAATATCTCGGTCACTATATATGAAAAAAGCGATGGCAATTCCAATCATGTTTTTGAACAAACACTACTCTACCACGATATTTTATTTCAAGTTTCAGAACCTGAAAATTATATCATAAAAGGTGATATGGTTGTTTTTACGGATATCACAGGAAAAAAGCTGGAGGAAAACTTTATCGATATGCGTAAGACAATTAATGAGCAAAACTTAGTAAAAAAACGTTATCTATTAGGTACCGATCGTTTTGGTAGAGACATGTTAAGCCGTTTGATAATTGGCGGAAGAGTATCGTTATCGGTTGGTTTTGTAGCGGTACTTGTTTCATTAGTAATAGGAATTTTATTAGGCTTAATATCAGGATATTACGGTGGAGTTATTGACAAGTTAATTGTTTGGGTAATTAATGTTTTTTGGTCTGTTCCTACTCTTTTACTGGTTATTGCTGTTTGCATGGCTCTTGGAAAGGGATTTTGGCAAATTTTTCTTGCTATTGGGCTTACGATGTGGGTTGAAGTGGCACGTGTAGTGAGAGGAAAGGTTTTACAACTCAAAAACATGGAGTACATTGAGGCAGCAAGAGTTTTAGGTTTTTCAGATTTTAGGATTATGTTAAGACATTTGCTTCCGAACATTGTAGGTCCTATTATGGTGATTTCGGCATCGAATTTTGCGGCGGCAATATTAATCGAAAGCGGTTTAAGTTTTTTGGGAATTGGAATCGAACCGCCTGCACCAACTTGGGGCGCTATGATACGCGATCATTATGGTTATATTATAGTTGGTAAGGCTTGGCTTGCAATGACTCCTGGTATTGCTGTAATGGCAATGGTTTGGGCTTTTACCGTGTCGGGGGATTATTTAAGGAGGGTTTTTAAAGTTGATTAGATAAAAAATAGGAAAACATTTATTTAATTTGTTAACTTTGCCGTTATATAGAAATATTCATTAATACGTTAATCAACAAAATATCAGATTATGAACAAATTAACAAACATTTTAATTTTACTGACCATATTTGCAGTTTCTGTTAGCGCACAAGAACACGAATTAAGCAAAATGGATGATAAATCAGAACAAGAACTCACTTCAGAACAACAAAAAGAGACAATAATAGGCGCTCAATTAGACGTACTGTTAAAAACAGATAACACCTGGGTGGTTAACAATGAAAAGTATATTACCTTAACTACAGAAAACGGAGAAAAATATGTTCTGTTCGCAGATGGTAAATGGAGCGACATAATGATAGTAAAAGATATTGACGAAAACCCTCACGATACTGCTCAAGAACGCGAATTAAGCAACATAAATGATAAGTTGGAACAAAAGGATACAATATTAAGTGTTCAATTAAACATACTGTTAAAAACAGATAGCACTTGGGTCGTAAACAATGAAAAGTATATCAAATTGACAACAGAAAACGGGAAAAAATATGTTCTGTTTGCTAATGGTAAATGGAGTGACATAATAACAGTAAAAGATATTGACGAAAACTCTTACGATGCAGCTAAGATTGGCAAATATTACTGGACTTTACAAAACTTACAAACAACTAAGTATAACAATGGCGCTGCAATCACTTTTGCCCCAGCAAATAACGATGCGTGGAGAAGCAGTACGGGCGCATATACCAATGTTGAAGACAAGCCCGAAAACAAAGGTAAACAGGGTTTGCTATATAGTTGGCATGCCGCAGATAATCCAAATTTGTGCCCAAAAGGATGGAGTGTTCCAACTGAAACAGAATGGCTTGACCTGCTAAATTATGTTGGAGGTTCGAGCGCTGCTGGTAAAGAGCTAAAATCAACAGATGGGTGGAGGGCTTTTGAAGGAAGCGATAAAAAAACAGCTGGTGAAGATAATTATATGTTTAATGCGATACCAACTGGTTATAGACAATTACACGCCGATAAAAGAAATTTCTATCAAGTTGGTGGCGAGGCTACATTTTGGAGTAAGACTTCAAAAACAAAATCACAAGCTGTCTCAATAACATTCACTCTTAATGAAAATGTAATAAGAGGACACTGGCCCAAAGAGTTTGGTAGATCTATTAGATGTATTAAAAAATAATTTAAAACAGTCCAAAAATTTACTTAAACTTGAGACCCACTGTTTTATGTGGGTCTTTTTTTGGTGCGCCACACATACCATACATCTATAGGGCGTAATACCAATTGTAATTAAAAAAAGGTCCAATCTTTTTTAAATTTTACAGATGTAATGGATCTTCACAGATTTTTATCTGTGTAAATCTGTTTAATCCGCGTGCTCAGTGTTCTAACTTTTATTGCATTGTGACAATTTCGTCCCGGTCTGGACCCACAGAAACATAAGTAACAGGCACATTCACAAAATCTTCAATAAATTTCACAAACTCTAAAAACCGTTTGGGAAAATCGTTTTTACTACGAATTTTGTTTATTGGCGAGTTCCAGCCTTTTAAGGTCTTGTAAACAGGTTCGATTTTTCTATCAGTATCGAATGGAAATCTGTCTGTCTCTTTTCCATCAACGATATATTTTGTACACACCTTAACCTCTGAAAAGGTGTCCATAACGTCAGATTTTGTTAGTAGCAATTGCGTAACACCATTAAGCATTACAACATATTTAAGCGCCACTAAATCAAGCCATCCGCAACGGCGTGGTCGCCCAGTAGTGCTACCATATTCGCGACCAATATCGCGGAGTTTTTGTCCAGCCTCGTCGAACAGCTCAGTTGGGAAAGGACCAGAACCAACGCGCGTGCAGTATCCTTTTACAATACCAATAACTTCGCCGATTCGATGAGGCGCAATCCCCATTCCTGTACAGGCTCCGCCACAAGTTGTGTTCGATGATGTTACAAACGGATACGAACCAAAATCAATATCCAACATCGAGCCTTGAGCGCCTTCGCCTAATATCCGTTTATTGCTCTCTAACAAGTGGTTAATCTCGTATTCAGAGTCGATAAATTCAAATTCGCGCATTGTTGGTAATGAATTGAAAAACATCTCCTCACGTTCAGCCAAGTTAAGTTCTTCTTTTACAGGCAATAACACAGATTCGTACATAGTACGAGCCTCATAGTATTTATCTTTAAAATCCGGACGCTCTATATCTCCAACCCTTAAACCCTCACGTCCAATCTTGTCGCGATATGCAGGTGCAATGCCTTTAAGAGTAGAACCAATTTTTTTGTCACCCTTAGCATTTTCGCTTATAGCATCTAAAAGCGGATGGAAAGGTAAAATCAAGTGTCCTTTACGGCTGATTTTCAAGTTATTTACAGGATTTACTCCAATGTTTCTTAATCCCTCTATCTCCTTTTTAAAGATAATAGGGTCAATTACAACACCATTGCTAATAATGTTTAAGCAGTTTGGGTGAAAAATCCCTGAAGGTATAAGATGTAGTACATGTTTGCGTTGATTAAACTCCAAAGAGTGTCCGGCATTTGGACCACCTTGAAATCTTACAACTACGTCATAATTAGGGGTTAAGACATCAACACCTTTTCCTTTGCCTTCGTCTCCCCATTGCAATCCAAGTAATACATCTATTTTGTTCATTGTTCTTATCTTTTCTTATTTTAATATTATGTTTAGACTTTGTTACAACAAAACACAAAAAAAACATAAACGACTGATATTTAGCTGACTAAACCACAATCGTTTATTTAAATTTAACACTCGGTTTTGTCGGTCGAATATAGCAATAATTTTATATACAATTAATGATTTTGGTAATCGTTTTATCAACATTAGCTACACATCAATCCCAAAACCTTTAACTATATTAAACCATTAAGTTTTTCACGATTTGCAATCGAACCTCAAAAAAAATAACTTTGTAGCCTTAACTGACAGCTTATAAAGTTTGAAAAAGAAAAATGCTAAATACTCATAATCAAACTATTGCAATTTAGTTATATAATAGAAGTTAAGGAACATTAATGTTACAATTACTAATGATGAATTACGAATTGGGAATTAGTATCTGTTCATTATTCGTAATTGTTAATTGCTTTTAACTTTTAACTATTTTGCTTTAACTATTTGTATCTTTGTAGGCTAACGATCAACGTATCATGGAAAAACACAAAGCTGGTTTTGTAAATATCATAGGAAATCCGAACGTGGGCAAATCAACCCTGATGAACAGGTTGGTTGGCGAGAAGCTATCTATTATTACTCCCAAGGCACAAACCACGCGACATCGTATTTTTGGTATTATCAACGGAGACGATTTCCAGATTGTGATTTCCGATACACCGGGCATAATAAATCCGCACCATTCGCTACACAAAAGCATGATGCAATTTGTTGAAACAGCAATAAAAGATGCTGATATTGTGCTATATATGACCGATATTTATGATAATCCCGAAAAGAATCCCGTTTACGTTGAAAAAGTTTGCAAAATAGACTTGCCTACATTGGTGATAATCAACAAAATAGACTTGAGCGATCAACAAGAGGTTGAAAAAAAGGTTGAGGAGTGGAAACGATTAATACCCAATGCCAGCGTACTTCCTGTATCGGCACAGTACAATATGAATGTGGATTTAGTGCTGAAATATATTTTAAATAATCTGCCTGAGGGTGAAGCATATTATCCAAAAGATACATTAACTGACAAAACAATGCGTTTTATTGTGTCAGAGATAATCCGCGAAAAAATATTCTTAAATTACCATAAAGAGATTCCGTATAGCGTTGAAGTAGTTGTTGATAGCTATAAAGAATCTGAAAAAATGGTACGTATCGAGGCAACGATTTTTACCGAACGCGAGAGCCAAAAACGGATAATTATTGGTCATAAGGGCGAGATGATAAAACGTGTTGGTATCGAGGCGCGCGCTGATATTGAGGCGTTTATAGAGCAACACGTATATTTGGGATTACAAGTAAAGGTCGATCCCGATTGGAGAAACAACAGCCAACGTCTTGCGAGATTTGGCTACATTAATTAAACAATAAAGGACAAAACAGATGTCAGGAATAATTGCAATAGTTGGACGACCAAATGTCGGAAAATCAACACTTTTTAATAGGTTAGTGGGCAGGCGTGCTGCCATTGAAAACGAGGAGGCAGGCGTAACCCGCGACCGACATTACGGTAAATGCGAGTGGAACGGGGTAGAGTTTTCTCTTATAGATACCGGGGGCTATGTTGTTGGAAGTGAGGATGTTTTCGAAAGTGAAATAAGAAAACAGGTATTAGTTGCCGTAGAAGAGGCTGACGCTCTGATTTTTGTTTTAGACGTTCAAACAGGTGTAACAGATTTAGATACAGCTGTAGCAGACGTTTTAAGACGATATCCCGACAAAAAAATATTTCCCGTTGTCAACAAAGTTGATAATAACGAACTTTTGTTGCAATCATACGACGCATATACGTTAGGATTCGAGAAAATATATCAGGTTAGCTCGCTAAGTGGTTATGGTACAGGCGATTTGCTCGACGACGTTGTCGAAGCACTACCAAAAGAGGTAAAGCCAGAGGACACAGACGATCTTCCACGTATAGCTATTGTTGGTCGCCCGAATGTTGGAAAATCATCGTTAGTCAATCTTTTGTTAGAAGACGAACGTTCGATTGTCACTCCAATTGCTGGAACCACACGCGATTCCATACACACGCGCTTTAATAAATATGGACACGACTTTATACTTATCGATACCGCAGGATTGCGAAAAAAAGCCAAAGTGCACGACGATGTCGAGTTTTATTCGGTAATGCGAACAATAAGAGTAATTGAAGATTGTGATGTTTGCGTACTTATGTTAGACGCGACCATTGGCATTGAAGCACAAGATTTGTCGATTCTGAACGTTATATTGAAAAATCGTAAAGGCTTGGTTGTACTTGTTAATAAGTGGGATTTGGTCGAGAAAGAGAAGAATATTGACGTTGAATTTGAAAAAAGCATAAGACAACGCACAGCTCCGTTTGTTGATTATCCAATTCATTTTGTTTCTGCACTAACAAAACAGAGGGTTTTAAAATCGTTAGATTCTGTTGTACAGGTATATGAGAATAGAAAACAGAAAATCCCCACATCAAAACTTAACGATATAATGCTGCCTGAAATAGAGGCGTTTCCGCCACCGGCAATTAAGGGAAAGTATATCAGAATAAAATATATAACTCAGCTACCCACAAAAACACCGCAAATTGCATTTTATTGTAATTTGCCACAATACGTTAAAGAGCCATACAAGCGGTTTTTAGAAAATAAAATCAGAGGTCATTTTGATTTTTCAGGTGTGCCAATTGAAATTTATATGCGAAAGAAATAGTAACTTTGGTAAAGTTTTAAATTAAATAACATGGACGTAATAATTGAAATAGCTAAATGGTTATTGCCCGCATTGATGGTTTTTCTGGCAGTGTGGATTGTTTTTAATCATGTAAAGAATAGCGACAAGCGGCGCTACTCCTATGAATTGCGATTAAAAGAGAAACGAGCTATTTTGCCCGCACGGCTGCAAGCGCACGAAAGAATGATGTTGTTTCTTGAGCGAATTAGTCCTGAAGCGTTGATAATGAGGTTTCAAAGACCAAATTTAACAGTACAGCAACTGCACTCCACGCTTTTAAAAACAATACGGCAAGAGTGGGATCATAATGTTGCACAACAGCTATATCTGTCTGACAAGGCTTGGACGTTGATTAAAAACTCACGCGAAAATATTGTGAAGCTTATAAATACTGAAGCTGGCAAATTAAAACCAACAGACCCTTCAATGCAATTGAGTCAAAGAATATTGGAGGAGTGTTCCGGCGAACAACCACTTAATGCCGATGCTATAAGGGTACTCAAAGAAGAGGTTAGAAAACTGTTTTAATCTGTATTTGCATTTCTTTTACTGTACGGCATATTCAAATAGGAGAAAATGATATATAATTCCCGTATTATCAACCTTTTAGATATTAAAACCCCCTTAATAGTTGCCCCGATGTATCTCGTAACGAACGAAGATATGGTTATTGCTGCTTGCAAAACCGGAGCAACAGGCGCAATACCAGCAATGAATTGGGCAACTCCCGAGCTAATGCAAAAGGGAATAACAAAAATAAAATCGCAAACTAATAAACCTTTCGGGATAAATATTATTACACACTCATCGAATCCTAAACTTAATGAGCAGTTGCAAGTGTGTATTGATAAACAAGTTAGCTTTATTATAACATCGTTAGGAAATCCCGAAGCAGTTATAAAAAAGTGCAAACAACACGGTATAAAAGTTTTCTGTGATGTTGTTGACGAAAGACACGCCAAACGCCTTGAGGAAGCAGGTGCAGATGCCCTGATAGCAGTCAACAAAAATGCAGGAGGGCACGCTGGAGCCTTATCTCCTGAAACGTTAATTAAACGTTTGCTAAGCGAGGTTTCAATACCAATAATTTCGGCTGGAGGTGTTGCTACAACCGAGCAACTACAACACATATTTGATCTGGGAGCCGAAGCCGTAAGCGTGGGAACGGTATTTATTGCTACCCACGAATGCAGTGTCTCTGACGAGTATAAACAGGCTGTTATTCAATACACTGCAAAAGATATTGTTATGACTGACCGACTGTCAGGAACTCCGTGTGCCGTGATAAATACGCCTTACGTAAAAAAAATCGGAACCAAGCAGAACCTTTTGGAAAGAATTCTAAATAGAAACAAAAAGCTAAAACGACACCTAAAACAGTACGCCTACTCACGAGGAATGAAAATGTTGAAAAGAGCTGCATTTAGCGCCACCTATCAAACCGTTTGGGTTGCCGGACCTTGTATAGAACACGTTAATCGCATTAAAAGCGTAAGCGACACAATAAAGGATATTGTTGGTAGCGTGGAGTTTAGCGACCGAAAAAACAATGAGCAATGCTTGCACTGAGCGTAGTCGAAGTGAACAATTACGAATTATGAATTACGAAATACGAGCGATAGGCATTTTGTAATTCTTCATTCGTAATTCTTCGACAAGCGAAGCGGCAAAGCCAATGACGTAATTGGAGCGCGGTTTTAAATCTTAACTTTCATTAACTTCTATTATATAACTAAATTGCAATGGTTTGATTATTAACACTTAACATTTTTTCTTTTTCAAACTTTATAAGCTGTCGGTTGAGGCCACAAAGTTATCTTTTTTGATGTTCGATTGCAAATCGTGAAAAACTTAATGGTTCAAAATATTAATTGCTAATTGCTAATTGAAAAAGTAATATTTTCTGTAAATTTGTAAACAAAAAACTGAATTTGAACGTTCAATTCATAACTATCAGAACTTAAAATAATCTAAACAATTAAAAGCCTTCAACAAAAATGGAAATCAGTTTACAGAACACGAAATTAGAACTTATTCAATGGCTTACGACATTGGAGGATAGAGAGATTATTCAAAAGATTTTAGATTTGAAGAATTGTGAAGATTGGTGGGATAAAATAAGCGAAGATGAAAAAAAGTCTATTGAGAAAGGTATTTCAGATGCCAATTTAGGCAAACTAAATTCACACGACAAAGCCCGTGAAATTTATGGAAAATGGCTATAAAATTTTATGGACAAACAACGCTTTGCTTGAATTACAAAAAACCTGCGACTATCTTGAAGCGAATTGGACTGAACGGGAATTAAGAAAGCTATCGATACAAATAGATAAAACACTACGTTTAATTGCAAAAAATCCGAAAATCTTTCAACAATCAAGGCAAAAGGGTATAAGAAGATCCGTTGTTATGAAATATAATACGCTCTATTACAGAGAAATTGAAGAAAGCAAAGTTGTCGAAATTCTATCGTTTTTTTCTAATAGACGAGACCCACGTTAATCAATTAGCAATTAGTAATGCGACTCACTGAGCGTAGTCGAAGTGTGCAATGAATAATTACGAATGCGGTAACTGAGCCTGTCAAAGTGACCTCATAGATAACTTTATGGTGGCTTCGACTTCGCTCAGCCATCGAGAACGGTCGCTGAGCGAAGTCGAAGCGACCATTTAGACAGTGACAATCTGTTCAATCTGTGTTATCTGTGTTCCAATAGTTAATTGAGTATGTAAATCATTTTCCTAACAACCTCAAAATCACATTCATACCAATTATAGTCGTCGGTATCCGTAGTTGAGCTTAGTTTTACCCGTGACAATGGTTCCATTTTGCTTTTAACCAGTTGCTTACCTGAAAAGTGTACCTCGCGGGCTTTTGTAGTGTTTAGAATTTCTAAAACATTTTTGGGAGAGATTCCCCCTCCGGGTAAAATTGTAATTTTATTGGCTGCTCGCTTTACTAATTCTGAAAGTGTTTGTAGTCCTTCAAAGGCACTACTTTTCCCTCCCGAGGTTAAAATTCTGTTTACTCCGCAATTAATAAGTTCGTCCAACGATGAGAACAAGTCGCGTGATATATCAAATGCCCTATGAAACGTAACTTGCATTGGATAAGCAGTTTCCACGACCGTTTTTACGAAATCTGTGTCAATATCACCACTTTGAGTAAGCGCTCCTACGACAATACCGTCAACATCTGTGATTTTACAGAATTTAATATCCTCTAAAATTATCTCTTTCTCAAATTCGGAGTATAAAAAGTCGCCGATACGTGGTCTAATCATTACATGTAGCTTGCAATCAACGCTTTGCCGAACAAGTTTTATGCTTGCCGCAGATGGAGATAATCCACCCTCAGAGTAGCCTGAGCATAATTCTATCCTGTCAGCGCCTGCCTGACATGCAACTATAGCCGATTCGGGAGTAAATACGGCAACTTCTAAAAGCGTACGGTTTTGTGACATAACATGTGTGATTTTTGATTTCGGAGGGTTCTATATGGAACACAGAACACACTGATTAAACGGATTTACAAAGATTTTGGATTTCTAATTTTCTAATGTTTTATTGTTGAACGCGACTTGATATTATTTTACCCCTACGGGGTTCATTATCTCTTGATTTTCTTATATATCTATTATCTTGTCATCCCTTCGGAATTTTTTTGTATTGTTATGCCTTAAAAGACACAAAGGTTAGGTTAAATATCTGAAAATCAACATTTATATTTGGTTATTTATTTTGTTTAATCTTCACTTCCTATGGATTAAATAATTGTATCCCAATGAACACAAAGAGCAACCAAACCCTGAATGTGTAAAATAATTATATCTCATTGAATATAAATAGCATCCAAACCCCGAAAGGGTGAAATTATTATAGCCCAGTAAATACCAAACACTAATTAAACCCTGAAGGGGTGACATAATCAATCTGTCCATCAATTTAATTTCAATCAATATGCACTTGAGTGTTTGAGTTTACAAACAAAATGTTCCCTAATTTATCGTACCCCGAGAAAACCTCCTCGCCACTATGTTTTATACTTTCATGTAAGAAACCTATAAGCGTAAGAGCCGCATCGCTCGAATATTTGTTAATTATCTCTTTAACAGGCACATCACTCTCTCTGATTACAATTTCTACGTTTTGGTGCGTTATTGGTAATCGACCTGTTGTAATTAGATCGTTCATTTTAGCATAGACAGAATCGATATCTTCTTCTTTGCACAACTCGTATATTTTTATATTACTTTTTTTCCAATCTGGGTGCCCAAGAATAATAAAACTAAGCAGTATCATTAGGTTTGCATTGTCTGCGTCGCTACTCTTTATCCAAATATGTATTCCGTTTTTGTAGTAAAAGGGCTTACGGCTTGCTGCTAAAATACAAATATCAAAATCGCCGGCGTTAACAAGTCTTATATTTGGAATAATTTCGCTTAGCTCTTTAGGATCTTCTTTGTCGTAATCAAAAATAACCATATTATTCTCCATTCCCGCAATTCCAGGTATCTGTATGGCTTGTGCTACAGCTGACGTGTTTGATGGCGAAATTATTGTATCGAGATAGACACTATTTTCGGTCTCTATGTTTTTCAAAATTTTTTCAAGTTCAAACTTCGATTGCTCGTAAGTCTCGCTTGAGTAGTAGCCGTCTATATGGTGTAAATAGGTGCCAAAACCATATTTAAATGATATCCAGTTAATTAATCTAAATGCGTTATCGTATTTGAACGAGTTTTTGGAGATACAAATTGCACTTGGTCGCCACTCTTTTTCAGATTTTGAAAACCGTTGACGCTGCATATAAACCTGTAAACGTCTGTTTATCTGGAAAATAGAGTTGGCGAAAATTGCCGCTAAGCCTTTTCTATCTTTATGATAGTTGTCGATATATATATACAAGGTTGCCATAACTGTAAATGCTATTACTGTATATATTACGCTGATTTTAAACATAATCCATACCGATGCAACGAACCCAATCAGTGAAAATATCCACTTAGATTTAAAAGAGGGGCGGTATGAGGGAGATGACCCAAAATGATTAAGGAACGATATTAGACAAATAGTACCGTAAGTTACCATAAAAAACATTGAGATTATTTGTGCTACAAAGTCAACATCGCCTATAGCAACGAAAGCCAGGGCTATTGCGCAAGTTACTAATGACGCGTTCGCTGGCTCGTTGTCTGATTTTCTACTTGATCCCAACCACCTGTTTATTTTCTGTGCTGGGAATGAATCATCATTTGCCAATGCCTGCAAAGTTCGTGGTGCAACCAATATTGACCCTAGTGCTGATGATAATGTACATGCTGCCAATCCCACAGGAGTAGATATGTTTCCGCAAACTGCAATTTTTGACATAATTAGCTGGTCAGCAAGTAACTCTTCAGCAGATGCCGATATTGCAAGTTTATATGCTACGAAGAAATATATTATCATGCCAACGAGTGTAGCTGATATTGTGCCTATAGGAATTGATTTTCCAGGGTTTCGCAAATCGCCTGAAAGCCCAACACCTGCTGTCATACCTGTAAATGCGGGGAATGCAATTGCAAATACAATAAAAAAGGAGTCGGAATTACGGAACTGAAAATTGGAAATAAAGTGCGATGTCTCGTCAATATTTTCAGGTTTACCAATAAAGAAAAGTAAAAGTGATATCCCTATTAAGGCACAAATAACATATAGTGCTTTAATACCCATGTTTGCACCTTTCTTGAATATTAAAACTGATAGTATCAACATTGCAGGAATACCAATAATCTGTCTTGGCAACCATATACCATGGTTGACAAGTAGATAATCGAACATAAACGAAAACGTTTCTGTAAAGGCAATAATATAAAAGGCAACGCCAATGGCTTGCGATAAAAAGAGAGAAATTCCAATTGTAGCTCCAATATTAAGACCAAAAGAGCGTGAAATAATATAATATTCGCCACCTCCTTCAACACGTTTGTTTGTAGCAATTTCTGACAGCGCTAATGATGTAGGGATTGTTACAGTGTGACCAAGCAGAATAATAAATACAACCCCTATAAAACCCAGAGTGCCAACTGCATAACCAAAACGTAAAAACAGTATGGCTCCTAATATTGTTGATATTGCTGTAAAAAATACTGGTGCCGTTCCAAATTTTTTTTCCATGTCCGCCAAATGTGTTAATATTTTTTAAAAGTCAACGCAAGAAAAAATTGCGTTGACTTTATGTTTTTATGGAAAGTATTATTTCAAATTAAAATTCCGTCTTATTTCAGACCAAGAACTTCTGCTCCCTGGTTAAATCTAATATCAACAGGAATACCTGCAGAGTTTATTTTATCCAAATCAGATTGTAAAGTACTAGACATTACACCTTTTTCTAAAATCCACTCTTTAGCCTCTTCATAATCACCTTCCCCTTGCATTTCAAGTATCTCTTCTACCAATTCATTCATAGCTTCGGTCATTTTCTCGAAATCAACTTTGTAAAGACCTGTTTCATGATTGCGTGTAAAAGCCTGAGCTTCAGCAAAATAGTTGTAACGCATTAAGTTAGCTACACCGTGTGCACTTGTTGCTCCAAATCGTACTGAACGGAACAAACCTGCCATAAATGTAACGTAGTTATCCATCAAATCTTTCTCTGGAAACTCGCCCATTTCGTAAAGTTTAGCAACCATATATAACCCCATTATATCGGCTTTGTTCTCTTCAATCGAGCTATATGTCTCTTTTAGAGCATCGCGAACGGTTCCTTTTCCGTTAATAGTCTCTTTTACACCTAAGCCGTGACCAACTTCGTGGAACATCACATTTTCAAAGAAAGCGTCAAATTTCACATGTTTTCTTTGCGATTCGTCCATAACTATATCTGAAATAGGAAGAAGAATTTTGTCGAATTTTGCTTTCATAGCATTTTTCAGTTGCAGTTTACGGCTGCCTTTTGCTGCATGTACACGTGTGTCATTTGGTAGATTTATAGCTATGTTTTTACTGCCAGCATTACAATCGCCTCTGTATAGAATTACGTCGTAAACATACATATTGGCATCAGCATGTACCTCTTCTTGTTTGTATTTTTCGTCACATGGAAGTGATGCTTGTAACTTTGGAAGCAATTCTCCGTACTTGTCCAAACGAGCGCTCCAATCTAAATCTTTAATCAAAATTTGCGCACTGTGAGCAGCTTTTACACCTACTAATTGATCTTCATAGCTTTCAATTGGTCCAACTACAAAATCTACTTTATTGTCGCGCATATCCATCCAAGCCATATCTGAGGCTAAATAGTCATCAGTTTCTAGAGCCTCGGCACGAAGTTGAAGATATTTTTTAAATCCCTCATCTTCCGATAGTTCAGCGGCTTCGCGAAGTAGGGCTGCTGCTTTGGTTATCTCTTCGTTATAGGCAACGTGATACGGTATTTGAACAAGTTTTCCGTTATCATCGCGGCGTACCAATGAGTACCAATCCATTTTGTTGGGCTCATCCCATGCTTCAAACTCCTCTTTGGTGATGTCAGAAGGGTAGTAGTTTGCGCCGGCTGGCTTTTCGCCAAATCCTTCAACAAAAGGTTTATCTGCGTTCATGCGATCCCATGGACCATACATTATTTTCGCAAACTCACGTGTTGCGTCATCGGGCAATGACTCTAAAAACGACTGTTTATCACTAGGAAAAGCATCTTTCCAAAATAGCTCTTCCATAATTTCGCTAACTTCAATTAGCTTGAGTAACATTGCTTTGTCATTAGCGCCTAAATGACTGAGGTCTGTGGTTAAATCAACCAATGCAAACTGATCTACTTTTTCTTGCATAGGATTTACTTCCTTTTTTTGACTACAACTTGACAATATCAGTAGTGACGTTGCCAAAGCTAACATAAATAATTTTGTTGACATGTTTTTGATATTTTAATAGTTAAATTGATTCGTTTTCACTGTAAAACCTAAAACCTAAGCGTTTTCCTGTTTTTAAATTTGCATACTCGTTATTGTCTTTGATTTGAGCAACTGTTACTACAGCGCTTTGTTCGTAAGGTGGCACAAGTAGGTCGAAATCAAGTGAATATAGTATTGCGGATTGTACAACATTTCGCATTGTTTTTGTATTAACTCGCTGATCCCCAAAGTTATTATACAGAACCCCAAGTTGACGTTTACCTTCAACTATAAAGTTCATATCTTGATTTATAAAAATTCGCCCAATCAGATATCCTGCATCTTCTAAGCGATTGTATCTGAATGAATCAGCCAAAAAATTGTAAATATTTATAATTCCGCAATAGGCTGAGTAATTATCTTGTTCTACAATTGACGTTTTCCAAATAGGGTGACTTTTATCGAATATAAAAACATTGGTATGTTTTGAAAATACCAATAAATCGCCTGCAACCATTAACTCAATCTGAGAGTGACCTGATTCATGATAGCTTGACGTGATTTTTGTATTTAGCCCTTTTAATGATTTTTGAGTATTCTGAGCAACGTATTTACAAACATTTTTCAAAATTTTGAAAGTGGCATTTGTGTTTTTGTAAACTGTTTGTTTTACAACTGCCTTTTGGGTTAATGTCTCTAATATCAGTGTTTGAGGGTCAATATTTTTGTTGGTATTCATGCAGTTTACTATTTAGTGTTGCTTATCCTTATAATATATGCAAAAATAACTGATTTTATTAAAGATTGAAACAAAAATATTAAGAACTTTTTCTTTGCTTATTGCTTAGTTAAAATGTTGAATTGTAATTTTTGTTTAATACTAATTAAGGATAATTTTGTCTTTATATAAATAAAGAAAATTTGTTATATCTCTGTATATAAGACAATTATGCGAATATAGTAAAAAATATAACAAATCGTTAACAAATAAAATCTTGTTATTGTTTAATAAATTGCTTTATTTGTAAACAAAACTTTAAACAATACGATTATGACAACAACTGAATTTTCTAATCAAATTATCGGATTGCAGGAGAGTCTTGGCAGATTCGCATACAAATTGACAGCAAACCGAGAAGAGGCTCGAGATTTGGTTCAGGAAACAATATATAAAGCGCTTAGTAATCAAGATAAGTTTGAAGACGAAACTAACTTGAAATCTTGGACATTTACTATTTTAAAAAACACATTTATAAATAATTACAGGAGAAATACCCGCTTTCGCATGATTCTGGACAAAACTCAAGACCAATATTATATTTCTAAACCTCAGGATTCAGGCTTTATCAGTCCCGACAGTAGTTTTAGCGTAAAAGAGATAAGGAAAGCCATCAATCTTTTGAAAGATGATTATAGAATACCATTTGTTATGCACACCGAAGGTTATAAATACAAAGAGATAGCAGATGAAATTGGTATTCCAATCGGTTCGGTTAAAAGTCGTATTTTTATTGCACGTCAAAAACTAATGTCTTACTTAAAGGACTTTCATTAATTTCAAATTAGAAATTAGAAATCAAAAATCCGTGTAAATCCGTTTAATCTGTGTGTGTTCTGTATTCCGAAATCCGAAATCCTATATTAGTAGGCTCTTGCAAACAAAACCCTCTCTTTCGACGGTTTACCACTATAAATACATTTTCCGTTTTCTTGTGGATTATCGAAAGGAATACAGCGTATAGTTGCTTTTGCCTCTTCTTTTATTGCAGCTTCTGTTTCAGCTGTGCCGTCCCAGTGCGCTAATACAAATCCACCTTTGGTTTCTAATATATCTTTAAACTCGTCCCACGAGTCGGTTTTGTGAGTGTTGGCTTCTCTAAAATCGAGGGCTTTTTTGTGCAAATTAGCTTGAATATCGTCCAATAGTTTAGGAACATGTTTTTCGATATCATCAATTGGAATAGTCTCTTTCGAAAGAGTATCGCGGCGAGCCACCTCAATGGTTTTGTTCTCAATATCACGCGAACCTATCGCTAATCGAACAGGAACGCCTTTCATCTCATATTCAGCAAACTTCCATCCTGGTTTTTGAGTGTCGCGGTCATCAACTTTGACCGTAATATTTAGTTTTCTTAATCTTTCAGCGACTGCATAAGCATGTTTACATGTTGTTTCGTATTGCTCTTGGTTTTTGTAGATAGGAACAATCACAACATGAGTAGGAGCAAGTTTCGGCGGTAAAACCAACCCTTTATCGTCTGAGTGAGTCATAATTAATGCTCCCATTAAACGGGTAGAAACACCCCAAGATGTAGCCCAGACGTATTCGAGTTTTCCGTCTTTGTCGGCAAATTTCACGTCGAAAGCTTTTGCAAAGTTTTGTCCCAAAAAGTGCGATGTTCCTGCTTGCAGCGCCTTGCCATCTTGCATTAATGCCTCGATACATAAAGTGTCAACAGCGCCTGCAAAGCGTTCGCTTTCTGTTTTATGTCCTTGAATTACAGGCATTGCCATCCATTCATTTGCAAAATCTGCATAGACATTAATCATTTTCATTGTCTCTTCAATCGCCTCTTCGCTTGTAGAGTGCGCAGTATGACCCTCTTGCCACAAAAATTCCGCAGTCCTTAAAAACAGACGTGTACGCATCTCCCAGCGCACAACATTTGCCCACTGATTGCAAAGAATAGGAAGGTCGCGATATGATTGTATCCAATTTCTATAAGTGTTCCAAATTATGGTTTCCGATGTTGGTCGAATAATTAGCTCCTCTTCTAATTTGGCTTCGGGATCAACAATAACACCATTCCCGTTCGGATCATTCTTTAATCTGTAATGTGTAACCACTGCGCACTCTTTTGCAAATCCTTCAACGTGAGCCGCTTCTTTACTCATGAATGATTTAGGAATAAACAGAGGAAAGTAGGCATTTACGTGCCCCGTTTCTTTAAACATTTTGTCTAATTGCGCTTGAATTTTTTCCCATATCGCGTAGCCATAAGGCTTTATTACCATGCAACCGCGTACTGCCGAATTTTCAGCTAGTTCAGCCTTTAAAACCAAGTCATTGTACCATTGTGAGTAGTTTTCTGACTGAGGTGTAATTTCTTTTGACATAATTTATTGTAAATATTTATTGCGTTTAAAAACTAATTAATCAAAACTTTTGGCAAAGAAACAAACAATTAGTGAAAAATCGAAACATCTTTGGCTTTCATACGTCTATAATTTTTCGGTCTAAGGTCGTATGGAACTCACATATAATACAGTTAAAAGTTAAAAGTAGAGACAGGGCATGCCCTGTCTGAACAAAAGTTAAAAAACACTTTCTCCTTTCACACTTCGGCTTCGTTATCACTCTTTTGGACTATGTGTCTGTTACATCGGTATTTACCCCTAACTCCCCCGTGCGGAGTCTGGGGTAAACATTTGTAAAATTAAAAAAGGATTGGACTATTTTTTAATTACAACTGGTATTAAAAGCAGTTTCTCCATTTTTCTTTTACCTCACGAGTTGTCGGTTTCTTTGTAAAAATTTGCCACCTTTGTAGGTCAATTAAAAAGATGAAACGCATAAAAACGATAATACTTTTTTTGCTATTGATTGCAACATTCGTTCTAAACCTATCGGTTGGGTCGTCAAATATTGGATTTAGCAAGATTTGGCAAGCTTTTTTTTCCTGCGATACGCAAGATATAGTTCATATTACTCTTTTTCAATATCGGTTACCAAAAGCATTAACCGCGATACTTGTTGGTATAGCATTGTCTGTCAGTGGGTTGATAATGCAAACTGTTTTTCGTAATCCTCTGGCAGGTCCATATATCTTGGGTGTTAGTAGTGGTGCAAGCCTTGGAGTGGCATTGGTTATGCTTGGCGCTGGCTCATTTGGATTGGCATCTGCAGTCAACCAATTAGGAAACGGCACGATAATAATTTCAGCAGTTGCCGGAGCTATGGCTGTATTAATGCTTTTACTCGTGGTTTCATTCCGCATCAGGGATATTATGACCGTACTAATTCTCGGTATTCTGTTCAGTAGCGGAATTTCGGCTTTTATTGGGATAATGCAATATTTTAGCCCCGACTCAATGCTAAAGGCTTATGTAATATGGACAATGGGTAGCTTGGGAGCAGTTGATATGCAACAACTCGTTTGGCTTACGGTTTCAGTTTTTGTAGGCGTTTTGCTAAGCCTGTTAAGCTCAAAACAGCTAAACGTAATGCTTTTGGGCGAAGATTATGCGCGCACATCCGGTATGAATATTTTAAGGTTTCGTGTATTGGTTTTTACCGCCACAGGGCTTTTAGCAGGAAGTGTAACAGCATATTGCGGACCAATTGGTTTTATTGGGATTATGGTTCCTCATTTAGCACGACTGTTAACTAAAACCACTAACCATCAGACACTTATATTTTACTCATCTATTATAGGTGCTATTTTAATGCTTTTGTCCGATACTGTATCGCAAATGCCTGGATACACGGGAGTTCTGCCAATAAACAGTGTTACAGCATTTTTAGGAATTCCTGTAGTAATATGGATAGTTTTAAAAAATCACAAGTTCAGTTCTTCATTTTAATTATTTTGAGAAATGGAAAATAAGTTACAATTAAGAATTGAAAACCTGACCATAGGCTACGGAAAAGGCAAGACTCGCAAGCCTGTATTAACAGACCTTAATATAACAACCGAAAGTGGTTCGCTGATTGCACTTGTTGGCTCTAACGGCAAAGGTAAAAGCACTCTGCTTAAAACCATTGCAGGATTACTAAATCCACTAAATGGCAACATATATATCAACAACAGAGAGCTTTCAACCATTGACAGACTGAGTCGTGCAAAATTGATAAGCTATGTTGGGACATCTCACGAGATTAACAAAAGCCTGAAAGTCCGTGATTTAGTTGCTCTTGGTCGATATCCATACAGCAATATTTTTGGTCAACTCTCTGACGATGACTTGAAAATTATACATCGTGCAATGGTCGATACCAAAATTTTACATTTGAGGGATTCGCTCATAAGTGAAATTTCTGATGGTGAGCGACAACGTGCCTTAATTGCCCGAAGTCTTGCGCAAAACACTCCCATTATCCTTTTAGACGAGCCTACAGCTTTCCTCGATATTGTAAACAAATTCGAGATGGTTAACCTTATGAGACAGCTGTCGCGACAGTTAGACAAAATCATTATATTTTCGTCACACGACTTGCCAACAGTATTGGGCAACGCCGACTATATGTGGTTAATTTTTGGACGCTCAATAATTGACTCTATCCCCGAAGAGCTTGTTATGACAAGGTTTCTTAACTCGATATTTGAAAACTCAGACGTTGTTTTCGATATAGAACAAAACGAATTTAGAATTGATACAAAACCTACCAAATTTGTAAAGCTGTGTGGCGAGCCTTACCTCTGCAAATGGACAGAAAAAGCTCTAATGCGTTATGGCATAGGCTCTAATGACAAATCTGACAGTCTGAAAATTAAAATCAAAACCGCCAACGAATCCCTATTTTGGGAAGTTGTTGACGGTTCTAAAACAGAGACTTTTGAATCTTTAAAAGACCTGCTTGGTCACATTACTTCTATCTATTAATCTGTATTACAGATTGTTGAAAACAATTTTTTCTCCATCAAAGTCGATTTCAATTTCCGATGAGCCTGTAATATTCCCCGAAATAATCTCTTTTGCCATATCGTTCATTACCAATCTTTGAAGATTTCGTTTTACGGGTCTCGCTCCAAATACAGGATCGTAACTTATTGTTGCTATGTGATTTACAGCACTATCTGTAATTGAAATGCTTATATTATTTTTTTCCAACGAGCTGGCAAGCCTTCCAAACTGAATCCTTACAACCTCTTTTATAACCTCTGGCATTAACGGAGTAAAGACAATTATCTCATCAACGCGGTTAACAAACTCAGGTCTAATTGTTTGCAAAAGAAGTTGCATCAATTCTGGTTGTAACTCTTCGCGCAATTCATGATGATTTGCAACATTTAGATTTTTGTACTTTTCTTGTATCAAATGGCTTCCTAAATTTGAAGTCATAATAACAATGGTATTTCTGAAATCGGCTGTTCTGCCTTTGTTATCGGTTAATCTGCCATCATCTAATACTTGTAAAAGTATATTGAACACATCGGGGTGCGCCTTCTCAATTTCGTCTAACAAAATTACCGAATATGGTTTACGTCTAACTGCTTCGGTAAGCTGTCCACCCTCATCGTAACCGACATACCCCGGAGGAGCTCCAATCAAACGTGAAACAGAGTGGCGTTCCTGATATTCGCTCATATCGATTCTTGTCATACGGTCTTCATTATCAAAAAGTTGCTCAGCAAGAGCCTTTGCGAGTTCAGTTTTACCAACACCGCTCGGACCCATAAAAATAAATGAACCTATTGGTCGGTTTGTATCTTGAAGCCCAGCCCTACTCCTACGCACTGCATCGGCAACGGCAACGATTGCTTCATCTTGCCCTACTACGCGCTTATGTAATTCATCTTCAAGCTGTAGAAGTTTGTCGCGCTCAGCGCTAAGCATTCTTGCAACAGGAATTCCAGTCCACCTTGAAACTACTTCAGCTATATCGGCAGCATCGACCTCCTCTTTAATCATTGGGTTATCTGATTGCGCCTCTTGCAACTTTTGTTGCAACTGAAAAATTTTGTCCTCAGCCTCTTTTATCCTACCGTAACGGATTTCTGCAACTTTTCCAAAATCGCCTTCACGTTCTGCTCTATCAGACTCAAATCGCAGTTGTTCAATGCTTTGCTTGCATGACTGTATCTCTTCAATAATCTGCTTCTCGTGTTGCCAACGGCTTTTGTGCTCCTTAAGTTCTTCGTTCAAATTGGCAAGCCTGCCCTCAATCTCTTTTTGTTTATCTTTAATTCCCTCACGCTTAATGGCTTCGCGCTCAATCTCTAACTGCAATATTTGACGCTCTAAATCGTCAATCTCCTCTGGCACACTGTTTATCTCAATTCTAAGTTTCGATGCTGCTTCATCCATTAAGTCGATTGCTTTGTCTGGCAAAAAACGGTCGCTTATATATCTGTGGCTAAATTCTACGGCAGCCACAACAGCCTCGTCTTTAATCCTTACTTTATGGTGGTTTTCGTATCTCTCTTTAAGACCTCTTAGAATTGCCACAGCGCTTGTAACATCAGGTTCATCGACCATAACGGTTTGGAAGCGGCGTTCAAGAGCCTTATCTTTTTCAAAATATTTCTGATATTCGTCTAAGGTTGTCGCACCGACAGCTCTAAGCTCGCCACGCGCCAAAGCTGGTTTTAAAATGTTGGCTGCGTCCATTGCTCCTTCGCTCTTTCCTGCTCCAACAAGCGTGTGTATTTCGTCTATAAACAGAATAATTGCTCCGTCAGACTCAATTACCTCTTTTATTACGGCTTTCAAACGTTCTTCAAATTCACCTTTATACTTGGCTCCTGCAATAAGAGCTCCCATATCAAGCGAATAGACTTGTTTCGAGCGCAAGTTTTCAGGCACATCGCCTTTAACAATTCTTTGCGCTAAACCCTCCGCTATTGCAGTTTTACCCACACCGGGCTCACCAATTAAAATTGGGTTATTTTTAGTTCTGCGGCTTAAAATCTGTAATATTCGGCGTATCTCCTCATCGCGCCCTATTACGGGGTCGAGTTTTCCGTTAAGTGCAAGCTGATTAAGGTTTATTGCGTATTGATTTAAAGCATCATAGGTTTCTTCGGCAGTCTGAGAGGTGACTTTTGAACCTCCGCGCAAATCTTCAATAGCTTTTTCTAACGATTTTTCGTCAACTCCGGAATCAGACAACATCTTTGCAGCCTGGCTCTTACCTTTGACTATTGCCAGCAAAATATGCTCAACCGATGTATATGTATCTTGGTTTTTCTGAGCAATATTGGTTGCATTCAATAAAGTTTGCTGCGCTTCGTTCGAAAGATATGGCTCAGCGCCGGTAACTTTCGGATAGCTTCTTACCATTGATTCTACAATCGGCAATATTTGTTGGCTACTAGCTCCCGATTTATCGATAAGTCTTGCGACTACACTATTTTCAATAGTCAACAATCCATATAAAAGGTGAACAACCTCGATAGACTGTTGACCAAGTTCACGAACTTTAAACAAGGATTTCTCAACAGCCTCTTGTGCTTTTATTGTAAATTGATTTAAATTCATGATATAAAATTTTAAAATTTGTTAAATAAATATTTCACTTAAATATTTCAAACTTTTTGCCGAAAAAAATCCTCAACACCTTGTCACATAAAGGCGTAGGTCAATTACCTTTTTATTAACATATGTATAACAGTGAAAATCAGCGTTTTAACAACATGTTTTACTGTCTCAAAAAGAGACAATTATTATTAAATGATTATTTTATTTGTGTCAAATTGGCATTAATTTTATTATATATTCATGTCGTTTTGTCACGATTTTACATATTTTTACATTAAATAACAACGGTTACTTATGTTAAAAATGAGCGTTTTCGTCAAAAAATAATTCAAAAGTTTGTATTGTATATTTTTAATATTATTTTTGTAGCTGTAAAACATGTTGTACTTCTAATCAACATAAAGTTAATTGCATGAGAAAAAAATTCATATTAGACCCAGATACATTAACTTTTATAGAGCATAAAAGGACAAAGAGGCATTTTTTTCGCAAAATTAGTCTTTTCACTGCTGTGGGTGTGATTTTAGGAGTTCTATTCTACATTGGAGCTATTTTTTTAAAGCAAACACCAACTGGTGTTGTCCTTAAATTTCAGAACGATAGATTGATTTCCGGTCTTTTAAAAATGGAAACAAGATTAGATAAAAAAGCGGAGATATTATCTGCTATTGAAGAAAAGGATGACTATATCTATCGCAATTATGCTGAGTTAACCCCACTACCACCAACTATCAGACAAGCTGGTTTTGGTGGTGTTGACAGATACAGAAAGTTTGATGTATTTACCCAAGGCAAACTTCTTACACGTGTTTTCAAAAAAGCCGATATTCTTGAAAATCAACTAAAAATACAAGAAAAATCTTTTGAAGAGGTGGGTCAATTAAGTCTTGAAAAGAAAATGTTTTTTGCATGTAAACCTGGCATAAGCCCAATGTTGAAAAGCGACTACTTTAGGATTTCAGACTATTTTGGAAAAAGGTACCACCCTGTTTTCAGGCAGTGGAAAGAGCATACTGGTGTTGATTATGCAGCGATGTATGGTACACCTGTTTATGCCACAGGCGATGGTGTTGTTGTTGCAACCGGTTGGGACAGTGGATATGGAAATCGAGTAACAGTAAGCCACGGATTTGGATATACAACTATATACGCCCACTTGCAAAAATGCAGTGTAAAAGTTGGGGATAAGATTAAAAGAGGGAAACTTGTCGGATTAGTTGGCAATACAGGAGTTTCTACAGGTCCACACCTACATTATGAGGTTAGGAAAAACAACAATCCTGTTAACCCCCTTCACTACTACATTGATGACCTTACCGATGAACAATATAAAGCTATTGTTCATAAATAATTCCTAATTAAACAATTATATATATGGCTCGTTTTTAAGCGAGTTTAGTTTAAGGGTTGTTGTGTAATAAATTTTATTCACATAACTTTGCAATATTTGATAATTATAACCAACCATTTACAAACTCCCTTAAAATGAGAAAGTTGCTCATAAAAACCGCCATCACTCTTGTTGCTTTATCTCTATTGGGAGTCTCAATTTATGAGTTAAACAAACTTTATTATAATTCTAAAGATAGACAGCGGTACGTTTCAGATTTAGCATATTCAAATAATATCCGATTTGGTTTTTTAAATGTCGATAAATGGAAATCCACATTGTCGGACATCATTGTAAAAAAGGTCGATGAACTTGAATTTGACGACAATCTTAAACAAACAATGCACACCCAAATTGAAAAGGCATTGTATGAGTTGATAAATCAAATAGAGATATACTTAAATAAAGACAAACGGCAAGGAAACTGGCTTACACAAGCATTTAAAACCGTCGCATACGAAATTGTGTTTGATTCCGAAAAGTTTAAAAAACAGGTTCCTCAATGGTCTGCCGAAATCGTTAAATCTATTATTAATGAGTCGAATAAGACGGAGCTAAAAAACGCTATTTTGCAAAAATTTAATGAATTTATGGATCAAACCAACTCAACTGATAATGTAAACATTCGCGATATTTTAGCAACAAAGTATGAGTTTGACAATTACGATGATTGTGTAACGTGGTTAAATGAGCAAAATATTGAACTGACATCTATATCATGGCGTAGAACCTGGATAATATTGATTTGTATGACACTTGTTTTTGTTTCCTATTTCCTTACTCCGCAAAATTATAGAAACGGGTGTCAATATTATATTGGATTGCTTGGCGTTCTTGTGTTGCTTTTAGGGGGCTTGCTAACGCCAATGATTGAAATTGATGCGCGAATTTCAGAAGTTAATTTTGAATTGTTAGGCGAGAGCATCGTCTTTTATGATCAGGTGCTGTTTTTTGAGAGTAAAAGTGTGATTGATTTAGTGAAGATACTCATAGAACATGGAGACGTTCAAACAGCAGCCATTGGCGCACTAGTATTTACTTTTAGTATTATCTTTCCTACATTAAAGCTGATTGTTTCAGCGTTTGCTTATCCATTTCCGAAACGGATTTATAAAAACAAAATCACTCGCTTTTTTGCTCTAAAATCAGGGAAATGGTCAATGGCTGATGTTATGGTTGTTGCAATATTTATGTCTTACATTGGATTTAGAAGTTTGATTGGCAGCCAATTAAATCATTTAAGCAATATAAAAGAGCTAAATATGCTTTCAACTCACGAACACACGGTATTGCAAATAGGTTTCTTTTTGTTTGCTGCTTTCTGCTTTAGCGGTATTGTATTCGCATATTATGTGAGTAAACACTTAAAACAGAACGGAATAGAATCAGAATAAAATTTATTTTTTCTTTGAATAAATCTGCATTTTGTATCTAAACCAAGCATTAGAAGCATTTACAAAAGTAGTATCTTTACATGTACATTTTGTTAAGCGTTCAGCGTCAGCATTGTAAACAATTATGTCTTGGCTGGGGGTAATAACACCGTATCCGAAATTAAAAACAAAGACCACTGGCGCTGAAAAATCTTCACAAAAGAAATTATTTCCGCCCTCTAATAACGTGTCCCTCATTTTGAATTGTCGCAAAAGTGAATTTGGAATATCGGTTTGTGAAATATTTGAAAAATTTATCTTATTTCTATACTCTGGATAGAGAGCTCCTCCCGAAAATATCAATGGTATTCGATAATGTGCAGGCTCATTTTGTGACGCATTTATAGGCAGATAGTGTCCGTGATCCGCAACTATTATAAGCAGTGAATTTTCCCATAATTTAGTGTTTTTTAACTGATCATAAAATGAGCCTAAAACACTGTCAGTAAATGCTATACTGTTTAAATATTTGCCCATGGTCGTTTCATTATAAAAATTAGAAGTATATGGCACCTCAAAAGGCTCGTGAGAACTTAATGTGAAAATGCTGTAAAAAAATGGCTCTCTCGCAGCGGCAATATCATTAAAAAATCTTTCAACAACAATGTCATCTTGTACACCCCATTTCGATGTACGCATACTATGAGGAAAATTGGACTGTTCAATAATCTTCTCAAAACCGTTGTTGATTAAAAAACCCTTAAAATTGGCAAAGTCGGAATTACCTCCATAATAAAACCTAGTGCTATAACCCGCTTCGGTAAAATGACTTACTAAACGACCAATTTTAGAAAACTTCTCTGGAAATTGCATTATCGAACCCTGAGGATGAGCTGTGATACCAGAGAAAATTGCAGATAATCCCTTATCGCTTCTGTTGCCCGTTGCATAACAGTTTGGGAAGAAATATCCTTCTGATGCAATTCTTTTTAAATTAGGTATTGAACTTTGGCTATCAACCTCATAATCAAACAAATTAGCTGTAAAGCTCTCTAATATTACAAGTATTACATTTGTTTTATTGGTTTTAAAGACCTTTTCAACCGAATTGCAACTGTACACAAATCTGTCCAAATAATGACTTAAAGAATCATTCCACTCTACCGCTTTTTTGTTTTCAGGAAAAAAAAGTGTGCTCATAAAATTCCACGAAGAATTAATAGCTGCATGGTTAAGTTCTTGTTTTTGAGAAAAATATGCACTACTTACATTAACTCCTGAAACATCAACGCTTCCCCTTGCAAACAAAAAGTAAATTGGCAATACCAAAATAGCATTAAGTTGCCAAAAGCGGTTAAATGTCAACTTAATGCGTGGCATAGTTTTTTTTACTACTATAACCACTACCGTAATTATGAGTGAAATTAATACAACAAATCCTATCAGCTTTAATGTTGATAATGATGCCACTGCTTCTTTAGGTGTTTTCAGATATTTAATTACTGAGGAGTCTATTTTAAATCCCCAATAAGTGTAAAGTTCAGCATCAATAATTGTTATTAATAGTAATATGATTATTACTATGGTGTAAATTGTGCGATAAATTAAAAAGCAAGCTCTATTGCCGAAAAGAAAAAGAGAGAATATAACTAAAACAATGCTCGTGTAAGCCGTAATAGACAAATCTAAACGAAAACCGTAATAAAATGTCGATAGAATTTCGATTAGTGTATATTCAGAAAAATCAAAATTTCTTAAAATGAAAACTAATCTGCATAGCGTAAAGAAAACGATGAATAACAGCAAATTAAAAACTTGATGTTTCCACCATTCAACAGAACCTAAACTTATGGTTTTCGGATAGAGAGGTTTATTGGACATCTAACAAGTCTAAAAGTCTCTTTTTTTATTGTCTATATAGTTCGTCAATATGAGTGTAAAACTGTGGATCGTCTCCAATAAATATGCCTGTAACTTTACCTTCTGGATCAACAACAATTTTAGTAGGAAAAGCTCGAATACTGTATAACCTTAATACATCTATAGGCTGCTCATTCAATGCGTTAACATTTGTCCAATTTAATTTATCCTCTTCAATTGCACTTAACCATTCGTCATTGTTTTTATCGGCGGCAATTCCTATTATCTGCAAGCCATTAGCTTTGTATTTATTTACAGTCTCGACCAATTTAGGGTTGCTCATACGACAGGGTTTACACCAGCTTCCCCAAAAATCAATAATCAGATAATTTCCTTTAAAATCAGAGAGTTGTACTCTTTTATTATCTTTGTCAATTAGTGCAAAATCGGGGGCGTATTCGCCAACTGCGAGTTCTGGGGTTTCATAAAAATCGTCTGATAGAAATTTGCCGTATGTTGTGTTTTTAACTCTGTCGGTTAACTGGTTGTACAACTCTTTAACCTGACTGTTTTCGTAAAACTGTGATATATACATTTTTATAATAAAGGGAGCAATATCAAAATCGTTGTTTTTTTTCACAAAATCGGCATAAATATCTACTAGCTTCATATATTCGATTTTGATCTGTTCGTTTAATTCAGGAGTATCTAATCCTCCCATTTGCACATTCCGCTTTAGATCAATAATAGAATCAACTAATATTTGTTGTTGTTCTGATGCGCGTAATAAGCTGTTTAACTGATCGTTCATCAAAGTGCCTTTCAGTTGGCTTAAATGCATACGTTTAACATCTCCTTTGATTTTGATATCTCCTTTAGGCTCAATAAAAAACTGGACGGGCATCGCTGGAATAGGTCCTTCGCTGCTCATTTTCATATGCCTTGGATCGTCAACTGTAATCATTGCTATCCTGACAGTATCAATGGTTCCTGTAAATTTAATTTTGTCAGATGAAGCTTTAAGGCTGTCAATCCTGAATCCCTGCGGACTGGAAGGATCTTCAATCATCATTATTACATCGCTTCCGAAAATCCCCTCAATTTCGGCATGCACCGTATAGCTACCGTTTTTTTGCGATTTGCAAGAAAACAACATTGAAACAGAAATTGCTGTTATAGCAACTAAAAAAATTTTTCTCATAGGTTAATAATTTAGGATTTAATTTAAACTCACATGCCTCATTATATGACACTTACATATCAAACTAAATTCATCATGTTCGTCTCTATTGTTAAAATTGATGACAAAGATAATATTTTAGGTTGTCATTAAAAATTGAGAACTATTAATTATTATCTCTTATTTTTTTTTAACTTTGTTCTGACATTAGTGTCAACAATTAAATTAACATGTTACCATGAAGCCAACACTATTTCTGACTATAGCTATTGTTTTTGCAAATTATGCAATATTTGCCCAAACACCGTACACCGAAAATGACTTTATACAATGTGGTTCTTACTCGATTTATCAACAAACGAGTTTTTTTAGTGACCCGCAACCCATTGATAATTTCACAAACGACGGATGGAACTACAATTATCCTGAAACCTATACGGTTGACACAACCTATGCACTGTCAATCGAAGAACTTGGCTTAGAAAGTACTTTCCCTAACGCGGACTTGTGTTTAAAAGAGCCTGATTATTACATCGTTTTACAACATAACGATAGCAAGTTATGGTTATTAGGTCTGGTTGCAGCAATCTCCGGAAACACAATGCCTGTAGCGTTTCAGCAGCCTATGGATATTATGCATTTCCCATTAAGTGTAGGCACAAATATTTCGCGCCAACAATCTATACCACTAACGTTTACACCAGAACAGTTAGGTTTAACAGCCGACGATTTGGGAATTCCAGAAGAACCCGACAGTATAAGAATAACTATTAGCATTAAAGTCGAATCGTCTATTGCCGATTATAACATGTTTGGCGAATTTAATGAAGCATATCTTGAAAACAGCAAATATACCATTGGATATTCTGTTAAGGTTCTTTATGTTATTTTTGGGCAGGAGGTGTGGATTGATATCAATTCTTTGGCAGATTCCAGAACATTTGTATTAAAAAGCTATTGGATGCCCGGATATGGTCTGCCTGTCTGTAAAATTGGAATTAACAATGAAAACCAAGTTATTGATTTTAAAATTCAGCCCGATGTTATCGTTGGTATCGAATCCGCAGCAAATAAGCAGGTAAAGTGCTACCCTATTCCGTTTTCCAACATACTTTACGTTGAAAGTAATATGCCTCAAAATATCCAACTGTACGATTATACGGGAAGAGTGGTGACAAATTACATATCTAAATGTGGAATAACTGAAATCTCAACCGAGCATCTTCAAACAGGCTTTTATTTTATAAAAGTCGATGGTGAGGTTGTAAAAATATTGAAGCAATAGGCGGATGGTCGTTTTTCCTAACTGCAAGATCAATCTTGGGCTACACGTTTTACGAAAACGCACTGACGGTTACCACGATATAGAAACCGTAATGTATCCCGTTGGATTAAATGATGCTCTTGAGTTTATTCCCAGCGAAAAAGACTCTTTAACGGTTACAGGTATTACTTTTGAACAAAAAAACATGGCTGACAATTTGGTTTACAAAGCGTTAGCCATTGTTAGAAAATACAAAGAAATTCCTCCACTAAATATTCATTTGCATAAAGCTATTCCCTCTGGCGCAGGACTTGGAGGAGGTTCGTCTAACGCCTCGTTTATGTTAACAGCTTTAAATAAGGAGTTTAACTTGGGTTTCTCGACAGAAGATTTAAAGAAATTTGCCTTAGAGATAGGTTCCGATTGTCCTTTCTTTATTTCCAATATACCCTCGCTCTCACAAGGACGTGGCGAAATACTTACGGCTTTAGATGTCGATATTTCAAACTACTATATAATGATTGTATCTCCACAAATTCATATAAGCGCCGCCGAAGCCTACTCATTAATTAAACCTAACGACAGCAGAGACTTACTATCTCAAATAATTGAAAAACCAATTACCGAATGGTCAAAACTATTGGTAAACGACTTTGAGGAGCCGATTTTCAAAAAGCACCCAATATTAAAAGATATCAAAAGCCAATTGTACGAAAAAGGAGCTTTATATTCCTCTATGAGCGGCTCAGGGTCAGCTATTTATGGAATATTTGACAATAAAACCGATATTTCTGATTTAAACGAAAAGTATCGGGTAAATGTTATCGTGCCTTGTGAATCTATCCATTAATGGTCTCTAATACAGTATATTTTTGTGATTTTTGAGTTTCCTTCCCGTCCGTCAGAATATTTTCGGCAACCAACTCTGCAATATCTTTAACATTTGCCATGCGGGTTTGCGCAAAGGTTTTCTTGCAGAGTGGGCAACTTGTTACTAACGTGTCAGTCTCTCCGTTTGTGATTTGTTGAACTGCGTCAAAGGCTATAGATAGTTTTTGTTGTGAATTTAGAGAGACGCCTGCTAAACCTCCTCCGCAACACAAACCTTGTGACTTACTATCAGGGTTTTCGTATAGCACGGCTGCCGAATTTATTACATTTCTGGGCGCTTGTTTTATTTCTAATCCATGTGCTAAATCGCATGGGTCGTGATATGCAACTACAGATTTTGAGTTGTTAACCACAAGTTTTTTGTTAGCAATCAGTCGTTCGATATATTCAGAGTGATGGATAACTTCTATGTTTAGATTATAGTCATTTTTAAACGTTCTCAAACAAATGGGACAAGAGGTAACAAGGGTTTGTATTCCTAATGACTCTATTCTCTGCTTGTTTTTTTCTATAATCTTTTCAGATTGTTTTAGTTGACCTGCCAGTAGAAGCGGTCGTCCGCAACATATTCCTTTCTCTTCGTCAATATGAAACAGGGTGTCGCCAGCTGCGTTGCTTATTGTTTTCATTGAGTCGATAACAGTTGGTGTCAGTTTACCCATACAGCCTGAGAAGTATCCTATATTGCTGTTTGCCACACCGTTAGTTACTTGAATTTTATGATTTAACCCAAACTCTTTTGTATTTTCGTATCGGTTGCCTATTCTAAGATCAACAGTTTTTACGCCAACGGGGCAAGCATCTTCGCACCTACCACATGCAAGACAACTAAAAAGAGCAAAATCATTTTCGTGTCCTGCCCTAACATCATAAATATAATGTGCTGTAACTGTCTCATTCCTACCTCTATAAACAATATTCATTTGACAGCTATCAATACAAATCCCGCATCGTGAACAGGAATATAGGTCAAACATTGTATAACCTGTTGGTTTACTGCATGATCTGTAGCCCAAACGACGAAGATAAATCAGAACCATTTCGGTTGGGATATGCGAATAACGCGACCATGGTAGAGCTATAAAAAATACGCCTAACGAAAGGCTGTATGCCCACCACATAGAATATTCTAAATTAGCTACAGGTAAAAAGCTTCCGAAAAATTGTCCTACAGGTCCCGATAAAAAGCTGCCACTATCGTGAACATATGCGTTAAATGACTCTGCTACAAGTCTTAATGGAAAAATTAACCATAATGAATAGAGCGCTACTTTGTCTATCCCGCGCATTTTGGATGTTCGCTTCATTCCAAAAATACGTTTGGTTAGACGTTTTAGATATGCCAAAAAGACGCCCGACAATATTAAAGCAAGTATAAACTCCATAGCAAAGGAGAAAAAGGCATGACCTTTAAACATGGAACGTTCCGGAACAAAGAAATACAAAAATATAGAGAAATATGGTGGGTTAAACGCATTGTCACTCACTGATTTAGCTTCAAAATGACCTAAAACTATAAGCAAAAACCAACCAAAAGCAATACTTGAGTGCATGAAACCCAACATTACGTTTTGTTTGAATATCTTTCTATGGAGCAAACTTTCCATAAAGACCTCAACCGTGGCGTGCCAAAGAGCTTTTATCCTTTGAAAACCTTTCAAGGGGGTTTGAGGTTTTGGCATTTGTCTAATCCATGAGACATATTTATATCCCATCACGACAAGGACAAACAGAAGACCAACACTAAAGGGTATTACAAAAGGATCGAATGGCATACTGCTTTACTTTACAAGTGATTAACAAATCATACTAAATATTTTCCCATAACAACCTAATAATGTTGCGATTGTTAACACCACGGGGACACACTAACTGACATTTTCCACAAAACATACAGTTTTGCAACTCCTCTCTTATTTTGTCAGTCAAATTACGTTTTACATACAGATGTATATAGTGCATTCTTAGCTTCGCAAACTCACTGCCTGTACAAGTAGCTGAGCAAGAGCCGCAAGAAATACACAGTCTGCTTGTTGGTTCATTTTCTTCTATAATATTAGCCAATTGAAAATCTTCTGGTTTATATTCAATTGTTGACGACTTAGATATATTAAAACCAAAACCTGACATAATACTATTTTCTGTTTAGATAATCTATAATCGACATTGCTGCTGCTTTCGCGTCTGCTGCACTCTCATGGATAGTTTTTGGTCCTGAGACGGTTCCACCACAAAAAATTCCAGGTTGTGATGTTTGATTTGGATTATAAAAAATGTTTTCCGGCGCTACAAATTTGTTTGGCGCAAGTTTCACGTCAATAGATTTATCAAACTTAGGCAATTTAGCCGCCTCTTTACCAACCATTAAGATCAACCAATCAACGTTTACATTCATCGGTAATCCCGTTAAAGTATCTTGTACTTTTAATACTAAACTGCCATCTATATTTTGCGAACACTCTGATAATCTGCCTCTTATAAACTTGATTCCGTGTTCTATTTGTGCTTCCATATACAACTCTTCGAAACCATTGTCAAACATTCTTAAATCGATATAAAAACAGATTATTTCAGCATCGGGAAATCTCTCTTTCAGCTCTATTGACTGTTTTACTGCCGATACACAACAAAGTTTACTGCAATGCAGGTTCCCCGCTTTTTCATCACGCGAACCGACACAGTGAATTAAGCCAACACGTTTTGGTATAGTGATATTAGAATGCTCTTTTAATATATTCTCAATCTCAACACTTGTTTTTACATTTGAGTATAAACCATAACCATACTCCTCTTTTTTTGTAGGGTCGAACGTTTTGAAACCATGAGCCAACAAAACACTTTCCGCCTCGAAAGAGTGACCTGAACTTGTTCTTATTATATAGTTATCATATATAGAATCTATGGATGTAACCTCAGCACCAGTGATAACTTGCATTCTTTTATCGATAAGTTCTGAAACAACGTTTGATACAACTTCATCTGCATTCACAAATCCCGGAAATAGTTTATACCATTTGATTAAGTGTCCGCCCAATTTATCCTCTTTCTCGATAATCAGTGACTTTATCCCAAACTTATAGAGTTGTAGAGCAGCAGTCATTCCTGCGATACCACCACCTATTATAACTGTTTGATATTTAGTGTCGTACTGTCTCATAAAATATATTCAGGCTGTTTTGGAATCGAGAATATTTTTCCTGATTTGTCAGCAAACTTCTTGTCTTTATCATATTGGATTCCCATTTTATCTAATAGTGGCTCAACGCTTACCTGATGCATCTGTAATCCCAAATCCCAAGGGTCGTAACCTAAAACAAGTCCTGCCAACTCTTCATACGTCAGAACGGGAATGCCCGTTTTGTCGGGACCAAATGTTCTGTGTTCCAACTCGCTAATGGTGTATTGCCACTTATCGATAAACATCGTACAACCGGGGCAGTTTGCTATAATCATATCGGGCTTATAAGGCTCCATGCTTTGAAGCTTTTTGTAAGTGTTTGAAACAGAGTAGCCTCGGTTTGCTTGAACTAAATATTGTCGGAAACCAAATCCGCAACAATGTCTCCGTTCTGGATAATCGACTGTTTGACCGCCCCATGACTCAATCATTCCTGTTAGAACTTGTGGAAATTCAGCTCCGCCCTCGCCATATTCTGGAAAGATTTTAGCATAGTGACAGCCAATATGATCGACTATTTTAAGAGGTTCGCCTGTCTCTGCGTTAACAAGTCTATTTTTTTCCTTGTTTTTTATCTCTTCTCTGAATTTGTAAATTATATCTGAACAGTGAGCAATATTTTCGGGGATCTCAAACTCTCTTTTTGTTGCTTTATATAGGTTTTCTCTTGTTTTTTCAAGTTCTGATGGGAACTCTTTCCAAGTTTCTAGTACTTCAGAGTATAACCCAAATGAAGTAACACACGATATTGCCACGTTTTTTAGTTTTGCTTCGGTCATCAATGCAAAATGCCTTGCAATAATAGTTTGCAAAGTATCAAAATTTACAACATCGCTGTGATATCCAATTCCCGAGCAAGTAGTATGTCGCGCATCTTCAACTACGTTTTTTCCAAGCTCGTTTCTTAAAATATGTAGAAACGCCTGCTCCGATGCGGGGAAAAAGTTTTGACGAATGCAACTTCTTACAAAAAAGAAATTATCGTCTCCAATGCTCTTCTGGTACTTCCGCCATATGTCTCTCTTCTCTTTACTCATCGTTGATGATTTTTTTCGTTAACTGTAGTAATGTGCTTCATATATTCGCAATCATGGCTATCGTCAAACCCAAGTCCCATTTTTTCCGCTTGTTTCTCTGAATAGTTCTCAATTGTTTCAAAAAAATCGTTATTTCCAGTAATTTCAAATATTGCATCTAGTTCTTTAAGTGTCTCATTATCAATTTGTCGCAAAGCTCCTTCTCCAAGTTTATCGAGATTAGCTCCTAACCTATCATAAACTGCTTGACTGTTTTTATGAACCCACTCCCACACAGGACCTTGTTCGGGATGTTTCGATGGTGTAAGTTCTGCCGGATATATACAGTATCCATATTTTAACACATTATCTCCAACTGTTCGTTTTAGTGCCAGCTGTTGTCTTCCCTTTTCAGACTCGGTAAAATAGCCCATCTCTTGCGATAATTTTCTTAAAGCCATTATAACATATGCAGGGGTATTGTTACGCGGACACCGTGTTCGACACGACAAACATTGTCCACAATACCAAATTGTTTCGCTTTTCAACAAATCTATAATAGTTTCATCATCAGATGTTTGCACAATACTTACAATTCGTCTTGGATCGTAATCATAAAACTCTGCAGCAGGGCATATTGCAGTACAGACACCACAATTCATACATGCTCTAAGCCCCTCCTCAAATCTAACATCTTCAAACAATTTATCAAACAGTTTTCCCATATAAATCAGATTATTACTTAGGTAAAACAGAACAACTTTTTGTGCAAATTATCAAAAACAAAAATAGCACTTCACACTAATCAAATCAATCGTAAAAAGAGTACTACTTTATACGTACTTACACTAAGTATAAATACCACCCAAGTAGCAATTAGCAATGCTTGCACTGAGCGGAGTCGAAGCGGTGCATTGAGCGGAGCATTATACTGGGCGAAGCGTTGCATTGAGCGTAGTCGAAATGTCGAAGTGAACAATTATTAATAGACTGATAAACAAACTATTAGCCATGAGTTTCAAATTAAGTCTATTGAATTGAAAGTAGGCAACACTTGTGGTCGCACAAAACTTAATGTTCCTCAATTCCTTAATGGTTCAATATTAGTAATTTTATTTAAATGTCTGTAAAGTTAAAAACACTTGCTCCTTGCACCTTATTACGCCTTAATGGTTCACTGTTAATATTGAATGTCGAATAAAAACAATTTGCATTGTACTTATTGATGATAAAATTATATCCTTGAAAAAGATTTTTTTAACTTTTGGTCGAATTTTTGTAATGTTTAAGTGAAATCACATATACGCAGCTACTTTTAAATATTTTCCATTTTATTTTGCTAAAATTTAATTTAAAAATAGGGTAGTCAAAGTTTTGTATTTTCAATATTCAAAAAAAATTCATATTTTCGTTTTTTTATAAAATACTGTAATGGTTAAAAAGGCTTTTTTATTACTAGTAACAGTTTGTACATTTACTGCTCAAGGGAGCAATATTAGTAATTTCGGACTTCCTTTTGTACAACACTTCAAATCATCTGACTACGGGGCATCACATCAAAACTGGGCTATTGCTCAAACCCAAAATAGATTTATATACTTTGGCAATACTGACGGCTTGTTAGAGTTCAACGGTCAAGAGTGGAAAATATATAAGATGCCTAATCATTCCATGGTTAGATGTATTCACATTTCAACTGACGATAAAATATATGTCGGAGCTCTCAATGAATTTGGTTTTTTTGAACGTGACGAATATGGCTCACTTATATATACAAGTCTTTCAAGTGAAATAAAAGAAACTGATATTCAAACTGTTTGGAGGATAGTCGAGCACAATAAGGCAATATATTTTATTGCCGAAATGCAAAATATATTCAAATATGATTTTAAAAAAATTAGCAAAATATCTATCCCGCCGGCATTTACTAAATTCCACGCTTTCTCAGTAAATAACATTTTTTATATTTTCGATTATAGAGCGGGCTTGGCAGTTTTAAAAAATGATACAATATATCGTTACCACAATGAAACATTTGATGAAAATATTGGTGTTTTTTCAATTTCGCCTATCGAAGATGATTACATTCTGTTAGGCTCTAGTAATAAAGGACTTGTCAAAGTAAACACAAAAAAACTTTCGCCTCTGTCAAGTGAGCAAACTAATAATAATAAGACTAAGACGATAGCTGTCAAAGGCAAAACATCAATAGATGGTATCCTTTTTTATGAAGATTTTAAATCAGATGTTAAAGAAGATATCATAAAAAGCGGAATTTATTACGGAATGAAAAATAGTAACGACGAACTTGTTTATGCCACACTGATGGGCGGTATATTTGTAATAGACCAAAAGGGCAACTTAATAGATCGTTACACCACAAACAATGGTATCCCCGACAACAGTGTACTATTTGTTTATGAAGATATGGAATACAACTTGTGGGCTACAACCGAGAAGGGAATGTCTGTGTTAGAACCCTTTGGTGGATACCGAATTTTTGAAACAAACACTGCATTTAAAGGCAATATTTTATCTCTATCATCAATAAACAAAAATATTTATATCGGAACAACAACAGGGTTGTATTCAATAGAGAACGTGCGAAACAAAAATGCCTCATTATCAACAAAATACAACACAATTACTAATGACTATATTTACATATTATCGTTTTTAAAAAACTCATCTAACAATCAGAGTTTTCTATTTAGCTCTTTAGATACAATACACGAATACAATATTAAAACTAAAAAGTTAAAAAACATTCACGGTGTTTACGGAGCGTTTACTTTAACTTCATACCCATTAGATAGCTCGGTTATTTTTATAGGTCACAGTCCGGGTTTTACCGCTTTAAAAAGGGGAGAAGATGACGAATATAGTGTAATCGAAACATTTGACGGATCTAATGAACATATCCGCTCTGTGATTTTTGACAAAGAGGGCACACTATATATCTCAACAGAGTTTTCTGGTCTATTGATATTGAAGTTCAATAAACCAGACAGTTTCAAAGATTACTCAGTTGTAAGATACGGCGCCATCAACGGTTTACCAAATGATGAGAATAATTGCTGGTCAATTATTGGTGACTCTATCGTAGCATTAACAGTCAATGGTATCTATCTGCCAGACAAACAGGAAAATATTGGCAAAGCAGATCTTATATTCAAAGAATACAGCGAGCTTAACAAACAATTTAATAAAGAAAACTTACATGTAAAACAGATAATTGAGTTGAAAAACGGAGATTGGTTGATTAGGGGTAAAAATGAAGTAACCTATTTCGCAAAAGAGCAAAGAAAACTTATAAGACATCCATTTTCAAGAGTTAATGATTCCGAAATAAGTGGTATGTGTATTGATGATAATGAAAGAATATGGATATCGACATTAGAAAATGTATATTGCTACGACCATAAAACCGTAAAAAAATCTTCCGACAAGCGAACACTATTTTTTACTAATATTACAATAGGACAAGACTCAACGATACCTATTCGTAATTATGGTTATAACAACAACGTAATGGATATTGGAGATATCAGTTTTAAATATAACTCTCTTAAAATTAATGTTGCGTATCCATCATATAAAAACTTAGAAAATATCAAATACTCGTTCTATTTAGATAAAATTGATAAATCGTGGACAGCTTGGACAAACGTTGGAAAATATAAAATATCATACTTGCCTGTCGGTCAACACACATTGCATGTCAAAGCATTAGACAGTGATGGAAATGAAACAAACGAGATAAAACTAATATTCACAATCAAACCTCCATTCTATAAAACAAAAATCGCTTTTATTTTTTATATAGTTGTTGTTTCAGCTATAATCTACAGCATTACAAAACTATACACCCTTAAACTTAAACGTGACGGGCAAAAACTTAAAGAAACCATAAAAAAAGCCATTTCAACCGTTGAGAAACAAAAAGATGAGTTAATAGAGCAAGCCAAACAACTTGAAATAACAAATTTAAAACTTGACAAGCTATCACTTGTTGCTCGATATACCGACAATGCTGTTGTAATTTTAGACTCAAAAGGGAACTACGAGTGGGTAAACGAAGGCTTTACACGCATGTATGGATATAAAATTGAAGAGTTGTTAGAAGATACTTCGAGAAAAAAAATCGGAAGAATTTCTTCACTCAAAATTGACAGTTTAGTAAACATGTGGTACTATGACAAAAAGTCTATCGTCTATAATACATTAAACATGCATAAAAATGGTTCAGAAATTTGGGTACAAACAACTTTAACCCCTATATTAGACGAAAACAACGAAATAACAAAATTAATAGCAATAGATGCGAATATAAGCAAATTAAAAGAAGCCGAAAAGGAGATAAAACTGCAAACTGATGAAATACAAATACAACGCGATATAGCGATATTACAACGTGATGAGATACTACGACAAAAAAACGAAATAACCTCTTCAATCCTATACGCAGAAAGAATACAAAAAGCTATTTTGCACACTGAAACTCAACTAAACAAATTATATAAAAATAGTTTTGTATTGAGCATTCCACGTGACATTGTAAGCGGCGATTTCTTTTGGTGTCATTCAGCAGATAGCCACAAAATTATAGCGGTTGCAGACTGCACAGGTCACGGTGTTCCCGGAGCTTTTATGAGTCTTATTGGAATTAGCTTTTTAAAAGAGATTGTCTCAACTCTCGGTTTTTACAAACCCGATGAGATACTGAACATGCTGAGATACAATATAATATTCTCGCTAAATCAAAAATGCGATGGCGGTAATGGTAATGAAAGTAAAGATGGCATGGATATATCTATAGTTACTATTGACACTCGAAACAATATATTATACTATGCAGGCGCAAACTGTCCAATATACATAATAAATCAAAACAAATTAACCGTTTATAAACCAGACAGAATGCCAGTAGGCATACATAAAAACAACCATTTACCTTTTACATTACACACAATACCTATAAAGGTAGATGACAGAATATATATGTTTACCGATGGTCTTATCGACCAATTTGGAGGAAAAGATGGGAAAAAATTAAAAAGAAAAAAATTTAGAGAAAAAATACTTGAACTACAAGAGTTCGATTTTAATGAACAGTGTGATCATTTAAAAAACTTCTTCAAAATATGGAGCGCTGGTTTAGAGCAAGTTGACGACATATTAATAGTTGGATTTGACACAAATTCCGAAACTTAACTTTAAATTAAAGCTAAACACACCTTGCCATGCATAAAATAAAACTGTTTTTTATTTTACTTCTTCTGTTTCCATTGCAAACATTGGGGCAAGGATTACCACGTATTCAATCATACAAAACCTCTAAATATGGAGGAGGCGAACAAAATTGGGATATATATATTGATAAATCTAATATTGTATATTTTTCCCATAATGACGGTATAACCACTTTCGACGGCAAAAAGTGGGAACATATTAACGATTCAAACATTTCACTTATTAGGTGTCTGTCAATGGGGGCAGACAACAAATTATACGCGGGAGGGCATTCTGAATTTGGATACTTTAAACCAAACCAACTCGGCAAACTCGAATATACCTCATTGATGGATAGATTTGTTGACAAAGAACTACAATTCTCTAACTTATGGAGCGTTTCAACAACCTCTTCAAACATCACTATTGTAGCAGATGATAAAGTCTTACTGTATGATATGGACAGCATTAGAGTAATTAAATCAGATTGCAAACATTATAGAGCATACAGTGTATTCAACAATACTGTACTCTTTTCTAAGTGCGAAGGAGTATTAATGTTATCAGAAACCGAATTTATACCTCTACCAAAATTAGAAGTTTTCAAAGATGATGTATTTATTTTAATTACCGAATTTACAAACAATCAAATTTTAATATGTTCTGAATTATCAGGAGTGTGGATATACAACTTTGGAGCTGCTCTGACAAATCAAGAAAAACCATATTTAAAAAAGATTGAAACGACTATTGATAATAATTTTAAAAGTGAACTAATTATCGATATGGAATACGACTCTTTAAGAAATACTATCCATATTTGCACAATGACAACACTCTATTCGCTTGATACTCTTGGAAATACAAAAAGCATTCTTGGTTATGATCAAGGAGTGGTTGGCAAATATATTTATTCATTAAAATGTGACAGACTTGGTAATGTGTGGATTGGGGCTGGAAATGGAGTTTCATATATCCATATGGCAAGCCCACTAAGATTTATTGACAACCGATTAGGCGACCCCGAACACACTTTTGACATGCTTTTAAACCACGACTATTCATATTTTACAAATATGGGTGGTCTATCTTTTATACAGACTGAAGACCTTTTTAGCCTCCCCGCAAAACCTTTAAAACAACTAATCGTAAATCAAAATGGTGGATGGGGAATACATAGTTTAAATAATAGAGTTTTTGTTTTACTAGGTTTTGAACTTCTTGAAATGGCTGCCGATAAAGTCAAATCAATAATTTCAACTGCAGATGGATATACAATCACAGATTATTCACAAAAGGACCAAATTCTTTTTATTGGGGGAATCGACAATTCACGCCTGTTAGATCTGAAAAACAAAAACAGTACAACTGAAATAGAAAACCTAACAGGTACTGTTGAAAAAGTTATTGAAATTGGAGAATATCATGTTATTGCAGGGCTTTATTCCGAAAAATTATTTAATGTATATAGAGACAGTACAAAGAAAGATATCGCTCAATTGATAGACAAAAAACTTGGCTTTAACGCTGCCTATGGCATACCAGTACTGATAGATTCAAATGCCTATATATGTGCATCAAATGGTCTTTATAAAATTGTTTTCAACAAAGATAAAAGTGTTGATACACTGTTTTTAGATGAAAATTTTGAACAATTTAAAGAACTTAAAAAAAATCTTTTACAGATAACACTTGATACCGCTTTAGACGGTTATTGGGCAACAACAAAAAAAGAGTTAATGTTTATAAAAAATCATAACAACAAACCCAGCGAACTTATAAAAAATCCTTTTAAAATAGTACCGACATCGGAATTAATAATGCTTTTTGAGAACTTTGTAGTAACCCTGTTTGTCGATGGAATATGTTTCTACGACAAAAATAAACCAACATTAGATACAATAAAGTTTTATACAATATTTAGAGAAATACAGTTCGGAGAAGAGTGTGTGTTTAAGGGATTCTATCCGTTTGAATATGACTCATACAATATGAAAATCAAACAGCCAATTGAATATGATAAAAATAATTTAAAGGTAAATTTTATTTCCCCTTATTATTTTTATCAAGACTCAATTAGATATGAATGTATATTAGAGAACTTCGATAAAGAGTGGATCGATTTAGGTTCAAATGCTGAAAAAGAGTACACAAATATTCCTCCTGGTAATTATTGCTTTAAAGTGCGAAGCATTAACGTGTTTGATAGCGTATCGGAAGTTGCTGAGTTACATTTTTCAATATCAACACCTTGGTACCTAACAACATGGATGATATCAATATACATTATTGTTGCAATTATAGTTTTAATATTAACAATAAAACTATATACTTATAGTCTAAAAAAACAGAATGAACGTCTTGAAAAAACTATACTAAGCAGAACTAAAGAACTTCAACAAAAAGCGCTAAATATAAGTGAACAGAATGAGAAAATAAAAGTGCAAAACGAACAAATAAAAGAGCAATCTAGAGAAATAGAGTTCGCAAATAAGCAGCTATCTCAACTATCAGCAGTAGCTCAACAAACCGACAACGGGGTTTTAATAATAAAATACCCTAATTCAATTCAGTACATAAATAACGGAATGTTGAAAATGCTTGAGATTGAAAACTTTAAAAACACTGACAGCCAACAAAACAGAGAGATTTTACTTAGGTTACAAAACCTAACAAAGGTCCTACAAATGACACTTGAAACATCTGAACCTAACGTCTTTGAAGCAATAGTAACCACTTTTAAAAACCAAAAAAAATGGATGCAAATTACTGTGTCGCCTGTTTATGAGTTTGAATTACAAACAGATAAGGTTGTGGTGATATGCACCGACATATCAGATATTAAACTTGCAGAAGAGGAGATATCGCAACAAAGAGAAGAGTTGTATTCACAAAGCGAACTCCTTAAAAGCGCCAATATAGAGTTGGAAAAAGCAAATCAATTAATGCTTAACTCCATGACCTACGCTCAAAGAATCCAAAAATCAATGCTTCCCGACATAAAGGAAATTAGAGCTGTTTTTACAGACACATTTATATTCTTTAAGCCAAAAGATATTGTTAGTGGTGACTTTTATTGGTTTAATCAAATTGATGACTCTTATATTATAATTGTAGCCGATTGTACAGGACACGGTGTTCCCGGAGCCTTTATGTCAATGATAGGAAATACACTGCTTAAAGATACTGTCAGTCACAAAATTCAAAACCCTGCACAAATTCTCACTCATTTAAACGATGGCATAAGAACAATCCTACGTCAAAAGGGTGAAATTGACAATATCCAAAACGACGGCATGGATATAACTGTTTGCATATATAATCCTGAGTTAAAGGAAATACAAATTGCATCAGCTAACCACAGAACATTGCTAATAAAGAAAGATGAGATCAATATTATCGAAGGTGACATTTTTGCAGTTGGAGGCATTTTTACACATAGGATACCTGTAAAATACACTTACAAACAATATTCTATAGAAAAAGGCGATGTTATGTATATGTACACCGATGGTTTTCAAGACCAGTTGGGTGGAACAGATTACTCTAAATATGGCGGTTCTGAATTCTTGAATTACTTAGCAACAATCTATAAAGAACCATTTAAAAAACAGTTATCCAAACTTGAAAATGAGTTTTTAACGTGGAAAAATAATAAAAAACAAACCGATGATATTTTAATATGGGGAATAAAGTTCTGAGGTAAAAGGAGAAAGGTACAAGGGTAAAAAGAGAAAATATTTTCAACTTTATGAACATTAAAATCAAATTGCTAATATTGAACCATTAAGGCATTGAGGAAAATTAAATTTTTAATCCATAAATGATAATTCATAATTCGTAATTCTTCGACAAGCGAAGCGGCAAAGCCGATGACGTAATTGTTAATTGCTTTTAATTTAACTTGGTACAAATCTTGCTAACAAAAAAATCAAAACGCCTTTACGAAGAATCTTCGAAACAGAATGAGTGCGTAAAAACCTGCTAAAAACACTCTATCATGCATAAAATAAAACTGTTTTTTTTCATACTTCTTCTGCTTCCACTGCAAACATTGGGGCAAGGATTGCCACATATACAATCATATAAAGCCTCTGAATACGGAGGGGGTATTCAAAATTGGGATATATTTATTGACAATTCTAATATAGTATATTTTTCCCATAATAACGGTATATCCACTTTCGACGGCAAGAACTGGAAACATACAAAAGACTCAAGCATTTCATACATTAGATGCGTATCAATGGGGGCTGACAACAGATTATACATAGGAGGACAATCTGAATTTGGATACTTTAAACCAAACGAACTCGGCAAACTCGAATACACCTCGTTGATGGATAGATTTGTTGACAAAGAGCTTGAATTCTCTTATATATGGAGCATTGCAGTAAATCCTTCAATTGTTGTTCTTACATTAAGAGATAAGGTTCTGCTGTACGATATGGACAGCATTAAAGTAATTAAATCAAATTGCAGAATGATAAGAGCATACAGTGTATTAGACGATATTGTACTGTTTTCAAGAGGTGAAGGAATATTAAAGCTACAAGGAACCGAATTTGTACCACTACCGGAATTAGACATTTTTAAAGATGATACTTTTGTATTAATTACCGAATTTACTGATAATCAAATATTAATATGTTCTGAATTATCAGGAGTATGGGTTTACAACTATGGTGCGGCATTAACCAATAAAAAACAGCCATATTTAAGAAAGATTGAAACAACTATTTATAAAAATTTTGAAAGTGAACTAATAAGCGACATAGAGTACGACTCATTAAGAAACACTATCCATATCTGCACGATGTCAAAATTATATTCGCTTGATACGCTTGGAAATGCAAAAAGCATTGTCGGTTATGATCAAGGATTAGTTGATAAACTTATTATTTCACTAAAATGTGACAAACTCGGCAATGTATGGGTTGGAGCTGGAAGCGGAGTTTCATATGTCCATACGTCAAGCCCTATTAGATTTATTGACAATCGATTAGGCAACCCCGAACACACTCATATTATGCTGTTCAACGACGATTATTCATATTTTACAAATATAAGTGGCTTATCTATTATGAAAACCGAGGACCTTATTAGCGTCCCAGCAAAGCCTTTAAAACAACTAATCTCCAGTAGCCATGGTGGTTGGGGAATGTGTAATTTAGGTAAGAGTGTTTTTGCTTTAGTCGGTTACAAGCTTCATAAAATAGCTGCTGATAAGATCAAATCAAAACTTTCAACATCAGATTCATATTTAATCACAAATTATTCACAAAACGATCAAATTCTTTTTATTGGAGGAATCGACAATTCATATACGTTAGACCTGAAAAACAATAACAGAAAATCCAAAATAGAAAATTTAACAGGTTCTCCTAAAAGGGTTATTAAAGTTGGAGAGTACCATATTATTGTAGAATTTTTTTCCAAAAAAACGTATAACATATATAGAGACGGTACTGGAAACGATATCGTTCAGTTGATAGACAAACAACTTGGCTTTGATGCTGCCCCGGGTGTGCCAGTACTTATAGATTCAAATGCCTACTTATGTGCATCAAACGGTTTTTATAAAATCGTTTTTAACAAAGATAAAAGCGTTGACACACTCTTTTTAGATAAAGATTTTGAACAATTTAATGAACTAAAACAGGACCTTTTAAAGGTGGTACTTGATACCACTTTAGATGGTTATTGGGCTACAACATTAAAAGAGTTAATGTTTATAAAAAATCATAACAACAAACCTAATGAACTTATAAAAAAACCTTTTAAAATAATTCCACAAACAGAGGAAATAATGCTCTTTAAAAACTTTTTGGTAACTCTATATAATGAAGGCATTTGTTTCTACGACAAAAATATTCCAACATTAGACACAATAAAGTTTAATACATTATTTAGTAGAGTACAATTTGGCGATGATTGTTTTTTTAGAGGATACTATCCGTTTGAAAATGACTCATATCATATAAAAATCCAACAACCAATTGAATATAAAAATAATAACTTAAAAGTATGTTTTGTTTCCCCTTTTTATTTTTATCAAGACTCAATTAGATATGAGTGTATATTAGAGAATTTCGACAAAGAGTGGATCAGTTTAGGTTCAAATACTGAAAAAGAGTACACAAATATTCCTCCAGGTGATTATTGCTTTAAAGTACGAGGCATTAATGTGTTTGACAACGTGTCGGAAAGCGCTGAGTTACATTTTTCCATATCAAAACCTTGGTATCTAACAGCATGGATGATATCAATATACATTATTGTTGCAATTTTCTTTGTGATATTAATAATAAAACTTAACACCAATAGACTAAAAAAACAGAATGAACTCCTTGAACTTACTGTATTAAGCAGGACTCAAGAACTTCAACTAAAAGCGCAAAATATAAGCGAACAAAACGAGCAAATAAAAGAACAAAACAAACAAATAATAACGCAAAACGAACAAATAAAAGAACAGAACAAACAAATAAAAGAGCAATCTAAAAACATAGAGCTTGCAAATAAACAACTATCACAACTATCGGTTGTAGCTGAACAAACAGACGATGGAGTTTTAATAGTAAAATACCCGAATACGATACAGTACATCAATAACGGAATGTTAAAGATGCTTGAAATTGAGGGCTTTAAACAAATTAATGATCAACTAAGTAAAAAGATTTTACTTCAGATACAAAATCTATCAAATATACTGCAAGAGACATTTAAAACATCTGAACATAATGTTTTTGAAGAATTAGTAACCACTTTCAAAAACCGAAAAAAATGGTTGCAATTTACCGTGTCACCTATTTATAAATCGGAAATGCAAACAGATAAGATTGTGGTAGTGTGCTCCGATATATCGGTTATTAAAATGGCAGAAGAAGAAATATTACAGCAAAAAGAGGAGTTGTATTCACAAAGCGAACTCCTTAAAAGCACCAACTACGAATTAGAAAAAGCAAATCAATTAATGCGCAACTCCATGATCTATGCGCAAAGAATCCAAAAAGCAATGCTCCCCGACATAGATGAAATCAAAGCTGTTTTTACGAATACATTTATCTTGTTTAAACCTAAAGATATTGTTAGTGGTGATTTTTATTGGTTTAATAAAATTGTTAACTCTTATGTTATGATTGTGGCTGATTGTACAGGACACGGTGTTCCCGGAGCCTTTATGTCGATGATAGGAAATACACTATTAAAAGATACTGTCAGTAACAAAATGCGAAATCCTGCACAAATTCTTGCCTATTTAAACGATGGAATAAGAGCAACTCTACGTCAAAAAGGTAACGGTGACGATATACAAAACGATGGCATGGATATAACTGTGTGCTTCTACAATCCTGTGTTAAAGGAGATACAAATTGCATTAGCTAACCACAGAGCGTTGCTAATAAAGAGAGATGATATCATTATTATTGATGGAGACATTTTTGCAGTTGGAGGCAGTTTTTCACATAAAATATCTATAGAATATAGTTGCAAACGATATTCCGTAGAAAAAGGTGATATTTTATATATGTACACCGATGGTTTTCAAGACCAATTGGGCGGAACAGATTACTCTAAATATGGCAGTTCGGAATTCTTAAAATATTTAGCAACAATTTTTGGAGGATCATTTGACAATCAATTGCACAAGCTTGAAAATGAGTTTTTAACGTGGAAAAACAATAGGAACCAAACTGACGATATTTTAATTTGGGGCATAAAATTCTAATTAGCAGATTGTTAGTCAATATATTTACTTTACACACTTTGTGAGATACTACCTTTAACCAGACTCGTTAGGAGGATTTGCACCCTATGACGGTGTGCGTAGCGCACCATAAAAAAGCCGTGCTATCAAAACACGGCTTATTTACTTCAAGCATAATTTAATTTTAACTACTGTTTTACCAAACTTATAGTTTTAACAGTTCGATCTTCTGAGAAGAATCTTAACATATAAACCCCTGGGTTTAAATTATCTGTATTTATGGTAACAACATCTTCGTTTGTAATTCCTTGACGTGTTGCACGAAGCCGTCCATGAATATCTATTATCTCAAGATTCAATGAACCACTGCTTGAACCATCAACCTTAATGTTTACATAACTAGTGGCAGGGTTTGGATATACCATAATTTCAGATGTAAACTCAACGGAATTAATAGAAACAATTAGTAAGGAACCTTGTTGGAATCCTTGGTGAAGAGTAATTGTGTTGTCATTAGAAACTAAAGTTCCTATAACAGGCTCGCCAAGTGTCCAACTCACAGAATACCCAGTTTCTGCGTTAGTGTGATTTGCTCCTGCTGAAGCAACAACCGAATGTGTGATTGTTTGCGCATTTAAAAAACTGACAGCAAACAACATTGATACTAATAAAGTGTATAGCCTCTTCATAATATTATCTGTTTTTAGTTAACACGATATGAAAATATATTAGCTAACAAATATAAGCAAACAAAATTAAAATTGAAACAAATTACAACAATAAAATGTTAACGTTTTGTTATTTTTTTTATTTTTTATTTAATGACTCCTGCAATAGCTTTTCAAGTATCTCAATTTTTTCTTCAAGTTTTTTGATTGTTTCATTTTGCTCTTTTATAGCTTCAACTAACACAGGGGTAAGTGTGGCATACTCAATGCTGTAATATATTTCGTTGCCTTTTTCATCTTTTCCGCCGCCACTAACTATTTCTGGTAGTATCTCTTTAACATCTTGTGCAATAAATCCAATGTTTTGTCCTGGACGGTGGTTAGTTTCATCTTTCCAGTTAAAGGTTACGCCTTGAAGTTTAAGTACGGTTTGCAACGCGCTCTGTAAGGGTTTAACGTTTGTTTTTAGGCGTTTGTCGCTGGGAGATTGCCATGAATATGAGCCTCCTGCCATACCATCAACTTTGAGTCTCCAAGTACCTGGCAATACCGTGTTAATACCCACGTAGCCATTCATAATTGCCATAGTATTGTTGGCGTTAATTTCAGGATCAGGTTCTGGATAGTTATCAGCTAACCCAATGCCAAAAGAGTATTCTCCATTTGCCTTAATAGCAGCGCCCATTGCAGTGCTATTTTTACCGCTTGCTGTAGTATAGTACCCCATTGCAGTGCTTATACGTCCGCTTGCTGTGGTATTACTACCCATTGCGGTACTGCCCCACCCGCTTGCTTCGGTATAATCACCCATTGCAGTACTTGCAGTATCAATGGATTTGGTTCTATAACCCATTGCAGTACTATAATAATCGCTTGCAATGGTTTCAAAACCTGTTGCAGTGCTAAATGAACCGCTTGCTGTGGTACGGTTCCCCATTGCAGTGCTAAATTCACCGCTTGCAGTCGTTCGTAAACCCATTGCAGTGCCACCCCAACCGCTAGCTGTAGTCGTGTTTCCCATTGCATAACTCTGGATACCACTTGCTGTAGTACTGTACCCCATTGCGGTGCTAAGTTCACCGCTTGCTGTGGTATTACTACCCATTGCAATACTATTTGAACCAATGGCAAGATTATTGCTGCCTATTGCAACACTGGCGTATCCACATGCAGAGTCTTCTGTACCAATTGCTATAGAGAAATAAGAAGATGCTACACTCTTAAATCCCATTGCTATACTACCAAGACCTTGAGCTTTGGTTCCGTTTCCAATGGCAAAAGAGTGGTTGCCACTTGCTTCCGGTGCACCTGCAAGGGTCCAGCTATAACCACCTTCACTGCCTGCCGGTGCAGCGCTACCAAAGGCAAAACTTCTATTTCCTGTGGCTTTAGCTTCACGCCCAAAGGCGTAGCTTTCTTTTCCTTCAGCTTTTGCTTCTTCGCCAAGTGCAAACGAGTTGGTTTTTTTTGCTTCGGCTTGGCTACCAAAAGCAAATGAATTGATTTCATGCGCCTTAGCTTGATAACCAAAAGCAAACGAGTTCTCTTTGTAAGCTATAGCCTCTCTACCAATTGCAGTTGAGTAGTTGCCTAAAGCTTGAACATTGTATCCTAACGCTTGTGAGTAGTTACCTTTTGCCTTACTTTCGTAGCCACTTGCAAAAGAGTTCTCGCCAACTTGGTCGGCACTTGCAACGTTAAGACGTCCTGTCATAAATGCGTTTTTTTGTGGGTACCACAAAATTCGGTTTTGGTTGGTTATGGTTTCGGCTGTTGTAGAGGTGTTTACATCAAAGAAGTTTTTACCCTCGCCTCCTTTTGTATTTGAGCGTCCGCCAACAGAAAAGCGACCTTTGCTACTGCCAGCAGCCTCTTCGCTAACGTAAATTTTTGTGCTGTCAACTGTGGCAAGGAATATATCTTTTACTTCGCCTTTGCCAGCAGAGACACCGCCAATAGCAAAACCTCCTTTGGCTGCTTTACCGCCAATGCTGCCAGTATTTACATAAACACGTGTACTGTCAGGTGTTGCTACAAATATATCTTGTACTACGCCTTTACCTGCTGAGACACCGCCAATGGCGAAACCGCCTTTGGCTGCTTTGCCACCACCACTTGTATTAACATAAACACGTGTGCTATCGGGTGTTGCAACAAAGATATCTTGTACTAAGCCTTTGCCTGCAGAGACGCCGCCTATGGCGAAACCACCTTTGGCTGCTTTACCGCCACTGCTGCCAGTATTTACATAAACACGTGTGCTATCAGGTGTGGCAACAAAGATATCTTGTACTACTCCTTTGCCTGCAGAGACGCCGCCTATGGCGAAACCACCTTTGGCTGCTTTACCACTATTATCTGCGTTTACGTAAATACGTGTACTGTCGGCTGTGGCAACAAAGATATTTTTTGTTGGCAGCCCTTTTCCTGCCGAAACCCCGCCGATAGCAAATCCGCCTTTTGCGGCTTTGGAAGAGTCAGTGTTTATATAGATACGTGCGCTATCTTGGTTTATAAAAAATAGGTTTTGAGGAGCTGCCTTACCTGCCGAAACTCCACCAATTGCAAAGCCGCCTTTAGCTGCTTTGCCTTGAGTTTCGCGTAACAATACTCTTACACTGTCTGGTGTAACTCTAAAATATGCGTTATCATTGTTTTTGCCTGCAGAGAGTCCTCCAATAGCAAATCCGCCTTTTGCGGCTTTGGTATTACTTTCATCAACATAAATTCTAACGCCTGTTTGATATACACCGAAGACAACTTCTCCATCTTTATTTTTAACTTCAAATATTGGATCGTCATCGCCAGCTGTGGGGCTGCTAACTACTTCTACGTTAGGGCTAACATTAAAAGCCTCTAAGTCTGTTAATTGTGTTTCGCTATTCCAAACAGCTATTTTTCCTGCAGTTCCTGTTCCTGTAACAGCGTTTGTTGCGTCTTGTCCATCTTGCCCGTCCTGTGTAATCATTTGCCATTGTGTGCCATCGTAAATATATGATTTCCCTTCTATTGTATTGTAGTATGCTTGGTTTAGCGTGGCAACACTAGGATGACTTGCAAATGAACCTAACCATTGTATAGATACTCCTTGTGGTCCGGTTGCTCCGGCAGTTCCTTGTGGTCCAGCGGGTCCAGTGGGTCCTTGGGGTCCGGTTGCTCCTGTATCTCCTTTCGGTCCTTGTGGTCCAACTTGTCCATCTTGTGCAATCATTTGCCATTGTGTGCCATCGTAAACAAACGATTTCTTTTGTGTTGTGTTGTGGTATGCTTGGTTTAGAGTGGCATCACTAGGGTGACTTGCAAATGAACCTAACCATTGTATAGATACTCCTTGTGGTCCGGTTGCTCCGGCAGTTCCTTGTGGTCCAGCAGGTCCAGTAGGTCCTTGGGGTCCGGTTGTTCCTGTATCTCCTTTCGGTCCTTGTGGTCCAACTTGTCCATCTTGTGCAATCATTTGCCATTGTGTGCCATCATAAACAAACGATTTCTTTTGTGTTGTGTTGTGGTATGCTTGGTTTAGAGTGGCGTCACTAGGATGACTTGCAAATGAACCTAACCATTGTATAGATACTCCGTCTTGTCCGGGTTCACCTTGCGGTCCTTCTGATCCAGGCTCACCTTGCGCTCCTTGTGCTCCAGGTTTTCCCTGTGGTCCTTGTGCTCCGTCTTGCCCATCCTGTGCAATTATTTTCCAAGATGAACCGTTGTAAACATACGATTTCCCTTGTGTTTCATGGTAGTATGCTTGGTTTAGCGTTGGATTTGCAGGTGGGGCATCAAATGAGCCTAACCATTGTATCGATACTCCATCTTGTCCGGGTTCACCTTGTGGTCCTTCTGATCCAGGCTCACCTTGCGCTCCTTGTGCTCCAGGTTCTCCCTGTGGTCCTTGTGCTCCGTCTTGCCCATCCTGTGTAATTATTTCCCAAGATAAACCATTGTAAACATACGATTTTCCTTGTGTTTCGTTGTAGTATGCTTGGTTTAGCGTTGGACTTGCAGGTGGAGTTTCGAATGAGCCTAACCATTGTATAGATATTCCCCCTGATGGTCCTTGTGCTCCGTCTTGTGCAATCATTTGCCATTGTGTGCCATCGTAAATATATGATTTTCTATGTGTTGGGTTATAGTAAGCTTGGTTTAAGGTGGGGTTTTCAGGGTGACTATCTTGTGGAGCCAACCATTGTATAGATACTCCGTCTTGTCCGGGTTGTCCCTGTGCTCCTTCAGGTCCAGGCTCACCTTGTGGTCCTTCTGGTCCAGGTTCTCCTTGCGGTCCTTCAGGTCCAACTTCCCCATCCTGTGTAATTATTTCCCAAGATGAACCGTTGTAAACATACGATTTCCCTTCTGTTTCGTTGTAGTATGCTTGATTTAACGTTGGACTTGCAGGTGGAGTTTCAAATGAGCCTAACCATTGTATAGATATTCCTCCTGATGGTCCTTGTGCTCCGTCTTGTGCAATTATTTGCCATTGTGTGCCATCGTAAATATATGATTTCCTATATGTTGGGTTATAGTAAGCTTGGTTTAGGGTGGGGTTTTCAGGGTGACTATCTTGTGAAGCCAACCATTGTATAGATACTCCGTCTTGTCCGGGTTGTCCCTGTGCTCCTTCGGGTCCTGGCTCACCTTGTGGTCCTTCTGGTCCTGGTTCCCCTTGTGGTCCTTCAGGTCCTGTCTCACCTTGTGCTCCTTCAGGTCCGGATTCTCCTTGTACTCCTTGTGTTCCGTCTTGTCCATCCTGTGCAATTATTTTCCAAGATGAACCGTTGTAAACATACGATTTTCCTTCTGTTTCGTTGTAGTATGCTTGGTTTAGCGCTGGATTTGCAGGTGGAGCGTCAAATGAGCCTAACCATTGTATAGATATTCCAGGCAGACCTTGAGGTCCTTGTTCTCCCTGTTCTCCTTGTGGTCCGATTGGTCCTTCTGGTCCGGTTTCCCCCTGAGGTCCTGGTTCTCCTTGTGGTCCTGCCTCGCCTTGTGGTCCCTGTTCGCCCTGTAGTCCAGGCTCTCCTTGAGGTCCTACTGGTCCTTCTGGTCCAACTTCACCTTGTGGTCCCGGCTCACCCTGTGGTCCAGGTTCTCCTTGAGGCCCAACAGGTCCAATAGGTCCTTCTGGTCCAGTTTCCCCCTGAGGTCCAGTTTCCCCTTGCGGTCCTGCCTCGCCTTGTGGTCCTTGTTCGCCCTGTAGTCCAGGCTCTCCTTGAGGTCCGACTGGTCCTTCGGGTCCAACTTCACCTTGTGGTCCTGGTTCTCCTTGAGGTCCCGGCTCACCCTGTGGTCCTGGCTCTCCTTGTGGTCCCACTGGTCCTTCGGGTCCTACTGGTCCAGGTTCGCCTTGAGGTCCAATAGGTCCTTCTGGACCTTGGTTGCCCGTTGCAGCATACATAGCGTACGGAACAGACATAATAGGCGATGTTCCCATAGTAACATAACTACTACCGACTTTTAGTTCAACCTTTATCAATACCGTTGCACTGTTCCATGGTATAGCGGCGAAGTTGCCCGACAGCGCCTCACCCTGCCCTATTACTAAATTAACTATACCAAGATTGTTGGTTGTACTGCTTTGTAACTCAACGTAATATACGGAGTTACTATTTTGGTCAATCAGCGATATCCGTAGGTCAACCGCTTGATTTTGAAGTGTCGTGCCATCTTGTTTTTGTATGGCGGCTTGGTAATTAAAGCCTTGTTGTTGTGCATTAACTGTCGCAAAGACAGCTACGCTTAATAGCATTGATAGTATAAACTCTTTCATATTATTATAATTTTTTCAGTTTAAGGTCGTATGGAACTCACATGCTATACAGTTAAAAGTTTGTAAAGTTAAAAGTAGAAAGTTTATAAAGTTCTTTTCCACTTTTACCTTTTTCCTTGTACCTTTTCTCTTTAAAGAAGTTTGGCATGTTCGTTTCATAGCGATGAATTAGTTAATATTTATATTTCAATTTTTCCTAAATTTAGTGTAAATTAAAGCAAAATAATTTTATAAAACAATAAGTACTCTTACGGATTGTACGTGGTGGTTTCCGTAATATTTTATAACACTGTGGTTATTAGTTGCAAATATTAGGTTTATGTTTAGGAATTGTAAAAGTTAATGATTTGTTAATTTTGTTAAAAGCAATTAGTAATGCTTGCACTTGGTCGCTCAGCGACCAAGTACACCATCACGTACCCTAGTACCCCGCACCTTGTACCATTAATTATTTTTTGTCATGTACTAAGTAACAATTGCTATAACTACACTGACCTACAAAATCCACCGTAATCAAAATAGATTAATAAAAAATTTAGCTATTCAAGAAAAACGTTTAACTTTACGGAGTTTTTAATTGCTAATTGCTTTGACATTTCGACATTTCGACATTTCGACTTCGCTCAATGCAACGCTTTTGCTCAATGCAACGCTTTTGCTCAGTGCATCGCTTTTAGCTTTTAACACTTCGGCTATGCTCAGTGCATCGCTTTTAACTTTTAACTGATGAAACGTGTTTTGGTAACAGGAGGAGCTGGATTTGTCGGTTCGCACTTATGCGAACGATTACTTTCTGAAAATTGCGAGGTTATTGCTTTAGATAATTACTTTACCGGCGATAAACGAAATATAATTCACTTATTGCAAAATCCTTATTTTGAATTGATTAGACACGATATTACACACCCTTTTTTTATTGAAGTTGATGAAATATACAATCTGGCATGTCCCGCCTCGCCTGTACACTATCAGTATAATCCCATAAAAACCATAAAAACATCGGTTTTAGGCGCAATTAATATGTTGGGCTTGGCAAAACGAATAAAAGCTAAGGTGCTTCAAGCATCAACCTCAGAAGTATATGGCGATCCGAAAATTCATCCACAAGTAGAATCTTATTGGGGAAATGTTAATCCTATCGGCATCCGTTCATGCTATGACGAAGGTAAACGTTGTGCCGAAACTCTTTTTATGGATTATCATAGGCAAAACAGTGTTAAAATCAAAATAGCAAGAATTTTTAATACTTATGGACCTCGAATGTATCCAAATGATGGCAGGGTTGTTAGCAATTTTATAATACAAGCGCTTCAAAATAAAGATATTACCATATACGGAACAGGCTTGCAAACACGCAGCTTCCAGTATATTGACGACCTGCTTGAGGGTATGATTAGGATGATGGAAACTGATAATCAAATTACAGGTCCCATAAATATTGGCAATCCTGATGAGTTTACTATAAAAGAGCTTGCGGAAAAAGTAATTGAATTGACAGGAAGTAGGTCTAAAATTATCTATCTGTCACCTGTTTCAGACGATCCAACACAGAGAAAACCTGATATTTCAATAGCGAAATCAGTGTTGAATGGTTGGGAACCAAAAATTACTCTTGAAGATGGATTAGTTAAAACTATTAATTATTTTGATAAATTACTAAAAACCACCAAGTTGAATGATTGGAAAATCTATAATTAAAGTCAAAAATAGATAAAATAGATACAATATTTTTTTATATTAGCAGTTAACTACTATTGTCGAACAAAAAATATAAACTAAAAAATTTATAATGGTATGAAGGGCATAATTTTAGCAGGTGGCGCTGGCACGCGTTTATATCCGATAACTAAAACTATCTCAAAACAGATTATTCCGGTTTACGATAAACCCATGATTTATTATCCTTTATCGGTATTAATGTTAGCGGGAATACGAGAGATACTAATAATCAGCACACCAAAAGACATTTACCTGTACAAAGACTTGCTGGGTGATGGACATCATGTAGGCTTAGATATTGAATATGCCATACAGCCTTCCCCTGATGGACTTGCACAGGCATTTATTATTGGCGAAGAGTTTATTGCAGACGATACTGCTTGTCTTGTATTAGGTGATAATATTTTTTACGGTCACGGTTTTTCAAAACGTTTGACGCGTGCGGCAAGTATTACAGAAGGTGCTGTTGTTTTTGGATATTGGGTTAGAGACCCACAGCGATATGGAGTTGCAGAATTTGATAAAGGCGGTAAAGTTATCAGCTTGGAAGAGAAACCTGCAAACCCAAAAAGTAATTACGCTGTAACAGGACTCTATTTTTATGATAACACAGTAGTTTCCAAAGCTAAGTCACTTAAACCAAGTAAACGTGGCGAGTTGGAAATCACAGATTTGAATCGCATCTATTTGAATGAAAACAAACTAAATGTCGAACTACTTGGTCGAGGCTTTGCTTGGCTTGACACAGGAACTCATGAAAGCCTTTTAAATGCTTCAAACTATGTCTCAACAATCGAACACAGACAGGGTCTGAAAATTGCTTGCATTGAGGAAATTGCATATAAAAAACATTTTATCGATAAGAAACAACTTCTTATTCTTGCCAACGAGCTGAAAAACAATGAGTATGGAGAATATCTTTTCAAATTAGCTGAAGAGTAAACCAATAAACAATTACGATTTACAAATTACGAATTACGAATGGAACACAGATAACACGGATTAAACTGATTTGCACGGATAAAAATCTGTGTAAATCTGTTACATCTGTGTCATCTGTGTTCTACTAACTTTTTAACTTTTATGAAAATAATAAAAACTGATTTTCCAAATCTACTAGTTATTGAACCAAAGGTTTTTAAAGACGATCGGGGTTACTTCTATGAATCATATAATCATAGGGATTTCTCTGACAACGGTATCAATCATTTATTTATGCAAGATAATCAAGCCAAATCGAGTTACGGAGTGATTAGAGGACTTCATTACCAATTATCTCCTTATGCACAATCAAAGTTGTTACGAGTAGTTGAAGGAGCTATTTTAGATGTTGTTGTAGATTTACGCAAAGACTCACCCACTTATGGGCGATATTATAGTGTTGAGCTTACTTCAGATAATTTTCTACAAATATTTATTCCAAAAGGATTTGCGCACGGATACTCTGTTCTTAGCGAAACTTGCATTGTTCAATACAAGTGTGACGAATACTACAATCCGCAATCTGAAGCGGGAATAAATATGTTTGACCCAAAATTGAACATCGATTGGAAAATTCCTATCGATAAAGCTATAATATCAAACAAGGATAAAATTTGGCCCATGTTCGATTTAGCAATCCACGATTTTCGTTTGTAAAACCTGTTGAGTTAAAACTAATGCCATCTGGCTTCAAACAAAAAAAGGAGCTGTCCCGAAAACAAGACAACTCCTTTTTTCTTTAACACCGATTGGACAGCTACTATAGTCCAAACTTCACTATCATTTGTTTGGACTATGTATCTGTTACATCGGTATTTACAATTGTAAAATTTAAAAAATATTGGACTATTTTTAAATTACAATTGGTATAACACTTCAAGTTATTGCTTAATAAATCTATGTATTGTGGTGTCATTCGTTCCTATTATTCTTATAAAGTAGGAACCTGAATTTAGCATTCCAACATCTAATGTAATTGTTGTGTTTTCGGTTTTTGTTGTGCTGATTAATACTCCACTAACGCTGTATAACTCAATAACAGCTTCATCACTATTATTGCGTTCTATTGTCAACGTGCTTTCAACAGGATTAGGATAGAGTCGTACAAAACCATCTGCTAATCCATCAATTCCGGTAATCATATTTACAGGGATTGTTTGATTGGCACTGTTTACAACAAACGAACCCTCAAAGCTCTCGTATCCTGATTTTGATACAGTATAGTTATACTCCCCGTTAATCAACCGAATTGTCGCTAAACCTGAAGCATCGGTTGTTAACGTTTCATTATGAACGGCAACCTTAGCGCCCTCAATAGGGGCGCCGTCACCAGCATTCTTAACAGTAAAGTTCACATCCCAGAAAAAAACGGGACCAACTATAACAAGTTCAACTATTGGAGAAGAACCTGACGTATAAACAGCTTGAACACCAAAAGTGTGTGTACCTTCAAACACTGTGTCTGTAAATATGTAACAGTTTTCCATAATACTTGCAGCAACTTCTTCATCGTCTAAATATACAGTATATCCTAAGAATGCTCTTGTATGGCTTAGCGCGCCATAGTAGTAGTCGCCAATTTCAAAATTATCTACAACAGATACTTGATTAGAAGTGACTTGTCCAATACGTGCGTACTCATCAGCAACTTCGCCTGATCTGATAATGTCAACTATTCTTCCTGTTTTATTATCTGTAATAGTAATGGTTATACCGTCACCACTTCCTTCGCTGTGTGCAAGGAAATGATATGTTTTATTCTCTTCAAATTCGTAGTCGTCTGCACGTCCGTTTGTACCACTTGCAATCCATATATTTGGATATTGTGGGTCAGCGGTTGGGTTTGTTATACACCAGTCGTAAATTCCGGCTGGTATTACGATAGATTCTGAACCGTCAATCACCACATGTTGAGGTGTGCAACTAGCGTCTGCTTCTACTGGAATCTTGTATTCGAATACATCGTACAAATCGACAGGTGGGTTACAGTTAGATAGAGCACCACTTGTTGGTATTGTTTGTCCGTACTCTACAGCATCAGCATCTAATAGCATTTGATAGCCTGAACCGTCGTTCCAAACATCGTGAGCTTCTAAGATAACTGTTGCTCCATATGTATTATTCCAACTAAAAATTATGTTATTACCATCTTGTTGGATATCTAAATTGAATGGTGTTACAATAATTTCAATTAGTTCAACCGGATATGTGGCATCTGCATTAATAACTACGCTATCTACAGCAAATGGCTCAAATCCTGCTTTGGTAACAGTTATATCGTAAATACCTTTCCAAACAGCCGGAAAAGTTGCTCCTGTTTCACCTGCTGTTGCTTGATAAACATGTTCTTCATTACCGTCTTGGTTAGTTAGAGTGATAATAGCTCCTGTTGCTGGATCGCCACTATTAGTTGTAACGTTGACAGTAAACTCAACCTCCAAATCTTTTGCAACAATGTTAGACAATTTTGGTTGAGATGCAACATTGTTGGTGTAGTTTGCTACAACTGCATATTGATACAATCCTGCAGGCAGTGAACCCCAACCAGTGTCAGTGTATGTTGTGTCATTGGTTGAAGCGACTAACTGTGTCCAATCTGCTTGTGGTTGGTCTTTAACCAAACGATACAGAGTGTAGTTAACAAATGCCCTACTTGCGCTGTTTTCAATGTTTTCTACAACTGTAGTCTCTCCATATTCTTTTGCGCTCGTAAGTCTGAATTCTGATGGTATATTGATAGCAGTTACTGTTGGAGGATTCATTTCTAGTTCTGCTTGTAACTTGCTAAGTTCTGTAACAAAACCTTTTCCGTTATCAACAAGTGCTCCTAGAGCCCAGTTGTAACTTAGTCCTGACGCTGTTAAAGTCGTCCAAGTTTGGTCAGCTATTTTCACCATGTCTCCGAATCCTACAACAGCAGGACCTGCATCAACTCCAGCTGGGTAAAGTGCCCCAGCTGGTTCGATTTCAACACCATACCATAACTCTTGTCCTTCAGGAATAAGTACAGGCGTTGTAAGTTCAACTTCGTTCCATTGTGAAAGTGTAATGTTAGGTACAGTTTGTTCGTGAACTAAAGTTCCTGATTCTGCTGCTGAACCACCAGTCCATACTAGTACTTTATATGTGCTTGCTTCATGGGGATTGAATCTTACTTTTGTTACGTACATACCTGCTACTTCCAGTGTTTCTAACTGTTCGGCAGTGAAACGGTGCGCGATAGTAAATAGAGAACTTGTCCCAACACCATTATTAATATCTGGTTCTCCACACCAGCTAATCCATGGTGGATAAGGCGGAATTGTTCCGGGAGGAATCCATGTAACATTAACGTTTTCTCCTTCAACTGTGGCAGTAACTTTATTAACAGGGTATGCAAACTCGTTAACAATAATATTGTGGTCTGTTATGTGTTGATTGTCAACAGTTACTGTTCCACTGTATGTTTGATAACCTTCAACAGCATCAACAGTTACTTCGTAAACTTTTCCACCACCCCAAACACCTGACATTGAATAGTGTCCTGTAGCGTCTGTAGTATCGGTGTAATCTTCATAACCATAGAAGTTAACAACTGCGCCTGCTACAGGTAGTCCTGTGTCACTTGTTGTAACAGTACCACTAACCATATATTGTGGAATTGGTGATATTGTTGCATTAACGGTAACAGTTTCGTCAGCAATAACTGCAATGCCTTCTACTGAGCTTTCCGTGAATCCAAATTTGGTAAACTCAAGTCTATATGTTCCCGGTATCAAATATAGCAAAGCGTAGTGTCCGGCAGCGTCTGTGGTTGCTTTCCGAATACCGTCAACTACTTTAACTGTAACGCCCGCTGCAGGAGCGCCTTCGCATGTTACATTACCTGCAATTCCTCCAAGTCCGGCTGTAGAGAAGAACATTGTAATGTCAGGAACGTAGGTGGTTACTTTTCCTCCTGATGGGGCAAGTGGGTTAAGTTCCGAGTCGGAGAAACGACGACGAGAGCGATTCTCACTTGTATTTGTTAAGAAGAACTGGCAAGTGGGAGAAATCCATTCATTAATACGTTCCCTCCACGTATATATAACCAAGTTCCCACCATTGTAAACATATGGAATCTGGAAATTGATTGTGATATCATTTATCCCTTGAGGAAATTCTGCGTTACCATCATAAACCAATGTTAATTCACTTGGATCTATAAATCCACCGTCAAGGTTTGTTAGAGTCGTTTCTCCAATCCAAACTTTTATACCTCTCGTTCCTACAGATATGCTAGGAAAATTATTTTTATATACAATTGAATTAATTGTACCACCACCTATACCAATTTGCTCGGCTGTATAAATAGATTGAGTATAACCGTGTTTGGAACTAAAGTCAAAGGGAATAAGTACTCCCCATACTGTAGCACCCGGACCGACTTGTGCAATATAAGTACCTGCTGGATGTACGGTAAAGGTAACTAATGGGGTAACGTTGTCTCCGGGAGCTTCGTCCGATGGAAATACGACAACACCTTTAACATCAATTGTTCCTGCTGTAGTTGGCGTCCATATTATGTCAATAGAAGTTTGTACTCCTGGGGCTAAATCAACACCACTTGAAATTGCCAATATGTTGTTTGACGAATCTTGTAACTGAACAGTATATTGGGTACCTGTAATGGCTGCTGTTCCTTTGTTAATAATAACGAAAGGAACAGTTTTAGGATCGTTAACTGTTGCGTGAAAAGATCCACTTAACCTAACTGCTACCAAGTTGTTTGGTACAGGCAAATAACACTCTACTGTAGCTTTCCATCCTGCTTTGTGAACAGAACCATCGCTTGTAAAATTAAACGCAAGCGTACCAGTAGGATTATCTCCATAGAATGGCTCTGTAGGAAGATTTGATCCTGTTAACTCAGCAAGTAATGGATCAATCGGACTTGAGCCGTTGTAAATTTTTAACTTGTCATAGTAGTTCTCTACCTCGAATTCTTCGAAAGTTACCTTGATACGAGCGCCTGATGTTTCTGGTACAAACACTAAATAATGATTTTCGTTTCCCGAGTAATTGCCTGTAGGTCCCCCTGTATCATAGAAAAGGGCATTACAAGTTGTTACTGTTCCTGATTGCATCAAAACAACCGTTGGGTCTTTTGATGCATCAATTTGCTGTGCTATGGCTTGCTGTGAGAAAACTCCAAAGCAAGCAAACATTGTGGCTGTTAGAATAGTTAGTTTTTTAATCATGGCTTGTATAATTAGTAGTTAAAAGTTAAAAGCGATGCACTGAGCATAGCCGAAGTGTTAAAAGCTAAAAGCGACACACTGAGCGCAGCATTTCGGCAGGCTCAATAACCACCGAAGTGTTAAAAGTGATACTGTCCAAAAAAGTATGTAAAGCTTTTTTTTCTTATCCTAACATATTAGATTATTGCTTAATAAATCTTTGAACTGTAATTGCTTCATTAATCGTACAAATATAAGTAATATTTGTATAATTATCCTAAAAAATCGCTATTTTTGAGACACTAAAACACAAAAAATAATTGTTAATTAATAAAAGCAATATTTATATGTCTAAAAACATTCTAATTACTGGCGCAAATGGTCAGTTAGGTGGCGAAATCAGAAAAATATCTACAAAATATAGAGACTATAATTTCATATATACAGATGTGGAGGAGTTAGATATTACCAATTTCGATGAAGTAAAACAGTTTTTCACAAAAACAAAACCCGTTGTGGTGATTAATTGTGCTGCTTATACCGCTGTTGATAAAGCAGAGACCAAAACAGATAAAGCATTTGCAATAAATGTAACTGGTCCTGAAAATCTTGCAAAAGCAGCAAAAAAGCATAACGCATATCTGCTACACGTCTCTACAGATTTTGTATTTGATGGAAAAAGCTCAAAACCATATACCGAAAGACATAAACCTAAACCTACAAGTGTATATGGAAACACAAAACGTTTTGGAGAGGTTAAGGCTTTGCTAAATCATGAAATTGTAACGATTGTTCGCACGGCGTGGCTATATTCATCATCAAACAATAATTTTTTCAACACAATGGTACGTTTAGGGAGCGAAAGACCAACCTTAAACGTTGTGTTTGACCAAGTTGGAACTCCGACATCGGCAGCTGATTTAGCAAACGCACTTCTACTATTAGCCAACAAGTGGCTGAAAGAGAAAATAGAAATGCCAAAAATACTACACTTTTCTAACGAAGGAGTAACATCGTGGTACGATTTTGCTGTGGCAATAATGAAACATATGGGTTTGAAATGCAAAGTCCTGCCAATTCACACTCACGAATATCCAACTCCAGCAAAACGTCCTGCATTTAGCGTATTAGATAAAACAAAAATAAAACAGGCGCTTGGAATTGAAATACCGCACTGGGAGGAGAGCCTTGAAAAGGTTGTTATGGAAAAACAAAAGAGTAATAAATAAAATACAGATATATGAATAAGAAGTTATTAAAAGAAGTAACCGAAAAAGCCAAAAGTTGGCTAGCGATGAAAAATGTCGATTCGGATACAAAAAAAGAGATAGAGAGAATGATTGCCGAACAGGGAGACGAACTGATAGACTCGTTTTACAAAGTCTTGGAGTTCGGGACAGGTGGTCTTAGAGGAATAATGGGAGTTGGCTCAAACAGAATGAACGTTTACACTGTAGCGATGTCAACACAAGGATTGTGCAACTACCTAAAAAAAGCATTCTCCGATAGAAAACAAATTTCGGTAGCGATCGCTTATGATAATCGCAACAATGGAAAGCTATTTGCCGATACTGCTGCAAACGTATTTTCGTCAAACGGTATCAAAGTATATCTGTTCGACGCTTTGCGCCCAACACCGGAACTCTCTTTTGCAATACGATATTTGCGATGTGAAAGTGGAATTGTTGTAACTGCATCTCACAATCCTAAAGAGTACAACGGCTATAAAGCATATTGGGAAGATGGCGCTCAGGTTATTGCTCCACACGACAAAAACATTATCGATGAGGTATTAAAAATCAAGTCAGTTGATCAAATCAACATGCAAGGAAATCAGGATTTGATTGAAACAATTGGCGAAGAAATTGATAAAGCATATATCGAAGCGCTTAAATCACTTTCGCTACGACCCGATATTATTGAGCAACACAAGGATATGAAAATCGTTTACACTCCTATTCACGGAACGGGAGTTAAACTTGCGCCAAGAGCACTTTCCGCATTTGGATTTAAAAACATTATAAATGTCCCTGAACAAGACGTTGTTGATGGCAATTTTCCTACCGTTAAATCTCCAAACCCGGAAGAGCCTGCTGCTCTTGCACTCGCCCTAAAAAAAGGAAAAGAGGTTGATGCAGACTTAATTTTGGCTACCGACCCCGATGCCGATAGAGTTGGAATAGCTGTAAAAAATCTGAAAGGAGAATTTGTGCTGTTTAACGGAAATCAGACAGCCACATTTTTAATTTACTATCTGCTAACAAGTTGGAAAGAAAAGGGAATGCTCACAGGCAAGGAGTATTTAGTTAAAACTATCGTTACAACCGAAATTTTGCCCCTGATGGCTGAGAAGTTCAATGTTGAGATTTATGACGTTCTAACAGGTTTCAAATACATTGCCGATATTATCGCAAAAAACGAAGGAGAGAAAACATTTATTGGCGGTGGCGAGGAGAGCTACGGCTATCTGATGGGAGAGTTTATTCGCGATAAAGATGCAATAATGTCATGTGCGCTAATTGCCGAGGCTGCTGCATGGGCTAAAAGCAAAGGAAAGAGCGTTTTCGAGATGCTAATTGAGATATACAAAGAATTCGGATTGTTTTACGAACGCCTGATTAGCATTACGAAAAAAGGCAAGAGCGGTGCAGACGAAATTGAGCAAATAATGACCCGATTTAGGAAAAATCCACCTTCAGAAATTAACGGTAGTAAGTTAGTATGTATCAAAGATTATTTGACACAGAAAACACTCGATATTGAAACAGGAAAGGAAAAACCTATAGAGTTGCCAAAATCAAACGTTTTACAATTTATTCTGGCAGACGATTCAATACTGTCTATACGTCCATCCGGCACGGAACCTAAGATAAAAATTTACGCCGGAGCGCGCGATGAATTTGATAACGTTGCCGATTTTGAAAAAACTGTCAAAAAACTTGACGACAGAATAACTGCAATGCTTGATGATTTAAAACTGTAGTGGCAGAGTACAACTTAACAACAGAGATAAAGTTCCTAAAAGGTGTTGGCGAGAAGCGTGCAAAACTTTTCAGCGAGAGCTTGTCACTCAACACCATAAGCGATTTATTGTTCTATTTTCCGTATAAGCACATCGACAGAAGCGTGCTCTTTAAAATATCAGAAATTCCGGTAACAGGCGCATTTGTGCAGTTTAAAGGCAAATTCCTTGACTTTAAAAGTAGTGTTGCAGGAAATAGACGATTGCTAACTGCGAGAGTATCAGACGGAAGCGCAACCATAGAAATAGTATGGTTTGCGGGTCATTCTTGGATACAGAATACTTACAAGGTTGGTGTTGAATATCTGTTTTTTGGAAAACCAAATCTGTTTAACCGCAAAATTAATTTTGTACACCCTGAAATTGAGCCAATTGAAAACTATTTTACCAAACACAACTACACTTTTTCTCCTGTTTATAGCATTCCCGAAAAGTTAAAGAAAAGCAATATCAGTTCTAAAACTATTCAATCGCTTGTTGGACAGGCACTTGAAATCACATTTGAGCAGATTAAAGATTTTTATACTCCCGATTTTTGTAAAAAACACAATCTTATTTCACTGCAAGATGCTCTGAAAAACATACACTTCCCTACCTCGCACGAAAACCTGATGAATGCCGAACGCAGACTAAAATTCGATGAACTATTTCTGTTGCAATTAGACCTATTAAGACAGTTCAAACTGCGTAAAGCTAACATCGACGGGATAAAAATGCCTGTTGTAGGCAACTTTTTTAACACATTTTACAAACAAAACCTTCCGTTTGAGCTTACAGGAGCGCAAAAACGTGTAGTTCGCGAAATTTTTGAAAATATCAAAAGTGGAGAACAGATGAACCGCTTACTACAAGGTGATGTAGGTTCCGGAAAAACCTTAGTAGCACTTTTGGCGGCTCTTTTATGTGCTGACAACGGTTATCAAACCTGTTTTATGGCGCCTACAGAAATACTTGCAAAACAGCACTTTGCAAGCATATCAAAATTGGTATCGGGATTGAGCTTTAACGTTGATTTACTTACAGGTTCTACTAAAAAGAAAGATCGCGGGGTTATTCACCAAAAACTTGCCGACGGCACTACACATTTACTGATTGGCACACATGCTTTAATCGAAGATATAGTGACTTTCAACAACTTAGGCATGGTAATAGTCGATGAACAGCACCGTTTTGGCGTAGCCCAACGAGCCAAGCTGTGGAAAAAAGGGAGACAAATACCTCATGTACTTGTAGTTACTGCAACACCAATTCCACGAACATTAGCTTTAACCCTTTACGGCGATTTGGATATTTCGATAATTGACGAAATGCCTCCCGGACGTAAACCAATTAAAACTGTGCATTACTACAACACCAAACGCAAAAAGCTGTACGAGTTTATGAAAGAGCAGATTGATGCAGGACGGCAAATATATATTGTTTTTCCATTAATTGAAGAGTCGGAAAGTTTTGATTATGAGAACTTAGAGGAGGGATACAAAAGGACGGTAGCTTATTTTGGAAAGGAAAACGTAGTAATGGTTCACGGCAAAATGAAAGCCGATGAAAAAAACGCAGCCATGCAAAGATTTATATCAAAAAAAGCTGCAATAATGGTTGCCACAACAGTAATAGAAGTTGGTGTTGATATTCCAAATGCTTCGATAATGGTTATTGAGAGTGCCGAACGTTTTGGGTTGGCTCAATTGCACCAATTAAGGGGCAGAGTGGGGCGCGGCTCGGAGCAGTCGTTTTGTATTTTGTTGACATCATACAAGCTGTCATCTGAGAGCAGAAAGCGAATTAATGTAATTACATCAACCAACGACGGTTTTATTATTGCTGAGGAGGATTTGAAAATTCGCGGCTACGGCGATATAGATGGAACACGCCAAAGTGGACTCCCGTTTGAGCTTAAAATTGCAGGCGTAAGTCGCGATCACGCTATCTTAGAATATGCCCGAAAAATTGCAAACGAACTTATTGATGAAGACCCGTTCTTAGAACTGCCTAAAAACCAAAGACTTAAACAGTTTATGCAATATAAATTAAAAGAGAGCACATTTTGGGGAATGATATCGTAACAACTAACCTAAGTTGAGTTAAAAGTTAAAAGTTTAAATGAATAACCGTATATTTACCTAATATTTATAGAACAGATTTTTTTCAAAACCACATAGATACATAGAAAATATAGTTAATTGAAACCTTAACTCTGTCAAATTACCCGTCTATAGCTTGTATATATCTTGTTATGAGCTTGTTATTGAAATGAATAGACAATCTAATTAAGTAATCTGTTTTTTTACATGTAATAGTCTTAACATCAAAATATTATATTAAAAACAACCACCTAAATTAGCGGAATTAGGGTTGTAAAAGATATATCGAAACAAGTGTTACATAGAAAACTTGTTTTACACATAGCAATAGTAGCTATGCTACTATTACTATGTGTAGCTATTTTACCTTACATAAAAAAACTATGTGACTATGTGGTTATTAATTAAGTAAGGTATTTATGCGGATATTCATTAAAGTTTATAAAGTTGGTAGTGCTTTCGATCATTGAGCGGAGTCGAGGTAAGCGTAGTCAAAGCGGTACACTGAAAAAATCGAAATGAAATCCGAAATAATACGATAGCTCACAAGTTGTTTATTCAAATATCCCTACCTTTACATCCAAAACTACAAATAACGCAACAATGGCACTACTCGGACATTTTCAAAAGCTGCAAGCAGTTAAGATTACTCCACAGGGATTTTATTTGTCTGACAATCAGGAAGAAGAGATATTATTACCCAACAAGTTTGTTCCTGAAAATCTTGCTGTGGGCGATGAAATAGAGGTGTTTGTTTATAAAGATAGCGAAGATAGGATTATAGCCACCACACAAAAACCGTTGATAGAGTTTGGCAAAGTTGCTGTTCTCGAAGTTGTTGATACTGCGAGATTTGGAGCCTTTTTGGAATGGGGATTAGACAAACATTTACTATTACCACATAGCGAACAGATTGGAGAAGTCCGCATAGGAGAAAAAGTTGTCGTGGTACTCTATATCGACATAAAAACCAAAAGGTTAGCAGCTTCAGAAAAAATTGACAACTATTTGATAAACACAGATATAGAGTTACAGGAAAATCAAAAAGTTAACATTATTGTGTATCGAAAAACCCCACTTGGTTATAGCGTTGTTATTGAAAATCGTTACATGGGGTTGGTGCATTTAGATCATTCGCATCGTAAGTTAGACATTGCCGAGCAAACCACAGGTTATGTGTCGAAAATCAGACCAGACAATAAAATTGATATAATTTTAAATCTTCACGGCTATCAGGGTCACGATAATGCAGTTGAAGAAATTTTAGAAAAGCTAAAAAATGCCGAAAACGGCTTTTTACCTTTTAACGACAACAGTTCACCGGAAGAAATTGACAGATACTTTAATATGAGCAAAAAGCTATTCAAAAAATCAATCGGGACTCTATATAAAAGGCAACTTATTAGGCTTACTGACAGAGGAATTGAGTTAAAAGCAATTAACAATGAACAATGAGCAATTAACAATTACGAATTACGAATTACGAATTACGCCATCGGCTTTGCCACTTCGTTCAGCGACCAAGCTCACCGACTTCTAATTTCTAATTTCTAATTTCTAACTTCAAAGGTCTATCTGTAAAACTGCGTATCTTCAATAAACTTCCAAACTTTGCTGGGCAAGAAAAATCGCACATCTTGCTGATTTACAATTGATTGTCTAATAAAGCTTGAACTTATCTCTATTAAAGGAGCATCGATAACTCTTATATCTCCTGCTATATGTGGATTTTCATTTGGAAATCCGGGACGCGGGTAAACCAAAATAGGACATTGGCGTAAAAGCTCAATACTATTTTTCCATTTATGCAGATTTTGCAAATTGTCAGCGCCCATAATTAGCGAGAAGTTATGTTTGTAATACTTCTCTTTTAAATATGTCACTGTATCAATTGTATATGAGGGTTTTGGCATTTTAAACTCAACATCACTCGCTCGGTATCCTGGTGATTTGTCGATAGCTAAATGCACCATTTCAAGCCTATTGCGGTCATCTGAAATTCTTTGATCTTTTTTAAACGGACTTTGCGGAGTTACAACAAACCAAACCTCGCTTAAATTACCGAAAACCTTGATATAGTTGGCAATAACCAAGTGTCCGACATGAATAGGATTGAAAGTTCCAAAAAATAGTCCTATTTGCTGTTTTTTTTCCATATCTACTTTCCTAAAAACTCTTTTACAATATCAACTAATTTTGTTTTTGACACCTCAATATTGTCATTAACAACTATTTGGTCAAATTGGGAAGAATAAGTCATCTCCTCTGCCGCTTTATTAACCCGTGCCTTTATGTCATCCTCTGTATCGGTTGCACGAATTCTTAATCGTTCTTCAAGTACTTCAATTGAAGGTGGTTGGATAAATATAGAGAGTGCGCTGCTGCCGTAAAGTTTCTTGATATTTATTCCACCTTTTACGTCAACATCGAAAATCGCTACTTTCCCCTTGTTAGCAATGCGCGTTATCTCCGATTTTAGTGTGCCGTAGAAACGTCCTTCGTAAACCTCTTCCCACTCTATAAACTGCTGTTGTTCAATCAATTTATTAAATTTTTCGACAGTTAAAAAATAGTAGTCTTTGCCATCTGTTTCCCCCTCGCGCATAGGGCGTGTTGTTGCCGAAATACTAAACTCAAACATAGGTAATTGACCCATTAAGTATTTGATAAGTGTAGTTTTCCCCGAACCCGACGGAGCGCTTACTATAATAAGTTTTTCGTCCTGTTTCATTACAATATATTTAGTACCTGTTCTTTAATCTGTTCAAGCTCATCTTTCATCAATACTGCTAACTGCTGTATCTCTACGTGGTTAGCTTTAGAGCTCAGTGTATTTATCTCACGTCCAATCTCTTGCGCAATAAAACCGAGCTTTCTGCCGATATTGCCACCCGATTTTAAAGTAGTTATAAAGTAATCTAAATGCTGTTCTAATCGCACTTTCTCTTCATTAATATCAAATTTTTCTATATAATAAATCAGCTCTTGCTCAAATCTGTTTGGGTCGAACTTTGAGGGTTCTTCCAATTCCGACATAGCTTTTAGCAGTCGTTGACGAACAATCTCTTTCCTTTGAGCTTCAAAAGGTAACACCTGCTCTTTCAGAGCAAATATGTTTTCAGCTTTGTTTATCAAGTCGTTACGTAGCGATTCGCCTTCTGTTTGTCTAAAAGCAACAAACTCTTCTACTGATTTATCAATCGCTGAACGGACAATTTCCCACTCGTCAGTTTCTAAATCTTCGCAAGGAGTTTCAAGAACATCAGGAAAGCGTGTTATTGATGCAATAGCCTCATCACTAACGCCTTCGCCTATCTGCGAGTATATCTCTTTCAGTTGATTATAGTATGATATAAAAATCTCTTTGTTTATATATGTTTTGGTCTCCGCAGAGGACATCTCTACGAGTAGCGTAAAATCAATTTTTCCACGTATCAGTTTTTCTGACAACAGGGCTCTAACCTCCGGCTCTTTTTCGCGATAAAGTGGCGGCATCTTTAAATTTAGGTCTAATCCCTTGCTATTTAAAGAGCGTAGCTCAACCGTAAATTGTTTGCCTTTATATTCGCTTGTTGTGCGACCAAAGCCTGTCATGGATAGTATAGGATTTGTTTTTTTAAACTCCATTTTATAGTAATTACATTTTTCGTTATTCTGCAAATTTAAGAAAATTGATTTGTAAAGTCTAACTCTGATTAATGCAAATAATCTTAGTACATGACAAAAAAAACAATTAATGATGCGTTGAACGTGATGGTGTGTGAGATTTGGGTGTATAGACACAATGCATGTGTCTGAATATTGAAAACATAACCTGCGTGAATAATGCGACATACTCGGTCGCTGAGCTTGTCGAAGCGACCTTTCATTATAGGTTGCCTATGACTTTGGCTTCGATAAACTCAGCCGACGTATCACAGTCACTGAACCTGTCGAAGAGTGGTCTTTAAGCGGAGTATTGAGGCTCTGCTTGATTAGCGAGTAAAACTATTTGTTACATGTTTTTCAAACCCCTCATTTACAATAATATACAAATAATTTTAAATTTTTGTCATGTACTAAGACTGAGCATACTTAATTTTTAGTAAATCAATTGAGTTGTAAGTTTTCACTATTCCAATTCTATAGGATTGTATGGATAAGAAAAATTTTCTGGATTAAAAACAAATTTACCGTCTCTTTTGATAGCAAAAGTTACTCCAAACGAATTATAATATGCTGTAAGATTTCTGTATTTTTTCTTACAAAATTCAAGGAATTTTTCTCGGGTTGTATTCGTGTAAGTCCAATTTCGATTTTTAATTGGTATCAAAGATGAGTGTGTCTTAATACCGATACAAGTAAACACAAAGTGCTGTTGATCGTCTGCTATCTCTACTATTAAACCAGGTAATCCACAAAATTTGTATGGACCGTCTGGTATTGGAATAGAGAATGTGAACCAAGCCTCATATTTTCGTCCTCTAAATTCAGTTGTAGCTTTTTGGCACGGATAATCCATAATCGTTTTCCTATCACTTTGTATAGCCCAATTGAAAGACAAACTAACCTCTTCGTATCTAAAAACTGTTTCGTCTTCTCTGTCAATAACAGTTTGTTTATTAGTTTTATAATCCTTAATGATTTCATAGTATTGAGTTCCCTTTGGCGCCGACACAGTTTCACCCCCCCGTTTTTGTAGAATAGTGCAAACTGAATCATTCTGAAAAAGTAGATAACTAAAGTATTTTGATAAGTTGTTCCCTATCAAGAGTTTTTGAATATCTGTTTCTTTTTCATCGGGTTTTTCGATATCAGAGACATACTCTAATCTATAGGTTATTTCATACCTTGCTGAGTCAAGCAATGTAAAATCGTCAATATATTGCAGGGGCATAGTTTGCCCGAATAGATTTGAATTAATAAAAAACAGACTTACGAAAGCATATAAATTGAATTTAACAACCAACTTCTTCATATATATATATTCTTTAAGTTATAGCAAAGATAACTGAATAAATTATACCGAGTTGCGTTCAATAATGTAAATCCGAAATCAAAAATCCGCTCCGTACTGAGCGTAGCGGTGCATTGAGCGCAGTCGAAATGTCGAAATGTCGAAATATCGAAGTGTCGAAGTGAAATCCGAAATCCGAAATCGCATATCGTTTATTTAAACTCTATCTGAATAGAGTAAAAATGGTTTAATTTTTGCAATTTTATTTCATAAATTAAATAAAGGAGACTACATTTGCGAAACCTTAACAAATAAAAATAAAAGAGATGGCTTATAAAATTTCAGAAGACTGCATAGCATGCGGTTCATGTATTTCAGAATGTCCGGTTGACGCAATTTCTGAAGGCGATATCTATAAAATCGATCCAGACACATGTACTGAATGTGGTTCATGTGCAGAAGTATGCCCCGTTGAAGCAATTTCTCCGGCATAATCGGCAGTAGTTGAAAGTATAAAAGGCGGGGTATTTGTGCTCCGCTTTTTTGTTTTTATACTTCTGGCAGTGTACAGCCCCTACGGTCACTGAGTTTATCGAAGTGACCGCTATGGGTTCTTTTGTGGTGGCTTCGACAAGCTCAGCGACCGAGTTCATCTCTTCGACTTCGCTCACACCTCGACACTTCGACTTTGCTCAGTACAACGCTCAACTCAGTGCACCGCCTTGCACCTTAATTGCTCATTGCTCATTGCTCATTGAAGAAGTTACTTGTGCATCAAGGCTTCCCTTGCTTAAATGAATTTTGATATTGTCGTTAACGCTTGCTTGTTCACTGTCGGTAATACGTTTGCCATCTTTGGAGACAATGGCATATCCAAGGTTTAGTATAGTTTGAGGATTTATTGCTGTTAGTTTCTGTTCGGCAATGTTTAACTTCTGGCGCAGGTTATTTATATTCGTTTTTACACTATCTTTTAACTTTTGTTCAAAGTAGAGTGTAAGGCTGTTTTGCTGAGAGCAGAAAGTTTTAAACGAATATTTTATTCTGTTTTCCATATCGTTTAGCGCAACTTGCTGTCGATGTGAAAAGTTTTGAGCCACTTTTGAAACCTTTTTGTCTAATTTTAAAAGTAGCTCTCGGTTAGTTGTTTGATAGAGATAAGCGCTGTTTTTAATTAAATTCTCTAAGTTGGTAAGTCTTTGGTTTTCAATATTAAAAAGTGAGTTTACACTATTTTTTAATCTCAATTGTAAGTCGTTTAATTCACTACTTGCTTCAAGGTTTAAATCAACGATAAAATCAGCAACCGCAGTGGGTGTTTTTAAACCCTGATTAGCAACAAAGTCGGCAACCGAATTGTCTCGCTCGTGTCCAATTCCTGTTAAAACGGGTATTGGCAGCTGGGTAATAAGGTATGCAAGATCGAAATCGTCGAATACAGCAAGCTCAGCTTTTGAACCGCCACCGCGAATAATAACTAATACATCGTATCGGGTTTCAGAATCAAAAACTGCGTGTATTGCATTCTGTATCGACTTAACTGCTTGTGTTCCTTGCATATAGGCTTCAAACAGATTAACGTTGAACACAAAGCCGTAAGGATTATTTTCGATATGATTTACAAAATCGCCGTATCCTGCAGCTGTAGGCGAAGATATTACAGCAATATTTTTAATGATTTTAGGCAATGGGAGGGATTTGTTCATATCATGGATCCCCGTTTCAATTAAGCGATTGATTATAAGCTGTTTTTGTTGCTCTAAATCGCCTAAAGTATATTTTGGGTCAATATCGTTAACCTCAACGCTTAAACCGTATAAGCTGTGATACGATACTCGTACCATTACCAATACTTGCAACCCGACCTGAATTTCGGAGCCAGTAACCGAGCTAAAATATGATTGCAGAAGCGGAAAGCGATTTGCATAAATTATCCCGCGAATACGTGCAATTATCTGACCACGGCTATGTTCGACTAGCTCCAAATAACAATGACCATTTGCATTAACGTTCATTTCGCTAATTTCGGCAACTACGGGCACCGAAAAAGGGAATACCCCTACAATTGCATTGCGAATTTTTTCCGAAAGTTCTGACAGAGTGATGGGTTCCGTGCTGTAAGCCATTTACGAATCTTTTAATTTGGATACTTATTGATAGTTATATCCCCGATATAGGAAAAATTATTGAATAGGTTTATGGCGAATGTTGTGTATTAAATGTCTTGCTTCGACACAGAAAATACTTGATTTATAATCGTGTAAAAGTTTGGTAAACAGTTCAATAGCCTTATCATTATCATTCAAGTGTTCAGAATATAGTTTTCCTAATTGAAACAACGAAAAGTCGCTGTTTGTCTCATAACTATAAAATGTAACCGCTTTCTCGTATGCTTCAGCAGCTTCAGCGTATCGTGCGTTTTCTTGCAAGATTTTACCTTTTAAATTTAAAGCCTCGACCGAGAGGAACGAGTTTTGCATTGCAACAACTGAATCTACTATGATTAACGCATTTTGTACGTCGTGTTGTGCGTGTTTCAAAAGTGCGGTGGCGTAAAGTTTCAACTGCTGTTGAGTTGAATCAGTTTCAGACCATCCTTCGTAAAGCGCTATTGACATCTCTATAGCATCATTTGAAGTAAGTTTTGTGGTAGATGCTTTAATTACATCTATTTGCGATTTTGCCCATTCGAAATCGTGTAGGTAGAACGCCATTTTAACTTTTCTGAATTTAGCCTCGTATCCGATTGGGTTCTCTTTGTTGTCTCGCTCTATCTTGGCGTAGATAAGAGTAGCGTCCCATATTTTGTTCTGATACAGCATTATATCGGCTTTAAGAACCTCGATATTTGCAATATCTACTGTCGTCAAACCTTTGATATTTTCTGCCTTTTCAATTGCTTGAAGCGCTTCTGTATATGTCTCTGAATATATACTCGACAACTCAATAAAGTTTAAAATAGTAGGCAAAAAATCATGTTGGTAACCAAATCTGGTAATGGCATTTTTGTAAAGTTCTATTGTGTTATTAATAGTCTCTATATCAGCAACTAATCCTGTTTTTATTCTTGCAAACAAAACATGCAGTTTCTCTCTATATGCTTCATTGTAAAATGGTGAAAATTCGCCATATTCTAAAACGTCATTATAGGCTTTAATAGCTGTCTCATAATCTTTTGAGTCTGTGGCTCGTTTTGCTAATGTTATTAATCTTTTTCCATTTTCTCGGTTGCGCAGATCGAGTGCACGTGCCTGAATATATGCGCCGGAATAATTGTTTTGTTGAATATATATCCAAATCAACATCTCGTTGAAAACATCATGTTTGGGATATTGCTGAATTTTCAAGAGTAGTTTTTGTTCGACTATATCGGTAAGAGATTTATCTGTATCGGTATAAATTGCTGAGTTTAAGCGGTTTTGTACCATTTGCAGAAATCCGTCACTTCGTGCCAAAAGCTCTAAATAAATATCTACCATTTCATCATATCTGCGCATATAGTAGTAAACCGTAGCCAGTTCTTGCTCAAACGATTCACCTTTAAGCTTTTTAGATGCCTCAAAATAAGTCCTTTCTGCCCACTCAAATTCTCTGCTGTTTATAAATTTGCTTGCAACTGAAACAACGCTGTTTCTGTTTGTCAATGAACCTGAGATAGCCTCGCGATAGTACTTTTCGGATTCCTTTGTTTTGCCCATCAGCTTGTATATCTGTCCGATATCGACTTTTAACGATGCATTATCGCCGGCTTTTCGCATATAATATTTTATGGCTTTTTCGGTTTCGTCATATTTTTTTTGCTCTACAAGTGAATTCAGATAATATCGCAAATATGTGCTGTTGATATTTTTTTTCAATAAAGTCTCCAATACCGATTCAGCTTTTTCGAACTCTCTGTTATTGTAGTATTCGAGAGCTATACGGAACTCTTGTTGTCCGTAAACCTTGTTGAACGATAACAGAACTATTGTTAATAGTGAAAAGCGAGCTAATTTTTTAAAAAAATACATTTTATTGCTTGATTATTTTGGAAAAGAAGCCTCAATAATAGAATCAGCTTTTGTTTCAATACTTCGATAAAAATATCCTATACTCTTTATTCTCAACACTTTATCAATGTCAGATTGCATTAAATTGAAACTTTGTAGTTCATGGTCAATATAAATATCGATACTGTCACTTGGAATTACACCGTGTTCAATATCAGAGCGTAACATCTCTAACTGTTTTTTGCAAAAAAATAGCGCGGGCGCTGTTTTCTCAGCTAGATGAACCAAATCGACAAGACCATACACATAATCGGCAAAATTTGACAGAACGTTTTTGTCATCTTCTGTAAGCGCTTCGTTCTTTCCAAATTCAACCTGTATCTGCTTGGCTTGATTGTTTAACTTGTTCATATATGCCAAGTTCAAACTATCAATTGGCAAAATTTTATACTCTTCGATAATGCTGTCGATATAAGATATTTGTTTGTCAATTAATTTAATTGCCTCTTTTTCTTGTTTCGATTTGCAACTTGTTAATGATAACAAACATACGATTATTAGATATATAATTTGTTTCATAGTCCTGTAAATGATATAATTAGCTTTTAACGTATTCTGTCAATTGAACGTACCAAATCTTCATCTTTCTTAATAGCTTTGTTAGCTAAGTAGATAAATAGTATTGATAACAACGGAATTATTGTTCCAAATGATGGTTTTAAATTATCGATTGATAGACTTAGAATTACAAATATCACTGCCCAAATTATCCAGTACGCAATTGCTAACTTTCCTATTTTAATCTGTTTAACTCTATTTTTGAACATAAATATTTGTGCAAATGGCAAGATAATGCATGGATAAAAAATCAGATGTAAATACCATTTTGTCGAGCCTTCTATACCTGTAACAAATATTAAACCATTTGCATCAATAGCTGATGCTACTGGAATAAAAAACAATATTACACCGCAAATTACAGCAGCTAATAGAAATAGTGTTTGAATACGTTGAATCATATTTAAAAATAATTAATTATGTGCAAAGATGTGAATTTTTTTCTTTTTTGTTGTTACAATCTGTTTCTATTCAAAAGATTTATTATCTTCGTAACATAACGTTTTTTACAAACTTTTAACTTTTAATTAAACTAACTATGAAAACGACAAACAACTTTATTTTCCCCTTGCTATTAATGGGCACTTTTCTGCTCTTTGCAAGCAGTTGCAAGAAAGGCAATGGAGATGACGGAATAAACGGCAATGGAACAACTCTAACAGAGGGTACTTTTATTGATACTCGCGATAGTAATGTTTATAAATATGTAACTATTGGCGAGCAAGTTTGGATGGCAGAAAATCTGCGTTATTTGCCAAAAGTGGTTGGTTCTGGTATGGGTTTGGAAACAACACCGTATATTTATGTTTATGATTATGACGGAAATAGTGTAGAAGAAGCTAAAGCAACAGCCAATTACACAACCTACGGTGTTTTGTATAATTGGCTTGCTGCCATGAATAAAGAAACAAGTAGTGAAGCTAACCCAAGCGGGATACAAGGAGTGTGCCCTGAAGGCTGGCACTTGCCAAGCCAAGCTGAATGGCAACAATTAATTGATTTTCTTGGCGGAGAGGAGATTGCAGGTGGTAAACTTAAAGAAGCAGGAACAACTCACTGGATAAGTCCAAACGAAGGGGCAACTAACGAAACAGGCTTTACAGCCCTTCCTGGTGGCTACCGTGGTTACTGTGGGATGTTTAAAGGTGTTGGCAACATGGGTTTCTGGTGGAGCGCCACGGCACAGAGTTCTATATATGCATGGACCTTTAGCATGATTTACGATTATGGACAAATTTACAGCAACTACTACATAAAGGAGGATGGTTTTTCTGTCCGCTGTGTGAAAACAATTAGCAATTAGCAATTATTTGGAGGGAATGTCTCTCGCAATTGTCTAAAATAATTTTGTAATTGTTATTTGAATTTAATTTATAAGTTTATATTTGTGAGTGTATAAATTTGGTTTCTTGAATTGTACGTTGTGGTTAATTAATTAAAAATGAGACGTAATTTAAATTACTTGATTATGAGACGATTAGCTTTGTCAATAGTTTTTTTGTTAATTTCAATTTCCCTATTTTCTCAGTATGTTTATGTTGGACATGATGGGAGTGATTGTTCAAGCGAAATGACAGTTACTTACACGTACACAAATTATGCTCAAGGGAACCATGGACATGGTTATCGTATCTATCGCGATGGAGTTTTAATTCGTTCTAGGTTTGAAGATTTTGGTGGATATTCCGTTGTGTCACTGGATTTCTTAAACGATTCAGTTGGTTTTCTAACTGAAAATTATAAGGGAATTTCGTTTGTTTATCGAACCCTTGATTATGGAGAAAACTGGGAACGGTTTGGTGGTGCTAGTATGAACTTTCATGATATTTACTTTGTAAATCAATATACAGCATATTTTATCGGAAGAGAATATCATTTACCCAATAATGTTACGATTGTGCGAATGATAAGAAATAACCCAAGACGCGTTTTCTCAATTGATACAGTGACCACTCAAATAACTAATTACTATGAAAATGATACTATAATGGGAGAACCATTATGTGAAAATCAACAAAATCTTAAATTCACTATTCGAAAATCGGGCACAGATATTTCATTTAATATAAATTTTAATCACATAATATCCCAAGTTCAGTGTGTAGTTGACAAGAGTACAATTTTATTATTCCCAAATCCTGCAAAGGATATAATAAACATAGAAACAAATTATAATTATGATTTGGATATCTCAATTTTTGATAGTGCAGGTAAATTTATAAAAAACGAAAAGATTAGTAATAGAGTTATAGATGTTTCGGGACTGGAGAGTGGATTATACTTTTTAACGATAAAAACCAAAGAAAGTAATTACACAAAAAAATTCATAAAAGAATAGCTTGCTACTCGTTCCCTTTTATTCATCACAAATCATCGTGCGTTTCAGAGATATTGCATTAAGTGCATTTATTGGCAAATTTGAGACCCTTTTGTTTACTACCCGCACCACGACATCGTAAAATAGCGGTATTACAGCGGCTTCGCTCATTACAATGCTGTCGGCTTTTGGTATTAGGTGTTCAAACTGTTCGTTTGTTGATATTTGTTGATATAGTAAATCGTATTCGGGGGAGATAAATTTTGTATAGTTAGGACCTGCCGGTGTTAAGTTTTTTGAGTAAAAAAGCGACAGGTAGTTTTCTGCGTGGGGGTAGTCAGCAATCCATGAGGCTCTGAAAAACGGTAAATCTCCATTGGCAACCTTTTGTCTGAATGCAGCTCCGGTTGCGGTTTCAATCACTATTTTTACTCCTATCTGTTTGGCTTGATGTTGGAAAAACTCTGCAATATCCAAGTAATCGGGTGTGGTGGTTAATGTTATGGGTTTCAGTTCTTTACTTGTGCCATAGCCTGCGTTTTTTAAAATATTTATTGCTTTTTCTTGATTAAACTCATATCCTTCTGGCTGCTTGCTTCCCTTGGGATACAGTATTGGAGGCGTTAACGAAACGTTGGCAGGTATTGCAAGGTTATTTCTTAAAAACACAACCATTCGTTCTCTGTTGAAAGCGTAATTAAGCGCCTCTCTTACTTCTTTTTCTACATAGCCCGATATTGTGGAATCTAAATTAAACCCAAGATATTCGGTATTTAGGTAAGGGTATGTTTGCAGGTAAAATTTATCGTGGTGCTTTTGGCGCAGTTGTCCGTCACGTGTTAAAAGCTCGTCTTTGTTGGTTGCATTAATGCCACTTATAAAGTCAATTTTTCCGAGCAGAAACTCCATAAACTCAGACTGTTTGTCGGCAATAAATGATATATGTATTGCATCTAAATATGGGAGTTGATTGCCCAAAGAGTCGCATTCAAAATAGATAGGATTGCGTTTTAATATCAACTTATTGTTTAAATCCCATAGTGCAAAAGAGAAAGGACCTGTACCAATAGGGTTTTGACCAAATATATCTCCCAGAAAATCAATAGCTTCCTTTGGAACAACCATACAGTAAGGCATTGCTAACATTGCCACAAACGGTACGAATGGCTTTGTTAGTTTTATTTGCAACACGCTGTCGTTCAATGCATAAAAACCGTTTAGTCCAAAATTCTTGTCGGTATTTGCAAAAATCCATGCTCCAGGGCTGCTTGTTGCAGGGTCTATAATTCGGTTAAAACTATAAACAAAATCTTGTGCAGTTACTTTTCTTGTTCTCTCTTTTCCAAACAGTTCATGTTCGTGAAAATAGACATCAGTGCGCAAATAGAATGTATGCGTAAGTTTGTCGTTGCTTGATTCCCAATATGTTGCAATATCAGGCTTTACATGTAGCTGGTTATCTAATTGTACAAGACCGTTAAAAATATTCGATGTGGGCCAAATTATCGTCTGGTTTCTGGCAAATGCAGGATCTAAAGTGGGTATCCCTTTAGATTCGTTGTATCTGAATATCTTATAGACACTTGTATTACTGTTTTTGCACGAGTATGACAATAGAAAAATCGCAAACAACGCGACTATTGTTTGCGATTTAAAGCCTATTGTTTTATGTTTTCTATTTTCTAACAACATAACCCGAACTTGCTTGCGCTGTGGGCATTATTAAGATATCGTTAATACATACATGCGGTGGACGTGAAAGGATAAACCATATTGTATCTGCAATATCCTCGGCTTTCAATGGGGTTAAACCCTTATAAACGTTTTTAGCGCGTTCTTCGTCTCCTTTGTATCTTACCAAAGAGAACTCGGTCTCTACCATGCCTGGGCAAACGCTTGTAACCTTTATCCCATGTTGTAGCATATCAATACGCATTCCTTTGGTAATAGCTTCAACAGCGTGTTTTGTTGCGCAATAAACGCCACCTTTTTCGTAAGTCTCTTTGCCCGCGATAGAGCCAATATTTATTACGTGTCCGGTTTTACGCTCAGCCATTATTGGAAGTACCAAGCGGCTGATGTTTAAAAGACCCTTAACGTTGGTATCAATCATTTGGTTCCAGTCTTCAAGGCTGCCCTCGTGGATATAATCTAAGCCTGCTGCAAGACCTGCGTTATTTATCAAGTAATCAATTGCATGCCATTTTTTATCGAGGCTGTTCCACGCTTTTTCAGTCTCTTCGTAGCTGCGAATATCGAATGAAAGGGCTTTTACCACAATGCCGTGGTTTTTCTCAAGACTCTTTTTTAGGTTTTGAAGTTTTTCGTCTCTACGACCAGTAATTATAAGGTTTACACATTGTTTGGCTAATATTTGTGCAGTTGCTTCTCCAATACCTGCGGTTGCACCTGTTATTAGAGCTATTTTATTTTGTGCCATAATTATATAAATTTAAAATTTATCCAAAGTTAGCTATTTTGTGTTGCTTTGCAACGTTTTTTAAAGGTAGAAATCAGAAATTAGAAGTGGAAAGGGTGCAAGGAGCAAGGTACAAGGTAAAAGTAGAAAGTTATTTTCATTCTTCGATACTTCGGCTACGCTCAGTACAACGCTTCGCTCAATGCACCGCCTTTACAACTTTACAAACTTTACAACTTTTAACTCAATAAAATATTCCCGGGAAAAGTTTCTCCAAAGCTACTGCAAGATTAGACATAAACAGTCGTACTGCAATAGCTAACAAGATGACACCAAATATTTTGCGTAAAATCATTACACCTGTTGGTCCCAAAAACCTCTCTATTTTTTTAGCTAGCTTAAGTACAATATAAACACATACCATGTTCAATACCACTGCTATAGACAAGTTTAATGTAGAGTACTCCGCTTTGAGAGATAGCAATGTGGTTATTGTACCTGCGCCCGCTACTAATGGAAATGCTATGGGAACAATAGATGCTCCTGTAAGATTTTGATGTTTAAATATATCAACGCCCAAAACCATCTCCATTGCCAAGATAAATAGAACAATACTACCAGCAATTGCGAAAGATGCGATATCAACACCAAAAACGCCCAATAGTGGCTCGCCAAGAAACAAGAAAGCAGCTAAAATTATAAGTGAAACAAGTGATACCTTTTCAGCTTCAATAATATTACCCCTTGCTTTTAAATCTAATATTATAGGTATCGAGCCGGTAATGTCAATTACAGCAAACAATACCATAAATGATGACAAAATTTCTAAAATGCTAAAGTTCATAAAAAATTGGTGTTTTATTAGTGGTTTTATTCTATTTGCGAGTGCGAAAATAGATAAATATTGTCAATTTTAGCGCCTAAACACACGAATTATTAGTAAAGGTACAAGGAAAAAGGTGCTAGGTACAAGGTGCAAGGTACAAGGTACAAGGCGGTGTACTGAGCAGAGCGTTGTACTGAGCAAAGTCGAAGTGTCGAAGTGTCGAAATGAACAAAGTCAAAAAAGGCAAAGTCGGTAAATAATAGTTTATTGCAAATGGTTAATTGATTACATGTTTGGGCTAGAGCCCATAAAAAAAGTGTATTAATTTAATCTACTTAAAAGTCGTAGCTATTGACATGATATTCAGTTCTTTTAATTGCTAATTGCACATTGTTCATTGCTAATTGCCTTTAACTTTCTTAGGGGGAACTGGGTCGTATCCATGCGTACCCCACGGATTACATTTTAAAACTCGTTTAAATCCTAGCCAAAATCCTTTAAAAGGACCATGTATTTTAATAGCTTCAATAGCATAAGCGCTGCATGTTGGTTCATGTCTGCAACTATTAGGAAGCCAGGGAGAAATTAAAAAACGGTAGAGCTGGATAGGCAAAATTAGTAACCAACCTATTGATTTTGAGATAAATTTAAGAAATGTCATTTTTAGAAACTATGTTCGACAAATATAATGTTTTAAATATTGTTTCGTTCTTAAATCTGGCTATCTAAAATACAACAAATTAAAAAGAAGATAGATTATCTATAATTTTAGTCAAACAATAGTCAATTTATACGTAAAAATTGAGAAATATATCTGATATTTCTTTGACAATAACTCTGAAAGTCCTATTTTCGTGGCTTGAATTTTTTTTTAGAATTATCTAAATTACAAAATATATTATGAACGAGAACCTAAATCAAGTGCAAGGCGAAGATACTTCGCATGCTACTGACAAACCTATGCAAGAGAACACGAATCTCGAGCAGAATTCTGTTAGTGAGGATACTACAATCAGCGCCCCGGTCGATGATACCGCAAATCAAACAGAAACGCCTCAGTCGGAAAATGAGGTTTCAAAATCTGGCGTAGAGCCGACAGAGCAAACAGTTTTAGAATCTGACACAGAAAAAACTGAGACAATTGTTTCAGAATCTGATACAAAGACCAAAGAGACAATTGTTTCAGAATCTGATACAAAGAAAACAGAGTCAACTGTTCCAGAATCCGTTCCAGAGCAAATAGAGTCAATTGCAACAGAGATTGACACTGAGAAAATAGAGCCAACTATTTCAAAATCTGACACAGATAGAGTAGAGCCAACGGCTTCAAAATCTGACGTAGAGAAATCGGAGCCAGTTACTCCAAAACCGGAAGTAAGCAAAGCAAAAAAAGATAGTATTGATTCTGCTTCTGTCGATGATACTTTGGAATCAGATGATGTTGAATTAGAGGCGGGAGATGAAGATGAAGAAGAACAGGAAACCGAAGATATCAGCTCACTTTCTAAAACAGAATTGCTTGAAAAACTAACTTATATTGTTGAAAATAAGCCTGTTGGCAAAGTGAATCAAATAGTCGAAGATATTCGAGCTCGATACAACGAAATTGTTGAAGAAGAGTGTGAAAAAGAGAAAAAGGAGTTTATTTCACAAGGGAACGATGAGGTTGATTTTATTCCCTCAGAAGACAGTTTAAAAGAGCAATTTTACAACCTTGTAGAAAACTATAAATACAAACTAAAAGATTTTAAAGAACAAGTAGAAAAAGAGAGAGATGAAAATCTTTTAAAAAAACAAGAGATAATAAAAGCAATAGAAAATCTTGTAAATTCTGAGGAATCATTAAACAAAACATTCAACGATTTTCATAAACTGCAAGAGGAGTGGCGCAGTATTGGATTGGTTCCGCAGAGTGCAACAAAACACCTATATGAAACATATCATCACCACGTTGAACGATTTTATGATTTCATCAAAATAAACAAAGAATTACGCGATCTTGATTTCAAGAAAAATCTTGAACAGAAATTAGAATTATGTGAAAAAGCTGAATTGCTTATCGTTGAACCATCGATAGTTAAGGCTTTTAAACAACTTCAAGAGTATCACAAGCAGTGGCGCGAAATAGGACCTGTATCGCGTGACAAAAAAGAGGAGCTTTGGGATAGATTCAAAGGAGCCACAGCTAAAGTAAATCAACGACACCGTGATCATTTCATTAATCTTAAAGAAGAACAAGAAAACAATCTTAAACAAAAACGTGTCTTGATTACTAAAGTTCAAGAAATCAACAAACTATCATTAGTTAAACCAAAAAAATGGGAAGAGAAGGCGAAAGATATTATTGAAATACAAAACAGTTGGAGGGCAATTGGTTTTGCTCCTAAAAAAGAGAACAACGAACTGTTTGAACAATTTAAAGCGGAATGTGACAAGTTTTTTAATGCCAAAAGAGCATATTTTGAAGAGAGAAGAAAAGAAGAGCAGAACAATCTTCAGTTAAAAATAGATTTGTGCGTACAAGCAGAAACCTTGAAAGATAGTACCGAATGGAAACAAACAACCGAGGAGTATATTAAACTTCAAAAAGCTTGGAAAGAGATAGGTTCAGTACCTAGGAAACATTCGGAAGCCATTTGGCAAAGATTTCGTACCGCTTGCGATGCCTTTTTCAATACAAAATCGCAACATTTTGGTAATATAGATAAAGAGCAAACCGAGAATTTAGCAAAAAAACTTGAACTGATTAAAAAAGTCAAAGCCTTCGAATTAACAGGTAATGACGAAGCTGATATACAAACACTAAGCAATTATCAAACATCGTGGACAGAAATAGGATTTGTTCCTTTCGATAAAAAAAATAAAATACAAAAAGATTTCAGGGCTGCTCTAAATGTACATTACGATAAGTTAAATGTCACTCCAAAACCTATTGACAGTTTCAAAGGTAAATCTAAAAGTTGGGGCGACTCTCCCAAATCTAAAGCAAGAGCACATCAAGAAAGGAACAAGTTGGCTACAAAAATACGAGATTTAGAAAATGAAATTTCGTTGTATGAAAATAATATTGGGTTTTTTAGCAAGTCGGCAAATGCTGATGCTATGATTCGCGATATAGAAAAGAAAATTGAAAAAGCTAAACAAACAATCGTTGAACTTAAAGATAAATTAGAGAAAATAGATAGTTCCGATAATGAAGATTAATTAATAACAAGTATCCCTTGGTTTTAGGGGTAACTGAAAGCAATTACTATTTGAAACAAGGAGGGAACTATTCTTTAATGCATTTGAGGAAGGATAAATTAATAGGAAAAACAGAGAAACAATGTGCATAAGGTTAATATCAGAAACAGATTTTTATCTCAAACAAAAACTGCAACTTCCTGATTATTACCAATATACAGCTCTTTTGTTTAATAAATATTTCTCCTCAAAAATTCCAATAAAAAAATGAAAAAATTTATAATTATCTTACTACTATTAACAACTGGTTTTATTGTTTTAGCTCAAACGGGTAGTGTTCGTGGTTTTGTTTATGAAAAAAAGAATGGTGAACCAGTAATGTTTGCTAGTGTATATTTGAGTGGCACTACATTAGGTAATTTTACCGATATTAACGGTTACTACTCTATTACACGTATTCCGCCGGGCAAATATACTCTAATGGTTACTTCAATTGGCTATGACACAACTAAAGTTGATATTCGCATAGAGTCCAACAGAACATTAGAACAAAACCTTACATTAAATGAGTCAAGTATTAGTCTCGATGAGCTTGTTATTTCTGCAGAAAGACAAGAGATGCAAACACATGTATTTACTTCGTTGGTAAAAATCACCCCCAAACAAGTTAATATGTTGCCAAGTGTAGGAGGGGAGCGCGATATAGCTCAGTTTTTGCAAATAGTTCCGGGAGTGGTGTTTACAGGAGACCAAGGAGGTCAATTATATATACGTGGAGGCGCTCCAATTCAAAATAAAGTATTGCTCGATGGAATGGTTATTTTTAACCCGTTTCATAGCATTGGACTATTTTCAGTCTTCGATAACGATATTATCAGAAACACTGATGTTTACACAGGTGGCTTTAATGCTGAGCATGGAGGAAGAACATCGTCAATTATGGACTTTACAACACGTGACGGAAATAGAAAAGAGTTTGGTGGAAAGCTTAATGTAAATACTTTTGCAACAAAACTCATGATTGAGGGTCCATTCAAAAAAATGACAGATGACAGTTATAATTCAATATCCTATATTTTGTCTGCAAAAAAATCATATATCGACTGGGCAAGCCAAAACTTATACCCTCATTTAGATACGCTAAGACTTCCATTTGAATTCGCTGATATTTTCGGTAAAGTATCAATTAACGGAAAATCAGGCAATAAGTTAAATATATTTGGATTTTCGTTTAATGACAATGTAACTAATTACCAAGGTTTAGCCGACTATAATTGGAACACTTATGGATTTGGATCGTCTTTGATTTTAGTACCATCAGGTTCTTCTACAATGATAAATATGGGCTTCAACTATTCGGGATATGCAGTAGAGATGAACACAAGAGATGGTATTCCAAGCCGTAGTGAAATCGGTAATTTTGGTTTTAACATGGCATTTACCTATTTTATTGGAGAGAGTGAGCTTAAATATGGTCTTGAACTTTTAAATATGCGCACAAAATACTCCTATACAAACAGTTATAACTATACCTTAGATTTTAACCAAAGCACTTCGGAGATTGCAGCATTTGTGAAATATAAATTCAATTTAGGCAACCTTATTATCGATCCCGGTTTACGATTTATAAACTATTCATCGTTATCGGAATCTGTGCTTGAACCTCGAATAGGTCTCAAGTGGAGTATAAAAGATAATTTCCGAATCAAGAGTTCAGGGGGATTATATTCACAGAACTTAATTGCAACAAATAGTGACAGAGACGTTGTTAACCTATTTTACGGTTTTTTATCAGCGCCCGAAAGTGAACTCACTTATTTAGATAAAACCGTAAAATCTAACCTTCAAAAAGCTTCTCACGTTGTGTTTGGATTTGAATACGACTTTACAAACTTTTTCACGACAAACGTCGAAACATACTACAAAAATTTTGATCAGTTAATTAATATTAATAGAAATGCGCGGTACCCTGATGATCAGCAACATATCGAAAAACCACCTTTGTTGAAAAAAGAGCTTATTGTTGAAAAAGGCAACGCATACGGACTCGATTTTTTATTTAAGTATAACCATAATCAAATATATATTTGGGCGGTTTACTCATTAGGTTTTGTTCAAAGAACAGGCGAATTTATGGATTTGGAGAATAACACATATCAACTTACGTATCCCACTCACTTTGACAGACGGCACAATTTGAATTTTACAGGTTCTTATACTTTTGGCAAGGGCTTGCTTTGGGAAATTTCGGGCAGATGGAATTTTGGTACAGGCTTCCCATTTACACCTAATGCAGGCTTTTATGAACAGATAGACTTTCCCGACATTGATTCAGATTTTGAAACTGCTCACGGAGATATACAGCTATTATATGGTCAAATAAATTCAAAAAGATTGACAACATATCACCGACTTGACATTAACCTTAAAAGAACATTTGCTCTAAAAGGTGATGCCGAACTTGTTGTTGACGTAGGTGCAACCAATATTTACAATCGAAAAAATCTGTTTTTCTTTCATAGAATTCAAAATAAACCAGTTCACCAATTACCAATTATGCCAAGTATAGGTATTTCATTAACATTCTAACATAAAATAACGATAAAATTATGCAAACCAAGTATGTATTTGTTACAGGAGGAGTTATAAGCTCATTAGGTAAAGGTATTATTTCAGCATCTTTAGCAAAACTGTTGCAGGCAAGAGGTTACTCTACGACAATACAGAAACTTGACCCATATTTGAATGTCGATCCGGGTACGCTAAATCCATACGAACACGGAGAGTGTTATGTTACTGACGATGGCGCTGAAACCGACTTAGATTTAGGGCATTACGAGAGATTTCTAAACACTCCAACATCTCAAGCAAACAATGTTACAACGGGCAGAATCTATCAAACAATAATTGAAAGAGAGAGACGCGGCGATTTTCTTGGAAAGACAGTTCAAGTTATTCCGCATATTACCGACGAAATAAAAAGACGCATAAAACTACTTGGAACAAAAGATAAATACGATATTGTAATTACTGAAATAGGCGGTACAGTTGGCGATATCGAATCACTTCCATACATAGAGGCTGTTCGACAGATGCGTTGGGAACATGGAGAAAACTGCCTTTCAATACATCTAACCCATGTGCCATATATAGCAGCAACAGGCGAGTTAAAAACAAAACCTACTCAGCACTCAGTAAAAACTCTTTTAGAGGCAGGAGTTCAACCCGATATACTTGTTTTGAGAACAGAAAAGAAATTAAATGCTGATATTAGAAAAAAAGTTGCTCTTTTTTGTAACGTAGAGCCAACATCTGTTATCGAATCAATTGACTTAAAGACAATATATGAGGTACCAGTAAAAATGCTTGAGGAAAAACTCGATGTTATTGTGCTTGAGAAGCTCGGTCTCCCCGTCGGGAGTGAGCCCGAATTGACAAACTGGAGAAATTTTTTGAATAAAATAAGCAATCCTAAAACAGTTATCGATGTAGCTATTGTTGGAAAATATGTTGAATTGCAGGATGCATATAAATCAATAACAGAGGCGTTTATACATGCAGGCTCCGTGAACGATTGTAAGGTTCGCATTAATTGGATTCATAGCGAAGAACTTACTGAACAAACTGCAGATAAAAAACTCGAAAACTGTTGCGGAATTTTGGTTGCTCCCGGATTTGGAGCAAGGGGAGTTGAAGGCAAATTGGTTGCTGCAAAGTATGCTCGTGAGAATAATATTCCATTTTTGGGTATATGTTTAGGAATGCAGTGCGCAGTAGTGGAATTTGCAAGAAATGTTCTCAAGATCCCCGATGCGAATAGCACGGAAATGGACGGTAAAACAAAAAATCCAGTAGTTGACTTAATGGTAGAACAAAAAGGTAGTTTGGATTTAGGTGGAACTATGCGACTTGGAAGTTATCCATGCACAATATCGGAGAATACAAAGGCTTTTGAAGCATATAAATGTAGAGAAATAAACGAACGTCATAGACATAGATATGAGTTTAACAATAACTACAGAGATAAATTAATATCGGCAGGAATGGTTTTTTCAGGCATAAATGTTGATACTGATTTGGTCGAAATAATAGAGTTAAAAGATCATCGGTGGTTTGTGGGTGTTCAATTTCATCCAGAATACAAAAGTACCGTTGTTAATCCACACCCTTTATTTGTAGCATTTATTAAGAGCGCTATAGAACTCAAAAATGAAGTTGATAACAAAAAGAAACAATAAAAAATAATAGATATAGAATAAAATGGACAGAAACACAGTAATAGCATTAGTTTTAAGCGCTATTGTACTACTTGGTTGGGGATATTTTACAAGACCAAGCGAAGAACAAATTGAGAGAGCAAAATTTGTACGCGATTCACTTAGAAATGTAAGCGAACAAAAAGCCGCAGAAGATTTATTAAAAGAGAAAGAGATAGAGTCTCAAGTCGTGATAAGTGAAGCGGCAGACACAACTATTGATGGTTCAAATATTCAATTACCTTTTGCTGCTTTCAATAAGGCGCTGGAAGGCAATAACGAATTCTATGAACTTGAAAACGAAAAATTGCTTGTCAAAATTTCAAAACGAGGAGGACGTCTTTATTCAGTTATCTTTAAAGAGTATCAAACCTATGATTCACTGCCAGTTAAGCTATTCGATGGAGATACTACGGTTTTTGGTTTCACTTTTATTGCCCAAGACGCAACTCAGCCAATAAAAACAAATAATCTGTTTTGGGAAAAATCGGAAGAGATTCAGACCGACAGTTCAACAATATTGAAACTACGTTTAAATGCTAAAGAAGACAAATACATAGAATACATATATAATCTAAAAAATGACGATTATGTAGTTGATTTTTCAGTTAATATAGTCAATATGGCTGATGTAATTAAAACCAATTACTTAGCATTCGACTGGAGCTATTTGGCGCCCAGAAGTGAAAAATCGTTAAAATGGGAGCGTCAAAAAAGTACCATATACTACAAATATGCAGCAGGAGAGATTGATTATCTGCCAGAAAGATCCGATAGCGAGAAAAAAATTAACGAAAAACTTAAATGGATTGGTTTAAAAACACACTTTTTTAGCTCCATTTTGGTATCAAAAGAGAACTTAGGCGATGTATTGCTAAAAACCAAGACACATCAAGATGATAGTTTTGTTAAAGACTTTAGTATCAACTCATTCATTCCATATTCTGCTGCTAAAGAAGAGACTCACGATTTTACATTCTATTTTGTACCTAATAGTTTTTATCAGTTAGCCTCTTATGAGCAAGATTTCGAGAAGGTTATACCATTAGGTTGGAGTGTTTTTAGATGGGTAAATAGATACGCTGTTATACCAGTATTTGCTTTTTTGAGTAGCTTTATATCTAATTACGGTATAGTAATTCTTATCATTACTATACTAGTAAAACTGGTTATATTTCCACTCACATATAAGTCCTATTTATCGACTGCTAAAATGAGAGTCTTAAAGCCTGATATTGATGAAATTAACAAGAAATATCCTAATCGTGAAGATGCGATGAAAAAGCAAGAGGCTACAATGGCATTGTATAAAAAAGCTGGAGTAAATCCTATGGGAGGTTGTTTACCGATGCTTTTACAAATGCCGATTTTGATAGCCATGTTCTCGTTTTTTCCTTCAGCATTTGAGCTACGACAACAAGGTTTTTTATGGGTTGATGACTTGAGTTCGTATGATGCTGTTATTAACCTACCCTTTACAATACCGTTTTATGGCAATCATGTTAGTCTATTCTGTCTGCTGATGGCAATTACAAATGTTATTTACATTAAATTTAATGACCAAACATCTATGAGTAGCGCCTCAATGCCGGGTATGAAAATAATGATGTATATGATGCCTGTAATGATGTTGTTTTTTTTCAACGACTACGCATCAGGGTTAAGTTATTATTATTTCTTGTCGTTATTGATTACAATTATTCAAACTATGGCTTTCAGTAGAATGGTTGATAGCGATAAGCTACGCGCTGAGATGCAAGCAAACAAAGCAAAACCTGTAAAAAAATCAAAGTTCCAAAAACGTTTGGAAGAAGCTGCTAAAGCTCAAAGAATGCAACAACGTAGATAGTATTGGAGTTAAAAGTTAAAAGTTAAAAGTTGAAAGTTGAAAGTGTAGAGACAGGACATGCCCTGTTTTTACCGAATTAAAGTCCTTTTGTCTATGTGTTCTTTTGCTTAGTACATGACAAAAAAACAATTAATGATGCGTTGAACGTGATGGTGTGTGAGATTTGGGTATATAGACACAATGCATGTGTCTGAATATTGAAAACATAACCTGCGTGAATAATGCGACATACTCGGTCGCTGAGCTTGTCGAAGCGACCTTTCATTATAGGTAGCCTATGACTTTGGCTTCGACGGTTATTGAGCTTGTCGAAATATAAACTCAGCCGACGTATCACAGTCACTGAACCTGTCTAAGAGTGGTCTTTAAGCGGAGTATTGAGGCTCTGCTCGATTAGCGAGTAAAACTATTTGTTACATGTTTCTCAAACCCCTCATTTACAACAATATACAAATAATTTTAAATTTTTGTCATGTACTAAGGTCCTTTTGATATATTTTACATCTGTCACACCTACAAAGGATTTATGATGTTCTGCGACTTCTTCAATCAATATTTCAAATTCATCAACCTTGTCAGGCTTTACCTCATAAATACAAATCTCTAAGAAAGTACTCATTTTTTTGTCAAAGTTTTATTAATTGAAAATCCAAGTAATCCACCTAAAATTGTTGTCATTATTGTTATTGGTATCAAAGAAACAGGCTCTTTCCAACCAATCAAAATTGCAGTTGGCAATAAAACCAAGAAGGCGGTTAAAATACCTTTGATTATAGAATTGATATTTAAATCAATCGTTGCAATTAGAAATCCGACAACTATCCACATAGTAAATGCAGAAATATTTGCATCCCATGTCAGGTTTTGCATAATCATAGGAATTACATCAATAATTCCAGCAACAATGCCTAATAATAAACCAATTTTAATTTTTTTCATATAGTATCAATTTTGTAGTCTGCTGTCTTTTTAGTATGCCGCACAACCGGAAAACTACATACGGCGGTGGCTTTTGGGTAGCTTGCGTAGTGTAGTGAGCGAAGCGAACGAAACGAAACAAGCTACCCAAAAGCCACTGACCGTTATGTAGTATGTTAGTGGCATTTCATTATTAATCAATGTTAATTTTTATTTTTTTTCGAAAATCCATTTTTGATTTTTTGCTTCTGGAACATATTGCGAACTATTATCTAAATCGCTCCACAATTGTATAGTTTGTTTACTTGCAGAAGCCTCTAAAACCATATCTGTATACCAACCATTAAATATTTTATAAGAACCTTTACCATCAGGGACAATTTTCCATATTTGATTTTTACCATTCGTTCCGTATTCATTTGAATAATTTAACCAAGTCCATGTTTGCACTTTTCCTTTGGTTCCTGCACTTGCATCCAAACACTTATTATAATAACTACTTTTTATTTGATAAAAACCATCACCAACATGAGTTATATCCCACATGTAATGTCCGTGTTGTTCTGCCTGATAAGTATTGTTATTTAGATAAACACTTTTATTATCTTTATCTCTTGAATAAAACAAGTAGGTCTTAAAATGAGCGTTTGTGATTGTATACCTACCATTTTCTAATGGTTGTGCATTTAATTCTAAAGCAACGTCAATAAACTCCCATTTTTGATGAGAACCACCATTTTTATTTTCAATAACAACTTGTCCGTTTACAACTGATAGAACCTTACCTTTAAAATGAACATTTTCAATATAGCCATCAACATAAATCCATTTTTGATTATTTGCATTTGGTATATATGTAGAACTATTTCCTAAATCATCCCACATTTGAAGTATGACCCTGCTTGCAGATACATCTAAAACCTTTTTAGTATGTCTATTTTGCAATTTGAATGTTTTCCCATTATCATATTCTATTTTAACCCACCTTTGATTATTTGAGTTTTGAACATTTGTGGAACTGCGATTTAAATTATTCCACAATTGTAAAGTTCCTTTACTTGCTGAAACATCTAATACTTTACTTGTTTCAACGTGTTTGACAGTCCAACTATATACCATCTTTTCACTTGTAAATTGTGTTTGTGCAAAAGAATATTGGATGATAAAACTTAAAATTATAATACTCAAAACTATTTTTTTCATAAAATTTAAAATTTAAAATGTTTACACTAAATAATTAAAAAATCAAAAAAAAACTGCGAATTTATTGTTTATCAACAATTTGTTCTCAATACCTTTTTTATTTAAGGTGGTTTATCAATATCTTTCATTGCCTACTAATTTTTAATTTATCGTGGCAATTTTCATTTTTTTGATTGTTTTGGTCATTTTTGATTGCCACTAACATATATTTTACGAAGCCAAGATACAAAATTCGTAAATATAAAACTCATAACATTCGTAAATTATACCAATTGTAAGTGAAAAATTGTCTAATATTTTTTTAATTTTAAAATTGTAAATACCGATGTAACAGATATATAGTCCAAACAAACGATAGTGAAGTTTGGACTATAGTAGCTCTTCAATCGGTATGATTTCATATAGTCGTTTCACAAATACTTTATACACGCCAGTAAATAAACAAAAACAGAGACCGCTGTCTAAAACGGTCTCTGTTTTGAAAACTTAATAAAATATTTTAGACTCTGTTTGCTTTGTAGCTTATTGCTTAATGAATCTTCCTGTGATATTATCTCCGTTAGTTGTACGGAAAGTTATCAGGTAAAATCCGGGTGCAAGGTTATCAGTTGAAATCGTAATGCTTTCATTATCAACGTTTTCAATATTCATTACGCAAGCGCCAACAGAGTTAGTAATAATTATTTGTTTAACAGTTGAAGTATTAGCAATATTTAGTTCATTTCCAACTGGGTTAGGATACAGTTTAATATTGCTGTTCGACAATTGACTGTTAATTCCGTTCCATTGTATATTAACAGTTACATCACTGTTATTAACAATAAATTCGCCTTCTATATCGGTGTATCCTGCTTTTTTCGCTTTGTAAGTATAGTCTCCATTTGCTAATTCAATTGAAGCTTCGCCATTTTCACCGGTATAAATTGTGTTGGAGTTAACAGTTATTTCAACTTCTGCTACAGGTTCTCCAGAGTTTAGAGCACGGAAAAGCACATTGTAATATATAATTTCGTGCGTAACATTTACAACATAGTTATTCACGACACTGCCGTCTTCTGACGTTACCGTGTATGTTACAGGATTTGTAAAATCAGCAGGTCCAGATGGCGCTGGCTCAATCGTAGCTCCTTCACTTACTGTGATTGTAGGAGTAAGGCTCGTGATATCTGTTCCTATTGTTACAACAACATCAATTGTGGCTTCATAATCAATAATATCTGAGATTGAGACACTAAGAACAACATCTTCAGCAAAATCAAAACTATTAATAAATGCCTCAGTACTTAATCCTCCTTCACAAGACAAATGTGCTTTCCAACCAGCTTTATTTACAGAGTAGTCAGAGGTAAATTGAAATGTTAAAGCTCCAGAGATGTCAGTTGACACGTAATCGTCAGGAATGCTATTACCGTGTAAGTTGGCTAATTGTGTTCCTGATGTTGATGTCCCGTTAAATATTTTAAGCATATCGTAGTTGGTTTCAGTATCGAATGACATAAATGATACTTTTACCATGGCTCCCTCTATTGAGGGTAAAACAGTTAAAGTTAAATCTTGATTGTTTGTATAGTTGCCATTCTCGCCTCCGTTATCATAAAACAGGGAGTTACAAGTAGTTACCGTGCCAGTGTGCATAAGAATAGTTGTTGCCAGGCTTTTAGTTTTAAAGTTCCATATAGGGCAACCGGTAGCAGCGCCTGCAGGATTTTTTGGTACTACTTTCCACACATAGTTTTTATTATCTTCCAAATCAAAACTCATAGAGTTTGTTGTTACTGTAGCTGTGGGTGTCGTTGGTAGGGATTCTATTCCTATGAACACGTCATATTCTGTGGCATCGGCAACAAAATTCCAGCTTAATGTTGTAGGAGAAAATAGAGCGATACTATTATTTTCAGGTGTAGGATGGTCGGCACAAGTTGGAGGATTATCAAAACTGAAACAATGAAACTCAGCTACCCATCCAGGTTTATTAACTATATTGTCAGAGGTAAATCGGAAAGTAATTGCTCCCTGTGAATTTGTTGCTCTAATTAATCCAGGAGAGTTAGTTCCTGTGAACGGACTTCCTTGTATTTGTTGAGCGCTTGTGGTTGCACCATCGTATATATAAAGCTTATCGTAGTTATTTTCAACTTCAAATGATGTAAAATTAAATAACAACTTAGATGTTCCAGATGCAGGAAAGAATGTTTTTGTAAAGTTTTCGTTATTTGCGTAATTATTATTTGGACCTCCTGAATCGTAGAAACGTCCTATACATGCTGTAACCGTCTCGTTAGACATGTTATATTCAGGAATATATCCAATTATAATCGTTAAATCTTTTTCTGAAGAGTATTGACCAGAAGAAACTGAGTTGCTTACTATAGCAGCAGTTTCGAGGGGTGTGTTGGAGTCGGCGGTTACAGAAAATGAAGCTGTAGTCGATTCTCCTGGCGCTAAACTACCAAGAGACACTGTTGCTTGATTGATGTTTAAAAATTCAGACTCAGTTGTCAATGTAGAATTTATTGATGATGCTGTAGCATGACCCGTGTTGCTAATTACGATTATTGCATTTGCTGTTTCGCCAGGATCTAATACCTGTGGGATACCTTGGTTATTGTCGTCTATGCTTATACTACCAATGGTAAATACTGGAGCATTAGCCACGACAACAAAGTTTTGTGCCCATTCGTACGATTCACCCCCGTAACTACCTGTAATTGTAATTGTAAATACTATGTTTGTTTGGTCGGGAATATTATCGGCTATATCGAAACTATATGCTTGAGAAAACTGAAGGGTTTGATCTGGGGTTATTGTTCCAGCTGATAAAGTGCTATCTGTAATGTTAACATACTGATTTTCAGTTGTTAATATTGCATTCACATTAGATGCTGTATATGGAACTTCCGATATATTTTTTAACGCTATATTCAGTCCAACAGATGTTCCAAAGTCGGGGGAAACTGTTGTATTGTAGCTGTCCAAAATCACATAAGGTTCATCAGCTGGTACAGCTGAAATTGAATTTGTATAAGTAACTTTATTATATGCTGTTACTGCGACTGTTAAATCAACGGGTGTTACAATCGGAGAATTGAATGTAACGGTAGCTGAACCATTTTCAACAATTGCTGTACCGATGTTAACTGTGTTGTTATTGTCTAAGTATGACATAGATACTAAAGCTCCATTCGTGTTACAGGTGACTACAAAAGAACTTGATCCTAAAAACAGTGTAGGATTGTGTGAAATAATCATCTCCTGTGGTGTATCTGTACGAACCATTAGGGTTGGATCGCCGAAGAGTGTCCATGTGTCATGAGTTTCCTTTCCACTTGAACCGTGAACATCAAGCATTTTCATGCTTCCGTTTATCGATAAGCCTCCGAATGTACGTTTTATGTTGTTTTGGTAGCTTTCAGATAAAATAGTTACCATTTCATCTTGTCCTGTCATTGGTGGTGTCCAGGCTTGATTGATTGTTGACATCATTGTGCCAATAGCTCCTGTAGGTTGACCGTTGGAACTTGCTCTAAGCCAAGTTTCAGCAAAACATGTATAATTAACAAAGTTTCCATTAACACAAGCCACCGACCAAATAAAAGGGAGCTTGCCAACGTTTGTTAGTGCATTAACGTGAGACGAGCTATAGTTTGCAACACTCCAGCCTGTTACAGAACCGTGATTGCAATAGTTAATTATCGAAGCTCCTTCATTGATTCTTTGCGAGATCATAGCGGCGGTTGTATTTGTTAAACCTGGAACACCACCGTCATATTCTCGATGTACAGTTGTGTACGTGTAATTTAACAAAGTGTCACGTATAAAATCCATATGAACATAGTCGGCTTCTCCATTGTGTCCTTGTCCAGCGCCTTCATTTTTTGCTACTCCAATACCATTTTTTAACCATGTATCAGTTGTTGTCAGGTCGCGTTCATAATGAATCATTCTTGCAACTTGAGTTTGTACATGGGTTGTGTTTTCTGCTGAAAAACGGCCAATAAACACCTCATTGTAAGAGTCATTTCCTAAGATATATCCATAAGCGTTATCAGAATCGTCACCTGATACTATGTTTGAAGGGATTTGAGCAGCATCACCAACAAGCAAAACATAAGCTAAATTGTTGTCGGGATGGTTATAATAGTTTGCTATATACGTTTTTATAGCAGCGGCTGTCGTTCCAGCTGTACTTTTAGGAACAATAGTGGTTTTACGACCAATTGTTCTTTTCCAGTTTACAAAAGGACGCATAGATTCAATAAAATCGTCATAGCAGATAATAAGTAATTCGCCCTCTTCTCCAAGCGGAGTATATCTTGTTTTATCGTAGTTTATGAATAGATTTTCGTATATATTCGAAAATTCAGTTTCAATTCTATTAGCTTGTTTGGTTCTATGTAATTCATTTACACCGCTCCCTTGATTAAATGTTACAATTACTTTAACGTCAGAATAAATTCTCAATGTTTTTGTAACAGGATTGTATTGAACAGGGAAAACATCAATTGACTGTCCACGCATATCCCTTAAAATATAAGGATCGCGTAGATAAGCCAACTCTTGTGGATAAAAAGCATCCTTTTCATATACAGGACCTTTTACATAAGGAACATCATCAGGATTAACCGATCTTAGAAGATTACCTTTTGATGGTGCAATCTCTATGTTTTCTACTTCTTTATAATTTCCGGGAATTATCTCTATATTAGAGCTTCCTACATCAGGAATAATTATTGAGCGTGTTAAATAAAACAGATCTGGTTCTCCTGAAATAAGAATATTTGCTGCCTTATGAGATTTAACAACGAATGATTCTGTATCGTTTGTTCGAACCTGTACTAAATCTAAATCATTAAGTTGAAAGTTAATGACTATCGCATCAGCTTTTTCAGACACGACGATTGCATCATTGCTTTTAGATGATTGAGTCATCGTAATTTTACTGCTACTTTGTGCATGTAGAGAGTAAACCGCAAACAGAAAAAAAACTGCTATTAGGTTTTTTAAATGTAAAAAAGTTGTTTTCATCGTTTTTTTTTATTTACTTAGGGGTTTGATAAATCGTATATTTTATAGTTAGTACTATTGAGGTGCAAATAATAATTAGTTTTATATTAGTCTATTTATAGTTGATTAAAACATTTTTACAGCTATTTTGTTTCTATATGGCAAGATTAATGCGTGCATCTTTAAAAAAATATCGCCAAATGTAGTAATAAATTTATTATTACAATATGATTTTTTATTTTGAAAAATGTCAGTTATTTGAAACAATTTTAATATTTTATGTTAAACCTAAAAATGATTATTTATGAAAAAATTTAGAAAATTTGTTGCTGTGGCAATGATTGCTGTAATGGGATTCGCAATGAGCGGTTGTATCGGCTCATTTGCTTTAACTAACAAAGTTCTCGACTGGAACAAAGGACTTGGAAACAAATTCGTACAAGAAGTTGTTTTTCTAGGATTTCACATTATACCTGTTTATCAGGTTTCAATTTTCTTGGACGCAATAATTCTTAACCTTGTTGAGTTTTGGACAGGTAGCAACCCAATGGCGCTTCATGAAGGTGTTAACCAAGTTGAAATGAACGGACAAATGTACACCATTAACGTTGCGGAGGATCATATAACGATCCACAATGAAAGCGGAACGTTGATCAATGATCTACGTTTCGACAATAACGATAATACTTGGTATTCGTATCTTGACGGTAAAGTTGAAAAATTGATGACTATCAACGAAAACAGCGTTCTAATTTACTCAAAAAACAATGTTGTTGAAATTGATTACTCTAACATGTCACCAAAAACAGCTTTAATGGCTGCAAGTGGCTTTGTTGCTGTAAAATAGTACGTAAAAATGATTTAAACATAGGGCTACTCAAAGGTAAGGGTAGCCCTTTTTGTTTTATGTTTGGGCGGTGTCTCATAAGTGCCCAACTGCTGCGTTACTTCGATATTCGGGCTCAGTCATGTACTTCATGTACACTCCTTCGCCCTCAATCTCAGTGCCTTGCATTTGGACACTTCTGAGACACCTTACCACTTTTTTGTTAAATGAGAATTTTGAGACAGCCTCTGTATGGACTTTGATGAAAAAAATATGGAGTTGTGAAACTATTATCGTACTTTTGTGTTGTTTAAGGTATAATAATGTCAAACAATCCCAATAAAGAGATAACAAGATTATAGAAATAAAAAAAGCTAATAATTAACCCCGAAGGGGTGATACTGTTAAAAGGTATGTTGTAAACTCCGTTTTTAATTTCTTTTACCTTTTACCTTGTTCCTTTATTTATCACCCCTTAGGGGTTTGATAAACAAAAGCATTCGTTTAAGTCTATAATCATTGCATCTCTTCGGAATTATGGAATTAAATAGAAATGTCAGACAATTTGAAAAAGACAGCAAAAGAGCGCATTGTTGAGTTGCGTGAGGAGTTAGAATATCACAACTACTTATACTACGTGCAAAATCAACCTCAATTGAGTGATTTACAGTTCGATATGTTAATGCGCGAGTTAGAGCAATTAGAGAAAGAGAATCCAGAATTTTTTGATATAAATTCGCCTACACAAAGAGTTGGCAATGATATCAATCAACAGTTTGAACAGGCTGAACATAAATATCCAATGTTGTCGTTAGCAAATGCTTATTCAGAGGATGAGTTGTTTGATTTCGACAGGCGTGTAAAACAGATTGTTGGAAACAGTGTCGATTATGTTTGCGAGCTTAAATATGATGGTGTATCAATAAGTATAACCTACGAAAATGGCGTCATGACACGGGCGCTTACTCGTGGAGACGGCGATAAAGGCGATATAGTTACGCAAAACGTTAAGACTATAAAATCTATACCTTTGAAACTCTTGCAAGCTGATTATCCTGAAGTTTTTGAGATGCGTGGCGAAATTTTTATGGAACGTGCCAAGTTTCTGAGAATGAATGAACAAAGAGCTGCCAAGAGAGAAAAAACTTTCGCAAATCCGCGAAATGCTACAGCTGGCAGCCTTAAACTTATAAATTCAAGCGAAGTAGCTCAACGCCCTCTTGATTGTTATCTATATTCCATATCATCGGATTTTCATATTTCTGATTCTCACTTTGAAACCGTAAAAAAAGCAGGCGAATGGGGATTTAAGATACCAAAGGTTATAAGCAAGTTTAATTCAATTGAAAAGGCTATAGAGTTTATTCGTAAGTGGGATAAGGAAAGAGAGTTATTGCCTTATGATATTGATGGTATTGTGGTTAAGGTTGACAATTTTGCGCAGCAAATTGAGCTTGGAATGACGGCAAAATCACCACGTTGGGCGGTTGCATATAAGTTTAAGCCAGAGATGATGTCAACCAAACTGTTATCGGTTGATTTTCAGGTGGGAAGAACAGGCGTTGTTACACCTGTAGCTAATCTCGAACCCGTGTTGTTGGCTGGAACCACTGTTAAAAGAGCTTCGTTACACAATGCAGATATTATAGAAGCTCTGGATTTACACTATAACGACACTGTTTATGTTGAAAAAGGGGGCGAGATTATTCCAAAAATAGTAGGTGTCGATAAAGCTAAACGAGGTGCAAATTCCAATCGGGTTACTTTTCTTAAGTTGTGTCCAGAATGTAATACTCCATTGGAGCGTAAACAAGGCGAAGCTTTTTGGATATGTCCAAACGATGATGCCTGCCCACCACAAATTACGGGAAAGTTGGTACACTTTACATCTCGAAAAACTATGAATATAGAGTCTTTGGGCGAGGAGACAATACAAATGCTGTATAAAGAGGGGCTTGTTAAAAATGTAGCTGAATTTTATGATTTAACCGTAGGTCAATTGCAAAATTTAGAGCGTTTAGGCGAGAAATCGGCACAAAACATTATTTCGGGCATTGAATCATCAAAACAAGTACCATTTGAAAGAGTTCTGTTTGCTCTTAGTATTAAGCATGTGGGAGAGACTGTAGCCAAACTTATTGCAAGATACGTTGGTTCAATGGAAAAACTAATTGTAGCAACAGAAGAAGAGTTGACACAGATTGATGAAATAGGACCACAAATCGCACAAAGCTTAATATCATATTTTTCAAAACCTGAACATATCGAAATAGTAAGAAAGTTAGCCTCTCACGGATTGCAAATGGAAATTGAAGAACAAAACAACACCATTATTAATATACTTAACGGTATGCGTATTTTAGCAACAGGTAAGTTAAATAACTTTAGTCGCGATGAAATACATCAAACCATAGAACAATATGGTGGCAAACCTGTTAGCTCAATTAGCAAACAAACCGATTTGATTGTAGTAGGAGAGGGGGCAGGTGAATCTAAATTGAAGAAAGCTCAGAGTCTCGGTATAAAAATGATTACTGAGGAGGATTTTCTAAAGATGATTAACAAAAATGACTGAATCAATAACATAAATTACATAAAAACAATCAGATATGAACAAACTACTATTCGGCATTTCCTCAGCATTACTGCTCGCTGCAGCAGGTTGCCAAAATGCACAAAAAAACAAAGAATTGCCACGCATTGCCATTGCCGGCATTGCCATTGAATCTAGTACCTTTTCGCCTGCGGTTTCCACCGAAGAAGCGTTCAAGGCACGTGAGCGTGACAGCGTTTTCACTTATTATCCGTTTTTTGCCCTCGATTCAGGAATTATCAATCGTGCGCAATGGATTCCCACACTTCGTGGACACGCCATGCCGGGCGGGATTGTAACACGCGAAGCGTACGAATCGTTGGTTACAAAAACACTAAATATGTTGAAGGAAGCCCTGCCGCTTGATGGACTTTTCTTTGATATCCACGGAGCCATGAGCGTACAAGGATTGCCTGACCCCGAGGGCGATTTTATAGTGCGCATTCGCGATGTTGTGGGCACAGATGTTTTGATTTCAACATCGATGGATTTACACGGTAGCGTCTCGCCACGATTGGCCCAAAATACCGATTTAATTACATGCTACAGACTTGCTCCACATGAAGATGCAATAGAATCGAAAAAACGCGCTGTTACCAACCTTCTTGACCGCTTAGAAAACGGAAAAGGCAAACCTGCTTACAAAGCATGGATTCCTGTTCCTATTCTGCTTCCCGGTGAAAAAACAAGTACACGTATTGAGCCTGGCAAAAGTCTCTATGCTCAAATCCCTACTGTTATTGACAAAGACAATGTGATAGATGCTGCAATTTGGATGTCATATCCGTGGGCAGATGAACCCCGAAATCACGGTGTTGTAATGGCTTATGGCGATGATAAAGAACAGGTTGGCAAAGCTGCTGAAAAACTTGCGCAACATTTTTGGAGTGTGCGAAATGATTTCGTGTTTGTAGCTCCAACCGTTTATCTTGACGAGGCATTTGAAAAAGCCCTTGCCAGCGATAAAAAGCCATACATCATAAGCGATATGGGCGATAATCCCACCGCAGGAGGCGCAGGCGATGTTACGTGGACACTACACGAAGTTTTTAAGAATTCGAAGATTAATAATCCAAACGGAAAATCGGTGATATACGCATCAATTCCAGGTCCCGATTTTGTGGAAAAGGCAAAAAGCATTGGAGTTGGCGGAGAAATAGATGCTACCGCAGGCGCTGATGTCGATAACCGCTACGCTCCTCCAGTTCGCATAAAGGGAACCATTACCGCCATTAAGGAAGGACATATTGACGCTAAAACCGAAGTGGTTGTAAAAAGCGCCAACATTTCTGTTATTGTTACTGAAAAACGTATGGCTTATCACTATGAAAAGAATTTTACCGATTTGGGATTAAATCCTCGTGAAACCGACATTTTAATTGTAAAAATCGGTTATCTGACTCCCGAATTGTACAATATGCGTGGCGATTGGATTATGGCTCTTACACCAGGTGGCGTTGATCAAGACTTGCTTCGTTTGACATACAAAGGAATTAACCGTCCCATGTTCCCGCTTGACCCTGACATGCCCGACCCTGATTTATCGGCACAGTTTATTCCGCTCTCAGATACAATTGCGAGATAAAAGGAATTTGATTTCGGATTTTGGCGACGCTCTGAGTAAAAGCGATGCACTCGGTCGCTGAGCTTGTCGAAGCGTTGCACTGAGCGAAGCGTTGCACTGAGCGAAGTCGAAGTGTCGAAGTGTCGAAGCGTCGAAGCGTCGAAGCGTCGAAGTGTGAGCGTAGTAGAAGTGAAGGTGGATTTCGGATTTTAGATTTTGATAAATCCGAAATCCGAAATCTATATAGAGATGACAAAAAAAGAACTATATAAAAACGTTATCCAGTGGTTTTTAGATAATGCCGAGTCGGCTGAAACCGAGTTGCATTACGGTAACAATTATCAGCTGTTGATAGCGGTCATTCTTTCAGCACAATGTACCGATAAACGGGTAAACCTGATTACTCCAGCGCTTTATAAAGCATTTCCCACGCCCGAAGTTATGGCGGCATCGTCGCCCGACGAAGTGTTCGAGTACATTAAATCCTGCTCTTATCCAAACAATAAAGCGAAAAGTTTGGTGGGGATGGCAAAGAAATTGGTATCTGATTTTAACGGAAAAGTACCTTCTGATATAGACTCTTTACTTACAATTCCCGGTGTAGGGCGAAAAACTGCCAACGTTATTCTGTCTGTAGCTTTCGATAAGCCTGCTATGGCAGTGGACACACACGTATTTAGGGTGGCAAACCGATTGGGATTGACCAATAATTCTCAAAATCCGTTGCAAACGGAAAAGGAGTTAGTAAAACATATTCCCGAACAATATTTGTCGCGTGCTCACCATTGGTTAATTCTTCACGGACGTTATATCTGTACTGCCCGTAAACCAAAATGTGATAAGTGCGGACTTCAAAGCCTATGCCAGCACTTTGAAAAATTAGAAATTAGAAATTAGAAATTAGAAAGCGGTGCAGCAGTTGGGCGCTTATGAGACGCCGCTTACAATACCGTGATATTCAATTTATTAATTGTTCATTGCTAATTGCTAATCGTCATTCAGCTTATAAAATGCAACAATGTTTTTCAGCTCTTTTGCTTGATTTGCAAGCATATCTGCACTTGATGCCATAGCTTCACTTGCGGAAGCGTTTTGTTGAGCTACGCTGTTAAGCTGCTGAATAGCCGTGTTTACTTGATTTGAACCACTACTTTGTTCACTGCTTGCACTGGCAATTTCTTGTACAAGTACACTCACTTTGTTGATGTTTGGTATCATATCGTTCAACATTTTTGCTGACTGCTCGGTAACGTTGACGGTTTTGGCAGCAAGCGCCATAATTTCATCAGCAGCTTTTTTGCTATGTTCGGCAAGTTTACGAACCTCTGCGGCAACTACTGCAAAACCTTTACCTTGTTCTCCTGCACGAGCGGCTTCAACTGCGGCATTCAAAGCAAGTATGTTGGTTTGAAAAGCAATGTTGTTAACTATCTTAATTTTGTCTGCAATCTTTTTAATCGACTCCAAACTCTCGGCAGACGTATCGTTTGCGACTGTTATGTTTTTGTTTACATCACCGGCGAGTATGTCAGTCCGTTTAGCATTTTCAGTGTTTTGTTGAATATTGGCAACTATCTCTTCCATTGTAGATGAAACCTCTTCAACGTTTGCAGCTTGCTCATTTGCTCCTTGTGCGACTGATTGATTCCCTGATTGTAACTGAGCGCTTGCTATGGCAATATTATCAGCGCTTTGAATAATTTTTGCTATCACAAGGCGCATCTGTTCTTGCATCTTTTGAGTAGCACGAGCCATTTCGCCTGTTTCATCGCCAACTTGCAACACATTTTCAGGAACATCAAGTGTGAGATCGCCTTCTGTCAAGAGGTTTAAAAAACCAACCAAACCACTTAGACTTTTCGATATGGAGTTTGCGTTTAGATAGATTAAAGTACTCATTACAGCAAGTGCTATGAGTGCTAGTACTAATATTTTCAGAATTAATTCGGCAATTTTTTCACCCATAATCTTTGTTGGAACTTCCTGTATCACACCCCAATTGGTTTTGGTGCGCGCCACCTCAAAAGGAGCACAGAAAACCTCAATCTCATCATCTCCATCTGTACCACCAACCGTTAACTTGAAATTTTGGTTAGCTTTTATGCCATCAGATATCTGTGTAACTTGAGCATCTGAAAACATTTTTATTGTACCTCTAACACTTTTCCCATTGTTTTTTGCATCGTAGTGCGCAACTATATTTTCATTTTCAGTGTAAATGGCAGCCATGTTTGTGCCCAAGATCTCTTTCTGCTCAATAATTTTTTGAATATTATTGAGAGGGAAATCTACCCCAATAGCGCCTACAAACTCATCTTTAACAATTATCGGACATACAATGGTTACAAACAACATCTCTTTGCCTTCAGTTGAGAATAGATAAGGCTCAACAACGACCTCAGACTTTGTTTGCTTAACTTTCAAATAAAAATCTCGATTGTCGTAAATTCTCGGTAACGATTGAAATTTCAAATAGCCTGATTCTCTCAGCCAATATGGGATAAAGCGCCCTGTACTATCGTGTCCATCTGTGCCAGCATACAGTCCATCTAAACTATCAAGAGCATTCTGCTCCCAGTGGCACCAAATGCCAAATATATCAGGATTTGTATTCATAGCAGACTCAATCATTCCGTTAAATGATTCGCGCAAACCATCAAGATTTTGCCTATTGGCAACATCACCAGCAAACGAATTTGCCAAAGTCCGAATTACTGCTGCCTGTGTGTTGGTTTCTGTGCTAATTTCATTAGCAGTGTTCTCAACATTGTTGGTAACTGTTTCAGTCACACTCTCGTAATATATTTTGTTAATCTGAACATAGAGATAGATAAATATGAACGGCAAAATAGTAAACATTGTGCCAAAAGTTACCAAAAGCAGCTTTGAACGAATTTTTAGTTTGTTGAAAGAACTGAACATGATAAATACAATTTTTAGGTTATTGTTGATAATTAGCTTGTAAATTCGACCGCCAACGCTTTTTATACGAGCCTGTTTTTTATAAGTTTCAATTTTAATTTGTTATTTACCATTTTAAACAAATCTTATAAGATACAGCAACCTTTCCCATGCTACAAAAATAGCATTTTTTTTCAGACCGCAAAGCAGTATTACCAAGATCAAAGTATTTTAATTTGCAATAATTATATTAAAAACCTATCATCCCACCCCGCTTTATGCCTTTTGTAACCTTGAACCCTTTGACTTGTATTTCTTGAGAAGATTTAGCGCTATTTTCCGCATAAGCGAAAAATTTTACGCTGCATTATTTGTCCTTTTTCTTTATTTCTCGTTCCCGTTTTAGAGCTTCCGTTCTTGTGCTATATTCTTCTTTGTAAACAAGTTTCCAAGCTATTCCTGGTTTTGTCGAGGGTGTTGCTCCGTGATTATGTCTGTTGAGCCTTATATTGATATCTTCACAGCTTCCGATGTAATATTTTCCTGTCTTTTCGCTTTGAATTATATAAAGATAAAACATTGATTTTCAGCTTGTTATTTGTAAAGTTCTGATAAAAAAGGCAACCGCATAAAATATGCAACTGCCTTATGTGTTTGTAACGAGACCTAGAATTGCGCTCTAACCGATCTTCGCTGTTGTTTTCGTAGCGAGACCAAGAATTGAACTCGGGACCTTCCCGATATGTATCGGGACGCTCTAACTCTCTGAGCTATTAATAAGGAACTCAATATATTTTCTACTTTTCTTTTTCTTTATTTCTCGTTCTCGTTTTAGAGCTTCCGTTCTTGTGCTATATTCTTCTTTGTAAACAAGTTTCCATGGTATTCCTGGTTTTGTCGAGGGTGTTGCTCCGTGATTATGTCTGTTGAGCCTTATATTGATATCTTCACAGCTTCCGATGTAATATTTTCCTGTCTTTTCGCTTTGAATTATATAAAGATAAAACATTGATTTTCAGCTTGTTATTTGTAAGGTTCTGATAAAAAAGGCAACCGCATAAAATATGCAACTGCCTTATGTGTTTGTAACGAGACCTAGAATTGCGCTCTAACCGATCTTCGCTGTTGTTTTTGTAGCGAGACCGAGAATTGAACTCGGGACCTTCCCGATATGTATCGGGACGCTCTAACCGATCTTCGCTGTTGTTTTCGTAGCGAGACCGAGAATTGAACTCGGGACCTCGTGATTATGAAGGCTAATTAATTGATAATCAATGGTTTAGTATTTAGGGCTATATGAAATTAGCGATTAAAAGATTGTAAACAATCTGTCAACGTTAGCGTTTTTTTTGTAATAAAGAATATTGTTAGGTGGGAATTAGTCCTCCGTCATCTGTTAAAGAGGCAAAAGCTTCTCGCGAAACTTCAAAAAGCGGATATATCGAAGCGGCCGCTACGGTAAATAACGATCCTACGCCTTCGGCGGTCTGGTTCGTGTAAGTAACCTTAGCCCCTGCTTCGTAGGCGAACGAAAAGTAGAGGGAGTTTTTGGCGCGGAAGAACACGACGTACCGCCTCTTAGTAGCTAAGTGTAATGTTGCTGCGGTTTCAGCCGAAAGGTCATCTATAAAAGCCTCTAAAGTATGGGTATAAATTCCGTTTTGCAAGGTAGCCGAATATTTAGCCGACTCTGAGGCTTCGACTTCTGCGGGACTACCCGACTTAAATATTTTCGTAACCAAGCAGCTATCGTACAAACCCTGGTCCTTGAACCCGAAGCCGTTGAAGTCCTCTAAGTCTAAGAGGAGGATAGTGTCTAAACCTTCGGTCAGGTAGCGGCAAGGCGGTTTTATGTTTTGTATTCTGAAGTTTCCCATAATAGCTTGGAAAAAAAAGCACGGAGTTTGTCGTCCGCGCTTTTCGAGAAAATAACAGGTTAGGGCATGATTAAAGGCTTAGCCTCATCTATCAGTTGACCTAAAAAGACTCCGTAAATCCATCGGGGATCGATTAAAGG